>Ga0066903_100000423_pt1 | contig 26108 bp, 22 predicted proteins | sample PanSoiMetaGPlot1_FD_67491 | JGI IMG/M metagenome (GOLD analysis project Ga0066903, IMG submission 67491) | Tropical forest soil microbial communities from Panama analyzed to predict greenhouse gas emissions - Panama Soil - Plot 1 (version 2) | ecosystem: Environmental > Terrestrial > Soil >... | reverse complement strand
GCCGTCGTCGGCGTAACGAGGGCGTTCAGATGACGTCGATGATGTTGCGCCGCCTTCTTCGGAATTCGACGCCGTCGCTCCTCGGCGTCGCGCTGGTTGCTGCCGCCGGCTGTTTTCAAACGGTCGACAACGGCGCGGCTCTGAAATCGGGAGCCCAGCCGGCGCCCCCGACCGACCCCGACGCCGGCTCCGGCGCTCCGTTTCCGGTCATGGTCGACACGCCCCCCATCAGCTTGCCCGATGGAACGACGACGACGGATCCGTGCGTCGCGAACGCAGCCTGGAGCATGGACATCCTGAAGAAGGACTGCGCGAGCTGCCACCAGGCGCCCAACCAGGTCGGCCTGCCGCCCTGGGACTTCGTGCTCGAGCCCGACAAGATGATGACGACCGTCGACACGCGCACCAATCTGCTCTTCCTCGCCGCCGGCGATCCGGACCATTCGCGAATTTATCAGCGCATGGCCAACAACGAGATGCCCCCGCCGCCAAACTCGTCGGTGGCCCAGGCCCTGCCGCGTCCGTCGCTGAGCGATATCTCGGTCATCCGCCAGTGGATCATCTGCTTGGGCCGGCCGTCCACCGGCACCGGCGGCGCAGGCGGCGCGACCGGGACAGGCGGCGCAGGCGGCGACAATAGCCAGGGCGGCGACAATGGCCAGGGCGGCGATAACAGCCAAGGCGGCCAAGGCGGTACGTCGGGGAGCGGCGGCGCGAAGGGCACCGCCGGCACCACCGGTACGGGCGGCACGACCGGCGCAGGCGGCACGACTGGCACAGGCGGCACGACCGGCGCAGGCGGCACCACCGGCGCTGGCGGCACGACTGGCGCAGGCGGCGCGGCCGGACGAGGCGGGACCATGGGCACGGGCGGCGCGGGTGGACGAGGCGGCAGAGCGGGTGGGGGCGGCGCCGGCGGACGAGGCGGGACAGGCACGGGCGGCGCCGGCGGTGGTGACAACGCGCGATACAACTTCGAGACGTCCGTGCAGGGGTGGCAGTCGAGCACCGACTCGGACGTGACGGCCTTCACCGCGGTCGCGACCAGCACCGCGCAACATTTCGCGGGCGCCTCGTCATTGGCGGGGACGATGGCCGCCACCGCGGCGACCAAGTACTCGCTCGATGTTTCAAACCCGTCTCCCGCACCGGGCCCGGGCACCGCGATCACCTTCGAGGTCTTCGTTCCCAGCGGCGCGGCGGTGGACTGGGTTCAGCCGTACGTGCTCGACGCGGGCGGCGCGTTCACCGGCTACTACGTCATGAATCCCGCGCAAGGGGTGTGGAACGCCATCACCGTCACCGTGCCGGCCGGAGCCATGACGGTCAACCGGATGGGCGTCCAGTTTCACACGTCGGGGAGTTGGAGCGGAACCGTCTACGTCGACAGCGTCAATTGGTAGCCGCCATGAAGCACGCGCCGCACGCGATCCGGATCCCCATCGCGGCGATCGGCGTCCTGGCCCTCGCGTCGTGCTCCGACCCGTTTCACATCAACACGACCCCGACCGGCGGGACACTGGAGGACTGCGCCGCCAGCAGCGACTGGCTCCCGAACACCCCGCCGGTCTCCCTGTTCAAGCCGCTGCCTCATCCCGAGACCGAATGTCCCTTCTATCGTGGCGGCTGGCAGAACTTCTTGATCGCCATGCAGCCCACGGCGAACACCGGGACGCCGGCGCTGCTGACCTACCCGACGATCGACACCGTCTTCCAGAGCTCGCAAACGCACGCCGCCACCCGCTCGGTGCTCGGCGACATCAAGCAGGCCGGCGGCCGCCAGATCCTCGTCGATCAGAACGGGAACTCGCTTTATTACGGCATCCACGTCAACCAGGAGTTCAAGGACTTCATCGCTGCGAACGCGTTGCAGACCGCGGACGCCATCCGCGCCGCGCCCACCGCGACGCCGAACCTGTTCTTTCCTGCCGGCGTCGTCGAGTTCAAGTCCGCCTGGCAGATCGTCGAGGGCGATGACGCCACGGTGGCGGCCGAGACGGCGGACTTCATCAGCGTGAAGACGACGGTCCCCACGCTGAGCGTGGATCCCAGCACCCACCTCATGATCGAGGACCGGGACACGCCCCGGCAAGTCACGGTTCGTCTGCTGGCGATCCACGTCGTGTTCACCCTGCCCGGCCACCCCGAGTTCGTGTGGGCCTCGTTCGAGCACAGCGCGGGGACGCCCGACGCCAGCGCCATCGACGGTCATCGCGACGTGGCCCCGATCCATCCCGGCGACACCAACCCCGACCCGAGCGATCCGTACATCACGAAGGACATGACCGACATCGCGGACACCGACTTCCTCCTCTACAAGGCCCACACCATCGCGAAGATGGCGAATCAGGCCATGGACGAGACCACGCTGGCGGCCAGCTTCGATCCAGCCACGCAGAAGTTCGCGAACCAGCAGACGTCCATCTACCGCGCCTACCCCGCGTCGAAGTCCAACAGCACCGATCCGGATGACGCGATCACGTCGCTGAACCACAACGTCGAGGCGGTGTTCGCGCAGGCCGTCGCCTCGAACGCGATCGATCCGACCGTGGACAAACGCGGACACTATCGGCTCGTCGGGGCGCAATGGATGGACAAGCCGGAATACTTCGCCGTCGATTCGCCGCTTCAGAACGACGACAGCAGCCCCTTCGCGCAGGCTCCGTCGGCGGGCGGCGTCGGCATCGGAAAGGCCGCCTTCGACATGAACATCCAGGCGGACGGCTCGGACAGCCGGTATTCGATCCTCGCGGGCGAGGACCGTCTGTCGAGCACGGCGATGGAGTCGTTCACGCAGCCGCCCGGTTCGTTCCCCAATTGCCTGAGCTGCCACAACACGCAGGCGATCAATTCGAACGGGGTCCCCTGCGCGCGTGACTCGACCGGCATCAAGCTCGTCGAGCCCGGCCTTCTCAACGTCAGTCACGTGATCTCGCAGTTCTTGTTGGAGGAGTGTGAGGGGTCGACGCCGCCGGCGTGGTGCGCAACCTCGAAGTGCCAATAGATGGGTTGCCGAGCGTCCTGGTGCCTCGGCTTGCTGCTGGCGACGCCCCTCGTCGCCGGCTGCGGTGGCGCCGACAACCGGCCGGCGCGCTGGTCGTTCATCGCCCCCGCGATCATCGAGCCGAGCTGCGCGACGATCAGCTGCCACTCGACGGTCACGGGCCGGGCCGGCGTGACACTCGAACCGCGTGAGGTCGCGTGGCACACGGTCACCGACCGTCATTTCGTGATTCCGTTCCACCCCGAGCTGTCGGAGATGCCGGCGCTGCTCCGGGCGGAAGGTTCGCGGCGCATGCCCCCTGATTTCCCGCTGCCCGAGGTCGACATCGCGCTCATCGAGCAATGGATCACGAATGGGGCGCACGACGACTGATGGGCACGCGCCCTCACCGAACCTGGTTCGTGGTCGCGACGGCGACGGTCGTCTTGCTGCTCGCCACCGCCCGCGAAGCGGCCGCCTATCCGCAATTTCAGTTCAGCTCCGGGACGACGCGCTGCGGGCAATGTCACTACTCACCGTCGGGGGGCGGACTCATCTCTGCCTGGGGTCGCGACGAGAGCGCCGACACCATCAGCCTCGGCGGCGACGGCGCCCTGCTCAACGGCCTCCTGCCGCGATCCTGGTTGGGCCTGGGCGGCGACGTCCGTCTCGCAGCCATCCGAAACGACGTCGGCGGACCTGACGCGCCCGAGGTCGCGGCCTTCCCCATGCAGCTGGATCTCTACGGACACGCGGCGGTCGACGCCTTCTCGGTCAACGTCACGGTGGGGGCACGCGGCATCGTGCGCGCCGACGACCCGAGCGCATCTGGCCCCTTCGCGCAGACGCTGGGGCAGTTCGCGTCGCGCGAGCACTACCTCATGTGGCGACCGAGCGCGACCGGCCCATACGCGCGCGTCGGGCGGTTCAGCGCGCCCTACGGCCTCCGCTTCGTCGAGCACATCTTCTACGTTCAGCGCTACACGGGCTTCGACCTCTACGAGGAGACGTACAACGCGTCGGGCGGCTACGTCGCCGAAAACTGGGAGCTGCACGTCACCGCCTTCGCGCACGTGCCAAGCGGCGTCGCCACCGTCGTCGCCGCCGCGGGTCCGCCGGAGAACGGCGGCGTTGTCTACGCCGAAAGGCGCTTCGCGAGCATCGCAGGCCTGGCGCTGCAAAGCCGGGTCGGCATCGCGCCGGACGAGGCCCGCTATCAGGGCGGCGCGGTGGGGAAGCTCTGGGTCGAGCGCGCGCGGCTTTTGTTCCTCGGCGAGGCCAATTTCATCCGGCAGCAGATCCGCTCGGCCGGGCTTACGCAGAACCAGTTCGTCTCGTACGCCGGCGCGACGTACGTCATGCGCGGGGTCATGGCCGGCGTCGCTTACGAGCGCTTTCAAACGGATCTGTCGGTCGCGGGAACCGGCCGGAACGCGTACGACGCCGAGCTGAACCTGTTTCCGCGGGCGCACCTCGAGGTCGTGCTGTTCGGTCGCTATCAAACCGCCGCCGCCGGCGCCCAGGCCGTCGCCAGCGCCACCGCGTCGCTCTTGATGCTGCAACTGCACTACTACTTGTGAGAACGGGCATGCGCGTCAAATCCGCCATCTTGATCTCGTCCCTGCTGCTGACCGCGGCCGCCGCCAGCGGTTGCCAGCCCGAGTCCGTCCCGTTCGCGCCCACGTTCGAAGCGGACGTCAGACCGATCCTGATCTCGCGCTGCGTTCGCTGTCACGGCGGCGGCCGAGACGCCGACGGCGGTCGCCTGCTCAACCTCGATCCCGATCAGAAGGGGCTGATCCCGGGGCCGCCGCTGCAGGGATATTTCGATCAGGTCGCGGACGAAGGCGACTGCACCAGCGTCGACGGCGGGGGACCTGGCCCGAGCTGCCAATATGGGTTCGGCCACTACGCCCGGCCGCCCGACCAGCTCGAGCACTTGATCCATTCGAACGCCTCCGACCGCATGCCGCCGCCTCCGTCCCCGAAGCTGACGGACCGCCAGCTCGAGGTCATCGATCGCTGGGTGGCCGAGCCCGATCTGCCCTGACGTCCTGCTCCCGCGCGAATGTCGAGGGTGCAGGTGAGGGAATGTGGGTTGGAACAAATGGACGGCATGAGCGTTCTGTTATTGGCTCGTTGAAACCTTCACACGAGCCCGCTGCTTGGCTAACATCTAAGGGCGGGCGCGTTGCCGCGGGTACAGCGGAACCCATGATGCACCGACTGCTGGAGCTCATTCAGCACCTGGACGCGATGGCGTATGCGTTCTTGAGCCATTTCCACGGCAACAGGTTGATCGATCGTTTCGCCGAGCTTCAAGAGTCCAACACAACGTTCAAGACGGCCCCGTTCGTTGTGCCGTATTGGTATTTTTGGTTTCGAGGCGGCGACGAGCGCGACCGGAACGAGCGGCGCAAGACGATCCTGATTGTGTTGGGCTCAACGCTGCTGGCGCTGGTGGTCACTCGACTGGTCGCTTCGCTTGCGCCGTTTCGTCTGCGGCCGATGTACAACCCTGAGCTGCTGCAACGACCGATGGTGATGCCAGCTCCGACCACCTTCATGAACTGGAGCTCGTTTCCAAGCGATCACGCCGCTTACCTCGCGGCGCTCGGTTTCGGATTGGTTCTCCTTTCTCGCAGGCTTGCCGTTCCCGTGGCGCTGTACCTGGTCGGTTGGATCTGCTTGCCGCGCATGTACCTCGGCATCCATTACGCGTCCGACATATTGGTGGGCGCTCTGATAGGCGTGGCGGTGGTCTGGTTCGTCGTTTCTTCCAGGTACGGGCGTTCACGCGCGGCCGCTGCGTTGGCTTTCGCGGAGGCGAAACCGCACATCTTCTATCCGGCCGCGTTCCTGTTCGTTTACGAGATGAGCACGCTGTTCTGGGACCTGAGATCACCGGTGCACGGCATGCTGCACCTCGCTTCGGTGGCTGGGCACAAGAACCTCGGAGACGCGCTGATCCTGCTCGGGGTGCTGGTGGTTGGCGCGATCGTGCTCGTTTGGCGGATGCGTAAGTCGCAGCGGAAGGCCATGCCCGAAGGGGCCATCGTGGCCGCGGACGTCGCACGACGGTAGCGTGAGAGCTAGTCCTGCAGCGCGCTCAGGTTGCTGATGCAGTATGAGAACGGGATCGTCGCCGACGTGTTCGCGACGATGTGGAACTGCATCGACAGGATCTTGGTCGGGTCGAACGGCGCCGGATCGGTCAGGTACATCGGGCCGCCGACGTCCCTGAAGTGGAACGCGTAGTCGCCAGCCTTGGTGAACGGCGAAAGATTGGCGGTCGCGCCACCCCAGTAGGCCGACTTGATGTTGGTCGTCCCGATGTCCGCACTGGTCGGGAACTCGACGCGCATTTGGCCGCCGGTGGGCGGCGTGTCGATGTGGAACGAGAAACCGGTGACGTGGTGAGCCGTCGCGTCCCAGGGCAGCTTCTCGTTTGTGCCGCCGTCGGCGGTGCCAGCGTTGTTGAGATCGAAGCCGATGCCCGCTCCCCAGATCGCCGAGTAATCCGGGGAGGTGCTGCCCGCCATCGGGATCACCTTGGCGATCGTTCCCGAGGTGCACATCCCGGCCGCGCTGGGGGCGAACGGCTGGCCTGGAACCGGGGTCGTGACGGTCGAGCATTGGTCCACCGTGAAGTTGCCCATGTTGGTGCCGCAGTCGCCGGCGCCGGGCGGCGCGCCCTCGGCGCTGCCGTACCAGTCGCCGTACGCGTACCAGCAGCCGACGATCCCGGCGTAGTTGCTGCTGTTGAAGCAGCCGTTCATGTCCAGAACTACCGGTCGATACGGGTCAGGGGGGTTAGTCGCCGGACTGGATGAACAGCCCGCTCCCACGGCGACCACGACCAAAAGTAGGGTCCTCAAGAGCACCATCCCCGTGGACATTCTTTTTACCATCGTGTTCCCTCCGCCGCTTCCAGGACTGGGCAGCAATCGCCGTGCCCGCGGAGGGCGGCCATCAGGTGGACCGAACCCGCCATCGGGACGCTTTCGCGGACATCCGCGGACGTCCGCCGGACGTCCGCGGCCGGACTGGCTTGCGCCCCGCCGCTGAACCCCAGATCCTTGGACCGAAGGCGAGGACGGTGAGCCAAATCATTCGCATCGACGAGGAGTCGTTCAGTTCGTCGATAGAGCATTTCTCGTTCTCGATCGACCACGACCAGATCGTGACCATGGACGACCTGAGAAACCTGCGCCTGTTTTCCAAGCTCGAGTCAGCCAGCTTCTGCGCAACGAATCTCGACGACGTCGGACTGGAGCACGTGTCCCGTGTCCCGACCCTCGAGAATCTCGACCTGCAGTACACCAAAATCACCGACGACGGTCTCGCGTGTCTACAGCATCTACCCGGGCTCAAGTATCTGCGGCTCAAGGAGAACGCGCAGCTCACCAACGCATGCATTCCTCACTTGCTGCGCCTGAACGCGCTGGTGGAACTGCAAATTCACGAGACGTCCATCGATCAGCACGGCCTCGATCGGCTCGAGGGCCTGAAGAATCTCAGGCACATCGTCCTTGATGTCTGGGAGGGGAACTACTCGTTCGACGCGCTGCTGGCGCTGTCCACACGGATGCCCGCCTGCACGATCCTCGCCAAGGGTGACGGCGAGTTCTTTCAGGGTCGATTCGATGGCGTCTGGACGGCCGAGAGGTAGGGTGAGCGCGCCCGCATGGCGATCCTGCTCGATGCGCAACAGCTGACCGCGTCCTTCGGCGCACGCCCGCTGTTCGACAACGTCAGCTTCACAGTCGACGCCGGGGAGCGCATCGGCCTGATCGGCCCGAACGGCGCGGGCAAATCGACGTTGCTGCGCATCATCGCCGAGGCTGAAGCGACGTCGCCCGATGGCGGCTCGATCGCGCGGCGGCGCGGCCTGCGTGTCGCGCTGCTGGACCAGACGCCGCGCTTCGCGGACGGCGCCACGGTCCAGGGCGCGATCGCGGAGGCGATCGGCGGCGGGCACGACAGCCCCGACGCCCACGAACACGAACGGCAGGTGTTCGCGACGCTGGCGCTCGAGACCGCGGGCAGCGGCATCGGGCCCGACACGCCGGTGGCGTCGCTGTCCGGCGGCTGGAAGAAGCGCGTCGCGATCGGCCGCGCCCTCGCCCGCCGGCCCGACCTGCTGCTGCTCGACGAGCCGACGAACCATCTCGACGTCGAGGGGATCGAATGGCTCGAAGCGCTGCTGTCGCGCCGCGCGGCTGCGTTCGCGACCATCACGGTGACGCACGATCGCCTGTTCCTGCAGCGGGTCACGACGCGCATCCTCGAGCTCGACCGCCGCAACCCGGGCGGGCTCCTGAGCGTCGCCGGCGACTACGCCGCCTACGTGCGCGTGAAGGCGGAGACGATGCACGCGCAGGAGCGGCGCGAGGTCGTCCTGCGCAACACCCTGCGCCGCGAGACGGAATGGCTGCGGCGTGGGCCCGCCGCGCGCACGACCAAGCAGCAGGCGCGCATCGCGCGCGCCGGGGCGCTGGGCGACGAGGTGGCGGAGCTCGCCCGCCGCAACCAGACGCGAACCGCGACGCTGGACTTCGCCGCCGCGGAGGCGCGGCCCCGCCGCCTGATCGAGGCGCGCGGCATCGCCAAGAACTACGACGGGCGGACGATCTTCGAGGGGGTCGACCTGCGCCTCGGCCCGGGCGTGCGGATCGGCCTGCTCGGCCCGAACGGCTGCGGCAAGTCGACGCTGATCCGCGTATTGCTCGGCGCGGAGGCGCCGTCGGCCGGCACAGTCGTGCGCGCCGACGGCTTGCAGGTCGCCTACTTCCAGCAGAGCCGCGAGGCGCTGGACCCGGCGCGCACGGTGACCGACACGCTCTGCCCCGACGGCGACCACGTCAGCTTCCGGGGCGCGCGCGTGCACGTGCGCGGCTACCTGGAACGCTTCCTGTTCGCGCCCGAGCAGATGCAGATGCAGGTCGGCAAGCTGTCGGGCGGCGAGCAGAGCCGCCTCTTGCTCGCCCAGCTGATGCTGCACGAGGCGCAGGTTCTGGTCCTCGACGAGCCGACGAACGACCTGGATCTTCCCACCCTGGCGGTCCTCGAGGAATCGCTGACCGGCTTCGACGGCGCGGTGTTGCTGGTGACGCACGATCGTTACTTCCTCGATCAGGTCGCGACCACGATCCTCGCGTTCGACACGCGGCCCGGCGGATCGCGCGGCGTGATTCCTTTCGCCAGCCTCGGCCAATGGGAGGCGTGGCGCGCGGAGACGGCCGCGGCGGAGAGGGCCGACGCGGCGGCGACGACGCCGGCGACGGCAATCGAAGCGCCAGCAGCCACGTCCGGCGGACGCAAGAAGCTCGGCTACAAGGAGCAACGCGAATACGAGGGCATCGAGGAGGCGCTCGCCCGCGCGGAGGCCGCGCTACGGGAGGCGCGCGCCGAGAGCGAACACCCCGAGCACGCCAGCGACCACGCCAAGCTGGTCGCCTTGCTCGCCGCCGTCGACGAGCGCCAGCTCGAGGTCGACCGCCTGTACGCGCGCTGGGCGGAGCTGGAAGCGAAGCTCGCCGGCGGCTGAGGTCCGCCGCGCCCTTCTGTTAGGCTTCGGAAATCGCCGGTCGGGGTGTCCAACCGCCCATGCCTCGCGCGTCTTAGGGGTGCCGCCAACCGGTTGGCGCCAACCGAGGAGAGAAAATGCCAAACCACAAGTACATGTTCCTCCACAGGAGTCCGATGGACGGGCAACCGCCGTCGCCCGCGCGCATGCAGGAGATGTTCGCGGTCTGGAATGCGTGGAAGGAGAAGTTCAAGGACAACGTCGTCGACATGGGCGGCAAGCTGAAACCGAGCGGGAAGGTGCTGACCGCGTCGGGCGCCATCGACGGGCCGTTCGTGGAGGCGAAAGAGATCGTGGGCGGGTACATGATCGTCACCGCCGAGAGCTACGAGCAAGCGCTCGAGATGGCCCGCGAAATGTACGGGATGATGACGCCGGGAACGCGCATCGAAGTCCGGGAGATGGCCGGCCCCTGAGCGTCGCGGACCCCGGCCTGGCCGAGCACTTCTTCCGGCGCCAGTACGGGCAGCTGGTGGCCACGCTTGCGCGCGTGGCGGGACTCGAGCACCTGGAGATTGCCGAGGACGCGGTCCAGAGCGCATTCACGGTGGCGCTGGAAGCGTGGGCGAAGGATGGTCCTCCCAGAGACGCGGGGAGCTGGCTATACCGCGTGGCGTACAACCAGCTGGTCGGCGACCTGCGGCAAAAAGTCGGCCGCCGCCGGATCCTGGAACGGGCGGCGGACCGCAGCGACGAAGAAGAGATTGATCCGCCGCCTTCGTACTTCGCAGGCGAGGTGCCGGACGACATGCTGCGGATGCTCTTCGTCTGCTGCGACGATGCGATTCCGCTGGAGTCGAGGCTCGTGATGGCGCTCAAGACCCTGTGCGGATTTGGCACCGCCGAGATCGCGCTCCGGCTGTTCATCACGGAGGCGAACGTGCACAAGCGCCTGGCGCGCGCCCGGGAAAAGCTGGCGGCGATCGCGCCCGATCTCGAGACGCCGCCGCTCACCGATCTTCGGTCCCGACTGCCTGGCGTTCGCGCGGTGCTTTATCTTCTCTTCAACGAGGGGTACCTGCCCGCCAGCGGCGAGGAGGCGATCCGGCGCGACCTGTGCGACGAAGCCGTCCGCTTGACCACGCTGCTGGCCGAGCACCCGGTCGGCGCCGTGCCGGAGACCTTCGCGCTGCTGGCGCTGATGCACCTTCACGCTGCCCGGCTGGGCGCGCGCCGGGATGGACTGGGCGGCCTCTTGCTGCTCGAGGAACAGGATCGGTCGCGCTGGGATCGCGAAGGCTTGCAGCTCGGACTGCAGTGGCTCGCGCGCGCGGCAAGCGGAGACGTCTTCTCCCGATACCACGCGGAGGCGGGCATCGCGGCGGAGCACTGCCTGGCGCATACGTTCGCGGCGACGCGCTGGAAGGAGATCGTCGACCTCTACACGATGCTCGAAGGCATTGCGCCATCGCCGCTGCACACGATGAACCGCGCGATTGCGGTCGCCGAATGGCAAGGGCCGGCAGCGGGCCTTGCGGTTTTGCAGGACATGGTCCCACCCCCTTGGCTGGCCGGCTCTTACCTCTGGGAGGCCGTATCGAGCGATCTGCATCGGCGCGCAGGAAACGCCGGGGTTGCGGGCCAGCATCGGGAGCGAGCGCTGGCCCTGGCGCCGACGGACGCCCTGCGCGACCTTCTGCGCCGACGTCTCACCTCGAGCTGAATCCAGACGGGGCTTCTTCTCGAGCCACTATTACCGATGCGCCACCGCGGCGCTCTTCGCCCGTTTCGCGTCACGATAATCCAGGGGCGACAGACCGACGTGCCGCTTGAAGGCACGGCTGAAGGCCACGTCGGATTCGTAACCGACCTGGTCCGCGATCTTCGCGACGGTGGAGGGTCGGGTGCCGAGCAGTGAGCAGGCCCGAGCGATCCGCTGCCTCGCGAGATACTGAATCGGCGACTCGCCGAGAAGCACGCTGAAGCGCTGCGCGAACGCCGACCGCGACATGCCGACGGCCGCGGCAAGCGAGGCGACGGTCCAGGGCTTGCTGAGCTCGCGGTGGATCAGCGAGATGCTGGCACCGATGTGACGGTCGTTGAGGGCAGCGAACCACCCGCGCGGTCCCCCCGACGCGTCGGAGAAGTACGACCGCACCGCCTCGATGAAGATCAGGTCCGACAGGCGGCTCAGGATCGTGCTCTCGCCGATGCGGTTGGCCTCGACTTCGCCCGCGATCACCTCCTGCGCGGCGCGCAGCCAGCTTCCGGCACGCCCACCCTCGCGCATGTGAATCACGGCCGGCAGCGCGGGCAAGAACGGAATGGCGTCCCGATCGTCGAATGAGAATCCGCCGCAGATCAACGTCGTCGCCGGTCCGCCGCCGCCGTGACGAAGCGTGGCTCCGTCGGTCTCGGATCGACCCGCGACCAGATCGTCCAGCGCCGTGAGGGGGGACTGGGGCGCGTCGCGCACGGCGTGGGCGTGCCCATGCGGCAGAAGCACGAGATCGCCTCTCTGCAGGCGAAACGTCGGCGCCGTCCCCTCGACCTCCAGCCAGCAGTCGCCGCGCTCCACGTAGTGAAAGGTGGCGATCTCCCGGCCGGCCACGCTGAAGCCCCAGGGCGCCGTCATCAGCGAGCGGCAGAAGATCGTGCTGCGGAAGCGGACGCCCTCCAGCACATCGGCCAGCAGGTCCGGGCCACCATCGACGTTGAGCTTTTCCATCTGTTCGACCCGCCATACGGAGTAGACGATCGCCGCGCGCCACCGGTCAACACCGGCACCTGAGAAATGGACGAGCTGCACGTCCCTCGAGACGCTCGGTCATTGCCAGCGGCGCCCCCGCGACGCATGTTCGCCCCCGGGGAGGGACCACCATGAACAACACCGCGGAGATCGTGAACGCCTACCAGCGCGCCCTTGGACAGGGCGACTTCGCCGCCGCCCGCAAGCTGCTGGCCGATGACCTGGCCTTCCAGGGACCGTTCGACACCTTCAAAAAGCCAGAGCCGTATCTGGAGGCGCTCAAGAAGCTGCACCCGATCGTCAAGGGCGTGAAGGTGCACAAGCTGTTCGCCGACGGGGACGACGCCTGCCTGCTCTACGACATGGAGACGAACACGCCGGCGGGAACGGCGTTCATCGCAGAGTGGTACCGGGCGGCGCACGGAAAGATCGCGTCCATCCGCGTGGTCTTCGACGCGCGCCCGTTCGCGCCGATGTTCTCGAAGTGATGCGATGCCCATCCTTCGGCTGACCCAGGTGATCCATCGGCCGGTGGCCGACGTCTTCCGCACGGTCGTCGACCTCGAGGGCTTCCCGCGCTGGAACCCCACGACCAAAGCGGCGCGTCGCCTGGATGGAGGTGGCCCGGGCGGCGGCGCCGGAAACGGCACACGGTTCGAGCTCGAGATCGCCGGTTTCGGCAAGACGGTTCAGGAGCTCGCCGAGTACGAGGCCAATCGACGCGTGAAGCTGGTGCCGCACATCAAGCAGATCTCGGGCGGACACCGCTTCACGTTCACGCCCGAAGGCGCCGACACGCGGATCGATCACGAGCTGGAGATGACCCCCAAGGGAATCTTCAAGCTCATGTCGCCGATCTTCGGTCTGGTCGGCCGAAAGAACCTGCGCGCCACGGCCGACGCCCTCAAGCGATTCCTGGAGGGCGAACGACCCGGGCCCCAGTAGGCCCCTCCGTCGGCGACTTTCTGCTTCGGCGGCGCGCGACAGCGGCCGCGACCATGCGTCCTGAACGTCATGGCCACCTTCATCGCGCGTCCGAACCTGGTTCTGGGTCTTGCAGCCGGCTGGCTGGCCCTGTCCGGCTGCATCGCCTCGGGGACGAGGACGCGCACGCCCCCCGATCAGACCGCCACCGACATCGACCAGTGGAACCGGCTCGCTGCCAGGCTCGACGGCGGGCGGACGGTGTTTCGCGACACCGGCATCGGCGGGGCGACCGGCGTCGGCAACCAGCTCTACTGGCTCGACACGAGCGCCTTCAATCCAGTCCTCAATCGATATGACCATCCGACCGGCGCCAAGATCCGCTACGGGTTCAGCATCGGCGATTCCGATCTCTGGAACTACCGGGCCTCGGGCGCGCTGGTGGTGACGGCCGATCCGCTCGCGGCGCCGGTCGAGTACCACGCCTACGACGCCAACGCGACCGCGACCGAGCTCGCCGCCACGACCCTCGCGAATCCGCTCCTGGCGGGCACGCGGTGGGCTGCCTACGCGGTGTCGGACGGCACCGTCTACTTCGTCGACGACGGCACGCCCGGCGCGACCGCCCTCTTGAAGTGGGTTCCCGGTCAGGGCGCGCCACCGGCGCAGGTGACGACGCTGGAATCCGCCGGCGCTCAGATCGGATCCTTCGAAGACTTCGGCGTCAGCGGCGACACCATGGTCTTCATCGAGACCGGGCGGATCTGGAAGCTCAGCATCTCGGCGAACCGGGCCGTCTGGCTCGGCAACACCACCGAGGTGTCCGGAGACGTCGATCTCGCGGACGACGGCGTGATGTTCTCGACGGCGTCGGGGCTGATGTTCTTCTCCTACGCGACGAACGCGCTGACGAACGTCAGCGATCGCATCGACGCCAACCCTTACCAGATCAACGCCACCTACGCCTCCGCGGCGAAGTACGTGCAAGACTTCTCCCGCTACAAAGGCTACGTCCTCTACATCGGGCAGTACGGGCTCTTCGGCTACGATCTCGCGAAAGACGTGATCGTCCCGATCCTGCTGTCGCCGAACTCCTCCACGCTCCGGATCGATTACCAGACCCCCGTCGCGCTTGACGATGGAACCGCGTTCGTCGTCGGCCTGACCAGCACCGACGGCGCCGTCGGCGCGGACGGGCCCACCTATGAGGTTGACCTGACCACGCTGCTGCCCTAGAGCCTGAGCGCGATCGGGCCGGGGACTAAAAATCGCATTCGGGTCGTCCGCTGATCTCGTCAGGTGCCGTTTGGATGACGAGATTCAAAGGCATGACTGAAGGAAGCTTCGAAGGCGTCGGTGGCATCAAGATCTTCACGCGGGAGTGGCAGCCGGCGGGCAAGCCGCACGGCGTGGTCGTCATCTCCCATGGACTGAACGCGCACAGCGGCCTCTACGAGTGGGCCGCCGAGCAATTCACATCGAACGGGCTGGCGGTCTACGCGCTGGACCATCGCGGCCGCGGCCACTCCGAGGGCGAGCGCTTCTTCGTCAAGAAGTTCGCCGACTGGACGACGGATCTCGCGACGTTCATCGACATCGTCAAGGCGCGCGAGCCGGGCCTGCCGGTGTTTCTGCTCGGCCACAGCGCGGGTGGCGTGATCGCCTGCGGCTACGCGCTGGAACACCAGGACGAGCTCGCGGGCCTGATCTGTGAGGACTTCGCGTACAAGGTCCCGGCGCCGGACGTGGCCCTGGCGATCCTCAAGGGAGCAGGCCACGTGGCGCCGCACGCGCACGTGTTCAAGCTCAAGAACGAGGACTTTTCACGCGACCCGGCGGTCGTGGCGGCGATGAACGCCGACCCGCTGATCGCCAACGAGAAGCAGCCGGCCGAAACGATGGCCGAGCTGGTGCGCGCCGACGAGCTGCTCAAGAAGAGCTTCCAGAAGATCACGCTGCCGGTGCTGATCCTGCACGGCACCGGCGACAAGGTCACGAAAGTGAGCGGCAGCCAGGAGTTTTACGAGAAGGCCGGCTCCAGCGACAAGACGCTGAAGCTGTACGAGGGGCACTTTCACGACCTGCTGGCCGACATCGGCAAGCAGCAGGTCATGGCGGACATCCAGGCCTGGATCGACGGGCACCTGGGGACGGAGCTCCCGCGCGGCCGCCGCGAGCTGCGCACCTGATCGCGGCGCTTCAGCCGCGGCCAGATCCCGGAATCAGATCGCCAGCGCCGGGTTGAACGCAAACTTCAGGCAGCCGCGGAAGCTGCGCGCCCAGATCCGCTTGAGCAGCAGCCTGCGCACGATCCACGGCATCCCGCCGAACTGCGCCTTCTGCTCCTCGGCGGTGAGCGCGTGGACGAGCATCAGGAGGACCGGGGGGCCGCCGGCGCGCTCGCCGTGCTTCGCCGACGCGACATCGAGGGCCAGGACCTCGTCGGCGTGGAGGAGCTTCGCGAGGCCCTTCTGGTCGAGGACGGTTTGCTCGGACTGGAGGTGCGGGTAGAGGATGTCCCGAACTTCGCTGGCCGTCCTGTGCAGGGTCGCGAGCGAGCCGCCAGCGCGGAACTCGGCGGTCGCCTTGTCGAACGCAGCGAGGCTGCCGAGGAGCTTCTCGTGATCGTGGCGCCAGCTCGTGACCTCGGAGGCGAAGGCGGGCTGCCCGGCGCGGGTGGCCACCTCGACGAACTTCGGGAACAGGATCTCCTCCTCGGAGTCGTGGTGCACGTGCAAGAAGCGCGTGAACCGGCTGCAGAACTCGGCGAGGCCGGCGCGATCGCCCTCGGGCACGGGGCCGTCGGAGACGCGCACGATCGAGTCGAGGCTGCGGCGAAGCGCGTCGTGGATCCGAAGCACGCTCTGGATCATGAGCTCGTGCGGCGCCAGCGACTTCATCGGGACACCCCCCCTTCGACCAGCTTGCGTGCGGCGGGCAGGGCCTTGCCGACCAGCGTGCCGAACTCGTGGCCGTCGACGACGGCCGTGAACTCCGGGTGCTGCCCGGACACCAGCGCGCCGGCCAGCATCAGCTCGGCCATGTCGGCCGGGGCGAGGTCGCAGACCAGGAAAAGCTCGCGCTTGGCGGGGCTCATGTAGACCGCCTCGGGCTGGAAGCGCTCGATGAGGCGGGCGACGACCGGGCCCGGGCCGCCGGGGCGGACCTCCAGATCGTGGCCAGCTTGCGGGGTGATTTTGACTTGAACCAGGTGCTTCATCTTCGGACCCTCCTGACGCGACCAAGTGTCGCGAGTCTGAGGATAGGGAAACGACGCCCGGCAGACTTCGGCAGGATTACCCAATTTCACGGGGCGGCGGCGAATGGGCCTTCTTACCCATTCGCCTCCATCGTGTACAGTGGGGGCCGGTGCCGGACGAGACGCGGAAGGGCCGTAGCGCCTACGAGCGGCGCGCCTGGGGCGACGCGTTCGACGGGCTGTCGGCCGCCCACGCGAAGGGGACCCTCGACGCCGACGACGTCGAGAGGCTGGCCTGGGCGGCGGTCTTGAGCGGGCACGAAGAGGCGTCGCTGAAGGCCTTCGAGCGGCTTCACGAGCTGCGGCTCGATGCCGGTGACACACCGCGGGCGGCGCGGGCCGCGCTGTGGCTGGGCCTGCGGCTGATGTCGTTCGGCGAGCCCGCCCGGGGCAGCGGCTGGCTGGCGCGCGCGCAGCGCCTGGTCGCAGACGAGCCGCCCGATTCGGTGGAGCGCGGATACATGCTGTTGCCGGCGGTGTTTCGGGCGGGCGCCACCGGCGATCACGAGGCGGGCCGCGCGGCCGCCGCGGAGGCGGGGAAGATCGGCGAGCGCCACCGGGACGCCGACCTGATCGCGCTCGCCCGCAGCTCCGAGGGGCGGGCGCTGATGCGGATCGGTCGGCTGGTGGAGGGCCTGCCCCTGCTCGACGAGGCGATGCTGGCGGTGACGAGCGGCCAGCTTTCGCCGCTGGTGACGGGCCTCATCTACTGCGGCGCCATCGCCGCTTGCCAGCAGAGCTACGCGCTCGACCGGGCGCGCGAATGGACGGCGGCGCTCCACGGCTGGTGCGAGACGCAGCCGCAGATGGCGACCTTCGCGGGGGCCTGTCTCGTTCACCGCTCCGAGATCATGCAGCTGGGCGGGGACTGGCCCCGGGCGCTGGAGGAGGCGCGACGGGCCTCGACGCACCTCTCGCGGACGAAGGACGTCGAGGCGGGCAACGCGTTCTATCAGGAGGGGGAGCTGCATCGCCTGGCCGGTCAGCTGGCCGAGGCCGAGGAGGCCTACACGCGGGCGAGCGAGCGCGCGCGCGATCCCCAGCCCGGGTTCGCGCTTCTGCGTATGGCGCAGGGGAGGCTGGACGTCGCGGAGGCCGCGATGCGGCGCGTGCTGGCCGCCACCTCGGATCCGCTCAAACGCACGCGCTACCTCCCCGCCCACGTCGAGATCATGCTGGCCAGCGGCGATCTCGAGGAGGCGCGGCGGGCGGCCGACGAGCTCGGCGCGCTGGCGGAACAGTTCGGCATGGACTTGCTCGGCGCCGCCGCCGACCACGCGAGGGGGACGGTCGCGCTGGCGGCCGGCGACGCGCGCGGCGCCATCGAGCCGCTCCGCCGCGCCCAGGAGACGTGGCTGCGCGCAGGCGCTCCTTACCTGGCGGCGCGGGCGCGGCTGCTGGTCGGCAAGGCGTGCCAGGCGCTCGGCGACCACGACGGCGCGCTGCTGGAGCTGGACGGCGCGCGCAAGGTGTTCGTCCAGGTCGGCGCGGCCCCCGACGTCGCGACGGCCGACGCCCTGGCGGCGCCGACGGCACCAGCGACCGCCCCCGCCCCGGACACGCACGGCCTGAGCGCGCGCGAGGTCGAAGTGCTCCGCCTCGTCGCTTCGGGGAAGACCAACAAGGAGATCGCGCGGCAGCTCTTCCTCAGCGAGCGGACCGTGGATCGCCACGTCAGCAACATCTTCGTCAAGCTGGAGGTCCCCACCCGCGCCGCCGCGACGGCCTGGGCCTACCAGCGCGGATTGGCTGGTTAGCGATGCGCGGCGTTCTCATCACCCAGTGCTTGCAGAACGACTTCGTCAAGCCGCTGGCGCCGTACACGCCGCTGCCCAACCTCCTGCACGTCGGCCACGACGAGGCGCGCCGCCTGATGGGCGACGATCCGGCCGAGGGACCCGTCGCCCGCTTCCTGACCTGGGCACTGGCGCAGCCCGACGATCGTCTGCGGGTGGTGCACGTCCGCGACTGGCACGATCCCGCCGATCCGGCCCAGCGCGAACACCTGGCCCACTTCGGGCCCCACTGCCTGCGCGGCACGGACGGCGCCGCCTTCGCGTTCCCCTCGGTGCCCGCACCAGACAAGGACGTCGTCACCGTCGACGGCGATGCCTTGAACGACTTCATTCATTCCGATCTCGGGCCGAAGCTGGCGCACATGATGGTTGCGGGCGCGCGCCTCGGCATCGTCGGGGTGTGGACGGAGGCGAAGGTGACCTTCCTGGCCTACGAGCTGCGCACGCGCTATCCCGACGCCCGCATCGGCGTCTGCGCGGCGCTGACCGCCGGCTCATCGCGCGCGCAGCACTTCGCGGCGCTCGATCAGCTCCAGCGACTGCTGGGGGTCGAGGTGTTCGCGTCCGTGGCGGGCTTCGTGCGGTTCCTGGGCGGTGACGACACCGAGCTGCCGCTGCCGCCGCGCGGCCCGACCGGCGTGACGCTGGAGCTCGCGGCGGGTCCGCCGCTGGGCGACGAGGATCACGCGCTGGTCTCGTACCTGTTCCGCGACTGCCGCACGGCGCGCCTGCGCCGCCTGGACGGCGGGTTCTCGGGGAACCTGGTGCTGATGGCGGAGAGCGTGAGCCTCGAGGGCCACCCGCAAGCCGCGCACGTCGTGAAGGCCGGTCCGGTCGACGCCATCGCAGGCGAGCGCACCGCCTTCGAGCGCATCGAGGCGGTGCTGGGCAACAACGCGCCCCGCATCGTCGACTTCGCCGACCACGGGACGCGCGGCGCCCTCAAGTACCGCTACGCCTCGATGGGCGGCGGCGCCTCGACCACCTTCCAGCAGCGCTACAAGGCCGGGGCGCCCATCGCCGAAGTGGGGAAGATCCTCGAGACGGTGTTCGGGCGCATCTTGCGCGGCCTCTACGCGACGGTGCACACCGCGCCCGGCGATCTGCTGGCCCACTATCAGTTCGACGCGCGCTGGGCGCCGTCGGTGCGTCGCACCGTCACGGCGATCGTCGGCGCCGACGCCGCACGCGACGAGTTGACCATCGCGGGCCGTCCGGTCTGGAACATCTGCGCGTTCTACGAGCGCGCCCTCGCCGCCCTCCCCCGCCGCCCGGAAGAGCAGACCAGGATGGCGTGGGTCCACGGCGATCTGAACGGCGCGAACATCATTCTCGACGCGCAGGGGAACGTGTGGCTGATCGATTTCTTCCACACCGGGCCAGGGCACGTCCTCAAGGATCTCCTCAAGCTCGAGAACGATCTCTTCTACATCCTGACGCCGCTCGAGGACGACGCGGCGCTGGCCCAGGCGCTGACGCTGACCGATCGGCTCTGCGAGGTCGACGATCTGGCCGCGCCGCTGCCGCCGCCGGACGCGCTGGGCATCACCCACCCCGCACTGGCGCGGGCCTGGCAGACCGCCGGCATCCTGCGCGGCTTCCATGCGGAGCTGCTCGGCTCACGGCGCGATCCCTTGCAAGCGTTGATCGCCATCGTGCGCTACGCGGTGCACACGCTGTCTTTCGACGAGCCGGACGACCGGCAGAAGCGGTGGGCGCTCTACACCGCCGGGCGGGCGGCGCGCCGGCTGACCGACGAGCTGCACAGGTCGGTGCCGCTCCGGGTCGACTGGCTGGACACGGCGGGTGACGGACGGGTGGGCCTCACGATCTTGCCGGGACGACGCGATCGCGGGCGCGATGCGGAGGCCGACGTGGCCCATCTGGCCGCCGAAGGTGTCACCGACGTTCTCTGCCTGCTGCCCGACGGCGAGCTCGCCGCCTACGGTGTCTCCGATCTGCTCGCGCGCTACCGCAGGGCCGGCCTGGGCGTGCGGCAAGCGCCGATCGCGGACCAGAGCATCCCCACACTGGCCGAGGCGAGGTCGGTCGTCGACTGGCTGCGGGCTCGCTTGAACGCCGGCGGGCGCGTGGTCATTCACTGCGCGGCCGGGCTCGGGCGTTCGGGGACCATCGCCGCCTGCCTGCTGTGCGCCGAGGGCGCGTCCGCCGACGACGCGATCGCGCGCGTGCGCGTCGCGCGCGGTCCGCGCGCCGTGGAGACCGAGGAACAGGCGGCGTTCGTGAGGGCGTTCCGCGGGGCGAGGCGCCCGGATCGCTAGCGGTCCACCGCGGCCCGCAGTGCGGCGTCGAAATCAGCGCTCTCCTCGGCGATGTGCTTCGGCGCGATCGCCAGCATCGTCAGCACTTGCCGCGTGGCGCTGACGAGGCTGCCTGTGGGATCCGCGCGCATCAAGATCATGGGGCTCACACTGTCCAGGCTCGCCGGGACGACCGACAGGATTCGCACGGCGCGCTCTCGCTCACCAACGTCCGCGAGGAGCTTGGCGAGCGCCCCGAACAGGAGTGCGCTGCCGGCCATGCCCAGGGACACGAAGAACATCACCGCCTCCTGCAGGATATGCAGGCTCGCGCTCGCGTCACCCAGCGCCATCGTTGCGCTGCAAAGGCACGACAGCGCGTCCGCGCGCGACCACGACGTCGCTTTCTCGCGCGACAGGGCGACGGCCTCCGCGAAGAGGCTGCGGGCGGTAGGGACGTCCCCGCGCCGAACGGCGAGACGTCCCTGGCTCGTCCGGCCGAACGCCTCGCCCTCCGGATCGTTGTTCGCGCGCGCGCGCGCGACCAGCATGTCCGCTGCGCCGGCGGAGTCTTCCAGGTCGCCCGCCGCCATGTGGAACCAGAACACGATCACGCGTGCCCAGCTCTCGACCGTCTGCTGCCGCGTCTCGACGGCCAGGTCGACGGCGCGTGTCAGCGCGGGCAGGGCGCGCTCCGGCGCAGCCACCATCAAGATCATTCCGCACGACACCAGGGCGGACGGAAGATAGACGCGGTCACCCGCCTTCTCGAGCACGGAGACGCATTCTTCCAGCTTCGGCGCGAATGCCAGGTCGGGGTTCAAGACGTAGCCGCGATGTGCCTGCTCGAAGGCGACCGCCGCAAGGATGGGATCATCCGCTTCCCCTCCCAGCAGCAGATCGTCGTACAGCTCCCTCACCTCACGCGCGCGGGCCTCCGCGACCAGGCTGAAAGAGAACTTGCAGAAGAGGTCCCAGAGGAGGTAGCGGTCGCCCCCCGGGGAGGAAGTGAAGCGCATCGCGGCGCGCGCGTTTCCTTCCTCGAGCGCGAGCCGATTGACCCACAGGAGCCGCTCGGCCTGTCGCGTGATCGGGCTCTGCGCGGCTCCGAAGAGATCGCGCACCCAGCGTGCGTGGCGGGTGCGCGTCTCCTGCTCCTCGCCGGCTTCGCCGAGGCGTTCCAGCGCGAACTCGCGCACGGTCTCCAGAAGGTGAAAGCGCGTGACGCCTTCCTGCTCGCTACGAACGAGGAGGCTCTTGTCGGCCAGCGACGTCAGGCCGTCCAGCACGTCGACGCCGGTGCCCGCGGTGATCTCGGCGGCCGCCTCTTCGAAGAAGCCGCCGGTGAACGCGCCGAGGCGCCGAAAGAACGCCTGCTCGTCGGGCCGCAGCAGGTCGTAGCTCCAGGAGAGCGCGGCGCGCAGCGTCTGCTGGCGGGCCGGCAAATCGCGCCGCTGGCTCGTCAGCAACGACAGCGACCGATCCAGGCGCGGTGCCATCGCCTGCGGAGACAGCACGCGCGTGCGAGCGGCGGCCAGCTCGACCGCCAGCGGGAGGCCGTCGAGGCGGCGGCAGATCTCCGCGATCGCGGCGCGATTCTGGGCGTCGATGCGGAAGTCCGGACGGACCTCCTGGGCGCGCTGCTCGAACAGGGTCATGCAGGGGGACAGGCCGTCGGCGCTGGCGGCGTCGAGCGCGAGCGGCGGCACGGGTTGCTCGCGCTCGCCCTGCACGCGCAGCGACTCGCGCGAGGTGACGAGGATCTTGAGGCGCGGGCAAGCCGCGGCGACGCGGGCCACGGCCGGCGCGGCGTCGAGCACTTGCTCGAAGTTGTCGAGAAGGAGGAGCGCGTGGAGGCGGCGCAGGTGGGCGACCAGCAGCTTCTCGGGATCGCCGCCGCCCACGGGCAAGGGGATCTCCAGCGTCGTCTGGATGGCCGGCAGCACCTCCTGTGCCTCGCGGACGCCGGCGAGATCGACATAGTAGACGTTGCCCTCGAACGCGGCTCGCTGCGCGTGCCCCACGTGGATCGCGAGGCGGGTCTTTCCGGTGCCTCCGGGCCCCGTGAGGGTGACGAGGCCGACCTCGGGGCGCCCCAAAAGATCCACAACCGACGACACGAGCGACGCGCGGCCAATCAACTCGCCGCGCTCGGGCGGAAGCTCGTACCGGGGCGGCATGTCGGCCTCCGCCGGCACAGGCGCCGCCGCCGCGGTGTGGCTGGCCGGCGCGCTCGCCGTGGCGAAGCGCTCGGTCAGCATGACCGCCAGGTCGTCCTTGACCAGCTCGCACAGCTCGCCGACGTCGACGAACGGGCGGTACGACACGCGGTCGTCGGACTGGATGCGCTTGATGAGCTCGTCGAGCCGGGGCTCCCGCGTATCGGCCCGCTTGATGTAAATGAGCTTGGGCATCGGGCCCGACAGCAGGTACTCGTCCTCGAGGCCCGAGATCGTCTCGCTGGGCGCCACCCAGCCGTAGCGTTGCCAGTAGATCCCGACGAAGACGTCGCTCTGGGCCAGGTACGCGCGATAGAGATCGCGCGGCGGGTGTGGGCGCGCGCCCATCTCGAACATCACCGGCGTCAGCCGGATCGCGCGCACCGCCTCGGACACGGCCGCCCGCTCGCCGGACAGCTCCTGCAACGTGGAGCTGACGAACACGCGCAGCCTCTGGTCCGGTGTGCGGATCGGGGGCGCGCCTGCACTCACGACGACAGGTTAATCGATCCGCCCTGCCGGACGGAATACCGTCACCACGAACCAACGGCCGGGCTGACTCGCCGTCGTCGTCTCATCCACGTGTCGCGTCAGGCGTGTTCGAGGCTGCGGCTCCCTGGACGGTGTCGCGCGCGACGAGGACGCGCGCGAGGCCGTCGAGGAGCTCGCGGTCGTTGAAGGGCTTCCGCATGAAGAAGTTGGCGCCGGCGCGAAGGGCCTCGGGCTCGTCGTCACCGAAGGCGCCCGCGGTGAGCGCTCCGATGGCCGCCCGCGACCCGGCGGCCCGCAGCTGTCGGATGGCCTCGAGCCCGTTCATCCCGGGCATGCGCAGGTCCATGAGCACGACGTCCGGGCCCCAGGCGGCGTGGATTGAAAGGCCGGTCGCTCCGTCCGCGGCCGTGCGCGTCTCGAAGGCGTTCTTCGCAAGCAGCTCGGCGACGGCGTCCCGGTTGACGTCCATGTCGTCCACGATGAGGACCTTCCATCGCGCCGCCGGCGTGGGCGCAATGGCGTTGGGCGGTCCGGAAAGCTCCCGCGCCTGTTCCCGCTCCGCGCGCTTCGCCATGAAGGTGAGCTTGAACCTGCTCCCGACCCCCGGCGTGCTCTCCACCCCGAGGTCGCCGCCCATGAACCTCGCGTACGCGAGGCTGATGGCGAGGCCGAGCCCCGTGCCGCCGGCCCTCGCCCCGCCGTCGAGCTGCTCGAACGGTTGGAACAGTCTCAGGCGGTCCTTTTCCGCGATACCGATCCCCGTGTCAGCGACGACGATCTCGACGCGGGCGGCGGCATCCGTGACCGCGCTCCACGTCGCCGTGACGCGGATCGAACCTTGTCGGGTGAACTTGACGGCGTTGCTGACGAGGTTGATGAGGATCTGCTTCATCTTGCGGCCATCGCCCAGGAGCGATCGTGGCAATTCGGGACTGGGATCGATCCTCAGCTCCGTACCCCTGGAGGCGGCCTCGGCAGCGAACATCTGTCCGACCTCGTCCAGCGTCGCGCTGACATCGAACGGAGCCTCGACGAGGGTCACCCGTCCCGCCTCGACCTTGGACATCTCGAGCACGTTGTTGAGGATGGACGTCAAATGCTTGCCGCTCTTCTGGATGGTCTCGATCCACTTCAGTTGCTCCGCGGCGAGTGACGGGTCGCTCTCGAGGAGCACCGCGTTCAACAGCATCACGTGCAAGGGACTGCGGATCTCGTGGGACATGTGGGCGAGAAACAGGCTCTTGGCTTTGCTGGCTCGTTCGGCTTCGTCCTTGGCTTCGCGCAGCTGCCGCGTGCGCGTCGCCACGTCGTTCTCGAGCCTCTCGCGGTACGCGCGCACCTCGGTCACATCTCGAATGTGAGCGATCATCTGGACCGGTTGCCCGCGATCATCGGGGACGACCGATACGACGAGGAGCAGCCATACGGGGTCGCCCTCCTTTTGGACCAGGCGCTTCTCCACGGCGTAGGCTGGGACTTCGCCCGCGAGCAGCCGCCGGCACTCCGCTTCGATCGATCCTTCGCCGTCCTCGCGGAAGATGTCATAGAGCCCGCGTGCGCAGATCTCCTCGGCGGTCGACCGGAGAATGTGGCTGAACGCGCGGTTGACCCTGAGAATCCGGCCGTCCGCCGCGAAGAGAGCCTTCCCGATCGGAGAGCGCTCGAACACGGTCTCGAACTGCCTCGCGGTGGCGCTGACCCGCGCGCCGCGCGCCGAGTACTCCCGCGAGAGCAAGAGCGCCATGCAGAGCACGAACAGCGTGTGTGGCAGCGCGCCCAGATACGGCGCGGGCAGCTTTGCGAAGTCCACGAGCGTGGAGTTCGCGGTTCCGATCACGATCGTGCAAGCGGCGACGGCGACGAGAACCGCGCCTGATCGGTCCCGGCGCCAGAGCGCGCGCGCAACGACGAATCCATATCCTTCGGCCACGGCGGACGCGAGGTAGTAGAGGCCGAGGGCGGCGCCAGGGGGCGTGCGGATCGGCAGCACACTCACGCCCCCGCCGGGCAATGCTATCGACTGCAGCGCGGTGACGATCCCGCGCATCGGCACCCACAAGTTCAGGATGCCCAGGGCGACGAAGACCGCCGTGAGGAGCGCACGAAACGTACGGTCGCGACGACCGCTCACGCACGCATAGAACTGCAGGAGCACGACGTGAACGAGCGGGCCCAGGGTCATCGCGCGGACCAGCCCCGCCTGGACGTCGGGGATCGTCGTCGCCCGGGCCAGGGCCACGCTCACCGAGCAGAAGACGGTGTAGAGCGCGCACTGGATCGAGAAGACGAGGAGAACCCGCTCGGACCGGGAAAACCACCACTGGATCGCATAGTGGACCGCGGCGAAAGCGAAGAAGCCCGCCAGCCATGGGTTCATCGACCTCAGGGCGCCCATGCAATTTTCCCGACCGTCCAGCCGAGCCGGAGACTAGCACCAAAGCGCGCACGCCTATGTCGGCGTCAGCACGAACGCTCGGTAACAAATGTCACCGCTGCGAAGCGCGTCGTTGAGCACGCTCCCCCGCAGAGCGGCGAACTCGCGGAAGATGCCCAGCAGCGGGCGGTCGACGAGGCGATCGATCAGAACCCGCTTGTGCGCGTCGTCGGCGTCGAGCGCCGCCACCACGCCAGGGCGGAGATCGCGCTCGGCCGCCATCGTGAACCCCGCCGCCTGCAGCGCCGCGCGCCAGCCGGCGATCTCGTCCTCGGGGCGAAAGTCGGCGTACAGGAAATGGCCGCCCGGGCGCAGCACGCGGCGCACCTCGCCCAGGAAGAGATCGAAGCGGCCGTAGCAGTGCGACGACTCGACGTTCAGGATCGCGTCGAAGGTGCCGTCGGCGAACGGGAGGCGCTCGGCGTCGCCGACCTCGAACGACAGGTTCGGCTGGCGAAAGCG
>Ga0066903_100000421_pt1 | contig 26114 bp, 18 predicted proteins | sample PanSoiMetaGPlot1_FD_67491 | JGI IMG/M metagenome (GOLD analysis project Ga0066903, IMG submission 67491) | Tropical forest soil microbial communities from Panama analyzed to predict greenhouse gas emissions - Panama Soil - Plot 1 (version 2) | ecosystem: Environmental > Terrestrial > Soil >... | reverse complement strand
AGCCGCCGCGGCCCGAAGCGGTCGACGAACCAGCCTGCCGCAAAGCCAAACGCCGGCCCGACGATGAGCTTGCTGATCGCGTTGCCCGACGTGACCATCGCGCGCGACCATCCGAAGTCACGCACCATGAAGTCGTAGTAGAGCGGCAGACCGTAGAACGCCAGGCCCACGACCGAGAAGAGCGCAAGCGCCGCGGTGGCCGTGATCTGAACGTCGGCGGCGCGCTGCGACGACGATGTCACGCCGTCACCCTCAAGAGGCGGGCCGATCGGGGCGGCATCTCAATCGCCAGCGCGCTCGAGTGTCGGCCAAGCGGTTCGCCGGTCCACTGGTCGGCCACCAGTGACGCCTCCCCGAGCCGGATGGAGAGGGTGCGCGGGATGTCGTCCCAGTTGAACAGGCACACCATGCGCGCATCGGGCAGCTGAACGGTGCCGACCATGAGCGACTGGTCGTCGAATGCAGCCGCGATACCGGTCGGCGGCAGCAGCTTTCGAAGCATCGCGGCACGATCCGGCGGGAGGCGCGTGAGATCATCGCCTGACAGCACCATGCCACCGGTGGCGTAGATCGCTGTCGCGTGAAACCGGCACTCGGCGTCGGTCAGATCGCCGGCGAGCACGACAGCGTCCGGATCGTTCCACCACAGCCGCCCGTTCTGCCAGTTGCGGCTCAAGTTCTGACGCGCAGTCGTCGCGATGCGATCCCATGACCGCTTGATGTCGTTCGAGCTGCGCGAACCGTCGATGAGACCGAACGAGGGCCAGATCGGATGGTTGCACCCGAGCAGAAACCCATCGCCCGCGCCGCGGCGGATCGCCTCCATGCCGCGTCGGTAAGCGTCAACGCGGGTCGCCGACGGATCGTGGAAGCGCCCGCCGTGCATCGCGCCCCAGAAGTTCGCGTCCAGCTTGAAGTAGCTGCAGCCCCATTCGCCGCGCATCGTCTGAAACAGCCGCTGGAGGTGTTGCTGCGCTTCCGGGTGCGTGCCGTCGAGGGCGTACCAGGGGCCGCGTCGCCAGCCGCCGAAGGTGACACGGTCCGATCGAAGCGGCGCGCCCGTCGTATCGCTGATGAACCAGTCTGGATGCGCCTTGAACACGTGTGACGTGGCTTCGGCGACGAACGGAGCGACCCAAATGGCCGGCTCGAAGCCGCGCCGGCGAATCTGGTCGACGACGCCTCGGACGTTGCCGCCGAACGCCGCGCCTGTTTCGAGCCAGTCGCCCATGGCAGGTTGATAACCGTCGTCGATCTGAACATACCTGAGCGACGGAAATGACGTCGCGATGGCGTCGAGATTGTCGAGGACCTGCTGGGCGGTCACGCGAGGGCCGAAGGAGTACCAGGAGCACCAGCCTGTCGGCAGTTGGGGTGCTGACGGCCGTGGATGATGGAATGCGATCCGCGCGCTCAGATCTTCGAGGAGGCTGCCCCGACCAGGCCCGGTCGTAACCATCAGCTCTTCGAGCAGCCATGTCTCGCCAGGGCGGATCTCGAGCCCCTCGGTGTCGACCACGGAGCGGAGCCGATACTGCTCGCCGCCTTGCGCATGGATGTCGAAGCGCCCGCTGAACCTGCGGCATGACGTGAACGCGAACATCCGGCTGTCCTCCCCGGGTGGGGTCAGCGTCACGAGTCCGTAGAAGGCTCGCGCGCCCTCTGCGACCGGAATGCGGTAGTGCTTCGCGTCCGTGTACTGACTGAAATCGACCGGGCTGCCGAGGGTGCCGCCCGTCTGCGTCAGCATCTGAAAACCCTCGCCGTAGAGCCCCGTCGCCGCCGGGACATGCAAATCGACCTCGAGAACGACGACGTCCTTGACGCGACGGCTGGTTGGGCCTCGATTGATGAGACGCGAACGTGTGAAGGGACCGTCGAGCTCGCGCTCAAGGTCGACGCCTTCGAGGCGTCTGCCGTCGCTATCGATGACGGAGGCGGATGTGCTGTCCTCCATGCGCACAAGCGCCTCTGGAATCGCGTGTGGGGACGCGCAAGGCCACGCCCGCGTGAGCGGCACAGCGGCCAGCGCCACGAGCTCGCGGCGTGTCATCATCGGTCCCGGGCCCCTTCCCCGGTGACGCCTCCAGCCGCTCCTGCTCCGCTGGTCTCCCCCCAAGCTGTCGCGCCGGACGCGGCCGCGCAGAACCAGACGTCGGGAATAAGCCCCCTGGCTGCCGCGTACCGCTCCTGAATCTCGCGGCGCAGCCGCTCCTCGTCGCTCCGCGCGTCCACGATCGCAACCACGCACCCGCCGAACCCCCCGCCGGTCATGCGCGCTCCGTAGACGCCGGCGCAATTCGTGACAATCGATGTCATTAGATCGAGCTCGGGACAGCTGACTTCGTAGTCGTCACGCAAGCTCGAGTGCGACTCGCCCATCAGCCGCCCAAAAAGCCGATAGTCATGCGCACGGAATGCTGCGGCGGCCTGCTGCACACGAGTGTTCTCCGTGATCACATGACGGCACCGGCGAAAGATGCGATCTGTCATGTCACGCCGCGACGCCGCGAGGTGGGCCAGCGACGCATCGCGCAAAGCCCGCACGTCATCGAACCGCCTGGCGAGCGCCGCCATGCCGGCTTCACAGTCGGCGCGGCGCGAATTGTACTCGGCCGTGGCGAGCTCGTGGGCGACCATCGTATTGCACACGACCACCCGGACCGAGGATGGGAGAGGAACCCAGTCGCACCCAAGCGTGCGAGTGTCGAGGAGCAGCACGGTGCCGGCGCGACCGTGACAGGCGATCATCTGATCCATGACGCCGCATCGTGTGCCGGCAAACTCGTGTTCGGCGCGCTGACACGCGAGCGCGAGGCGCGTCACATCGATTGTCTGGGCCGACAGTTTTGACAGCGCCAGACCGACCGCCACCTCGAGCGCGGCAGATGAACTCAAGCCGGCGCCGATCGGGACCTCGCTGACGATCAACAAGTCTGCGCCGCACATCGGTCCGGCTCGTTCGAGGACGGCCGCCACGCCGGCAATGTAGTCGCTCCACCGGCCTGCGACATCCTGTCGACGGCCGAGGGCCCTCCCCCCAGGACGTTCATGACGCGACGCTTGTTCTCGAAGCTCCTCGAGACTGATCGTTTGCGTTTCTCGGAAGGCGTCCGAATGGACGCAGATCATCCCATCTCCGCGAGCGGCGGCGGCCACCCAGGTCGATCGATCAATCGCCATGGGCATGACGTAGCCGTCGTTGTAGTCGGTATGCTCCCCGATCAGGTTGACGCGGCCTGGCGCGCGAAACAGGCATCCCTGCCGTCCAAACGCCTCTCGGAACCGGCGGGCGACGTCGCGAGGATCCACCGTGCGGCTTTCCGTCATTTCACGCGGGCCGAGAGCGCGAGCAGGCAAGCGCCGGTCGCGATCAACACGACACCCCAGATCAAATTGATATTGACCCCGAGCGATCGCCCATAAATCGCGCGGTCGCCGAGCAGGCCGTACCCCGCCAGCAACGCGCCCATCAGGGCCAGCATGGCGCCGACCGGAAGCCGGACGTCGAGCCGCATCAGAAGAACACGATGTTCAGGATCACCGCGATCCCCAGCACGACCGAGCCGAGCACCGCTGGCGGGAGATAGCCTGCCAGACGGTCGTCGCGCGGACGCTCAGTCAGTGAATACACCAGTCCGGCCAGCTCGGCCTCGGCGCGGGGACGCGTCGCGACGCTGACGAGGATCGTCACAACGAAGCAGACCGCGAAGGCGTCGATGGCCGTCCAGAAATTCTGGGCCATCTCGCTCGGATACGTGGCGACAACCGCCAGCCAGCCGCCCTTCACGCCGGCTGCTGCGCCGGGCGGCAGCGTAAGCCCGTGGTGCAGCGCGGCGGCCCCCGTACCGGCGACGAGACCGGCAAAGGCGCCGTGCCCGGTTGCCCGCTTCCAGAACATACCGAGCAGGAATGTCGCGAGCAGCGGCGCGTTCACAAAGGCAAAGACCAGCTGCAGGACGTCCATGATGTTGTTGAACTGCGCGGCCACGTACGCCGTGACGATCGAGAGCGCGACGCCGAAGATTGTCGCCATACGACCCATCCTGAGGTAGTGGGCGTCCGAGGCGCGCGGACGCATGTAGGCCTGATAGATGTCGTAGGTCCACACGGTGTTGAACGCGGTGACGTTCCCGGCCATGCCCGACATGAAGCTCGCCAGGAGCGCCGTCAGCCCGAGGCCGAGAATCCCGGTCGGGAAATATCGCAGCAGGAGTGTCGGCACGGTCAAGTCGTAGTCGAGCTCCGGCTCACCGTTGCCGTTGCGGGCGATCTCGCCGGTGGTCTCACGGACTTTGTAGGGAATCAATCCCACAGGCCTGACCGCTGCGATCCCGGTCGCGATCCGCCCCTCCGGCCCTTCCTGCCTTTCCACCCCTACCTGCTGCCCCAACCCGACGCGACCCACTTGCGGCCCCGCAAGGGCAATCAGACCGGGAAGCACCACGAGAAACGGAAACAACATCTTCGGCACCGCCGCAATCAGCGGCGTACGCCGGGCGGCGCCCATCGAGTCGGCGGCCATGGCACGCTGAACAACGAGAAAATCGGTGCACCAATACCCGAACGACAACACGAAGCCAAGCCCCATCGCCACGCCGAACGCGTCCACGCCCATCGGATTCGTGGCGGCGGCGCCGAAGCCCTGCCACGCATGCGTAAAAGACGGCGGAAGCGTCGCCCGAATCCCGCTCCAACCACCCGCATCGCGCAGCCCGAGATACACGAGCGGCAGAAAGCCGGCGACGATCAGAAAGAATTGAAGGACTTCGTTATAGATGGCGCTCGACAGCCCGCCGAGGAACACGTACGCGAGGACGACGAGGGCCGACGCGGCGATGCAGACGTGGAAAACAAGCCCCGAGCCAAGGCCAAGCGCGGAAAACGGGCGGTCGAAGACGTGCAGGATTTGCAAGAGCTTCGCCATCGCGTACATCGAGATGCCGGAGGAGAAGACCGTCATCAGCGCAAAAGAGATGGCGTTGAAGGCGCGTGTCTTCTCGTCGAATCGGAGCCGCAGATATTCCGGCACCGACCGGGCCCGAGACCCGTAGTAGAACGGCATCATGAAGATTCCGAGAAAAACCATCGCGGGAATGGCGCCGATCCAGTAGAAGTGACTCGTGGCGATGCCGTACTTCGCGCCCGACGCCGCCATCCCGATGATTTCCTGCGCCCCGAGGTTGGCCGACAGAAACGCCAGACCGCAGATCCAGGCCGGCAGCGCGCGTCCGGCCTGGAAAAAATCCTCGCTCGTCACCGCCTCCCGCCGCAGCGCGACGCCGATGCCGATGACGAAGGCGAAGTAGACGAACATCAGAAGCCAGTCGAGCCACGTCAGCGTCATCGGGACGGTCTCAGTGGCGCTTGGGTCCATAGCACGGGCTGGCGGATGAAGAAGTTGCGGACGACCTCGTCGACGCTCGAGTCGGCCTTGAGGGTCTTCCACAGCGCGACATCTTCCGGTCGATTGAGTGCCAGACCACCGAAGAGCAGGCTCGCCTGCCGCATCGGCCACTCGTCGTAATACTCGACGTCCCGGGCATGCGGCCAGCGAGTTTTGTCGCGCATGTAAGGCGCCATGAAGGCGAGCGCTCGACCCATCCCCCGACCGTCGGGTAACGAGAACGTCCAGAGGTTGTCGCTTGCCGTCGAGAGGATCTGACAGATCGTGGCCATCGCGTCGAGGTTGAACAGCGAGTAGCCGTACGGCTTCGTGCGGGCGAGCTCCAGCGGAAAGCTTCCGTCTGCCGCGAGCTCGGTGGGCACGAGAACGGTCTTGAATCGCATCCGGCACATTTCGGCTTGTCCCCGATCGTCTGTCAGCGTCGCGAACGCCGCCACCTGCATCACCCAGCACGTGCCGTGGTTGTTCTTGGCGTCGCGTTCCTCGCGGCCATTCGGCGCGGTGACCAGCCAACGGGTGTACTCGCGAAACCAGCGCTGGATCTCGACGAACTCAGCGGCCGGAATGGCGCCTCCCAAGCGCAGGACCTCCACCGCCCGCGCGACCTCAACGAGATGGATCGTGTCGATGATGCCGGTCCCGCGACCGGTCGTGATGCCGTGAATCGCCTGCGCGTACTGGAGGCTCGGGTTCATGCGCGACTCGGGGGCGATGAACCACGCGCGCAGGTGACGGCGGGCGTGCTCGGCGTATTGGGCGCGCCCCGTCAGGCTCCAGGCGGCGGCGAGCGCCGGCACCTCGACGCTCAGGCGGATGAGCGCGCGCCGGTGCTCGACGAAATTCTGCGGGTTGGATTCACCGTCGCGCCGGATGTAGGGGCCGCCGGGGTCGGCCGGATCCGGCCACCAGTAGTCGCCCTCGGAGAAAAAATCGTGCGGTCCGCCCGCGCTCCGCGCCGCCGGAAAGGCCGTGATGGTCTGGGGCTGTCGCTCGAGGTAGGCGTTCGCGGCCGCCAGCACTCGAGGCCGCTCGAGCGCTCGCAGCCCAAGCTCCGGCGGACCCGGACTCGAGCTTCCCGCGACCAGGGCGCCAATCGCAACGGCCGCCGCCGCGACTTTCACCGCGGTGCTCCGCTCGACTCCCGAACGATGAGGCGCGGCGGAATGACGATACGCTGCGGAGGGTCCGATTGGCGATCGAGGCCGTTCAGCAGCAGCTCGGCGGCGTGGCGCCCCTGCTCCTGGCGCGACCAGCCGACGGTCGTCAGCGGCACGCGCAGGAGGTCGCCCAGCGCGATGTCGCCGGCGCCGACAATCGCGATGTCGTCCGGCACGCGCAGGCCGGTCTCCCAAATCGCTTTCATGGCGCCGATCGCCGCCGGGTCGTTGGCGGCAAATACCGCGTCGACCCGCGGCTTGACCGCCAACAGCCGCTTCATCGCACGGTAGCCGTCGCCCTCCATGAAGCCGCCGGCGACGAGCCACGCTTCGGACGGGCGAATGCCTCGCGCCGCCAGGGCGGCGCGCCAGCCCCGTTCGCGTCTCCTGGCGTGCACAATCGCGGGGCCCGCGACGTGCGCGATCACTCGGCGCCCGGCGTCGATGAGATGCGATGTCGCGAGCACGCCCACCTGTTCATCATCGGTCACCACGCGGTGACATTTCACGCTTGGGTGATCGTCGCGATCGATCATGACCAGGCCCGTGCCGTGCCGCGTCAGCTGCTTCAGCATGTCGGTATTGCCCGACGCGTGCGCCGACGCGATCACGACGCCATCGACCTGACGGCCGCGGAGCAGGTCGAGCTCGCTGCGCTCTTTGCGCGGATCCTCCCCGGAGCTGCAGAGCAGGAGGCCGAATCCGCGCGCGCTCGCCACAGGCTCGATGCCGGCAATGACCTCGACGAAAAACGAGTGCATCAGGTCGGGAATGACGATGCCCAGAGTATGCGTCCGGCGGAGCGTGAGGCTGCGCGCGACCGCGTTGCGCTGGTAGCCGAGCTCCTCGACCTTGGCGAGCACGCGGTTCCGGGTGGCCTCGCTGATGTCGGCGTGGTGGTTGAGGACTTTCGAGACGGTGGTGATCGACACCCCCAGCTCGCCGGCAATCCGCTTCATCGTCGTCTGGTGCATGCGCTCGCCTTTAGCGCTAAAGTGACTTGACTTTACCGGTAAAGCATAGTATCACGACGCCCGCGCCGACTGCGCGAAGGAGTCACCATGGGCACGTTACGGCGTCGGTTCGCGATCCGCGCTGTCCTTATTATTCCCGCGATCCTCATAGCGGGCGGCGCACGATCTTCGTCGGCCCAAAGCGCCAACGGGGAAGCCAACGGCACCGTCCTCGACCCGTCGGGCGCCGTGCTGCCGGGCGTCACCATGACGCTCGTCAATCAAGGCACCGGCATCAGCCGGACGATGACCACCAATGCCAGCGGCAGTTTCGTGTTCGTCAACGTGCCGCCGGGGACGTACGTGGTCGCCGCCGAGCTGACGGGATTCAGGAACGCTCGGACCGGTCCGTTCGTCCTGGGTGTCGGCGAGCGCGTGACGCAAAACCTCACCCTGGCGGTCGGCGAGATCAGCGAAGCAGTCACAGTCGAAGCGACGTCACCACTGCTGCGGGCCTCCACGTCGGAGCTGGGGACCGTCATTCCCGAAAAAGTCGTCCACGATCTCCCCCTCAACGGTCGAAACTTCACCCAGCTGTTGACCCTCACCCCCGGCGCCACGCCGGTATCGACGGCGCAGGGATCGAGCGTCGGATTCCAGGACGCCGGGATCTCGAGCATTCCGGGATCCAGCTTCTCGAAGCCGGCGATTCACGGCCAGGAAAACAGAAGTACCCTTTACTATCTCGATGGCATCTTCAACACCGACCTGCGGGGACCCGTGTACGGTTGGCTGCCCATCGTCGATCTGATTCAGGAGTTCAAGGTCGAAGCGCACAACCAGAATACCGAGTTCGGCGGCGTCACGGGGGGCGTCGTCAACATCGCCTCGAAGTCGGGATCCAACACCTATCACGGATCGGGGTGGGAGTTTCTGCGCGACAACAACCTCGATGCCCGCGATCCGTTCAAGGACGCCAACGCCAGCAAGCCGGCGCCGTTCCACCAGAACGAGTTCGGCGGCAGCTTCGGCGGCCCGATCGTACGAAACCGGACGTTCTTCTATGCCGGATACGAAGGTTGGCGGTATACCAAGCCGTCGCAGTCTTTGAGCTACATTCCGACCGCGGCCGAGCTCTCTGGCGACTTCACGCAAACGATTCTGCACCAGGACATCTACAACCCGTACTCGACGCGCCCGGATCCCAATCGTCCCGGGCAGTTCATTCGCGACCGGTTTCAATGCGACGGATCGGGCAACCCGCTCGCCCCCTTCGCCAACGGCACGCAGCCCACGGGAACGCCGTGCAACAAAGTTCCGACCGCGCTCATCTCGTCACAGATGTCGGCGATCTTCAAGGCGTACCTTGCGGCGCCAAATCTGATCGGCGACCCCGGGCACAACTACATCGAGAACCGTCCGACCACCGACGATTCCGACAGCTGGCAGATCAAAATCGATCATCGTTTTCGCGACAGCGACAACGTGTTCGGCCGCCTGAGCCAGATGTGGGTCAATCACACAGATCCGCTCGCCGGCTCGCAGGCGCTGCAGCCGTCGACCTATCACGCGTACAACTACGGCGGTGGGTGGGACCACGTGTTCCGCTCGAACTTGCTGGCTGATGTGCGCGGCGGCGCGCTGCAGAAGCCGTACGTGTTCAACCAGGCCAAGGCGAACGCGGGCATCGATCCGCTGGTCCAGGCCGGGTTCACGGACCTGCAGCGGTTCCAGGGCCTGGTGGCCAACCTCGTAGCTCCGTGGATCACGAGCGATATCGGGAACCGCGGCGATTCGTTGCGCGGGAACCCTGACTGGAACGTCAACGGCAGCGTGACCTGGTTCAAGGGAAACCACAACATCAAAACCGGCGCCGCGTTCGTCAGCGTCGAACGACTGCAGATCAACACGTTCCAGAGCTACAGCTTCTCAAGCGCGCAGACGAGCAATCCGGCCGCGGCCGGCTCGACAGGACTGTCGCTCGCCTCCGCGCTCCTTGGCCTGCCTGCGTCGTATACCGGCCAGCTGGCGGACCTGAGCGAGGTGAACTTCAGGTCGAGCGCTTGGAACGCCTTCGTGCAGGACGAATGGCGGGTGAAGCCATCCCTGACCATCAACTGGGGCGTGCGCTACGATGTCCTGCTGCAGCCCAAGCCGTTGAACAATCGCCTCTCGAACGCCATCGACATCCCCAATGGGCTGTGGCTGCTCGGCGCCGACTCGATTCCAGACTGCAAGACCGTACAGCAGAACCCGTGCTTCCCGGGCAATGGCTTTGCTTCGATCCCTTATAACGATCGCATCAAGTTCATGGGGAGCGTGCCGTTCATGCCAAAGCCGGTGTACGACAATGTCGGTCCTCGCGTGGGCGCCGCCTGGCAGATGAACCCCGTGACGGTTCTGCGCGCCGGTTACGGCCTGTTCTGGGACGCGCTGCCGGCGCGCAGCCAGTACACGCAGAACGACATCGAGGGCGCCTCATGGCCGTGGACGACGGGCTTCAACGGCAATGTCAACAGTGTGGTGGGACAGCCGCTGCAGCCGATCGCCACACTCGTCGGCGCGTTTCCGACGCCGGTCGCAGCGGCCAGCCCCTGGACTGCCCCGGGAGGCTTCGCCGACGACCCGAACTACAAAGACGGCTATTCGAACCAGTGGAACGTTGAAGTCCAGCGTGAGCTCGGCTCGCGAATGATGTTCTCGATCGCGTACGTCGGCAGCCGCAACGGGCGCCTCGCGTATACGGGCAAGGCGAACGCCGCGCCGACGCCGTCGCCGAACGGAACGCCGGCCGGCGTCATCGACGCCAAGCGGGCGGTTCCGTTCATGATTGCCAACATCAGCTATTCGGAATCGATCGGGACTTCTCACTACAACGCCCTGCAGACCAAGTTCGAGCGCCGGCTCGCGAACGGCCTGCAGACGCTCGTCTCGTATACGTGGTCGAAGGCCATCGACACGGCCAGCGGGTACTTCGGCGTGGAGGACGGCGCGGGCTCACGGTCGTCCATCCAGAACTTCTTTGATCCGAAATCGAACGTAGGGCCGTCCGGTTTCGACATCCCGCATTTCTTCTCGTGGTATACAGTGTGGGAGCTGCCGGTCGGAACCGGCAAACGTTGGATCCAGAGCGGACCCGCCGCATGGATCCTCGGCAATTGGTCGATGAACTCGATCGTACAACTGCGATCCGGACAGCCGTTCAACATCGGCGTCAACGGCGACGTCGCGAACATCGGCGGCACCGGGCCGACATTCAGCTACGCGCGGCCGAATCTCATCGGCAATCCGATTCCCGCGAACCAGACCGCGACGATGTGGTTCGATCCAAGCGCGTTCCAGATTCCCGTGGCGTCATTCGGCAATTTTCCGCGAAATGCGCTGCGATCGGCGTCGGTGAAAAACGTCGACCTCTCGCTCTTCAAGAACATTCCGTTCGGGGGCGGCCGGATGCTTCAGCTGCGGATCGAGGCGTTCAACGTCTTCAACCTCATGAGCCTGGGGGTTCCGAGCGGGACGACGATCGGCGTCGCCGGCGCCGGCCAGGTCACGTCAATCGCCGGGAACCCGCGGCAGATTCAGCTCGGCGCGCGGTTCGTCTTTTGAGGGCCACTCATGGATGCTCGGTACTCTTCGCTCGTTGCAACGTGCGCGGCGTTCGCGGTGATGGTCGCGGGCCCGCTCGGGCAGCCTCGCGTCCCATCGCCGCCCGATCCCGCGAAGGAAAAGCGCCTCGAGTGGTTTCGCGAGGCGAAGTACGGCCTCTTCATCCATTGGGGCCTGTACGCCATTCCGGCGGGTGAATGGAACGGCAAGCGCTCGCTTGGCATCGGCGAGTGGATCATGAACCGCTTGACGATTCCCGTGAGGGACTACGAGAAGCTCGCCTCGCGTTTCAACCCGGTCAAGTTCAATGCGGACGAATGGGTGAGGGTCGCGAAGGACGCGGGCATGAAGTACATCGTGATCACGTCGAAGCACCACGACGGGTTTGCGATGTTCAAGTCGAACGCCAGCGCCTACAACATCGTCGATGCCACGCCGTTCAAGCGCGACGTCCTCAAGGAGCTCGCCGACGCCGCCGCGCGCCAGGGCATTCGGCTCGGCTTCTACTACTCGCAGTCGCAGGACTGGCACGAGCCGAACGGCGCGGGCAACACCTGGGACTTCGGTCCGGACGACAAGAAAGACTATGACCAGTATCTGCGCAGCAAGGCGGAGCCGCAGGTCAAGGAGCTGCTGACGGGTTACGGCCCGGTCGCGCTCATCTGGTTCGACACGCCGCGCATGATGACCGGCGACCGCGCCCAGCGCTTCGCGGCGATCGTCCGTCAATTGCAGCCGGCAACGCTCATCGATGGGCGACTCGGGACCGAAGGCGACTATCGCAGCACCGGCGACAACGTCATCCCGCCCCAGGTCTCAACCGAAGCCTGGGAGGTCCCTGCGACCATCAATCACACGTGGGGCTACCGCACCGACGACACGGACTGGAAGTCGCCCGGCCAGATCACGTTCAAGCTGGTCGACATCGTCAGCAAAGGCGGCAACTACTTGCTGAACGTCGGTCCGACGGCCGAAGGCCTCATCCCGCAGGCCAGTCAGGATATCCTGCGGACGGTCGGCCGGTGGCTGCAGGTGAACGGCGAGGCCGTGTACGGCGCCGGGCCGACACCCTTCGGCGAGGAGCTGGGTGAGCCGAGCGCCCGTGGCGCGAAGGATGTCCGCGGCGACGCTTTAATCTATCAGCAGATTCAGTGGCGAGTGACGACGAAACCAGGCAAGTTGTATTTCACGTTCTTCGATGAGCCGCGCGCGCCGTTCCAACTGCCGCAGATGAGGAACGCCGCGAAGCGCGCTTACCGTCTGGCCGACGGCGCTCCGGTCGAGATGAAGACCGAGAACGGCCGAACAGCCCTCAATGTCCCGCGCCCGATTCTCGATCCGATGGCCACGGTCGTCGTCGTCGAGTACGACGGCAACAGGGTCGACCCGATCAAATGACGAGCTTCCGCTGGCCGGTCGTGTGCGGGCTGGCGGTGCACTTGATCAGGCTCGCGGCGGAGAGTGCTGGGCCGGCGCGCGTCGAGGTCGGCCCCGCGCACATCGAGGTCGGGCCCGCGCACATCGAGGTCGATTCCGCGCACATCGAGGTCGACCGACTCGATCGCGAAGTCAAGGATTTCCTGGGCCGCGAGATGACTGCTCATCTCGCCGACATCCAGACGCTCGATCCCCCTCAAGAGCGCGTCGTGGGAGCGCTCACGACCGGCGAGTATACGTGGGGGACGTTCATGCGCGCACTCGCCGTGTACGCGCAACTGTCGGGCGCGACGACCGTCGCCGGTCGCGATGTAGCACGCCAGCTCGGCGACCTCGGCCTCGTCGAAGCGCGGCTCGGCGGCACGAGATTCTCGCAGCTTTACGCCGCGCTCTCGCTGCGCACCTTCGGGGCCGATCTCTCACAGAACCGACTGTGGCAAACGCTTGCGCCCGATGAGCGCCGCCAGTGGGCGACATTGGTCGATGCCACGCGATTCTATGACCCCGTCAGCAAGCAGGTGATCAACCTTCCCGAAAACTATCTCGGCGTCGCCTCGCGCATCGCGGCGATGAGCTGGGAGATGAAGTTCCTGAAGGATCGCATGATGCTCGACGGGCTCCTCGACCGCGCGGCCGTCCAATTCACCTCGGGCGCGCTGTTTGCGGACGATGCGCTTCCGGCGGGGAGATACGATCGGTACTCGAACGAGTACGCTCGGTACCTCTGGGATGCGGCGCAGATCGCCGGCCGAAAGGATCTGCTCGACCGATTGCGGCCCACCCTCCGGACGCAGATGCACCTGTGGTGGGACCTGGTTGGACCGGATGGATACGGCTATCCGTGGGGGCGGAGCCTTGGGCTGGTGAGCTACCTCGACACGTTGGAGATTCCAGGCTTTCTCGCCGAGAATCCCGAGTTCCGACCGGCGCCCCTCGGCGATTTGGCAGCCCAGTACTATCGGGCTTGGCGTTGGCTGCGTCACGACTTCAAGGACGATCGGCACCTCTTCTCTTTATTTGACTTCGGCAGGGGCAACTACTCATACATCACCATCGACCGTGAGTGGCAGCAGACGACGGGGGCGTTCGGCAAGCTGGCGGACGCTCACATGCGCCTGATGAAGGGGCTGCGCGCCGAGCATGTCGGGACGATTCCCGATGCGCCGACTTACGGCAACGTGGCACGGTTCGAGTTCTTTCACAAGACCGATCGTCTGGCCGGCGTCTGGCTCGTGCGGCTGGGGACGACGCGTTTCGCGCTGCCGTTCACGACCGGAACCAAGCCGGGCGTTGCCGACTACCTTCCGGCGCCTCACGGCCTGCCGGGGTTCGCGGCCCCCGTGGAACAGGTTGTTCCAGCGCTGGTCCCGTTCCTCGAGCTCGAGGATGGACGCACCGTGGTGGCTGCTGACGGCGCAGACCGCATCGTTCCCGCCTCCGATGGCCGGAGCGTCAGCGTGAGCTGGAGTCGCTGGGCCGTGATTGGCGCGAAGCCAGCGGAACGGGCCGACATCGGCGTTGAGAGCACAGTGGACTGGCGGCTTGATGGGAATGTGTTGACTCGAGTCGAGCATTTGACCGCGGTTCGTCCGATTCACGTCAGACGATGGCGCGTGGCCGTGCCGGCCACGGGGAGCCGTACTACGATCTCTTTCGAGGGCGGCATGAAGACGGACACCTTCAGCGGTCCGGGCCCAGATGATCCGCACCTGGCGGTCACGTTGCTCCAAGTCGACTGGCCTTATACGATTGTGCTCCGCGCGACCGGGAACGGCGCCGATGGCCGGGGGGCGCGTGGAGCGATTCCGCTCCACCTTGAGCTGGACGCGCGCGACGTGGTGCTGCAGCCTGGCGTGCCGCGTAAGTGGAGCCTCCGACTTCATTCTGAGTGAGGAACCTGCATGAACCTGAACCAGATTACGAGGGAAACCTGCATCGTTCGAAACACGTCGTCGCGCAAAGGCCGAACGTTGGCGGTCGGCCCCGGCCACACCGCTACCAGGTTCCTCCGGTACGGACGAATCATCCTCGACAACGGTGACGCGCCCATTCACGTCGAGACCGGGCCCCTCGAGACCGGTCTCATCTGCCTGAATGGCGCGGCGACGGTGAAGGTCGCCGGCGCCGCGAGGCCGGGGGGCTTTACGCTTGCGCGATACGACTCCCTGTACGTCCCGCGGAGCGCCTCGTTCGACGTGACGCCCGGACCCGACGGCTGTGATCTGGCCGAAATCGCGGCGCCTGTCGAGCATGCGTACCCCGTTCAGTTCGTGGCGTTCAAGACGGTCCAGCAGGATCCCGGGCTTCACCTGAACGTCGGTAATGCCTCCACGCACCGTGAGGTGAACATCTTGATCGGCAAGAACGTCGAGGCAGGGCGGATCCTCGCGGGGGTGACGTTCAGCGCGCCGGGCAACTGGACGTCGTGGCCTCCACACGAGCATGCGGCCATGCTCGAGGAGGCGTATTTGTACATCGATATGCCGGCGCCATCGTTCGGGCTGCAGCTCGTGTACACGGACACCAACGAGCCCGAGATCGCAACGGTCGTTCGCGAGGGCGACGTGGTGCTCATGCCGCAGGGTTACCACCCGAACGTGGCAGCGCCAGGCGGGTCGATCAACTTTCTCTGGATGATGGCCGCGAACCGGGAACACGAAGATCGCCGCTACGGCGTCGTCAACGTGCAGCCGGAGTTCGCAGCTGTGCCATCGGGGTTGGACAAAGGTCGATGAACTCGGACTGTCGATGAACTGGGACTCGATCCCCCGCGAAGAGGTTGGCGACGGCATCGTCCGCCAGCTTGTGTCCGGCGAGCGCGTGATGGTCTGCCGGTTACAGCTCGCGGCGAATGTCGTCACCGAGGTGCACTCGCATCCTCACGAGCAGATCACGCTCGTCGAGCGCGGCCGGGTTCGGTTCACCATCGACGGCATGGAGCGGACGGCGGCGCCGGGCGACATCCTGCACTTCCCGCCCGGCTGCCCGCACGGCGCGACCATGCTCAACGAGCCGGTCGTGCTGATCGACATTTTTTCACCCATTCGAGAGGATTTCCTGCCGCAATAGGTTTGGTCGTGGATTGGCACGGCGGCCGGCACGGCGGCCTTGACAATGGAGGTCTGGGTCGCTAGAGTTTGTAACACTTTGATACAAATTCGGAGGCAATAGAGGCCATTTAAGGCCTCGAGTCATGCGCCGCATCGACCCCACCCGCTTCCACATCGCGCGCCGGCGGACCTCGCGGGAGATCAATCGTCAGATCGCTCTGACGCTGATCCGCAGCCACCAGCCAGTCTCGCGTGCGGAGCTCGCCCGCTTCATGAAGCTGCCTCGTGCTGTGGTCGGACGTCTCGTCAACGAGCTTCTACTCGAGGACCACCTCGTCGAACACCCGAGCGGCAGCACAAAGGTCGGACGACGCCCGACGATGCTGTCCATCGACACGCACCAACGCACCAGCGTGGCCGTTGATATCCGCGCGACGGGAACGTACCTCATGCTCGCCGACGTCATTGGCCGCCCGTACTCCGGCGTTCGCTGCGAGCCGACGCCGCGCAACCCGAAGCGCTGTGTCGAGGCGCTCGTGCACCACATCGCAGGGCTCATTTCCGAGTTCGCTCCACGCGTAGGAACGTGTCAAGGCATCGGCGTGGTCGTGCCCGGGATGGTCGATCACGTCACCGGCCGCGTTTTGCACGCACCGACACTCGGCTGGCGGAACGTCGACCTCCGCGGACCGCTCACAGAGCTCTTTGAGCTGCCCGTGCACATCGAGAACTCCGGCCGCGCCTGCGCACTCGCCCAGGCGTGGGAAGCCCAAAGCCACGCCGAGCGCGTTCGCGACCTGGTGTACGTCAGCATCTCGGACGGTATCGGCGTGGGCGTCATCGTCAACGGCGAGCTCGTGCGAGGACGCCACCACATCGCGGGCGAGTTCGCCCACATGCCGCTCGGCTTCGACGGCCCGCGCTGCTCGTGCGGCGCGCGCGGTTGCTGGGAGGCCTATATCTCGAACCTCGCGACCGTCTCGCGCTACCGGCGCGGCGGCGGCTCCCGAGGCCGTGGAGGTCCGCTGACCGTGATCGACGTCATCGCGCGCGCTCGCGCGGGGGATCGCAAGGCGCTCAGCGCTCTCGAGACCACGGCGCGCTACCTCGGCCTCGGTCTGGCCGGCATCGCGCACACCATCAACCCCGCGTCGATTTACATCGGCGGTGAGATCACCACCGCCTGGGATCTGATCGGCGACCGAGTCCACCTGGCGCTCGCAGAGCGCGCGCTCGTCCCGAAATGGGCGCTCAAGAGCCTGATCAAAGTGACAACCGGCGAACAGCCTCGACTGCGCGGCGCCGCCATGCTCGTGGCTGCGCCCGTGTTCGCCGCTCCGGCAGTGGCTTGAACGGCAAAAACCCGGCACGAATCCTTCGTTTGGCGGAGTCGCTTCATGCGTATCGGACTGAGGCGGGTTGTGGGGCAGATTGGGATCGGACTGTTCATCGGCGCGACCGCGCTCGCCCCATCGCGCGTCCGCGCCCAGGGTCTCGAAGGTGCGATCGGCGGCACGATCAAGGACACGACCGGCGCCGCATTGCCCGGCGTGACCGTCACGGTCACCAGCCTCGACCGCGGCATCATCGTGGCCACGCTGACAACCGCGGGCGACGGGACCTACACGGCTGTCGCGCTGCCGCCCGGTAGCTACGCCATCGCGGCCGAGCTGAGCGGCTTCGCTCGACAAGAAATCTCCCCGGTCACGCTCCGCATCGCCGACCGCCTCCACGTCGATTTGACGATGTCGGTCCAGGCGATCAGCGAGACCGTGCTCGTCGAGGCCCGCAGCCTCGTCGAGCTCCGGCGCGATGTCTCCGCGCTCAGCGAGACGATTACGCCGGAACAAGTGAAGCAGTTGCCGCTCTTTGCGCGCAACCCCATGAATCTTGTCAGCCTCGTGGGCGGCGTGACCGGCGGCACCGACTCGGACGGCAATCTCGCCACCGCGCAGCTGTCGATCAACGGCAGCCGGACGGCAAATACCGAGGTCACGATCGATGGCGTGTCCGCCGTCGTGGGCTCGACCGGCGACATCACCTTCATTCCGTCAGTCGAGTCGTTGCAGGAATTCAAGGTGCTGACCTCTGCCTACGCGGCCGAATACGGCCGGACGTCGGGCGGCACCGTGAGCGCGATCATGAAATCGGGCGCGAGCCGCTACAACGGAAGCGTGTACGGCTACTTCCGCGACGCCAGATTCAACGCGAACAACTTCTTCAACAACTCGCGCGGCATCCCGAAGCCGGCCGACGAGTTCAAACAGTTCGGAAGCTCGATTGGCGGTCCAATCAAGCAGGTCTCCGATAGGACGTTCTTCTTCTTCAACTACGAAGGCCTCCGGCGCACCGTGCCGCGCCAGTTCACGGTGACCGTGCCGACCGATGCCCTTCGCAAGGGTGACCTCTCAGGTTTCCCGCAGGTGATCACCGACCCTGCCACGGGTAAGCAGGTGCGCGATCCGTCGCGCGCCACCCCCGGGAACCCGCTCGGCCTGAACATCATTCCGATCAACCGAATCGACCCGGCGGCGCAGGCCATCATCAACAACGTGCCGCTGCCCAACCAGGGAGGCCTGAGCAACAACTACGTGACGGTGTCGGAGGACAAGATCGATCTGAACCAGTTCAATACCCGAGTCGATCAGAGCTTCACGACCGCGGTTCGCCTGGCCGGCCGCTATTCCCAGCAGACCGGCGTCAATCCAGGATTCACCGGCGATGCGTCGACAATCATTCCGGGACCGCTCAATCCCGGCACCGGCCCGAATCATCCGGTGGATCGTCAGCTCGCGTTGACCTACACACAGACCATCGGCTCGCACGCCGTTCACGAGGCCACGGCCGGCGTCAACCTGAACAAGCAGACGCTCGACCCGCCGGGCGTGATCGATTCGCCATCGACGCTCGGGTTCGCCCAGGCTCCCCAGCTCGTGTTCGCGGGCAACAGCGGCTATTACGCCCCGGCGATTCAATTCCCGGGCTTCAACTGGGGGTATCGCGCCGGGTCGACGTCGCAGTTCGGGATGAACGCCAACGCGCTGCGCCGGCAGAACACCACGACGGTGCAGGTGGCGGATTCCGTGACGTGGGTGCGCGCTGGCCATACCGTGAAAGCAGGCGGCCAGCTCCGGTTCAACAAGCTGGATATCTTCAACGGCGGAGCGAATTTCGCGGGCGTTTATCAATTCAGCGGCGACAACCTGCCCGGCGCGCCGTCCAACTCGCAAGCTACGCAGTGGGCGGCGTTTCTGTTCGGGCTTGTGGACTCCGCGCAGTATTCGATCCCCCAACCTGAGACGATCCGCCACAACCGCAACTACGCCGTCTTCGCGCAGGACGACTGGAAACCGGCCGAACGGTTGACGCTGAACCTCGGGCTGCGCTGGGAGTACGAGACGCCGCTGACGATCGACGACAACATCTACTCGCGCATTGACCCGGCCACCGGCCGCCTGCTCGTCGCCGGCGTGAACGCGACGCCGTCGCTCAACCTCGTGTCCGACAAGGCGAACTTCGCGCCACGCGCGGGCCTGGCCTGGACGCTCGATGACAAGACGGTGGTCCGGGCCGCCTTCGGCACGTTCTTCTCACAGTTCTTCTCCAACCTTGGTGGATCAGGCGCGCTCTATCCCGGCTTCACGACCAACGTGCAATACCAGCGGCGCGGACCGGGGCTTCCGCAGCCGTTCACGCTCAGCCAGGGCATGCCGCTGACGGGCGTGCCCGGCACGAGCGATCCGTTCGCGGCCCAACGGAACGCGTCGCCGAGCCAGCCGCTCTCGTTCGGAGCCGGGTGGGCCACGCTCTCTCCGCTCCCCCGAATGTATCTGTGGAACACCGGCGTCGAGCGGCGCCTGCCCGCCAGTTTCATCTTCGAGGCGTCCTACGTCGGATCGCACGGCAGCGATCTCCCGCTCGATTCGTTCGACTTCAACGCCGTGCCGCTCTCGCAGTGGGACGCGATCGCACGCGCGGGCAGCACCGTCGCCACGCAGCTCACGCGCCCCTTTCCGAACGTCGCGACGCTCAACGAGTTCACGCACACCGGACGCAGCAACTACGAATCCGGCCAGTTTCACGTGCGGCGAGTCTTCCGCAACGGCGTCGGCGTTCAGACCTCCTACACGCTTTCCCGATCGAAAGACGATGGGTCGGGTATTTTCAGCTTCTCGCAACCGAACGGGCTGCAGCGCGGGCTCATTCCGACTTACGATCGCAGCCTCGATTACGGGTTGTCGGCGTTCGACAGGACGCATGTGTTCAGCGGGAGCGTCAACGTCGACCTGCCGTGGGGCGAGGGCCGGCCGTTTCTGTCGAGCCCGTCGGTCGCCCGCGCGGTCTTCGGAGGCTTCCAGGTGAACGCGCTCTTCACCGCGCGATCAGGGCTGCCCGCCACCATCAACGAGACGGGCATCAATGCGTTGCCGCTCAGCAATCCGCGTCCGAACCAGGTCGGCGATTTGCCGACCCTCCTCGAGCCCGGACCGAACGGCACAGTGCGCTACTTCCCCGCGCCGGGCTCGCCTGACTTCCCCTTCGTCCCGGTTGGTCCGCTCTACACCGGGGCCGGCGCCTCGCGCACGCAGATTCTGCCGGTCGGCATCGGCAACGTAGGGCGCAACACCGTGCGCGGTCCCGCGGAGTACAACGTCGACGTCTCGATCGTTCGACGGTTTCGTCTTGCCGGCAACGCGAACGTGAACATCCGCGTCGAGGCGTTCAACGTCCTGAATCACACGAATTTCGAGCTCGATCCAGCGGGCGCAACGACCAACCTGCCCGTGCAGGTGGTCAATGGGCAGGCGCAGTTCGTGGCGCCGAGCTTCGGGTTGATACAGGCGGCGTTGCCCGCCCGCCGGCTCCAACTCGTGGCGCGCCTCGATTTCTAGTCATCAATCCGTCCTCAAAGCCGTCCAGGCGTCCGGTAACGTCTACAAGAGTGGGCACCTGGGCCCCGACGATGCTGGCAATATATTGTCATTGCTGATAACTGATGGCTGGTTACGCCGCTGACCTGGATCTCGCGCGCCGGTGCGCCGACGGCGACGAGCCCGCGTGGGAGCGTTTCATCCTGGAGTACCGGCCGCTGCTCTACCGCGCCGCCGATGCGCTCGATCCCAGCGGTGGCGCCCGCGACCTGGCCGATTCGCTCTACGCGGACCTCTATGGCCTCAAGGAGCAGCATGGAGCACGCCAGTCCCTGTTCCGCTATTACCAGGGTCGGAGCAGCCTTGCAACGTGGCTCAGAGCGGTCCTGGCGCAGCGCTTCGTCGACCGGGTTCGTGCGGGCCGGCGGATCGAGCCGCTGCCTGATGAACAGATCGGAGCAGGCGAAGAGGTGACGCGGCTCGCACTGCGCGTGGCTGGAGAACCCAACCCTGACCGACGCGTGTATCTATCGGTCGCGCGACGGGCGCTTCGTCTCGCCATCGCCCGTCTCAGCAATCGCGATCGCCTCCGTCTGAGCTTGTACTATCGTGAGGATCTGACGTTGGCTCAAGCGGCCCGCGCGCTCGGCGAGCACGAGGGCACGGCGTCGCGACAGCTCGCGCGCACAAGGCGCGAGCTCCGCGCCGATGTCGAGCGCCAACTTCGCGACGACGCCGGTTTCAGCGCTGCGCAAACTGCCGAGTGTTTCGCGGCCGCGATCGAGAACCCGGGGCGTCTCGACCTGGAAGAGCTGTTCGATACGGCGGTTGAAAGCAAGAAACCTGTGGCGGATCGTTCTCTGTAGGTGAGCCCAGTGAACCGCGAAACCCCGTTCGAGCGCCTGGTACGAGAGGCGCTTCGAGCATCGGCGACCACCGGCCCACGCGGCGAGTGTCTCGACGCGGCCACCGTCGCGGCCCTGGCCGACGGGACACTCCCGGCGGACGAGCGTGTCGCAGCGGAGGCACATGCCGCCGACTGCGCGCGCTGTCAGGCTCTTCTGGCCGCGATGGCCCGGAGCGCCGTCGATGTTGCGCCGGCCCACGCGCGGTGGTGGCGAGTTCCGGCGATTCGCTGGCTCGTCCCGATCACGGCCGCCACAGCCGCGGCCACGGCTGTGGTCGTCTGGTCGGTCATGCCGGATCGCTCGGCGTCCAAGCCGGCGATCGCAGATATTCAGTTGTCCCAGGCGACCATGACCCCAGCGCGCGAGGATCGACTTCGAGACGAGCCCGACCAAAAGAAGTCCCCGCCCCCGGCTGCCGTGGAACGACGGAGCGAAGTCGCCCAATCGGGTGCCAACGCGTTCGATCGGTCGAGCGCACGCGCGCCGGGCGGCGCACAGGAGCGGGCGAAGGCGGACGTGTCCGAACAAGTGAATGCGAAGGCCATGCCGCAGTCTGAAGCGCGCAGGTCAGTTGAGGCGCTTGAAAACATCAGCGGTCCGATCGGCCGCCTCATCGCGTCCCCCGACATGGCCGTCCGCTGGCGTCTCCTGTCGGGAGGCCGGGTGGAGCGCTCAACCGATGCGGGATCGACCTGGCAGGCTCAGGATACGGGCGTGACCGTCACGCTCACCGCCGGCGCGTCGCCGGCACCTTCAACCTGCTGGCTCGTCGGCCCTGGCGGCGTCGTCTTGCTCTCGACTGACGGCGCGTCCTGGAGGCGCGCGCCCTTCCCGGAAGGCCTCGATCTGACGTCCGTTCGCGCCACCGATGACAAGACTGCAATCGTCACCGCCTCTGACGGCCGGACGTTCAAGACCCAGGATGGCGGCCAAACCTGGGCGAGAATCCCCCCGCAAGATTTTTGAGCGGCCCCGTTCCAGAGACATGGGCCTGCGCGCCTGCAGGCACTGGAACTAGGAGCCCCCATGCGCAGACCTCTGCTCGTTGCAGCGAACGTGGCGTTCGCCATCGCTCTAGGCGCGGTTGGCGGCGTCGCACGGCGCCATACGACCGCCCACGCCGCCGCGCGCCTTTCAGAAGGACAGGACACGTCGACGGCCGACGATCAGGTCGATTTGGCCGTCACCGTGTACAACTCGGACGTCGCGCTGGTCCGCGACGTGCGCACTCTGCAGATCCCTCGCGGCACCTTCGACCTGCGCTTCATGGACATCGCCGCGACGGTGAATCCCGCCACCGTGCACTTTCGATCCGTGACGGAGCCGTCGCGCGTCAACGTCCTCGAACAGAACTACGAGTACGACCTGCTGGAGCCCGACAAGCTTCTGCGCAAATACGTGGGCCGCGAGGTGACGCTCGTCCGGACGCGGGACGAGTACGGCACGACGCGCGAGGAGGCCGTGAAGGCGCGCCTCCTCAGCTTCAACAGCGCGCCGGTCTGGCAGATCGGCAACGAGATCGTCACGGGTCTGGGCTCCGACCATATGCGGTTTCCGCAGCTCCCCGCCAATTTGTACACGCGCCCGACCCTCATCTGGACGTTGAACAACGACGGCGCGCCGCGCCATCGTGTCGAAGCCTCCTACCTCGCCGGCAAGCTGTCGTGGTCGTCCGACTACGTCCTCACGGTGGCGCGCGACGACAAGAGCGCCGATCTCGACGGCTGGGTCACGTTGACCAACGCCAGCGGCACCTCCTTCACGCACGCGGCGTTGCAGTTCGTCGCGGGCGACCTCAATCGCGTGCGCGCGGAAATGGATCGCGCGATCGCCGCCAGTGCGCAACTCGCTCGGTCCAAGTCGGCGGACTTGATGTCACAAGAGAGCTTCTCCGACTACCACTTGTACACGCTCGCCCGAAAGACGACCATCAACAACAACGAAACCAAGCAGCTCGGCATGCTGACGGGAAGCGGCATCCCCGTCCACAAGCGCTACATCGTCGACGGACAGGCGTTCTACTACCGGAACGTGCAACACCCCGGCTCGCCGATCAGAGACGCAGTGAAGGTGTACTACCAGTTCAAGAACGACCAGGCCGGCGGCCTGGGCCTGCCGATGCCGGCGGGCGTCGTGCGCGTCTATCAGTCGGACTCGAAGGGCGGCGTTCAGTTCGTTGGAGAAGACCGCATCGAGCACACCCCGAAGGACGAGGAGCTGAATCTCAAGATCGGCAGCGCTTTCGATGTCACGTGCGAGCGCAATCAGGTCGACTTCGAGAAGGTGGCCTCGAACGTGTACGAGCTCGAGTACGAGATCACGTTACGCAATCACAAGACGGCGCCGATCACCGTCGAGGTCAACGAGCCGATTGGCGGAACGTGGCAGATGATCCGCTCGTCGCACCCGTGGAAGAAATCGGCGGCCTGGGCCTCGTCGTTCTCGGTTCCCGTGAGCGCAGACGCCACCGCCGTGCTGAAGTACCGGGTGAGGGTCACGTACTGACCTTACTTGACTTCGTACACAATCATGATCACGAGGTCGTGGCTGCCTGTCTGACGCAGGCTGTGTGAGCTGCCGGGGCGCGTCAGCACCGCCGCGCCCGGTCCGACGTCGAACGGTTTGCCATCGATCGTCATCACGCCCGTGCCGCTCAGCACGTAGTAGACCTCGTCTTCCTTCTGCTCGTGATAACCGATCCCGGCGCCCGGCTTCAGCGCGCGCTTCCGGAAGACGAACTTCAGCCCCGGCGTCTTCTCGAAGAACGAGTAGCCAATCGTTTCGCCGCCGCCGTTATGCGTCCCTGGTTCTGGTTTGGCGACGTCGGCATCGTGCTGAATGAGGAAACCGCCTTTCGCCGGCGGCTGTGCGAAGACGGGGGCCAGGGGCGCGTTGAGCGCGACGAGCACGGCCAGGAACCACGATCGTGGGGTCAGCATCAATCCCTCCGTCTTCATGACGCAGTTCCGGCCCGCACGCGCGTGTGCGCGCGGCGAACCTGAACCGCCTCAGGGCGCTTGGCGTAGAACGGGTCGAGCGGGTAGCAGCCCGACTCGAGTCCCAAACGGGGACCGGTCGTGCAATCGCTGAACGTGCGACAGAACATCGCCCGCCTGAGCGGGCGTCCGGCGAGCACATCCGCCGGCAGCTCCGGATATGAGAGCACCACTCGTCCCAGACCCACGAAATCGGTCATCCCGCGGCCGACGGCCCACTGCCCGACGTTGGGCAGCCATTCCTGCAGATAACTGTACGCCGAGCCGACGAAGATCATCTGCGGAAACGCCCGCTTCAGCCGCGCAGTAGCCTGAATCTGTCTCGCTACGCCTCGCAGCGGGTCTTCCGGCGGGTCGTAGCCATCCACGGGGGGAAAGATGGCGGGACGCTGCACGTGAGGGTTGTAGTACGGACTCCCCGCGGTCGTGCAGATCCAGCGCACGCCCAAGCCAGCGAGGATCTGAAGCAGGGCCCGGCTGTCCGCCAGCGCCTCATCGAGCTCGGCGTCCGACCCGAGCACGCCGAAGCCGTAATTCCCCGGCTCCTCACGAGCGCCAGCGCCGCTCGCCGATCGCCCGTACGGCACAGTGTCGAGGACAGACAGCCGCACGGCCACGGCCAGGCCAGGCACCGCGGTGTGGATGGCCTCGATGATGAGACGCAGAAAGCGCGTCCGGTTGCCGAACGAGCCGCCGTACGGCCCGCTGCGCCCGCGGGCGCCCAACAGCTCGTGACCGAGATATCCGTGGCACTGCTTGACGTCCACGAATTGAAAGCCCGCGTTGTAGGCCAGCCTCGCGGCCGCCGCGAAATTTTCGACGAGCCGGTCGAGATCGTCGTCTCTGAGCACACGCACGCCTTGTGGAAAGCGTCGATCAAGCGCCGGATGGTGCCACGCCGCCAGCGGCTCGGGACGGTCGTAGGCGTTGGGCCGCGAGTACCGCCCCGAATGCGTGAGCTGCAGACCGATGTAGAGATCGTCGGCCGCCCGCGGGCCGAACCTTGCCCGATGCGCGCTCACGAGCTCGTCGCGAAGCGACGCGATCGCGCGCTCGGTCTCGGCCGTGAGCATCAGCTGATGTGGGTTGGCGCGGCCGTCGTGCCGCACGGCGACGGCTTCGCCCCCCCAGATCAACTTCGCGCCGCTCATACCGAAGTTTCGCCACCGCCGCCGCGTCAGCTCGCTCGGCTCGCCAGCGGTCGTGCCGTCCCACCCCTCCATCGGCAGAACGCAGAAGCGATTGCCGACCCGTACGGTGCCCGCCGTGATCGGCTGCGCCAGCGGCGATTCGCCGCGCGCCAGTTCATCGTCGAAGTCGAGCGGGATTCCGCTCGACACGAGGTGCGTTCGGAACGCCGCCGGCGTCTTGAGCGATGCCATCCGCGGGTACGGCGAGTGCGTCACCGTCCGTCGCCCGAGTCTTTCATACCTTCTCCAACCAGACATCGCCGTCCGGGAAACGGTGCGCGAGACGCGACTCCTCACGGATCGCGATGCTGTAACCGGGCCGCGTTGGCGGGATATAGCGTCCCCGGCTGACGACCACCGGATCTTCGAAGTGCTCGTGCAGGTGGTCGACATATTCGATGACTCGCCCCTCCATCGTCCCCGCGACCGCGATGTAATCGAACATGGAAAGGTGCTGAACGTACTCGCAGAGACCGACACCGCCGGCATGCGGGCAGACCGGGATGCCGAACTTGGCGGCCATCAGGATCACCGCGAGG
>Ga0066903_100000419_pt1 | contig 26149 bp, 25 predicted proteins | sample PanSoiMetaGPlot1_FD_67491 | JGI IMG/M metagenome (GOLD analysis project Ga0066903, IMG submission 67491) | Tropical forest soil microbial communities from Panama analyzed to predict greenhouse gas emissions - Panama Soil - Plot 1 (version 2) | ecosystem: Environmental > Terrestrial > Soil >... | reverse complement strand
TTGGCCCCATCTTTCCGCAGTGCAGCAGAGCGCATATATAGCGGTGCAAGCCCTTGCAATGGGGCTTCAAATGGGCGTGAATGTGCACCCTTTCGTGCGGCGCAGCGTAGCGCCCGCGAGGAGCTAGGGATGATCGGCCTCGTACTTGTGACCCACGGGCGACTCGCTATCGAGTTCCGCTCAGCGCTGGAGCATGTGGTGGGACCCCAGCGCCAGATCGAGGCGATCACCATTGGGCCCGATGACGATGTCGAGCAGTGCCGCAAGAACATCCTTGAGGCGGTTAAGCGCGTGGATAGTGGTGAGGGGGTCGCAATCCTCACCGACATGTTTGGCGGGACGCCTTCCAACCTCGCGATCTCGGTCATGAGCCAACCCAAGGTCGAGGTTCTTGCCGGTATAAATCTACCGATGCTGATTAAGCTCGCTAAAATTCGTGAAATCAGCCCATTGCAGGATGCCGTCGCTGCGGCCCAGGAGGCTGGTCGCAAATACTGTACAATCGCCAGCCGGGTGCTCAACGGTAAATGAGTCCACGCCCGCCAGCGGACGACATTCCTGTCGTGCGCGAGGTTGAGATCGTCAACAAAAAGGGCCTCCACGCGCGGGCGTCGGCTAAATTCGTCCAGACGGCCGAGCAGTTCGACGCCGCCGTTACAGTGACCCGCGGCCATGAAACCGTCGGAGGTACCTCGATCATGGGGCTCATGATGCTTGCCGCAGGCCCCGGCATAGCCATCACTATCAAGGCCGTCGGTAAAGATGCTGCCATTGCGGTCCAAACCTTGGCCAGACTGGTCACGGACGGCTTCGGCGAGGAAGACTGACCGGATTTTACCTTTTGGCTTCTACATAAAGAAATCTTTATATATGCGTTGCGACGTCGGCGACGGGCTGATATAGGCACGGACAGTCACGCCACTAATCAGCCAAGGACTGTCATGAACGCGAAAGCAGCGTCCGAATACATTGTCAAAGATATTGGCCTCGCCGATTTCGGCCGGAAGGAAATCTCCATCGCCGAGACCGAGATGCCCGGCTTGATGGCCACGCGCGAGGAATACGGGACCAAGCAGCCGCTCAAGGGCGCCCGCATTGCCGGTTCGCTGCATATGACCATCCAGACCGCCGTGCTTATCGAGACGCTCAAGGCGCTTGGCGCTGACGTGCGCTGGGTTTCCTGCAACATCTATTCGACCCAAGACCACGCGGCCGCAGCCGTCGCGGCTGGCGGCACGCCGGTCTTCGCGGTCAAGGGCGAAAGCCTCGCCGACTACTGGAACTACACCCGCAAGCTATTCGAGTGGCACGGCGGCGGCGTGCCGAACATGATTCTTGATGACGGCGGTGATGCGACTTTGTTCGTGCATCTCGGCGTGCGGGCAGAAGGCGGTGACACCGCATTCCTCGACAAGGCGATGTCGGAGGAAGAGGAAATCCTGTTCGCGCTTATCAAGAAAACATTAAGGGAAAAGCCGAAGGGCTGGTTCGGCGAGGTCGCGAAGTCGATCCGAGGGGTCTCGGAAGAGACCACAACGGGAGTGCATCGTCTCTACGAAATGCAGAAGAAAGGCACCCTGCTCTTTCCAGCGATCAATGTGAACGACTCGGTCACCAAGTCGAAATTCGACAATCTCTATGGCTGCCGCGAATCGTTGGTTGATGGCATTCGCCGCGGCACAGACGTGATGATGGCCGGAAAAATCGCGATGGTCGCGGGCTTCGGCGACGTCGGTAAGGGTTCCGCAGCCTCGCTCAAGCAGGCCGGTTGCCGCGTGATGGTTTCAGAGGTCGATCCGATTTGCGCGCTGCAAGCCGCGATGGAAGGCTACGAGGTGGTGACGATGGAAGATGCGGCGCCACGCGCCGATATTTTCGTGACCGCCACCGGCAACAAGGACGTCATCACGATCGATCACATGCGCGCCATGAAGGATCGCGCCATCGTGTGCAATATCGGCCACTTCGACAACGAGATCCAAGTGGCCGGCCTGAAGAACTTCAAGTGGAACAACATCAAGCCGCAGGTTGATGAGATCGAGTTCCCAAGCGGACGACGCATTATTCTTCTATCCGAGGGTCGGCTAGTGAATCTTGGCAACGCCATGGGCCATCCCTCATTCGTGATGTCCTCATCGTTCACCAACCAGACCCTGGCGCAGATCGAACTATGGTCAAATCCAAAGGCATACGAGAAGAAGGTCTATACGCTGCCAAAGAAGCTGGACGAGAAGGTAGCTCGTCTGCATCTCGAGAAGATCGGCGTGAAGCTCACCAAGCTGCGGGACGACCAGGCGGAATATATCGGCGTGCCGAAGGATGGCCCGTTCAAGAGCGACCACTACCGGTATTGAGCTTCGCGAAATGCTCTCGCGTCATGCGCGGCTTAGTGCCGCGCGTCTACGTCTTCCCGACTTCCCCGGAACGCGCCCAGTGATGACCACGTCGCCAGCTTGAAGGCGACCTATCCCGGTGTTATCTCGCCCGCCATGACGGCGTCCCCGATCCAAAATATCCGCAATTTCTCCATCGTCGCGCATATCGACCACGGGAAATCGACTCTGGCTGACCGGCTGATCCAGCTCACTGGCGGGCTGGAAGAGCGCGAGATGAAGGAGCAGGTACTTGATTCCATGGAGATCGAGCGGGAACGGGGAATTACGATCAAGGCGCAAACCGTCCGGCTCAACTACAAGGCTCGCGACGGCAAGGACTACGTCCTCAACCTGATCGACACGCCCGGACACGTCGACTTCGCCTACGAGGTCAACCGCTCCCTTGCCGCGTGCGAGGGCTCGCTCCTGGTTGTCGATGCAAGCCAGGGCGTCGAAGCGCAGACACTGGCGAACGTTTATCAGGCGATTGACAACGGCCACGAGATCGTACCGGTGCTCAACAAGGTCGACTTGCCCGCCGCCGAACCCGCCAAGGTCAAGCAGCAGATCGAGGATGTCATAGGCCTCGACGCCAGCAATGCCATCGAGATTTCCGCAAAGACCGGACTGAACGTTCCGGAGGTGCTGGAGGCGATCGTCACCCGTCTGCCGCCGCCGAAAGGCGACCGTGATGCCACGCTCAAGGCCCTGCTGGTCGACAGCTGGTACGACGTCTATCTGGGGGTGGTCGTTCTGGTGCGCATCGTTGACGGCGTGCTGAAAAAGGGTCAGCGAATCCGTCTGATGGGTACCAACGCCAGCTACGAAGTGGACCGCACTGGTGTCTTTACGCCCAAGCTTCTGCCGGTGGATGAACTCGGGCCAGGCGAGATCGGCATGCTTACTGCCTCGATCAAGGAAGTGGCCGACACCCGTGTCGGCGACACCATCACCGACGATCGCCATCCTGTAGAAAAGCCACTGCCCGGCTTCCGGCCCGCAATACCCGTGGTCTTCTGCGGCCTGTTCCCGGTCGATGCCGCGAAATTCGAAGATTTGCGCGCCGCGATGGGCAAGCTGCGGCTCAACGATGCGAGCTTCACCTACGAAATGGAAACCTCCGCCGCGCTCGGCTTCGGTTTTCGCTGCGGCTTCCTCGGCCTCCTGCACTTGGAAATTATCCAGGAGCGCCTGTCGCGCGAATTTGACCTCGACCTGATCGCGACTGCGCCTTCGGTCATCTACAAGATCAAGCTCACCACCGGGAAAGAGCTCGAGATCCACAACCCGGTCGACATGCCCGAGCCAAATCATATCGAAGAGATGCAGGAGCCGTGGATCGAGGCGACCATCCTGACGCCCGATGAGTATCTCGGTTCGGTGCTCAAGCTCTGCCAGGATCGTCGCGGCGAGCAAAAAGAGCTCACTTACGTGGGCAACCGCGCCATGGTGAAATACGATTTGCCGCTCAACGAGGTGGTGTTCGATTTCTATGACCGGCTGAAATCGGTTTCGCGGGGCTATGCTTCATTCGACTATCACCTCACCGACTATCGTACCGCTGATCTCGTCAAGTTGCAGATGTTGGTCAATGGCGACCCGGTCGATGCACTCGCGATGCTTGTCCACCGCACCCGCGCCGAATCGCGCGGCCGAGCGATGGCGGAAAAACTCAAGGAGCTGATACCGCCGCACATGTTCCAGGTACCGATCCAGGCCGCGATCGGCGGCAAGATCATCGCCCGCGAAACGGTGCGTGCCTTCCGCAAGGACGTCACCGCCAAGTGCTATGGCGGCGACGCGACCCGCAAGCGGAAACTTCTGGAAAAGCAGAAGGAAGGCAAGAAGCGCATGCGGCAATTCGGCAAAGTCGATATTCCCCAGGAAGCTTTCATCGCCGCACTGAAGGTGGACGTATAGGCTCGCGTAAACTGTTTGCGCTAATGCATGTTTTGCCAGTACGGGTGAACGAAATTGCCGTCGGAAGCCCGACCAAAAATATTTTCGAGGCGCTGATTTGAATATCGCGATGAATCCGGCTCGCGTGCGCGTACCGGTCGCGGTCCCTCGCCGGTGACGACAATCCGCGTGTCGTCCATATGAGCCTGCACCAACGCAAACAAGATGGCCGCGTTCTCAGGGCGGAGACGGATGCAGCCATGCGAGGCAGGTCTGCCGAGATGCGATACCTCGTAGCTGCCGTGGATAGCGTAGCCTTCATCGAAAAAGATCGAGTACGGCATCGGTGACCAGTCGTATTTGCGCGAGAACCATTTGCGCGCGAGCCGTTGCGGGCGATAGCTGCCGTTTGGCGTGCTATAACCCCAGCGCGCGGTCGACACCGGCCAGTGGTAACGTTGGGCGCCGTCAACGTCGACGGTCAGACGCTGTGCCGTCTTGTCGACAGTCACTACGATCCCGGCCGACACCGGGATGTTGAAAAATACCAGAAGGACGAACGCAAACAGAACGCGTGACAAGATTGCCTCCGTGACCAGATCTTGGATGGTAGAACTTCATGAATTTGGATAAAAACCTTGGTAGAGAGTCGAGTGATCCTTTGTAACTTTGGCCTATCGCGGAAATGGAAGCAAAAGCCTGAAACGTTCGTCAATTGGCCTCAGGGGCAAGTGCACTCGTTAAGATTGGAAACGTTATGCCGCGAGTCGTGATCCTCTTCGCCGCGTGCGTGTTAACCATGATCGGCACGCTTGCCAGCGCTAACGCACAAACTTCCCCACCCGCAGCACCAGCGCCTCTGCCGCCGCAAAAACCGGCGATGACGGAGCAGGAAAAAGAGAAAAAGCTGTCGGCGAAGCAGCTCTTCGGCGAGAAGCAACTGCCGTCGCTGGGGAAGGCGGTGGCAATCGGCTACTACCCGCGCGGCTGCCTTGCCGGTGCGGTCGAATTTCCCGCCAACGGGCCCAACTGGCAGGTGATGCGCCTGTCGCGCAATCGCTACTGGGGGCATCCCAGCTTGATCAATTTCCTGGAGAAGTTCGCACCGCTTGCCGCCAAGGCGACGGGTTGGAAGGGCATTTTGGTCGGCGACCTGTCGCAGCCCCGCGGAGGGCCGTCCCCATCCGACCATGCCAGCCACCAGATCGGCCTCGACGTTGACATATGGTTCATGCCGATGCCCGATCATGAGCTGACCAGGGAAGAGCGGGACAAGATTTCCGCCATCAATCTCGTTTCTGACGACTGGAAGCACCTCAATCCGCAGACCTGGACGCCGCAACACGTTGCTTTCATCAAGACCGCCGCTCAGCAGCCGGGGGTCGAGCGCGTCCTTGTGAATGCCGCGATCAAGAAGGAACTGTGCCGGGTCGAAGACAAGGCGCGCGATATTGGTTGGATGGCCAAGGTGCGGCCCTGGTTTGGTCATCACGACCACATCCACGTGCGGCTGCGCTGCCCGGCCGATTCACCGAACTGCCGCGCACAGCCGCCGGTCCGCGGCGACGACGGCTGCAGCGCCAAGGAGCTAAATCACTGGTTCTCCGACAAGGTGTTGCGTCCGCAGATCTCCAAGCCAGCGCCCCCGTCAAAGCCGCCCAAGCCGGTCATGCTGTCCGACTTGCCGCCAGCCTGCAAAACCGTCCTTGAAGGGCCGGATAAAAATACCAGTCTGGCTAACGACAAGCACTGACCGGGCCGGAACGCGAAACGCCGATGCCGCAAAGCTCGACTCCGAAGCCCGATGACCTGCAGGTTCTTGCCGAGCTTGAGCGCAAGATCCTTTGGCTTGCGAGTTGGATGATCCATAACGCCAACCACCTGCGCGACAACCCGGATGGTCTGAAGGTCGGCGGTCACCAGGCCTCGAGCGCATCGCTGGCCACGATCATGACCGCGCTCTACATGAAGGTGCTCCGCCCGCAGGATCGCGTGGCCGTGAAACCGCACGCGAGCCCGATCTTCCATGCTATTCAATACCTGCTTGGCAACCAGACGCGCGAGCGGTTGGAAGCCTTTCGCGGTTACAAAGGCGCGCAGAGCTATCCGTCGCGCACCAAGGACGCCGACGACGTCGATTTCTCGACCGGCTCCGTCGGCCTTGGCGTCGCACAGACTCTGTTCTCTTCCCTCACGCAGGATTATGTGCGCGCCCATGGCTGGGGCCTGGACCGGCCGGAAGGCCGCATGATTGCGTTGGTCGGCGATGCCGAGCTCGACGAGGGAAATATTTTTGAGGCGCTGCTCGAAGGCTGGAAGCAAGGCCTGCGCAATTGCTGGTGGATCATCGACTACAATCGCCAGAGCCTCGATGCCGTCGTGCGCGAAGGCCTCTGGGCGCGCTACGAGCAGCTTTTCCAGAACTTCGGCTGGAACGTCGTCATCGTGAAATATGGCTCGCTTCAGCAAGCCGCATTCAAGGAGCCGGGCGGCCAGACCCTTCGCCGCTGGATCGATAACTGCCCGAACCAGCTGTACTCAGCGCTGGTCTTCGCGGGTGGCGGAGCCTGGCGCAAGCGTCTGAATGACGAAATTGGAGACCAGGGCGACGTCAGCAGGTTGATCGAAAAGCGGAGCGACGCCGAGCTTGCAGCGCTGATGAACAATCTTGGCGGCCACGACATGCCATCCGTGCTCGAGGCATTCCACAACGCCGATCCGGAAAAACCGACCTGCTTTATCTGCTACACGGTAAAAGGCTTCGGACTGCCCTTCGCCGGACACAAGGACAACCACGCCGGCCTGATGACGCCGCAGCAGATGGAAACCTTTCGTCAGAGGATGGGTGTGCGGCCCGGCCATGAATGGGACAAGTTCGAAGGCTTGACACTTCCGGCAGCGCAGCTGCAGGCGTTTTTGGATCGCGTGCCTGCCATCGCCGGCGGTGCACGGCGGCTGAGCGCGCCTACGCTCGGGGCGCCAGATTCTTTTCCGGTCACGATCCAGCCCGTCATGTCGACGCAAACCGGCTTTGGTGCGATCCTCAACGAGATCGGCAGAGATGACAGCGACTTCTCACGGCACATCGTCACCACGTCGCCCGATGTGACGGTTTCCACCAATTTGGGTCCTTGGGTGAACCGGCGCGGATTGTTCGCGCGGCATGCGATGGCCGACACGTTTAAGAGCGAGCGGATCCCATCGACATTTAATTGGGAGTTCTCGCCCAAAGGGCAGCATATCGAACTCGGCATCGCTGAGATGAACCTATTTATTCTATTGTCCGCGCTCGGCCTGTCCCACACCATCAATGGCGAACGCCTGCTGCCGATCGGCACCTTGTACGATCCCTTCATCGCGCGCGGCCTCGATGCGCTCAATTACGCCTGTTACCAGGACGCACGCTTCATAATTGTCGCAACGCCGTCCGGAATCACGCTGGCGGGTGAAGGCGGCGCCCATCAATCAATTTCAGAACCATTGATCGGTTTGGCCCAGGATGGCCTCGCCAGCTTCGAACCCGCTTACGTGGATGAGCTTGCAGCCATCATGAGCTGGGCGTTCTCATACATCCAGAAGGATGGCGACGCAGCACCGTCTGAACGGAACTGGCTTCGCGACGAAACCGGCGGGTCGGTCTATCTGCGGCTGTCGACGCGGCCAATCGAGCAGATCCAGCGGAAAATGACTCCGGAGCTGCGACAACAGATCGTCGATGGCGCCTATTGGCAACGCAAGGCGGGGCCCAACTGCCAGGTGCTGGTGGCCTATACCGGTGCAATCGCACCAGAAGCGATAGAAGCTGTCGGGCTGATGGCGGAGGATCGTCGCGACGTCGGCCTGCTCGCGATCACCTCAGCCGACCGGCTCAACGCCGGCTGGACCGCCGCGCAGCGAGCGCGCGAGCGAGGCCTTGTGCACGCACGCTCCCATATCGAGCGGCTACTGGGCGATGTACCGGCGCATTGCGGAATCGTTACCGTGCTCGACGGCCATCCTGCAACGCTCGCATGGCTTGGCGCGGTTGCCGGCCATCGCGTGCGTCCGCTTGGCGTCGAGCATTTCGGCCAGACCGGATCGCTTGCCGAGCTCTACCGGCATTACGGCATCGACGCCAACGCTATCGTCGCGGCCGCCCAGGCGATTGCGCCCGGCCGTCCGATCCGTCACCTCAAAGCGTTGTCCTAACGGCGCTACATGCCGAAGAGCAGCGCGGTGATTCCGAAAATGACGATCCAGACGATGATCGCGCAGACGATGACCGCGATCGTATAGACCACGGCCTTCTCGGCCGGAGGCTTCATCAGTGCAACAATGCCAGTGTACAACAGGTAAAGACTGTACAGACCGAGAATTCCTAAAAACGCCAGCGCCGGAATAATGTTGAATACGCCCGCAACCCAGGCGGCGGTCGGCGTATAGGCCGACACCCTCATCGAGTTATCGAGATTTTTTCGCGCGTCGAATGTTCCGGCAAGAAAGTCGATGATGTAGGCGAGAACAAAGACGCCAGCCAGCGAGAGAACATAGGCGACGATCGCGCGCACGATACCAAGGCCGAGGCCGACGCGGAATCCGTCGAAACCGACAATCGATGTGCCGATAAATGTGCACACCGGCGGAATAGCAGCGATAATGGCGACATAGTTCGAAAACAGATAGCCGGCGTCGCCTGGCTCACGCTCGATCGCCGGCCATTCCGATTTTGGTTGAAGCAGGATCCCCTTAATTCGTTCCACGAGATTCATGACACCCCTCCATTGATCCGCGGTTCAATGTAGACGTTTTTGATCCTCCAAGATCATCGCCGCGCCCTTTTCCGCTATCATCATGGTCGGCGAATTGGTGTTGCCGGATGTGATCGATGGCATCACGGAGGCATCGACCACCCGCAATCGATCGATTCCGATAACGCGCAGGCGCGCATCGACCACCGCGCGGGGATCATCGTCCCGCCCCATCCGTGCGGTGCCAACGGGATGGAATATCGTCGTGCCGATGTCGCCCGCGGCTTTGACAAGACCAGGCTCGTCGTCATCGCGTACCGAGGGCCCCGGCAGGTGCTCGATCGGAGAATATTTTCGCAACGCGGGCTGCCCCACAATTTTGCGCGTGACATGGATCGAATCCGCGGCAACGCGCCGATCCTCCGGCGTCGCGAGATAGTTCGGGCTGATGGCGGGAGCCTGCGAAGGATCCTTCGACTTGAGTGTCACCCTTCCGCGGCTGGTGGGGCGGATATTGGCAACGCTTGCCGTGAAAGCCGGAAACGGATGCAGGGGCTCGCCGAACTTGTCGAGCGAAAGTGGCTGCACATGATACTGAATGTTGGCTGTCGCCTGTGATGGGTCCGACCTGGTAAAGGCGCCGAGTTGCGACGGCGCCATCGTCATCGGTCCTCGCCGGCGCAATGCATAATCGATCCCCATACCGAGCCGATTCAAGAGATTAGCGTATGTTTCGTTCAACGTTTTCACCCCGCTGACCTTGAAGACCATGCGCAGCTGCAAGTGATCATGCAGATTGGCGCCGACACCCGGCTTGTCGAGCGTAACCGGAAGCCCGAACTGCGCCAGCTGCGCGCCGGGGCCTATGCCCGAAAGCATCATGATGTGCGGAGAGCCGATGGCTCCCGCCGCGAGGATCACCTCCCCGCGGCAACGCGCGCTGCGCTCTTCGCCATTCTGACGCCAACGCACGCCGATCGCCCGTTTGCCGTCCAACTCCAGTTTCTCAACCAGACAGCCGAGTTCAAGTTGCAGATTCTGCCGGTGCAACACCGGCTTGAGAAACCCGCGCGCTGCCGACCATCGGCGGCCCTGCTTCTGGTTGACGTGGAAATAACAGATGCCCTCATTGTCACCAGTGTTGAAATCCTCGACGGTCGGAATGCCGTACTGGTTTGCAGCCAGCCGGAATGCGTCGAGAATTTCCCAGGTCAGCCGCGGGTACTCGACCCGCCACTCTCCTCCAACCGCATGGTGATCACCTTTGAGAAAATGATCGACGTGCCTGCGAAAATAGGGCCGCACGTCGTCCCACGACCACCCCGGCAGGCCGAGCTGTCGCCAATGATCATAATCGCCTGCCTGGCCGAGCATATAGATCATGCCGTTGATCGCCGAGGACCCGCCGATCACCTTGCCGCGCGGATAGTTCAGGATACGCCCGTTGAGCCCCGGTTCTGCCTCCGTCTTAAGCAGCCAGTCGGCACGCGGATTGCCGATGGCAAAAAGATAGCCGACCGGAATATGAAACCAGATCCAGTTGTCTTTGCCGCCTGCCTCTAACAGGAGCACGCGATTTGAAGGGTTGGCGGAAAGGCGATTGGCGAGCACGCAGCCTGCAGAGCCTGCGCCCACGATGATGTAGTCGAACTCGCTTTCGTTGGGTGTTGGCTGCGGCATCTTGTACCCCTCAAATCGCAACAGACTTTACCCCGGTCGGCGGGACTTGCTAGGTTGCCGTATTGCAGCGCACCGTGCGCGCGCTGTGCGCAGCCGGAACGGCGGTTCCCGGCTATACGTCCCGACCTCAGACCAACGTGGCACCTAAATCTGGTGCCGCAGGAGAACCGCCATGCTAGCACGCAGTTTTGCGTTCCTTTCCTTTCTCGTTGCACTCGCCGGATCGCCACAACCGCTGATCGCACAAGAACAGATGACTGTCTTCGCTGCGGCATCTTTGAAGAATGCGCTGGACGACATCAACGCCGCCTTCACAAAAGCCAACGGCGTCAAGGTTGTCGCAAGCTACGAAGCGAGCTCGGCGCTTGCTAAGCAGATCGAGCAAGGCGCTCCTGCGGACGTATTCATCTCCGCCGACCTGCGATGGATGGATTATGCGGCCGAGCACAACCTCATCAATCCGAATACGCGGCTCAATCTCCTCGGCAATAAGCTGGTGCTCATAGCTCCGGCGGATTCCAAGCTTGGCGACGTGGCCATCGGCCAGGGCTTCGACATCGCAAAACTTGCTGGAGACGGCCGGATCGCGGTCGCCGACGTGAAGGCTGTTCCGGCCGGACTTTACGCCAAGGCGGCGCTCGAGAAGCTCGGCGCCTGGACAGGGGCGGAACCGAAACTCGCACAGGCAGAAAATGTGCGCGCGACACTCGCATTCGTCGCGCGCGGCGAAGCCCCCATCGGCATCGTCTACGAGACCGACGCGAAGATCGAGCCGAAGGTAAAGATCATCGGAACGTTCCCCGAGGACTCCTATCCGCCGGTCACCTACCCAGTGGCCGCGACTGCCGACACCAAGAAGACAGCCGTCGGGCAGTATTTCAGTTTCCTCCGCACGCCGGCAGCCAAGGCGATCTTCGAAAAATACGGCTTCAGTTACCTGGTCAAGCCGGTGTCGTAGGACGAAACCAAGCGCGTGTTCGAGCTGTCGCCCCAGGATTGGACTGCGGTCCAGCTGTCGCTCAGGGTCGCGACCGTATCGACGGTGATCGCGCTGCCGTTCGGCATCGCGATCGCGACGGTGCTTGCGCGCAAGGAGTTCTGGGGCAAGGCGCTGCTCGATGGCCTCGTCCTACTTCCGCTTGTGTTGCCGCCGGTCGTCACCGGTTATCTCCTGCTCATTACCTTCGGTCGCCGCGCCCCGGTCGGCGCTTTCCTGGCGGATCATTTCGGCATCGTATTTTCCTTCCGCTGGACCGGTGCTGCACTCGCATGCGGCGTGATGGCCTTTCCTCTCATGGTTCGGGCAATTCGCCTGTCGATTGAGGCCATCGATACACGGCTTGAGGACGCGGCTGCGACGCTCGGCGCCAATTATGTCTGGCGCTTCATCACCATCACTCTGCCCCTGGCACTTCCCGGCATTATCGCGGGCGCGATATTGGCTTTTACCCGCGCGCTCGGTGAGTTCGGAGCAACAATTACGTTCGTCTCCAATATTCCCGGTGAGACACAAACGATCTCCGCTGCAATTTACACTTTGACACAAGTACCGAGCGGTGACGCTGACGCCCTGAAGCTCGTCATCGTTTCGGTGATCATTTCGCTTGGCGCACTGATGGTGTCGGAATTGCTGGCACGGCGCGCAACAGCGCGCTTGCATGGCGAATAACCATGCTGATCGTTCAACTGGAAAAACAGCTTGGCGAATTCGCGGTGAAGGCCTCATTCACCAGTGAAAGCGGCGCGACTGTCTTGTTCGGATCCTCCGGCGCCGGCAAGACCAGTGTCATCAATATGATTGCCGGGCTGCTCGCACCCGATCACGGCCGCATCGTTCTCAATGACGAAGTCCTGTTCGACGACAAAGTTCGGATCAATGTGCCGGCTTCGCAGCGGCACATTGGCTATGTTTTTCAGGAAGGGCGGCTGTTTCCACATTTCTCCGTGCGCCGCAATCTCGAATATGGCCGATGGATGAGCGGCCAGACCGCCGATCCGGCGTTATTTCGGCATGTCGTCGATTTGCTCGATATTGGGCATTTGCTTGATCGACGGCCCCGCAGGCTGTCGGGCGGCGAGCGGCAGCGTGTGGCGGTTGGGCGTGCATTGCTGATGCGCCCGCGCTTGCTACTGCTGGACGAACCACTCGCCTCGCTCGACGCGGCACGAAAAAGGGACATTCTTCCATACCTGGAGCGCTTGCGCGACGAAGCGCGTGTCCCGCTCATCTATGTCAGCCACAACGCCGCAGAGGTCAGGCGCATCGCCAACCGCGTCGTGGTCCTTGAAGCTGGTACTGTGGTAGCAACAGGTGGCCTCGAATTGCTCGACGCTGCGCAGGCTGATGTGCTTGCCTAAGGCATGTTTCCGCCCGAGCGAATCGTTTGCCTGACAGAGGAAACCGTCGAGACGCTATATCTGCTCGGCGAGGACCGCCGCATCGTCGGCGTCTCCGGCTATGCCGTCCGGCCGCCGCAGGTGCGCCGCGAGAAGCCGCGCGTTTCGGCTTTTATCTCGGCTGACGTTCCAAAGATTGTGGCGCTCAACCCGGATCTCGTGCTGACGTTCTCCGATTTGCAGGCCGATATCGTCGCCGAACTGATCCGCAGCAACATCCCGGTGCACGCATTCAACCAGCGCGACGTTGGCGGCATCCTCGACATGATTCGCATGCTCGGTGCGCTTGTCGGTACGGGGGACAAAGCTGACGCACTGGCCAATTCGCTAGCCGCGCGTGTCAATGCTGTGCATGAGCGCGCGCTGAAGCTGCCTAGCCGGCCACGCGTCTATTTCGAGGAATGGGATGAGCCGATGATCTCCGGCATCGCCTGGGTTTCGGAGCTGATCGAAGCCGCAGGTGGTGTCGAGGTGTTCCCGCAACTCGCTGCGCAGAAGAATGCCAAGGACCGCATCGTGTCGTTTGATGACGTCATTGGTGCACGTCCGGACATCATTATCGGCTCCTGGTGCGGCAAGAAATTCGTGCCCGGCAAGGTCAAGGCACGTCCAGGCTTTGCCGAGGTTCCCGCTGTCAACGGCGGCTGGGTCCGCGAGATCAAATCGACGCTGATTCTCCAGCCGGGACCCGCCGCGCTCACCGACGGGCTTGATCAGCTGGCCGGTATTATTTCCGAATGGGCCGAGCGACGCGCGGCTTAAAAGTGGGTGGTAAATTTGCACGTGATCGTGCTAAGAAACGCTCAAACAGCGCACAGGATCCGACAATGCAGCCGAACAAGACCTGGACCGATCTTTGGATGGATTTGCTGCTTGTGGCATTCCTGATCGGTTTCGATGTGGTTGCGCGACTGTTGCCGCATGTCCCGGGTGTCTGGCCGTTCGCCGCCAGTGCATTGTTCGCCGGTCGGATGCTGCGCATGCCGGGTTTGGCTGTGATTGTTCCGCTCGCAGCCGTATTGCTAAGCAACGTGGCGCTCGCCGGCGATGATTGGCGAATCACGCTGGTCGTCTGCCTGGCGATCATTCTCCCGGCATTTGCCGGCATGCTGACGCGCCGGTGGGCGGGCACCTATCCCGTGATCGCGGCGATGGTGTCGTGCTCGCTGATCTTCTTTGTGGCGACGAATTTCGCGGTCTGGGCCTTCAGCGACATGTACCCGCTGACATGGCAAGGCCTTATGCAGTGCTATATCGCAGCGCTGCCATTCCTCGACAAGACCGTGCTCGGCGACCTTTTCTGGGTGGCCATCCTGTTCGGCGGCGCCTGGCTGATGCAGCACGCGCCATCTCTGTCGCGGCGCGCACTCTAAAGCAGTATATCGATCAGCTTCAATCAACCGCTCGTCCCCGCGAAGGCGGGGATCCAGGGGCAACAGATTGACTCACAGCAGGCTCTGGATTCCCGCTTGCGCGGGAATGAGCTGATGAGGCTGTGCATCGACCCGTCTAGCCGAGCCATCTCTGCACCCTGTCCCATTGCGCCTTGGCGAAGCCGCGCCAGGTGTCCGGCGATTCCGGTTCGGCGAGACGCAGGCCTACAGTCGTCACAACACCTCCGCTGACCTTGTGCGCAAGCAGCGCAATCGGGCCCAATTCGACAACGTCTCCCACTCTCATGCGCCGACGGAGTTGTTCGCTGAAATAATCGGAGAGGGTAACTTCGCTGTGATCGGCGGCAACCTGCAGGCCGTAAATCTCGGCAAGCGCCCCCAGGGTCGCGGTGCCGGGCACGAAGAAGTCGCCGAGCAGCCTGGGATCAGGTGATGCCGGCGGCGGCATCTTGACGAAGAAGCGATCGAGCGCCTGCGCTTTTTCGGGCGGCGCTAGGAGATAAACGTAGTCCCCTTCCCGCACCGGATGCGCTTCAGCGGGCGTGAGGATTTCCTCGTTGCGGATAACCAGTGTCGGCCTTGCCCAGTTGGGAATTAGTCCGCGGCGTAGATAGGGGCTGTTCGCGGGGACCGGATAGCCCACGATTTCACGCGCCAGCTGGCCAGGAAGATCGAGCTCAACACGGCGCGGAAGCGGGTCTGCGCGCGTAAATGAAATGTCGAGTTTGCGGGCAGCCAGCGCTACGGTCCAGCCCTGCACCAGCAACGATGAGAGCACTACCACGAAGGCGACATCGAAGTAGAGATAGGCTCCCGGCAGTCCGACAAGCATCGGAATTGACGCAAGGAAAATGCCGACTGCACCGCGCAAGCCGACCCAAGAGATGAATATTTTTTCGTTCCAGTGAAATTTGAACGGCCACAGACATAGGATCACGGCGACCGGCCGTGCGATGAGCATCAGCGCCAGCGCGATCGCAATGGCGCCGAGCAGGCTATAGGTCAGGCGGTGTGGCCAGGCCAACAGGCCAAGCAAAACAAACATGGCGATCTGCGCGAGCCAGGTCGCGGCATCGAGAAAAACAACGACGGAGTTGTGAGCGCGCGTCTGCTTGTTACCCACCACAAGTCCAGCCAGATAGACGGCAAGGAAGCCTGAAGTATGGACAGCGTTGGCAAATGCAAAGACAACCAGCGCGCTGACAGCCACAAACGGCGCATGCAGCCCTTGCGCCAGCACAAGCCGGTTCAGCACCAGGGCGATGATTTGCCCGCCGGCAAGACCAATAGTGCAGCCAAGGATGGCGTCGCGCAGGAAAGTTGCAATGGCATGCGAGAAACTTTGATCACCGACCAGCAAGATCTCGACCAATAGCAAAGCAAGAAACACCGCGAACGGATCATTTGTACCGGATTCGACTTCAAGCACGGCGCGAACGCGCGGGCGCAGGCGCAGACCGCGCGCATTGATAAGGAAGAAGACTGCGGCAGCATCAGTTGACGCAACGACTGCCCCCATGAGGAGTGCGGGGACCCAGCCGATGCCGAGCACGAATTTTGCTACAGGCGCGGTGACCACTGTCGTGATCAGCACTCCTACCGTCGCCAGTGTGACAGCCGGCGCCACCACGTTGCGAAAGGTGGCAAGACGTGTTCGCAGTCCTCCGTCGAACAGGATCAACGCAAGGGCGATCGAGCCCACCGTATAGGCAATACCGACATCATCGAACTTGATTCCGCCTAGTCCGCCCTCACCGGCCAACATGCCGACCAAAAGAAACACCAGAAGCAACGGAGCGCCGAAGCGCAAGGCGATGAGGCTCGACAGGATGCCGGCAAGCACCAGCAGACTGCCAAGCAGTATGGCGAGGCTGACAGTGTCGAGCGATGCCATTGCTTTAATCCTTCGCCCTTATAGGACGGAATCATGCAGGCGAGAGCAACGGAAAATCCGTCGCAGATGGACACGCTCATTCCCGAAAAAGGGTGGCGGGATGAACTGATATCGTCGATCCGCTAGAACGCCACCTTATCACCGCCCTTGAGCGAGAGAATTTCGCGCGCCTCATCAGGGGTGGCAATTTCTAGCCCAAGCCCTTCAAGGATCTTACGAACCTGGGTAACTTGCTGGGCATTCGACTCGGCAAGTCTCCCGGCGCCGATCCACAGCGAATCCTCCATGCCGACCCGCACGTTGCCGCCCATGGCGGCCGCGATCGCAGCAACGCGCATCTGGCTGGCGCCCGCGCCAAGCACCGACCAATGATAGTTGTCGCCCAGCAGGCGGTCCGCCGTGCGCTTCATCATCATGACGTCCTCGGGATGCGGCCCGATGCCGCCGAGAATCCCAAAGACCGACTGTACGAAGAGCGGCGGCTTGACCAGACCCCGATCAAGAAAATGCCGCAGCGTGTAGAGATGCCCGATGTCATAGCACTCGATTTCAAAGCGGGTGCCATTCCCGGCGCAGGTCGTGAGGATGTACTCGATGTCCGCGAAGGTATTCTTGAACATGCCCGCGCGAGATCGTTCCAGATAGGGCTCCTCCCACTCGTATTTGAACTTGCCCTTGTAGCGCGGGATCATCGGGAAAAGACCAAAATTCATCGTGCCCATGTTGAGCGAGGCAACTTCGGGCTTGAATGTCGCGGCAGGCCGCACGCGCTCTTCGGCGGTCATCGTCGGTGCACCACCGGTCGTGATATTTACGACCACGTTGGAGCGCTGCTTGATCACCTTGAGAAATGGAGCAAAAGCCTCGGGTGTCTGGTCCGGGCGGCCATCCTGCGGGTTGCGCGCATGCAGGTGTACAACGGCCGCGCCCGCCTCAGCCGCGCCAATAGCGGCATCCGCGATCTCTTGGGCCGTGACCGGCAGATGAGGAGACATCGAGGGTGTATGAATTGAGCCGGTAACTGCGCAGGTAATGATGACTTTTCGCGACTTCGCCATGAGCTTTCCATCCGAATGAAGTGAGTGTTGTTGATTGGCAAATGGACTTCGCGACCGATCCTAGAGTATCAGCCGTACGGAAGTCACCATTTTGAAGCCCATGGCCGCGCCTAACAAAGTGCATAGGCCGACATTGATCATCGGCATCGTGTGCGGCACGCTCGCAGCCTTGGCGTGGGCGGCAGGCTTTGTCGTTGCAAAGCATGGAATCCAGATCGGCTTTTCACCCGCCGATCTTGCGTTCCATCGGTTTTTTTGGTCGGGCCTGCTGGTGCTGCCAATGATTTGGCATGAGGGCGTGCGCGACCTTGGCGGCGTTGGCTGGGGACGCAGCATTGCGATGACCATTCTGTCTGGTCCGCCCCAGTCATTGCTCGCCTATAGCGGTTTCATTCTCGTGCCGCTCGGTCATGGCACCACGATTCAACCGGCTTGCGCGGCGCTGTCGGGCCTTGTCCTTGCTTCGTTGGTCCTTCACGAAAAGCTGACCTTCCAACGCATCATCGGCGGCGCGATCATTGTCGTCGGCCTGATGATGTTCGGCGCTGAGTCATTTGCAATGAGCGGCAATTCCGGCGTCGGTGGCGACCTCCTGTTTGCCACCGCAGGGCTCTTCTGGGCGACCTTCGGTACATTGCTGCGGCTTTGGAATGTGCCGGGAACGCGGGCGGTGATGGTCGTCGGTACCGTTTCAGTGATCATGCTGGCACCGATCTATCTTTTCGTTTACGGCCCAGGTGGCCTCGCCCGGCAAAGCCTGCTCGAAAATCTTTTGCAGGCCGTCGTGCAGGGTGGAATCGCCGGGTCGCTTCCTATCTATCTGTTCGCTCATGCCGTAATCGCGCTTGGCGCCGGTCGCGCCGCAACATTTCCGGCTCTGGTACCGGTGTTCGGCGTGATCATCGGGTTCCTTGCTCTTGGCGTCGTGCCAAGTCCCGCGCAATTCGTCGGCATGCTGATCGTGCTTGTGGGTTTCTACTTCGCCCTGCGGCGTTGAAAGCGCCTTGCCTTAGAGTGGGATCTCTTCAAACGGAAGCGTCAATCGGAGCGGGTCAATCTCAATGGATTCCGCTCTAGCCTTTGGCAGCCGCTCGATTTGAATCGATCATGCGCTAGCGCAATCCTTTGAACAGCATGCGGCAGGCCTGCGCGATGAAATCTTTGGCATTCGCGCGTGAGACGTGGAGTCTGCCGTGCAGGATCTGCGTCGTAACGCCTTGCAGTGCTGACACAAAAAGTGCCGCGCGAACACGCGTGGTCTGCAACTCGAGACCGCTGTCGATAAACGGCCGGCGGAACATCTCCAACGTCTCGACCATTGCGGACTCGAGTCCTGGAAAAGCACCTTGCAAGTTGATGCGGGGGCCGGCCATCAAAGCAAACAGATTTGGATTGTCGCGCGCAAACAAGTAAAAGCCGATGCCGGCCGCAACGAGCATCGGCTCGCCCGCTTGCTTTCCGCGCATCTGCTGTTTGACGCGTCGTTCCAGCTGTCGCCAGCCCTCTTCGGCGACGCGCGCCAGCAATGACAATTTGTCCGAAAAATGCCGATAGACCGCGCGATGGTTTACTCCGGTGTCCCGCGCAAGCTCACGCAGGCTGAGCGCCTCGGCACCATCGGCCTCAAGTCGCGCGATCGCGCAATCGACCAGAGCCCCCGCCAAGTTTCCGTGACGAAAGGTTTTGCGCGTTTTTCGCCATCCGGCGGTCATTTTCCCCGTGCCTACAGCGTTACCGCCGACGACCGCACGCATAGCTGCCATCCCTTGACGGCGATCCGGATGCCGCCATAAGTCTCCGCTGGAGACAATTGCAGAGGATGACTGTCATGTCAAAATCCTTGCCGGATCGTCCAAACGTCATCGTGTTCCCGCCAATCATTCTTGCGACGACTCTTGTGCTGGCCTGCATGCTGCATTGGCTGTGGCCGCTCGGCGCGCTCGCCAACATGGGCCAGGGCACGCGGATCGCCATCGGTTGCGCCTTGACCTTCGCTGGGATTTCGCTCGCGGCTGCTGGAAGGCGAAAGCTGACGCGACTGGGGACCAATGTCAGCCCCCTGCGCCCAACAACAGCCCTCGCTACAGACGGCGTCTACAAGTGGACGCGCAATCCGCTGTATAGCGGCGGCTTTTTCGTCATGCTCGGCATCGCCTTCATATTTGCACTTGATTGGCTGATGTTGCTGATGGTGCCGGCTCTGCTGGTCCTGCATTTCGGCGTTGTGCAGCGTGAGGAGCAGTATCTCGAGCTAAAATTCGGCGACCGCTACCGACAGTACAAGGCGAGCGTTCCGCGTTACGGCTTGGAGGTCTAGTCAATGGCCCCGCGATTCATCGCAAGACAGCTCTCACGTCCAAGCGGCTTCATGGGCACCCTGATCCAACTCCTGATGAACCGTCACAACGCACGGATGAACGATTTCGCCGTGCGACAACTCAACGTCGAGCCTTTGGATCGCGTGCTCGAGATCGGCTTCGGCGGCGGGGTTACGCTGCCGCCACTAATGAATTCAGCCGCATTCGTCGCAGGGGTCGATCGGTCCGGCGATGTCATTGGCTGGGCACGACAGCGCTACTCCGGAGAGATTGATGCAGGCCGCGCCGAGTTCCGCCAAGGCCACGTCGAAGCGCTCCCATTCGAACCAGCAGCGTTCGATAAGGTCTGCACAGTCAACACGGTGTATTTCTGGTCTTCGCTTGCGGCGGGCTTTGCGGAGATTTATCGCGTTCTCAAACCACGAGGCCGCGTCGCGGTCGGCTTTCTTCCAAAGGAGCACATGGACCGCATGGGCATGCCCGAGGACATCTTCACGAGCCGAGCGCCGCTTGAGGTGGTCGGCGCGCTCACAAAAACGGGCTTCAGGGATGTATTGATCGCGCGACCTCAATCGCACACGCCCTGGAATGTCGTGGTCGCTACGCGCTGAAGATCACACGAACTAGTCCTCGGGGCCGGCGTATTTTCCGGCGGTCTCGGGGAACATGTTCTTGATGATCTTGAACTTGGAAATGTCGACTGTAGCGTCCATGTGCATGAAGATGACCGCGTCGCGCAGCACCTTTTCGATGCCGAAGTCGAGCATGATTCCATTGCCGCCGTGCAGCTCGACCGCATGCTGCGCCACCTTCATGATTTCCTCGGAGGCAAACATCTTGGCCATGTTAACGAGAACCTCGGCATCCGGCGCATTGTCATCGACCGCCTGCGAGGCGCGATCAAGCAATGCCCGCACCGCCTCGATGCGCGTCGCCATGTCGGCGAGCCGCAATGCCACTGCCTGATGCTTGATCAGGATGCGGCCCCCCTGAACGTAGTTCTGCACATAGTCGGCGGTTGCCTCGAAGGCGCGGACGCCGACGCCAAGGTTCTTGGCAGCCTGGATGATCTTGCCGGGACGGAAATAAACGCCGGCCGAACCGAGTGCCGTATTCTCCACCAGCAGGTGATCCTCGGGCACGAACATGTCCTCGAACACCATCTCCCCGTTATTCATGAAACGGCAGCCGAGCGTCTCATTGCAACGCGCAACCGAGAATCCCTTTGTTTCCCGAGGCACCAGGAACGATGAGGTGCCCTGCATCATGCCGACTTTCGGATTCGTGTTGGCGTAGACCACGTACAAGCTGGCGTCGTAACCGTTGGAAATGAACTGTTTGCGTCCGTTGATTACCCAGCCGCCATTCGTCTTGACCGCTCTGGTCTGCATGGCGGCCTCTGGAACGTTGTAAGGAAGCCAGCGATCGGAGGCTCCGCGCGGTTCGGTCAGGCAATGCGCCATGAGGAATTGCGGCTCGGCGACCACCCGCTTGAACCACTTTTCCTGCAAATGCTTCGGCGCGAGCTGGCGCAGCAGCACGGACACCTTCCAGTTCTGCACCAGCTTGTCGGCGAGCCCGGAATCGCCGCGGGCGATTTCCTCAGCGATCATCGCGAACGTGCGGACCTCGGCGCCCTTCTCGAGCTCCATGCCGCCGTATTCTTCCGGGACACCCAACGTACGAATGCCAATCTTTTCGGCTTCTTCCAGAATGCGCGGCGGCAACCGGTCTTCCGGAACCATCGACCATTCGAGTTGCCAGTTTTGCTTGATGAAGGGTAGGACCACTTCGTCGACAAAATCGCGGCAACTCTGCCGCATCATCCTCTGCTCTTCCGATAGACCACGGTCTGCTGACGTACGATCGAGCATCGGCGAATTCCTTCCCTACGCTATCAAGCGGCCTTCCTGTTGGACAAAAACTCGCCCATCCGATCGAGCGCCTTCAGGATATTTGCGGTCGAATTGGCATAAGATACTCGCACATAACCTTCGCCGAGAATCCCGAAATCCGGACCGCCGATGATGGCGACGCCGGCATCTTCGAGCAATGCAGAAGCCAGTGCCTTTGCTTTCCATCCTGTGTGTTTGACGTTTGGAAAGGCGTAGAAAGCTCCCTTCGGCGTGGCGCAGGAAACCCCGGGCAATTTATTGAGACCCTCCACCACGACCTTCCGCCGCTTGTCGAATTCGGCAACCATCTTGCGCACCTCGTCCTGCGAACCCTTCAGAGCGGCGAGCCCGGCAAATTGCGCCGAAGCATTGACGCAGGAGTGCAGGTTCACCGCAAGCTTGCGTGCATAGTCATAGAGTTTTCCGGGCCACACAGCGTAGCCAAGGCGCCAGCCGGTCATCGCGTAGGTCTTCGACCACCCATTGAGCAGGATGAGCCGGTCGCGGATCGACGGATACGATAACAGGCAAACATGTGTTTCATTATCGTACACCATGTGGTCGTAGATCTCGTCGGACATGATCGCCACGTCGGGCCACTTCTCCAGGCTGGCGACGAGCTTGTCGACTTCGGTCTTCGGTGTGACGCCGCCGGTGGGATTGGCCGGCGAGTTGACGATCAACAGCCGGGTGCGTGGAGTAACCAGCTTCAATGTCTCCTCGGCCGAAAACGCGAAGCCGTTCTCCTCGCGGATCGGTACAGGAACTGGCCTGGCGCCCGTGAATTCGATCATCGAGCGGTAAATCGGGAATCCGGGATCGGGATACATAATTTCCACGCCCGGCTCGCCGAACATCAGGATCGACATGAACATGGTCGGCTTGCCGCCAGGCATGATCATGACGTTGTCCGGCGAGACCTCGACTTTGAAGCGTTTGGCAAGATCGGCGGCAACCGCTTCGCGCAGCAGGGGAATGCCGTTCGCCGGCGTATAACCGTGATGTCCGTCGCGCAGCGCCTTCACGGCTGCCTCGACGATGAAATCGGGTGTTCGGAAGTCGGGCTGACCGATGCCGAGGTTGATTATGTCGCGGCCCTGCGCGGCAAGCGCGTTGGCGCGAGCGAGCACTGCGAAGGCATTTTCCTCGCCGATACGATCAAAGGCCGCGATTGTACGAAGCATCGTTGCAAACCTCCCGCACGGACGCTGTTTGCGGAAAAAGCCGCGGCAGCGCCTCCCCTATGAGGCGTGCACTTCAGCCGATCAGGGGACAAAAATCAAACACCTACGGGGGTTATTCAACGGTCTGCCCGGCCCGTCATGGCTCGCCGCCAAAGCGTCCGCTGATATCGCGCCAGATCTGAAAACGGATATTCGGATCAGGATCATCGCCGAGATACACGCCGCTGAAGTAAAGCGGGCCAGCGGGAAACAGGTTGGTACCTCGGTGTTGCACATCCGTGCGGGTCGTCGTGGACGCGGCCGCGACCTTCTTATGCTTGTTCTTCTTGGCGGCATAGGCGGGCAACGCGAACACAAGCACCGCGGCCAGTGTAGCGGCGAAAACCCTAAGTGGAAGCGACATGACGATCTCCGTCGACGGTATCGACGGTCTTCGCTAAACGAATGAAGGGAGCCATGCAAAGCAAAAGCCCATCAAATCGATCACAACTCGGTGTCGGAATATCGTGGGGTTTCGGGTGTTTACGCCGCCATCGTATTCCGGAAAGATCGACGCCAATATTGCAATCGTGGCTTCGCTGGAGGCATTGTCGGTCCTCCGCCCATTTACAGGCCGCTTCATGAGCATCTCCGAAAAACGCCACAGCTTTCGAGCGCTGCACCAGAGCGGCTGCTTCGTTATCCCAAACCCATGGAATGTCGGCAGCGCCCGCTATTTGCAGGGACTTGGATTCAAAGCCTTGGCCACGACCAGCTCCGGACACGCCCATTCGATAGGCTACTCGGATGGCGACGTCACCCGGGACATGGTGCTCGCGCACTGCCGCGAGATTGCACAGGCGACGGATATCCCGGTCAATGCGGATTTCGAAGGTGGTTACGCCGATGATCCCGATGAAGTCGCGGCGAACGTTCGCCTTTGCGTCGACACTGGCGTTGCGGGCCTGTCGATCGAGGATGCTACCGGCAACGACGACGAGCCGCTCTATGACTTCGATTTGGCGGTCAAGCGCGTTCGCGCAGCGCGCGATGCGATCGACAAGGCGGGCGGTGGTGTTGTCTTCACCGCGCGCACCGAAGGTTTCATCAGGAACAGACCCGATCTCGACGAGACCATCCGCAGATTGAAGGCATTCGCCAATGCCGGGGCTGATTGTCTTTATTCGCCAGGCATCAAGACCCGCGAACAAATCACGGCAACCATCAAGGCCGTCGCGCCGAAGCCGGTCAATTTCTTGAACAGCGCGCCGTTCGGCTACACGGTCAGCGACCTCGCCGACCTTGGCGTCCGCCGGATCAGCGTGGGCGGCACGCTCGCGCGCGTCGCCATGCATGCCTTCATTCAGTCGGCGCGGCAGATTGCGCAGGAAGGCAATTTCGACAGCTTTGGCGGCATCGTCTCGAATGCCGAACTGAACAAGTTCTTTCACGACGATCTGCCGCGCCGGCCAAAATCCTGACGAATGACTTCTGCCACCGCGTCACCGGCGAAACTGATCGACCAGCGTTCCTTTGCCCTGTTCTGGCTGGCGCGGCTTGCCTCGACCATGGGCTACCAGATGCTGGCCCTGACCATCGGATGGCAAATCTATGAGATTACCAACAGCGCCTTCGATCTCGGTCTTGTCGGATTGATACAGTTCATCCCGGCTGTCGTGCTGACGCTCCTGATCGGACATGCCGCCGACCGCTACGACCGGCGACTGATAGTGTGCGTGGCGCAAGGCGTGTACTTGCTGGCCGTGGTGATGATCACCCTGGCATTGCTTAAGGGGACGCTGGGACGAAATCTTCTCTTCGCGGCGGTGTTTATGATCGCTTGTGCTCGCGCCTTCGAGCTCCCGACGGCGCACGCATTGGCACCGTCACTTGTGCCGGCGCCGATGATATCGCGTGCAATTGCAGCATGGACGTCTGCCAATCAGACGGCGGTCATTTGTGGCCCGGCCATGGGTGGCCTCATCTACGCGGTAAGCCCCATAACGGTCGGCTTGGTCTGCCTGATCTTGTTCGTGTGTTCGATCACGTTGATCAGCTTTGTCCACGCCAACGGGCCGCCGCAAAAGCGTGAACCGCCGACGCCTGCCTCTGTGCTCGCGGGTTTTGAATACATCCGAAGCCGGCATCGTCTCCTGGGTGTCATCACGCTCGATTTGTTCGTTGTGATTCTCGGCGGGGCTACTGCCCTGCTACCGATCTACGCCAGGGACATTCTCGGTGTCGGGCCGATCGGGCTCGGTCTGTTGCGCTCGGCGCCAGCCGCCGGCGCGCTGGTGACTTCGATCGTCCTTGCGCATCATCCGGTCGAACGGCACATCGGCCGGAAGATGTTTGCGGTTGTAGGGATCTTCGGCGTGGCGACCATCGTGTTCGGATTATCCAGCTGGTTTCCGCTCTCGCTGCTGGCGCTCGCAGTCCTTGGCGCCTCTGATGCGGTCAGCATCGTCATCCGTTTCTCGCTGGTCCAGATTGAAACTCCAGACGAAAAGCGTGGGCGCGTGAGCGCGATCAATTACCTGTTTGTCGGCTCGTCGAACACCCTGGGCGAATTCGAGTCGGGCCTCATCGCCGCCTGGCTCGGTGCGGTGCCATCGGTCGTCATCGGCGGCCTGGGTTCGCTGCTGGTCGCCGCGGTGTGGATGGTGCTATTTCCTGACTTGCGCCGCATCGACCGTTTCGAGCCGGCGGACACAGAGCAAAAAAAGAGGGCGTGATGCATATTCTGGTTACCGGTGCTGCAGGCATGATCGGTCGCAAGCTCGTCGCCAGGCTGGTCAAGGATGGCCGGCTCAATGGCCAGGAGATCGAGCAGCTGACGCTGATCGATGTCGTTGCACCCGACAAGCCGGCCGGCTTTGCAGGTGCCGTCGAGGTTTCGACGAGCGACCTTTCAAATCCCGGCGCGGCGGCGAAGGCTGTTGCAAAAAAGCCGGAGGTGATTTTTCATCTCGCCGGCGTTGTGTCGGGTGAGGCGGAAATCGATTTCGAAAAGGGATATCGCGTCAATCTCGACGGCACCCGTGCCTTGCTGGAGGCGATCCGAGCGGCGAATCACAAGCCGAAAGTGATTTTCACTTCCTCGGTCGCTGTCTACGGCGCTCCGTTTTCCAGCTCCATTCCGGACGACTTTCACCTTACGCCGCTCACGTCGTACGGGACGCAGAAAGCGATCTGCGAATTGCTGCTTGCCGATTACGCGCGGCGAGGGTTTCTCGAGGGCGTCGGCATCAGACTGCCGACCATTTGCGTGCGGCCGGGCAAGCCCAACAAGGCGGCGTCGGGTTTTTTCTCGGGCATCATCAGGGAACCCCTGGCCGGTCAGGAAGCC
>Ga0066903_100000418_pt1 | contig 26158 bp, 16 predicted proteins | sample PanSoiMetaGPlot1_FD_67491 | JGI IMG/M metagenome (GOLD analysis project Ga0066903, IMG submission 67491) | Tropical forest soil microbial communities from Panama analyzed to predict greenhouse gas emissions - Panama Soil - Plot 1 (version 2) | ecosystem: Environmental > Terrestrial > Soil >... | reverse complement strand
TGGCGGGTTCAGGCAGATCGGCTCCGGATCGCTGGTCGGCGGAATGGCAACTGCCTGTTCCAGGTACCACCCCTTTCCGGTCGCCACGACCGTCACCGATATGGCGTCATCGGGCACGTCGAGCGCGAACTTGCAGTCCGCGCCGACGTTCTTGGACGGGTCGTCGTCGTCGCCGTCCGTCTCGCCGGGGAGCCGCAACCACGCGCTGGTGACAGGGCAGCGCCCGCCGCGCGCAAATCCGATCGCGCCGCGAACCTTGGCGGCGGGCGCGAGCTCGACGTCCAGTCCGTTCGCGGGCGCCGTCACGCCCGGGATGGTCAGCTTGCGCACGGCCGAGCCGTCGAAGGTGATGTCGTACCGGCGGCCCGGGATCAGCCCGACGATCGAGAAGCGGCCATCCTCGACGTCCCCGCCGGCCCAACTGTCGAACGCATCCGCGACCCACACGCGGGTGACCCCGTCAGACGGCGCTTTCACCTTGCCGCGGATCGCAGCGCCGACGGCGAGACGGATGTCGACGTTGCGCGGGCCGTCGGCGCGCGCGAGAACGTCGGGCACCACGCCGACGAGCTCGCCCATCGACGCCACCAACGTGTAGCGCCCGGCGGGCAGGTGGATCTCGTAGCCGGCGTTGTCGTCGTCCTCGTCGTCGTCATGGATCTCGGCGCGAAACTCGCGCGCGGTGCCCTCGGCGACGACGACCAGCTCTTCCGAGCGCTCGGCGCCGGGCGGCAACAACAGGCGCCCCCGCAGATGCGCGATTCCGCCCGCTGATTCGGCCGGTGCCGCCGGCGCCGCTCGCGTCGGCGGTGGGCTCGACACCGTCTTCGCAGTCTCGTCAGGCTCACGCTCGATCGAGATCGCCGAACGCTGCGGATGTCGCTGGGTGGTCTTGACGGTCGCCACCACCAGGGCGACGAGCACGAGCGCGAGCGCCGCGCACAACCGCATTGCGATCACGGGGACAACCGATCCGGTCGCGGGTTCCCGATGATGCCGGAACGTTGGGCCGGCTACCAGCGCCCGAGAACCTTGCGCTTCCAGCTGTTGGCCAGGGCGGCGCGGACCCGCTCCTCGTCCAGCCACTCGGGGTGGGGCGGGGTCGCGGCGGGCGCCCCAGGAGCGGCGAGGTCGGCGAGGTGCGTCGCGACCGCCGCGGCGGCCAGGGTGTAGCCGTGGTTCTCCAGCACCGCCATCTCGGCGGCCGAGAAGGCGTCGAGATCGGTGCGCACGGCGGCGATCACGTCGCCGGCCAGCGTCTTCGAATAACCGGCGCCGGCAGCGGCGTAGTTGCCGACGGCGCTGCCGATGCCCCAGTACGCGCCCGACATCGAGCCGTCGAGAAAATTGGAGATGAGCCACCGCTTGCGGAGCGCCAGCGCCTGCGAGTCGACGACGTCGACGTAACGGCCGATGCGCGCGAGCAGGCCGCTGTCGGACGCGCTGGCGAAGACCGCGCCGCCGTCCGAGACCAGCACGGTGCGGTGATCCTTCCAGACCGGCTCCAGGCCGAGGTTGTCGTAGAGGCCCCCGTCGGAGAGTCGGACGTCCGCGCCGTCGAGCCGCTCGCGGCCCCGTTTGAAGTCGGCGACCGGGACGTCGACCGGCAGCGGGTTGAAGACCGGCGGGAAGCACGACGAGGCGGCGACCGCGCGCGCCACGCTCCAGTCGGCGGGCGGCGGCGAAAGGTAGCCGAGCCGATAGTCACCGACGCGCCCGCGCTCGAAGACGAAATTGACGCCGTAGCAGAGATCGGTCGCGCAGAAGACGAAGCGCGGGCGCTCGGGCAGGGCGGCCAGCCTGGCGGGCGTCAGGCGCGCCGCGTAGCCGGCCATCAGGCCGCGCACGCCGCCGCTGGTGTTCCACGGCTGGAGCAGCCGGTGCAGCATCGCGCGCGTCCGCAGGTTCCGGCTGGCGAAGCGCCGGACGGGCGCGGCGACCTCGCGTTCCCAGACGTCGACCGGGATCGGCGCCACCGGCGACGCCGACCAGGGCGCGCGCGTCGCCAGCGCCGCCGCCATGATGCTGCCGCCCGACACGGACGTGATCGTGTCGAGCTTCGCGAGCACGCCCGTCTCATTCAGCCGGCGCAGCGCCCCCAAGTGGAACAGCGTCGCGCGAAAGCCGCCGCCCGACAGGCAGAGGGCCGTGCCGGCGCGCTCGCGCTCCGGCCGGTAGCGTTCCGCCGTCGGCGCTTGCGGTTTTTCCGTCGCGTCGGTCGCTTCGTATCGTTGCGGGGGCGGCTTCACGAACCAGCTTCGTGTCGCACGTCCGCGCCCAAAATGGAATCGGGCCCGGTCTGACCTTTTACGGCGACGGCGCTAGGGCGGGCAGCCGATCTTCGTCTTCGACAGCACGACGTCGTCGATCCAGATCGTGCGCGCGGTGTCCGCCTGGTACGACTCCCAGCCGATGTCCATCCGGCTGAACGTCGGCGCCGTCCAGACGTAGCTGGCCGGCTGGTTCACGCAGCCGGCGCCCGTATTCATGACGGTCAGGTCGGCGACGCCGTCGATCCAGAGCCGCATCGTATTGCTGGTGCCGTCGAACTGCCATTCGGCGCACGACCACTTGCCCTCGGGGACGACGATCATGTTGGCGTGCTTGTAGCAGTCGGTGCTCGGGCCCGTGCCCGAGTACGAATCGGGCGTCTCGTAGTTGGCCATCAGCTGGCTGCCGACGAAAGTCGTCCCGTTCATGATCGGGTGCTGTCCGCCGAAGCGGTAGAGCGCGTGGTACGTCTGGCCTGGCACCTGGCCGTAGCCTTCCAGGAACGTCCAGTGCACGTCGCCGGTCGGCGCCGCTTGCAGAAAGAACATCATCCGGCCGTAGAACATGTTGGGCGTCACCGGAAACACGCTGCTCGACATCAGCCGGAGGTAGGCGGTCATGCTGTTGCTGCCGCTGACGGGCGTGGCGACGAACTTCACCGACTGCACGCCAGAATGAAATTGCGCCGTGTCGATGAATGCATTGGAGCCCGTGCTGGTCTGGCGCGACCAGGGCGAGCCCGGCGGCTGGCCGGCGGTGTATTTTTCGAAGTCGTCACAGAACAGCGCGGTCGCGCACGGGTCGCCGCCCGCGCCGCCCGTCCCGGTGGTGCCGCCCGTTCCGGTCGATCCTGCGCCGCTTCCGCCCGCGCCGGCGCTTCCGCCCGCGCCCGCGCTGCTGCCGGCCGTGCCGGTCGTTCCTGCGGTCGACGTCGTGCCGGCCGCGCCCGTCGTCCCGGCGGCGCCGGTCGTGCCCGCGGCGCCGCCGCCGGTCCCCGGTGAGCCGCCGCCGTTCGCGCCGGCGCTGCCGGTGGCGCTGCCGCCCGTGCCCGGCGTACCCGTGCCTCCCGAACCCGAACAGGCGACGGCGGTCAGACCAACCGCCCCTAGGAGGACGGTCATTCTAAGAAAGCTCATTTTCGCGAGACTAGCGCGCGGGTGGTCCATCTGTCTCCCCAAAGGCCGATGAAATCGGCCCCTGATGCGGTGTCCTACCTTCATCCCCCGATATTCACCGTCGGAGATTCGTCAGAAACCACCCCTCCGCATGAGCCGCTTTTGGGCCCAGCGGCGACAAATCGTGCGGTGTAATATGGCGATTGCGATGGCCCTCCCGCGTGAGATGCGCCCCGGCGCGCATGTCCTCAATGGTGGGGCGACCGCCTACAACGACGATGCCGAGCTGGTCGCCGCCCTGCACCGCGGCGAGCGCGCGGCGCGCACCGTGCTGGTCCAGCGCTACGAGCCGCTGGTCGAACGGCTGGTGGCAGGCGCGCTGGGCATCGATTCCGAAATTTCGGACGTGATCCAGGATGTGTTCGTCGGCGTGTTCGAGGGGATCCGCAGCCTGAAGGACGCGTCCGCCCTGCGCAGCTGGATCGCGACGCTGGCCGTGTTCACGGCGCGCGGCCGCATCCGGCGGCGCCGCCGCTGGCGCTGGATCCGGTTTCTCGCGCCCGAGGACGTTCCGGAGGTGCCCGTGTCCGGGCCTCAGGGCGAAACGCACGAGGCGGTGCGGGCGACTTACCGGGTGCTCGACATGCTGCCCGACGACGAACGCATGGCGTTCTCGTTGCGATTCATCTCGGAGATGCAGCTGACCGAGGTCGCGGCCGCGTGCCGCGTGTCGCTCGCGACGGTCAAGCGCCGGCTGGCGCGGGCCGAGAAGAAGTTCGTGGAGGCTGCAAAGGGTCATCCGGCGCTGCGCGAGCGGATTGCGCACGGCGGGCGGTGGAGCGAGCTGGGCGCGGCCGCAGAAGACGAGAAGGCCGGGCAGTCATGAGCGACAACAATCTGGAATCGCTGATGCGCGACGTGGCGCGCGCCGTCCAGGGCGATGCGCGCCGGCGGCAGCTGCTGCCCGAGATCCAGGCGCGGCTCGCGAATCTGGATGAGCAGAGCCGCCAGTCGCAGCGCGCGCACGGAACCTGGCGGCTGTCGCTGCTCAGCGCCGCGGCCTGCGCGGCCGGGGTCGCGATCTTCGTGTTGCGGCCGATGCCGATCTCGTATGCGGTCGACGGGGCCGGCGCGGGCCGCAGCGGCGCGGTCGGCGAACAACTGATCGCCTCCGATGCGGGTTCGCTGGCGTTGCGATTCTCGGACGGTTCGCAGGTGACGCTGCCGCCGCACGCGCAGGCGCACGTCGACGCGCTGGACGCGCACGGCGCGACCGTCGCGCTCGAGGGCGGCACGGTCGACGTCTCGGTCGTCCATCGCGCCAAGACGCACTGGTCGGTCCGCGCGGGTCGTTACACGATTCGCGTCACCGGCACGAAGTTCTCGGCCGGCTGGGATCGCAGGACCGACACCCTGACGGTGACGATGCGCGAGGGCTCGGTCGAGGTGACCGGCCCGGGGATGAAGGCGCCGGCGCGCGTCGTCGGCGGTCAGCGGCTGCGCGCGAGCGACGTCACCACCGAGACGACCGGAGAGGCGCCCGAGGTGGTGGTCGAGGATGCCAGTGCGACGACGACGACGGCGGCGAAGGTGCCGGCCGAAGCCGTGGCGCCGCCGGTGGCCGAAGAGGTCCCCGCGCCCGAGGTGGCGGCGCCGTCCGATGAAAAGGCGCCCCCCGCTCCGGCGCGCGACGATCGACGCGCATCGCGCGCCCGTCACGTGGCTCCGGCGTCGACGAAGCTCGCGCTGGTCGACGCCGAGTGGCGCGGTCTCGAGGCGCGTGGCCAGATGAAGGAAGCTCTGCAGGCGGCGCTGCGCGAGGCTGACTGGCAGGCGAGCTGCGAGCAGCTCCGCGCCGGCGACCTCGTCAAGCTGGGCGACGTCGCCCGTGTCGGCGGACGGCCCGACCTCTCCGAGCAGGCGTACAAGGCGGCACGGCGGCGGTTCCCGCAGGCGGATCGCGCGCTGTACGGCTTGGGCAAGCTCGCCTTCGATCAACAGAAGGATTACGCCGCCGCGGCCCGCTACTTCGACAGCTACGGGCAGCGTTTCCCGGAGGGCGCGCTTTCGCAGGAAGCGGCCGGTCTTCTTCTGGAGTCGCGGTTGAAAGCAGGCGACAATGCGGGCGCACGCGACGCCGCCACCCGCTACCTCGACCTCTTCCCCCACGGTCCGTACGCCGCCCAGGCGAGCAAGATCGTCAGTCACTGATCTGCCCTGTCGCGGCGCTGATTCTGGCCGCCGCCGTCCTGACGTGGGCGACGTTCGCGCACGCCGAGGACGAGCTGTCCGAGCCGCCCGTCGCTCGCGCGGTCGCGAAGCCGACGCACCCGCGCGTGGTGCTGCTGTCGCTGACGACCGACGACCCGCTGGCCGGGCGCCTGGCCGCCGAGCTCGAGGCCCTCGGCCTCAACGTCTCGCGCGCGCTGATCGATCCGAACGTCCCGATCGAGGAGCTGGTTCGCCAGGCGATCGCGGGCGGCGCGCGCGGCGTCGTCGTCGCGGACGGGCGGCGGACGGAGTTCTGGGTGGCGGAGGAGGGCTCGGATCGGGTGGCGATGCGCCAGGAGCTGGAGATCGAGATCAGCCCGTCCATGGAGTCGGTGCTGTCGCTGCGCACCGTCGAGTTCCTGCGGGTCAGCCTCGGGTTGACCAGTCGATCCGGGCCGGAGACGCCGCCCGTCGTGCCGCCGCCGCCGATCGCGCCGCGGCCGCCGGAGCTTGAGAAGCGAATGGGACTGGGCCTTTCGGCGGGCGTCATCGGAAGCACGGGGCGGTTGCCTCCGTACGCGACCGCCAGCGCGAGCTTGCGCGTCCGGATCGCCGGCCCCGCCGGGCTCGAGCTGCGCGGCCTGCTGCCGCTGACGACGCAGCATCTGGACGCGCCGGGCGGGCAGCTCGACGCGTCGGTCTGGCTCGGCGGCGGCGGCCTGCTGTTCGCGCCGCGCACGACCGGGCGTCTCGGATTCGACGCGGGCGCGGGCGCGCTGGCGGCGGTGGTCTGGGCGTCGGGGACGAACACCGATACGAACAGTCGCAGCGGTCACACCGTCGGGCTCGCGCTGTACGGGCGTGCCGCCGGCCGCGTCCGCCTCAGCCCGAGTTGGTCGGTGCGTCTGGACGTCCTCGCGGGCAGCACCGCGCTGCGGCCGCCCACGCTGGAGATCGGCATGGGCGGCGGCGTCATCACCCGCTGGGGCGTCGGTTTCGTGGCGGGGCTGGCGGGGGCGGAAGGGACATTTTGAGCCGCCGGCAAGGCGCGCTGACACTCACCAAAGCGATGTTTTCCCGAAGGATTGTCCGGATATTGATGGTGGTCGGTCTGGCGTTGTCCGTGCGGCATCCGGTCGCCTTCGCTCAGCCCGCCGACGCCACCGACAAGATCACGCAGCTGAACCGCGAGGCGCTGGCCGCCGTCGACAAGCGCGAGTTCGAGAAGGCGCGCGAGCTTCTGAAGCGCGCGCTCGACATGTGCAAGACCGCGGGCCTCGAGCAGCACCCGGTGGCGGCGCGAACGCACATCCACATGGGCGTCGTCATCATCGAGGGTTTCAAGAACCCGGAGCTGGGGAAGAAGCAATTCGCGATGGCGCTCGCGATCGATCCCAACATCACGATCACGAAGTCGCTGTCGACGCCCGATCTCGAGGAGGCGTTCGGGGAGGCGAAGGCCGGCGGCAGCGCGCTGGCCGCGGGCGGCGACGAGGAGGGCGCGCGCGCGACGCCCGCGCCGCCGCCGCCCGCCAGCGACGCGACGACGCGGACGGCCGCGCCGCCGTCGTCGGGTTTCAGCTATCACACGGTCAGCGAGGTCAAGCAGGGTTCCAGCATCGTCGTGACGGTCACCGTCGAGGAGAGCCTGAAGTTTCACCGGCTGGTCCTCGCCTATCGCGAGCAGGGGACGGGCGAGTTCCTCGGCCGCGAGATGGAGCCGGTGGGCGACGGCGCCTACCGCGCCGAGATCCCCGCGTCCGCGACGAACGGCTCGTCCGTCGCCTATTACATGGAGGCGCAGGACGAGAACAACAGCCCGGTCGCGTCGCGCGGCACGGAGACGCGACCGCTGGTGATCTCGTTCGCCGCGACGGCGAAGCCGTCGACGGGGCACGCCGAGGCGACCGTCGAGCGCAAGGCCGAGGTCCGCAAGCACGACGAGGAAGATGAAGACGACTGGACGGGCAAGATCTTCGCCAGCCTGCTGGTCGGCAGCGGCGTCGGTTACACCTCGGGCAAGGGTGAGGTGAACGCGGACGTGCCGGTGTCGGGGACGGCGTCGGGCGCGCTGCTCGGGCACGTGGCGCCCGAGGTCGGCTACTGGACGTCGTCGAACCTGATGCTGTCGCTGCAGGGCCGCTTCCAGCTGGTGACGGGCCCGACCGAACTGATGAAGATGGGCAAGAGCTACGAGCCGGTTCCGGCGGCGCTGGCGGTGTTCGCGAAGGCGAGCTGGTTCGCCACGGCAAGCGGCAACTGGCGTCCGTTCGTGTCCGGCGGCCTCGGCGGCGGGCAGATCCGCCACGTCGTGACGTTCGGCAACCTGACCGACTGCGGCTCGGGCGGCAACCAGAAATGCGTCGATTCCGTCGTGGCCGGGCCGTTTCTGGCCGAGATCGGCGGGGGTGTTTTCTACAAGCTGACGCCGTCGGTCGCGCTAGTCTTGTCGAGCAACGCCGAGGTGGCCGCGCCCAAGTTCACGTTGAACCTGGACATCAACGGCGGCGTCGGCTTCGCCTTTTGACGACGACGACAATGAAGCGCTTCCTCGACGACGACTTCCTGCTCGACAGCAAGACCGCGATCGATCTGTACGAACGGTTCGCGCGGCGGCAGCCGATCATCGACTATCACTGCCACCTGTCGCCCCATCAGATCGCCGACGATCACCGGTGGCGATCGATCACAGAGATCTGGCTGGAGGGCGACCACTACAAGTGGCGGGCGATGCGGACGTCCGGCGTTCCCGAGCGAAACATCACCGGCGACGCGTCGGACTGGGACAAGTTCGCGGCGTGGGCGGCGACGGTGCCGCAGACGCTGCGCAACCCGCTTTACCACTGGACGCACCTGGAGTTGAAGTTCCCGTTCGGCGTCTCCGGCAAGCGCCTGGGGCCCGACACCGCGAAGGAGATCTACGACCACTGCAACCGCAAGCTGGCGGAGCCCGGCTTCACGGCGCAGGGGCTGCTGGCCCAGTACGACGTGAAGGTCGTCTGCAGCACCGATGACCCGGCGGACGATCTCGAACCGCACCGGCGGCACGCGAAGAACGCGGCGGCGCGCACCCGGCTGTACCCGACGTGGCGGCCCGACAAGACGCTGGCCGTGCACGATCTCCCGTTCTGGAACGCGTGGGTCGACAGGCTGGGCGCGGCGGCCAATATGACGATCGACAAGCTGGCCGGCCTGCGCGAGGCGCTGCAGAAACGGCACGATGCATTTCACGCGGCCGGCTGCCGCGCCTCCGATCACGGGCTGGAACGGATCTACGCCGCGCCCTACACGGAACGCGAGGCGGAGGCGGTCTTCGCCAAGGCGCGCGCCGGGCAGGCGCTGGGACCCGACGAGATCGAGAAGTTTCGCTCCGCGCTGACGTACGACTTCGCGGTGATGGACTGGAAGCGGGGCTGGGTGCAGCAGTTCCACCTGGGCGCCATGCGCAACAACAGCACGCGCGCGCTGCGCGTCCTCGGTCCCGACACGGGCTACGACGCGGTCGGCGATTTCCCGCAGGGCGAGACGCTGGTGCGCTTCCTCGACCGGCTGGACGCCGAAGGACAGCTGACGAAGACGATCGTTTACAACCTGAACCCGCGCGACAACGAGCTGCTGACGACGATCATCGGATCGTTCCAGGACGGGTCGGTGCCCGGCAAGATGCAGTTCGGCAGCGCCTGGTGGTTCCTCGATCAGCTCGACGGCATGACCAAGCAGATGAACGCGCTGTCGAACATGGGCCTCCTGTCCCGCTTCGTCGGCATGCTGACCGATTCGCGCAGCTTCCTGTCCTACTCGCGCCACGACTACTTCCGCCGCCTGCTGTGCAACTTGCTGGGCGACGACGTCGAGGCGGGCCGCCTCCCCGACGACAGCGCGCTGCTGGGCCAGCTCGTCGAAGACGTCTGCTTCCGGAACGCCCGCAGCTACTTCGGCTTCGAGATCGGCTGACCCGATCCGGGCCATAATGCCTGGGGGCGATGACGGACGTGGTGCGTGCGAACGCGTGGGTTGCCTTGATCGTCTGCGCGGCGGCTGGCTGTTCCTCGCAATCGGGAATGTCGATCGCGAGGCCGACGGCGTGTGGAGGCACCGTGACGACGCAAGGGCAGGTCGATTCGGCCGCGTTCTTGGCGGACTACGTGCGGGTCGAGGGGGTCAACGGCAACGCCATCGTCGTCTACATCGCGAACTCGATGAAGCCTCCGATGGTGGCCCTTCAGCTGACGCGCGACGCGACGACCGGCGCGTTCCCGACCGGCCCGGTGGCGAGCAACCAGGCCACGCTTTACGATCCCAACCGGGTGGGGACCGCGACGCTGAACGTCGGCAGCGTCGTCGATCCCTATGACGCCAGCGGCGCGCCGCTCACCAATGCGGACGGCGGGAACCTCGGATCGATCCAGGCGACCTTCACCGCCGATTTTGCCGGCGCGTCGATCACGGGCAGTTTCTCGAGCCCGGTCTGCGACACGATCGAGAACATCTGACCTAGCGCGAGAGCCGGCGCGTCTCGCCGATGTCGAGGATCCAGAGGCGCTCGGGGTCCAGGCGGCGGTCCTGGAAATAGCGGGCGATGCGCGCGGGCGGTTCGCCGAGCGGCTCGTCGGTCAGCTTGAAGGTGCCCCAGTGCATCGCGACCAGGTGGCGGGCGCCCAGGCGTTCGAAGGCCTGGCCCGCGTCCTCGGGATTCATGTGCTGCGGCTCCATGAACCAGCGCGGCTCGTAAGCGCCGATCGGCAGCATCGCCCAGTCGATCGGCCCGGCGCGCGTGCCGATCTCGGCGAACCCGTCGAACAGCGCCGTGTCGCCTGAGTGGTAGGCCACCCCTTCCGGCCCGCGAAACACGAAGCCGCCCCAGAGCATGTCGTTGCGATTCCACGGCGCGCGCATCGACCAGTGACGGGCGGGCACGGCTGTGATCTCGAGGGCGCCGATGCGGTGGGATTGCCACCAGTCGAGCTCCACGACCTTGTCCAGCCCCGCGCCGCGCAACAGCGGGGCGTTCCCCGGCAGCGTGACGTAGAGGGCGCGGCTGCCGATGCGACGGAGGGTGGGGAGATCGAGATGATCGTAGTGGTTGTGGCTGACGGTCACGACGTCGATCGGCGGTACGGTCTCCAGCGCGACGCCGGGCGGCGCCTCGCGGCGCACGACGCCCGAGATCCGCTCGGACCAGATCGGATCGGTGGCGATCAGCAGCCCGCCGAGGCGGAGGACGAAGGTGGCGTGGCCGATCCAGGTGAGCGACGGGGCAGGGGCCGCCAGCTGCGAGCCGTCGTTCGGGCGAACCGGGGTCTTGTAGCTGTAGCCGGCGGGATCGCGGACCCGGCGGCCGGCGACCGTATCCAGCACGCGCCAGCGGAAGATGTCGCGGAAGCCGCGTGCAGGTTGGGTGGCGAGCTTGTCGAAGCGGCCCATGGAGTTGTGTCGATACCTTAGCTCGCTGATCGCGCGCCGGTGATTACGGAATTCCCGCGGGATGCGTGACGTTGTCCGTTAGATACGAAAACGTTGCTGCCTGCCCTTTGCGCCCCGGTCGACCTCATTCAGCGGCGGAGCGGAGACCGCTTTCATTTAACGAGGAGGTCAATCATGCGCGGACGAACGATAGGGATCACCATGCTCGGGGGGGCGTTGCTTTTTGCAGCATCGAGCTGCAGCGATCTACAGGGCGACGGTCAGTCCTCGGCGAGCTTCGCCCTGGGCGACGCCCTGCCCGGAACCAACGCCACGACATTCGCGGCGGCGAAGGCGAACTTCCAGGCGGCCGAGGGGGCCCCTGACGGCCTCGGGCCGATCTTCAACGAACGGAGCTGCATGTTCTGTCACCAGACCGGCGCGGTCGGTGGCGCCGGCGAGAACATCGAACGCCGCTACGGGACGCTGACCAACGGCGTGTTCGATCCGCTGGCCAACACCGGTGGCTCGCTGCGCCAGCTGTTCGGGCTCGGCACGTTCACGGTCGGCAACGGCCAGAACTGCCAATCGGGGACGGATGCGAATCCCGCCCCGGGCGCCACGATCTTCGCGGGTCGCGTGACCACGCCGACCTTCGGCCTGGGCCTGGTCGACTCGCTGCCTGATTCGGCGTTCGACACGCTGGCCAGCCGCGAAGCGACCGGCATCCGCGGCATCGTCAACCGCGTCTCGATCGTGCTGCCGAACCCGGCCGATGCGTCGCAGAGCGTGGGCAGCACCCGCGTCGGCCGCTTCGGCTGGAAGGGCGGCGTGCCGAACCTCGCGCAGTTCTCGGCGGACGCCTACCTGAACGAGATGGGCATCACCACCACTCACTGCAGCAAGGGCGTGCCGAACCTCTCCTTCGCCACGGAGAACCGGGCCAATCGGGCCCCCACCAACGCGATCATCAACGGCTGTCCCGACGATCAGAAGCCGGGCATCGACGACGACTTCGCGGGCGAGAACAACAACTGCTCGGGCGGCCGCAACGAGCTCCAGGACGACGTGGCCAACTTCACGTTCTTCATGGCTCACCTCGCGCCGCCCGCGGCCGTCGCGATCACGGCGGGGACGTCGCAGGATCGCGGTCGGACGCTGTTCAACTCGGCGGCGCTGCAGTGTTCGGGTTGCCACCGCACGGACGCGGACATCTTCGTCTCGACGTCGGCCGGCGGCGTTCCGTCCGGGATCCGCTTCGCGCCGTACTCCGACTTCCTCATCCACGACATGGGGACGGCGGGCGACGGCATCGGCAACGCGGGTGACTCCGTGTCCGTCACCCACCGCATGCGGACCGCTCCGCTCTGGGGCCTGCGCTCGCGCAACAAGCTGATGCACGACGGCGGGACGACGGATCGCCAGGTCGCCATTCAGCGGCACGCGGGCGGCACGGCCGGCCAAGGGACCGCGGCGGCGAACGCGTTCAACGCGCTCACCTCGTCGCAGAAGACCGACCTGGTCAACTTCCTGCAGACGCTGTAGCAGTCGTCAGCGCACGTCAGGAAGAAACGGCGGGGCGGCGTCGAAAGGCGTCGCCCCGTTTCGTATCGCCAGCCGCCGTTACGTTTCCCCGCACCTCGGCCGTTCTTCGGAAGGAATAAGGTTCCAGCCATGGCGAAACGGCGGATTGTGTTGGCGCTGGCGCTCGTGGCGGGCGGGACGACGGCGATCGCGTGTGGCGGTGATGGGAATCAGTACGCCGCTTTCATGGCCGCGTACTGCGACGTCTTCACCCCCTGCTGTGCGGCCGCCGGCTACGCCACCGACGGAAAGTTGTGCCGGGCGGAGGGGATGCTGTCTCCTCCGTCCGGGTTTCAGAAGTCGGCCGGCGATGCCTGCTTGCAGGACCTTCGCGCGGCGGCGGCGACGGCCGATTTTTGCAAGACGGGTGATTCACAAATCACGAGCTGCCAGACGGTGTTCGGTCACCATGCCGACAAGGCGCCGGGCGATGCTTGCATGACGGATACCGACTGCGCGCCCTCGGCGGAGGGGAGCGTGGTCTGCGCGTTCTCCACGGCGGGAAGCATCTGCCAGGTTCGCACCAAAGGGGCGGAGAACGACACCCCGTGCGTGGGCACCACCGGCGGCGACGTGCCGTTCGAGCCGTCGTCGTCCTCGACGACGCCGGCCCGGGGGTTCCTCTGCGACTGGGGCGACGGCTTGCGCTGCGACGGCACCGCCTGCGTGCGCCTGAAATCGCTGGGCGACGCTTGCACGATCGGCGTTCAGGAGTGCGCGGCCTCCGCGTTCTGCGACTTCGCGACCGCGACCTGCGCCGTGCGCAAAAACGTCGGCGAATCTTGCGGTGACGGCTCATACGAGTGCGTGATGGGCACGACGTGCGGCGCCAACATGACCTGCGTCGCTCAGGGAGCCATCGGAGCGACCTGCCAGATCGAAGCCGAGTGTCTGTCCCTCGCTTGTCAGGGCGGCGTCTGCACCGAGGCCGAGAACCTTGGACTGTTGTTGCTTTGCGGGTCGGCGAATCCGTGACGTGGTGCTGAGGTCGCGTGTCACTCTCCCCAGACTTCGACCTGGGGCAGCTGCAGGGCTCCCCGCTGACTGTTGAGCTGGATCTTGACGTAGCGGTACGCTGTGTTGGTGCCGTTCGCGTCATAGGGGTTCAGGTCCTGGAAGACGTACCCGGGATCGCTGGGGGTCAGGAGCATGTTGACCGTCGACGTCGCGGTCCAGTTGACCGCGTCGTTGGAGACGAAAGCCGTGATCGTGATCGCCCACGGGAAATAGTCCGTCCGTCGGTAGACCTTCAGCTCTTCAATGCGGTGGGGAGCCCCGAGATCGACGTACCACCAGGGGTTGACCTCGACGTTGGTGCTGGAGAAGGTCGTCGCGCCATTGTCGACGGCCAGGCTGGAATCGCCGCCCGCCGCCGTGCTCGACTGGACGGTGGGCTTGCCCTTCGACAAGAGGAACCTCGAGCCGAACTCCATGTATCCGAGCTGCCCGCCTCCGGTGTACTTGCTCGTCGTGTAGAGGTACATGCGATCCAGCGTCGCGTCCTGGAACAGACCGGCGGAGTCGTTCAGGTCGACGCCGTCGGGGAAGAACTTCGTGTGCAGGTATGTGCTCGAGTAGTCGCCTGCCATCGGCTGATACGTGGTCGAGTCCAACAGCATCATGGCGGCCCACGCCGGGGATGTGCCGTCGGTCGTCGCCAGCCACACCCCACCGTCGCGGTCGGAGAAGAGATTGCAGTTCTGGAAACCGCCGAACGGATTCTTCGTCATGGTGCTGAGGTCCACGGCCGTCAGCTGCGCCCCCGCCCACGCGGGCGACTCGATGTCCGTGAAGCCGCGCAGGATGTGGCCGCCGTCGGTGTTCCAGACCGTCGACAGCTGGTCGGGCGGCAGCTTGTAGAAGTCGACGACGGCCGAGTGATGGTCTGCGACGGCGTAGAGGTACCCTCCGTCGGCGGTCTTGTTCAAGGCCGCGCAAGCGCCGAACAACGGGTTCGGCGCCTGCCACGACACCACGGTGTTGGCGCTCACCACCTGGGTCGCCGGGTTCTGGTTGACCTTGAAGATCCGGTTCATGCTGCTGCCGGCCCCGTTCTTGACGCTCGGGATGCAGATCTCCGGCAGGCTCAGACAGTTGGAGCTGGTGGCCGGACCGGGCCCTGATGTTCCGGTGATATCGAAATAGCACAGGGGGTTGACGGAGCAATCGAGGTTGGAAAAGTCGGGCTCGTCCGGCGCCTGGGTCACCGTGGCGAGGTACTGGCCGATCGCCTGGAGGCCGCTCATGTGGGGCATGTCGTGATCCTGTGGCGTGTTCGTCCCAATGAACTGAGAATTGATGAACTTGCTCTGCGACGAGTTCGGGTGGCCCGACCAGTGCTCGTGCCAGCTCCCGAAGGCGTTCGACGTCGCGCCGAATTCCTTCAGGAAGAACAGGCCTTGAGATTGGGCCCCATCCTCACTGCCGGCGAGCGCGAGCACGTTCCCGAGACCCGGGATCGGTAGTCGCGCCACCCCCTGAAAGTGCTGGGAGCAGAAGTCGTAGCCGCAGTCTGTGTAAGCGCTCGACGTCAGCCCGTTGGTCCCGAAGGACGACGACAGGGGAACGCCGCTCGGATACTCGGGAACGCCGCTGTCCATCGCGTTGAACGCGGCCCGGATGTCGGTGAAGTAGCCGTTCGAGTCGAGCCGCGACCACAGGAAGAGCGACCCCGCGCACACTTCGTTCCCGTTGCAGCCCATGCGCACCGACAACGTCTGCGCACCCCGCGGCACGGTGTAGACGATTCGCGACCCGTAGGTGCCGCAGGCGTCGTCATTCGAGGCTACCTCTCCCGTCGCGGCGTCGAAGAGGCGGAGGTACGTGTCGCCCTGGACGTCGGGGTTGCCCAGGCCGACGAACCCGACGATGACCGTGGTCCCCGATGGGAAGGTACCGAGCCCGACGTCGTTGGGGACCGTCGCGGTCGCCGTGTTCGTCATCGAGAACTGCCCCAGGTGCTGCGGCACCATCGTCGCCGGGTTGAACGTGCAGCTGCCCGCGGCGGCGGCGGGATTGAACGGCTTGGCCGCGGGCATGAACAGCGGCGGCTGCGGCGTCGAGCCGCACCCGCTGGCCGACCACCAGCTCTGGACGAAGTTGGGCGCGAACCCCATCGTCTGCCCGACGCTGATCCCGAACGTGTTGCTCGCGCGCTGGCAGTTGTCGTTGGAGAAAAGCGGGACGGTTTGACAGCTGTGGCTGATCCACCAATCCGAGATGTACGTCGGGGGGGGCGAGGCTGGCCAGGACGCGTATGCCCACGTCGAGCCATGGGTCACGCCGAACATCTCGCTCAGGCCCTGGCAGGTCGGGGCGGCACTGCCACAGTAAGTGTTGAACCAGTCCGGTATACCGGCCGGCGCCCCCCCGGGAGACCCGGAGCTCATCGCATAGAAGTTGGCGGCGTTCTGGCAAAGCTGCGCCGCCGTCACGTTGGCAGTGGGGGCGACTTCGTTGCAGTCGTTCGCGCTCCAGAACGATTGCACGTCGGCGGGCGCGAAGCCCCAGCTGTAGTAGGCGCTGATCCCGAAGAAGTCGGCCGCCATTTGACAAGCGTTGGCGCCGTGGGGGCTCGTCGAGCAGCCGTTCGCCCTCCACCAGTCGATCATGTAACTGGGGGCGGTACCGGTCGTGCCGCTCGCCGCGATTCCGTAGGTGTCACTGGCGCGCTGGCAGAGCGACTCGGAGACCATGGGCGACGTCAGGCACCCGTTCGCCGACCACCAATTCTGGACGGAGGCCGGAGCGTAACCCCAGGTGACCCAGGCGGTGGTGCCGTAGATGTCGCTCAGCTTCTGACAGAGGTTCGTCGACGTCTGGGGGGTCGCCGAGCAACCGTTCTTGGTCCACCACTGCTGGATCTCGAGCGGCGCGAAGCCCCATTGGTTGTCCGGGTAGATTCCGAACTCGTCGGCGACCCGCTGGCACTCGAAGGCCGACAGCAGCTGCGCGACCTGGATGGTGCCGGTCGCATCGCGGACGTAGACGTCGACCTCGCCGCCGCCCCATTCGACCGCGGTCGGAGCCTCGTAGCGGGTCACGCCGTCGATTGCCGCCGCCATGACGCCCTGCTGGGGTTTGCCGATCGACTCCCAGAATCCGCCGGCAGGTATCCAGGTGTTGCCGCCGTCCATCGTGTAACGGCGATAGACGGTCCCGTCGGACTGGCCGCTGACGAAGACATCCAGGCGCGTGGATCCGGTGAGGGCGGCCGTCACGCCCGAGCCGAAGTTGGCACCCGCGAGCGACGTCCATCCCGACCACCCGTTCTGGTATCGCTGCGTCCAGACCGCTCCGTCCGTGCCGACCACGAACACGTGCAGCACGCCGTCCGGCCGCCAGACCACCGCCGGTTGCAAGCTGGCGACGAGCACGTTGGGCGGCGTCCCGAGCTCGTTGCTCCAGCCCGACGTCCAAGCCGTCCCGGTCCGGGAGGCATGCCAGACCGAGTGGTCCCCACCGACGCCGAACAGGTCGACCCGGTTCGGGGTCCCGCCCGCACCGACGCCCGCAAGGAAGGTTCCGGGCGGCGGCTGGGGCGGGGAGGTGAACGACGTTCCGTTCCACGCCACGGTCGCGACCGAGCGGTTGCTGGTCAGATAGAAGACTTCGGTCGTCATCCCGTAATCCGCCGAGGCGACCGCCGTCGAGTTCCCGTCTTGCGCGGGGGTCGACGTGCCGGCGCTTCCCGTCACCTGCTGTCCCTCGCGGGCGATTTGCAGGTAACCGCTGTTCTGCACGAGCAGGTCGTACCAGGAACTGCCGCGGGCGCCGTCGGTGCTCGCGATCTCTCGCCCGCGGGCGCCCATGATCGCGGCCAGCGAATAGCCGGTGGTCGCGGCGCCGTCGGTCCGGACGAGGGGCCGCCAGGAAATTGCGGCGTTGCTGCTCAACGCGCTTTTCGTCACCTCTTCGGTGCCCGGTCCCGCTTCCGCGCACCCCAGGGTCGAGGCAACGCCGAGACCGAGCAAGAGCATGGCGCGAAAAGCGCGCCCGCTGGGCGACCGATGTCCCGCAATCGTGATCCGCATCGTATTCTCCTCGTGCTGTTGATTCGCCGTCGCTGTTTCCTGTACGGCGATCCCGCCCGAGTGGGTCGCACAGAATCTCCGATCGACATCGCGCTACGGCGCCGACCGCGACGGCCGGCATCGTGGGCCTCCGGGTCGAAAGAAAAAAACCGGCCCACGGCGAACGCTCGCCCGTATGAGCCCGCAGAGCTATTTGAACCGGCAGACGCTGACGCGGCCGGGCTAGAACCGTTGCAGCGACGAGCACCCCGCCGTCCAGTCCGACGGCACCTCGGTCGCGATGAGGGAGCAGCTCGCGAACTTGAAGCAGTCGGACGGCGTGGTGATGTGGAGCCGGCACCCGCAGTCGCCGATCGGCGTGGCCGTGCACGTGGAGCCGTTCGCATCGGTGAGGAGGTGGGCGCTGCAGTCTCCGAGCGTAAAACCGCTGTCGCAAGTCGCCGGGAAGTCGTAGTCGGCCGACGTGCCGCCGCAGTCGGAGCCGTTGTGCCCCGTTTTATTGGTCAGGATCTGCGGCAGCGGTCCGGCGCTCGGCTGCTCCGTGACCAGCACGTGGCAATGGACCGCTTTGAGGCAATCGGACGGCGTGGTGGCGTGCACGTGGCACATGCATCCGCCGGTCGGCGTGGCCGAGCAGGTGGAGCCGTTGTCCGAGCCGTCAGCGACGAAGGTGGCGCTGCAGCTGCCGAGCGTGAAGCCGGAGTCGCAGCTCGCCTGACCGAAGTCGAAGTCGGCCGACGAGCCGCCGCAGTTGGCGCCACTGCTCAGGATGGTGTCGGCGAGGACCTTCTGCCCCGCGGTGCAGGACCCCGGCGGACAGGTCGACATCGCGCCGTCCGCATTGCTTTCGGTGAACACGATCGCAGGCTCCGCCCCGGCGACGGTGCAGCAGGGGGAGATCATGTTGAGGTTGTTCTTCTCTCCCGAGGGGCTGTCGTCGTCGATGCAAGTGGGCGCATTGCCCGTGCCGTCGGTGATGGCGGTCCGGACGACGAGCGTCGAACCGGTGTTGAAATTGGCCGTGGTTCCTCCCCCCTCGCCGAGCACGTTGAACTCGGCGAAACTCCACGCCGGTTGCAGGTCGACCATGTGGTTCGCACCGACCGCCTCCAGATCACCGCCCGTCGTCGACAGGATCACGGTATCCATGGTGCCCGTGGTCTTTCCGACCAAGCTCATCGCGGCCAGATTCGAATTCAACGGGCCGGGGACATCCGCGCTGTCGCTGAATCGAGTGCAACCGCCGGTAGCCAGCGTCCATCCATCCGGGCATGGAGGGGGGAAATCGAGCAGCCAGTACTCTATGCTGACCCTGGTCCCTTCCACGTCTCCGTTCTGGAAGAAGAACTGCTGCCAGGCCGCGCATCCCCCCGCGCAGGCGGTGCATCCGGGGCCGCACGATTTCGTGGTGAAAAAGTTGGCGTTGAGCTGAAGCGAGAACGGTCCTAGTCCGGGGGAATCGCTGTCCAGATTCGTGACACCGGTGACGCTGTCGAACGATCCGACGGCCTGAGAGATGAGGCCGGTCGTCTGGGCTCTGAAGTCCTTAAAGGGTACGAGCGGAGTCGGCTGCGGCGCGCTCGAGCACGGAACCGGCTGCCAGACCGTGCTGGGGTATACGGCCTTGAAGCATCCCGTGCGCGGCAGGGGCGTGTCCGCCATGGATGTGCGCCAGCGCTTCGCCACGGCCGGCTCGACACTGCAGTTGATGGCCAGATCCATGGTGGCCGCGCAACCCACCGCCGGATCGCCATCGAACACCGTCAGCGTGACCGTCACCGGTCCGGCGCTGGTGCAGGTGAACCGCGGGCTCGTCGTGCTCGGATCGTCGAAGGTCCCGCTGGGGGCCGACCACTGGTCGTGCAGCGGCGCCGGGCCCGCGTCGCTGTCGTGGGCGGACGCCGTCAACGAGACCGACGCGCCGACGTTGACCTCGTCCGGGAGGGCGGTGATGCCGTCGATCACCGGGCAGACGTTCAGTCGGCCATTCACGAGGACGCTGCCTGTGCGAGGCGCCTCGTGACATTTGAGATCCACGGTGACGCGGGTCGTTTGAGCCGCCGTGATATCGAACGCGGCGGCCCCCGCGCAGCTCGCGGTCCCGCCGACGGTATCGCCGCTCAACGCGATCGTGAAGCCGCGCCCCGCCGGTATCCCGCCAATCGTCGCCGTGAGCGTGGCGCTTTGACTGACGTCGATCGTCCCCGTCTTTGCGAAGCTTGCGGGCCCGGTGATTGCGTAGTTGACGGCATCGAGGGTGAACCCGCCGCCGATGACCAGGGCAATCTCAAAAGAGCCAGCGCCTCCGCCCGCCGTGCCGGGGACATGGTCCGCGCAACCAGGCAAGGCTTGGACGCCCACCGCCAAAGCGGCCGCAACTAAACCGCCTCTCGCAATTGAGATACGCATGTCGCCGCCGCGTCGCCGAGAATCCCGCCAAAAAGACAGCAAGATTCGTTCCCGCCAGGCCGTGGCCGCCTACGACCTCTTTCATTCGTAAATACGGGGACACTCATCCCGTCACGAGCGAACCGAATTCGACTTTCGGAATGGTCGTTCGATTTCCAGAACGGACCCTCGGCTCGGCTTGTGCGCGACATCGGACACCCTCTCGTACACGCCGTCTATTTAAATGATACACGATTTTGATGTACGAGTTCGCTTGACGCAATATCGCGAAGCAGGCTAGCGTTCCGTCATGAAACGGGGGCGCCCCGTTGGGTGGAGGAAGAGAGACCCTCGTTCGTTTTCCGTGATGATTCGTCTCTCCCCCGAGGCCAGGGTGTGGCTGGCGGCGGAGGCGAATGACGCCAACGTTAACGAAAGCGATATCGTGCGGCAGTTGATCGAGGAACGGATGACCGAAGCAAGAAGGGAGCGCAGTAAGATGAGAGGAGTTACCCAGGTCGGACACGGCGCAGTCGTGGTGTGGTCACCCAGCTTCGAGGCGCATGTTCACGATCTCAATAAGCAGTTCGCGCGGGGCTGTGTCGAGCGGCCAGGCGGTTCTTTTCAGCGGGCCGGCGAAATGTACTTCAGCTGGCTCGACGCTCCGCGCGGTCACTGTGAGCTGTGTGGTGGGCGCTGTCGCGTCCGTTGACGTGGTGAACGCGATGGAATGCGGGAGCACATCGAAACCGTATCGGTAACGAAGGCAGACAGCTGCCCTCTCGAAACCGCGTCGGTCCCGCGCTGGTTCCGCTACCCGCCCAAGAACAGCGGCTTGATATGCCGCTCGAACAAGTTATCGGTCACGCACCGTCCCGCGATCTCCCGCGCCCCGTCCTGGGCCTTGCGCCAGTCGTCGCCCATCTCCGCCGCGAGGCGGAACGAGATGTGGACCAGCTGCCTCAAGTTCACGTCGTACTCCGGGCAGCTCTGGTCGTGGCGTAGGCGCTTCACGTAGTCGTCGGCGCTCCACTTCGCCACCTCGGCGGCCGTCGGCAGCTTCGCCTTGTCGATCTGGATGACGGTCGCGTACGGTTTGCAGAGCTCGTCGTATCGCGGCAGCGCCTCGACGTAGATCCGCTTGGCGATCTCCAGCCCCTTCGCCCCGCTCAGCGCCACGCCGATCACCTCCTCGAGCCACGTCGTGCCCGCGGTCTTCAAGTGCAGCCCCGCGCCGCTCTTCTGCAGCGCGCGCCGGATCACCGGGTACAGCGAGAACTTGTCGCTGCCGGTGTGGACGCTGACCTTGAGCGACGGCGGCAGCCCGAACACGTTCACGGCGTGCTTGACGACGGCCAGGTCGGCCTCGAACTCGCGCGCGAAGGTCGCGACGTCGCCGACGTAATCGATCCCTTTCAGGAACTCGCCCGAGAACTTGGGGGCGATGGTCTGCACCGGCACCTTCTCGCGCGCCAGCGCGCCGAGAATGAAGTAGAGCTCGAACGGCAGCTGCGGCTCCGTCGCCTCGTCGGTCGACACTTCCGGGATGATGTTGTCGGCGCCCTTCGCGGCGACGACGTGGCGGTAGGTGCGGCCCGCCTCCATGACCGCGGTCAGGTAGCTGCGGCCGATCTTCTCGAGCACGGCGTCGGTGACTTCGAAGGTGCCGAATGTCGGATCGAGTCCGGGGATGCGCAGCGTCCCCTTGTGCGGCGCCATGTCGCGGACGAAGGCGGCCAGCGCGGCGGCGTCGGGCGGCTGGCCGATGTAATCGGCGACGTCCAGCGTGTAGAAGTCGCTGGCGGCCAGGAAGCCGTCGACGTTCTTGACGCCGATGTGGTCGGCGTCGACGTGATAACCGTGCTTCCATCCGCCGCGCTTGACGGCGTCGTCCGCCTCGGCGCGCACGTCGTCGGGCTTCGTCCCGATCAGCGTGTGCTCGCGGTTGGACTTGTTCCAGACCGGCACCACGACCGCGCCCGCCTTCTCCGCCTGCTGGACCGCCCGCAGCTGGGCCAGCCCCTGCTTGCCGAACCGGTCGCCGATCCCGATGGAGTACTTTTCGATCTGCATGGACGCTCGTCTCCCCTTCATTCTGGGTGTCGCGCGCGTCGCTCGGCGGCTCAACAGCGTCGATTCTACCGGTAGATTGCGTCAGGGCCCGAGCAGGCCGTAAACGCAGAGCTGGTTCGAGAACGTGGCCGCGAATACCTTGCCGTCGGCGACGGTGACCGGGGCGAACTTCGCGAAGGTCCCGAGATCGTCGCGGCTCGGGACGATCAGGCTGTTCCAGAGCTCGCGGGTGACGTCGGCGGCGTCGAGCGCGCGCAGCACGCCCGGCCGGGTCTGCCAGTTCGCGCTTCCTTCCAGCGCATGCGTGGTCCAGAGGATCCCACTGCCCGCGGCCGCCCGATCCGCGGACAGCGAGAACATCGCGCCGGGGCGGGGGGCGGCATCGAGCGCGGTGTTCTCGGCGGCGGGCGCGTCGGACAGCCTGCCCCCCGCCAACGCGTAGGCCTTGAGCCAGTCGTTCTCGGCCCAGACGTAGACCCAGGCGCCGTTCGGGCCCGACCAGAGGACCGGCAGGCCGTGGATCTCGCCCGCGCCGAGCGACACCTTCTGGACGATCTGACCGTCGTCTGTGGCGCTGAAATGGCCGAGGCCCCCGCGGTCGAGCAGGTAGAGGGCGCTGTTCTTGCCCCCGGCGAGCGCGAGGTTCCCGTCCGGGATCAGGAGAACGCCGGACGAGCCGAGATCGAGATCCAGGTCGTTGAGCATCATCTGATCGAACGGGGTGAACCAATCGATCACGTCGAGCGCGCCGCCGCTCGTGGGCCGGAGGTGGAGCACGCTGTTGCCGTAGTCGCGGCCTGCGGCATCCGCGGTGAATGACCCGTTGGACGAGACGGCCCAGATGTCGCCGGCCGCGTCGGCGGCCAGGCCCTGCCCCGAATGCCAGAAGCCGCCCCTCACGCCGTCGGGCGTGGAGTTGAAGACCGCCGTCGGCGCCAGCGTCGCGGCGTCGAATCCCATCACCCAACCGTGATACGAGTCGGCGTCGCCGAAGCTGGCCCACGCGACGTAGACGACGCCGTCCGAAAGCAGCAGGCCCGGGCGCGGGTTCTGGATCCTCGGATCGAACGCGATGTTGCCGGGCACGCTCTGGCCTTCACCGCTGCCCGGGAGGCTGGCCGCGATCTCGTGCGGGCTGCCCGGCCGCTCCGCGCCGCTGGTGATGTCGAGCGCGTGCAGCCGCTGGTGGAAGGTCGCGCCTTCCCGTGTCGCGGCTACGACGTAAAGCGTGCCCGTCGACGGATCGATGACCGGGGTGCCGACGATGCCCATCTTGCCGACGAAATCGGTGTAGCCGGGCGGCCCGACGTCGCTCATCTGGACGGGCACGACACCGGCCGCAGGGTCGACGAAGCTCTGGCGCCAGAGCGGATCGGTCTGTTCGGGGTAGTCCGCGTCGAACGCGTAGACCGTCGCCGCGACCGTGGCGACGTAGACGACGTTGTGCGCGCCGTGGCCGTCGATCTCGACGTTGGGGACGTAGAGCGGCTGGGCGTAGATCAGGTCGTCGACGTCGCGCGAGAAGAGGCGGCCGAAGCTCTGCGGCGCGACGTTGGAGGTGGTGAGCGTCGTCTCCTCCAGGTTCGAACCCGAGCGTGCGTTGTCGTTCCGCTGGGTGAGGACCGCCACCCGGCCCGGCACGTACGACCAGCCCCGTTCGCGTGACGCGTCGCCGATCGTGTCGGCGCCCGTCGCGCTGTCGCGGGCATCGGCGACATCGACGAGCGCGACGTCGGACGAATCACCGTCCCGGCCCGCGTCCCGGTCAGCCGCGGCGCCGCCGCTGCACGCCGCCCCGGCGGACGCGCAGACCGCGAGCCACCAGGGCGACAACCTCACGCAGCCATATTAGACGATATAGGCAGACGACGCGGTGGTACCGCCGCGTCCGGTCCAGTTCGTATGGAAGAACTGGCCGCGCGGCTGGTCGACGCGTTCGTACATGTGCGCGCCAAAGTAGTCGCGCTGCGCCTGCAAGAGGTTGGCGGGCAGACGGCCGTTGCGGAAGCCGTCGTAGTAGGTCAGCGCCGTCGCGTGGGCGGGGATCCAGATGCCGTTGGTCGCGGCCGTCGCGACGACGCGCCGCCAGCCCTCCTGCGCCTGATCGATCTTCTCGCGGAAGAACGGATCCAGCAGCAGGTTCGACAGGGCCGGGTTCTTGTCGTAGGCGTCCTTGATCTTGCCGAGGAACGTCGAGCGGATGATGCAGCCGCCCCGCCACAGAAGCGCGATGCCGCCGTACGACAGGTTCCATTTGAACTCGCCGGCCGCTGCTCGCATCATCTCGTACCCCTGCGCGTAGGAGATGATCTTCGACGCGTAGAGCGCGCGCTCGAGATCGGCGAGGAACGCCTTGCGGTCGCCGGTGAACTGCGGCGTCGGCCCGCGCAGGATCTTCGACGCCGCCACCCGGTCCTCCTTGATCGCCGACAGGCAGCGGGCGAACACCGCCTCGCTGATCAGCGTCAGCGGCATCCCGAGGTCCATGGCGACGACGCTGGTCCACTTCCCGGTCCCCTTCTGGCCGGCGGTGTCGAGGATCTTGTCGACCATCGGCGTCCCGTCGGTGTCCTTGAACGCCAGGATGTCGCGGGTGATCTCGATCAGGAAGCTGTCGAGGTCGCCGGTGTTCCACTGCTTGAACACCTCGTGCATCTCGTCGGGCGACATGCCGAGCAGCTCCTTCATGATCTGGTACGACTCGCAGATCAGCTGCATATCGCCGTACTCGATGCCGTTGTGGACCATCTTCACGAAGTGGCCGGCGCCGTTGTCACCCACCCAGTCGCAGCAGGGCGTGCCGTCCGCCACCTTGGCGGCGATGGCCTGGAAGATCGGCTTGACGTGCGGCCACGCCGCCGGCGATCCGCCCGGCATGATCGACGGCCCCTTCAGCGCGCCCTCCTCGCCGCCCGAGACGCCGGTGCCGATGTAGAGCAGGCCCTTGTCCTCCAGCGCCTTGGTCCGGCGGATGGTGTCCGGGAAGTGCGAGTTGCCGCCGTCGATCAGGATGTCGCCCTTGTCGAGCAGCGGGACCAGCTGATTGATCAGATCGTCGACCGCCTGGCCGGCCTTGACCATCATCATGATCTTGCGCGGCGACTTCAGCGACTGCACCAGCTCGGGGAGGTTGTGCGTGCCGATGATCTTCTTCCCCTTCGCCCGGCCGGCCAGGAACTTCTCGACCTTGTCGAGGGTCCGGTTGAAAACCGCAACGGAGTAGCCGCGGCTCTCGATGTTGAGGATCAGGTTCTCCCCCATGACCGCCAGGCCGATGAGTCCGATGTCTGCCTTTTCCATGATTGGTCTCGTCCTTTCAGAAATCAGTCAGCGCTGAATCCGCGCGGAGCCGCCCTGGGCGAAGGCCCGCACCTGCTCCACGGTGGCCATCGTCGTGTCGCCCGGGAAGGTGGTCAGCAGCGCCCCGTGCGCCCAGCCGAGCTTGACCGCCTCCGCCGGCGATTCACCGGCGAGCAGGCCGTAGATGAAGCCGGCCGCGAACCCGTCGCCGCCGCCCACCCGATCCAGCACGTCGAGGTCCGACGTCGGCGCGGCGTGCGTCTGGCCGTTCACCCAGGCGACCGCGCTCCAGCCGTGCCGGTTGGTGGAGTGCACCTCGCGCAGCGTGGTGGCGACGGCCTTCACGTGGCGGTGCTTGGCCACGACCTTCTCGATCATCCCGAAGAAGGCGCTGGGATCCAGCTTGGACTTGGCGGCCACCTCGGGTCCGGCGATGCCGAGGCCCTTCTGCAGATCCTCCTCGTTGCCGACCAGCACGTCGACGTGCTCGACGATGCGGCCGACCACCTCGACGGCGGTGTCTGATCCACGTTGGCCGCCCCAGACGTTCCACAGCTTCTCCCGGAAGTTGAGGTCGAAGCTGGTGACGGCGCCGGCGGCCTTGGCCGCCTTCATCCCTTCGATGATCAGCTCGCCCGTCGTCTTCGACAGCGACGCGAAGATGCCGCCGCTGTGGAACCAGCGGACGCCGGCGCCGAAGATCTGCTTCCAGTCGAAGTCGCCGGGCTTCAGCTCGGCGGCGGCCTCGTTGGCGCGGTTGTAGAAGACCACCGGCGCGCG
>Ga0066903_100000417_pt1 | contig 26193 bp, 20 predicted proteins | sample PanSoiMetaGPlot1_FD_67491 | JGI IMG/M metagenome (GOLD analysis project Ga0066903, IMG submission 67491) | Tropical forest soil microbial communities from Panama analyzed to predict greenhouse gas emissions - Panama Soil - Plot 1 (version 2) | ecosystem: Environmental > Terrestrial > Soil >... | reverse complement strand
GGCGAGCGGATCGGCGATCTGATGTTCGGCGAGGCCTTTACGCGCGACGTCCATCCCGGTCCGCACAAACTTCGCGTCAGCAACACGCTCGTGTGGAAGACCTGCGAGTTCGAGGTGAAGCCAGGCGAGCAGGTACGCTTCGAGGCGATCAACCGCCCCGGCCGCCTGACCTACCCGATGCTGGTGTTGCTGGGCGTCGGCGCGCTGTACGTGACGCTACGGCGTGTGTCGTAGCTCGAAGCTGAATCCTGTCAGGCGCGCGCCCATCAGCTGGTGGCGCACCACGCGATCGTCTTTCTGAATCGCAACGACGTATCGTTCGTCCGAGCCGACCCGCCTGGTCGAGTGCAGGCGGAAGCGTCCGCGGTCGTCCGTCCGCGCTGCGACGGCATCGCCGTCGATCGACACCTTCGCCCCGGCGACGGGCATCTCGCGGCCGTTCGCGTTCTCTACGACGCGCCCGTCAATGACGATCTCGCGCGATCCTCCGCGGATCGCGCCGTAACCCACGATCGCCATCAGCACGAGGCCGGCCGACATCAGACGCGAGAGCCGGGACATGGGTGGATCATAGCCGAAGGCCGTCACTTCGGAGACTGCGGCGCGCCGCCGATCGTGAACGCGATCAGGCTGTCGCCCGTCAGCGGACCGCCGAACGCGCCGCCGCCGGTCGCGGCGACCGCGATGTACTGTTTGCCGTCGCGTCCCTCGTAGGTCATCGGTGTCGCTTCCGCGGAGCCGGGAAGCGTGAACGTCCACAGCTCCTTACCGGTCTTCGCGTCGAACGCGCGGAAGCGGCTGTCGTCGGTCGCGCCGACGAACACCAGTCCGCCGGCCGTGGCGATCGTGCCGCCGTTGCCCGGACGCCCGGTCTTCTGCTTCTCGGCCGGCAGGTTCTCGGTGATGCCGAGCGGCACGCGCCAGGCGAACTCGCCGGTGTTGACGTCGACGGCGGTGAGCTGTCCCCACGGCGGCTGCTGGCACATCATGTTCGACGCGTTGTCCTTGAAGCGGCCGCCGCCCGGGACGCCGCGATAGGGGCCGTCGGGATCGACGCGGTTGCCGGTGCCGTCGGCCTGCGCCGGACCGGTCTGGTTCGGATCGCGATCGCGCAGGCCCGAGAGCTGACCGACCTCGTTCGTGTTGACGAAGAGGTAGCCCAGCTGGGGGTTGAACGAGACGCCGCCCCAGTTGACGCCGCCGTGATTGCCGGGGAACTGCACGCGCAGGCGGTTGTACGAGACGGGCAGATACGGTCCGCCGAGCTGCACGCCTTCCATCAGCTTTCTGCACGCCGCTTCGAGCTCCGGCGTGACGGTCGCGACATCGGCCGCCGACATCGTCGTGCGCGCCAGCGGCGCCGGCTTGAGCGGAAAGGGCTGGGTCTTCGCCGAGCGTTCCAGCGGCACCTCGCTCTGCGGAACCGGACGTTCCTCGACGCCATAGATCGGTTTGCCGGTGACGCGATCGAGCACGAAGAGCAGACCCGGCTTGTTGATCACGGCGACGGCAGGAATCGTCTTGCCGCCCTGCTTGACGTCGAGCAGTACCGGCGCGCCCGAGAGATCGCTGTCCCAGATGTCGTGATGCACGACCTGGAAATGCCACAGATATTTCCCGGTGTTCGCGTCGGCAGCGACGAGGCTCGTGCCGAAGAGATTGTCGCCCTCGCGATCGCCGCCGTACTGATCGACCGACGGCGCGCCAAACGGCATGTAGACGATGCCGCGCTGGGCGTCGATCGTCAGGAATCCCCAGACGTTGACGCCCGACCGGTTCTTCCAGCTGTCGGCCGCCCACGTGTCGTTGTATTTCTCCCCGGCGCCCGGAATCGAATGGAACGTCCAGACCAGCTTGCCGGTGTGCATGTCCCACGCGCGCACATCGCCCGCCGGTCCCTTCGGCGGATTCTCCTGCGTCGTACCGCCGGTGATGACGAGGTTCTTGTAGACGACAGGCGGCGAGCTGAGACCGTCGCGTCCCGGAAGCCCGCGCAGGATCTCCGGCGTGTTGAGATTGACGACGCCCTTGTCGCCGAACGAACCTGTGGGCTCACCGGTCTTCGCGTCGAGCGAATAGAGCTTGCCGTCGGTCGAGCCGAAGACGATCTGCGGCGGCGTCTGCGCGTCGCCTGGCCAGTACTCGACGCCGCGCGTCGACGGATTGGCGGACGGCAGTTTGAACGCCCAGATCTCCTTGCCCGACGTCGGATCGAGCGCGACGACGCGCCCGTACGGCGTGGAGATGTACATCGTCCCGTTGACGACGAGCGGCGTGACTTCGCTGCTCGCGAACCGCGCGGGAGGATCGGACGCAGGCCGCATGTGGTACACCCAGGCGACCCTCAGCTGGTCCACGTTCGCCGGCGCGATCTGCGTGAGCGGCGAGAACCGCATGGCGGCGGCATCGTGGCCGTACGTGGGCCAGTCCTTCGATGACTGCGCGAATGCGCTCCAGCTCCATGCAAGCGCCGCCGCGGCGGCAAAGGCGCGGACTCTCCTGTGCAACGTGGCCTCCCGACGGTCGAATACTATCAGCCCCGCGCCTGCAGCGCGATGCGGTGCAGGGCGGCGTAGACGTCCATCGCGGGCTGATTCCAGATGTCGTTGTGGCTCGAGAGGATCTCTTTTGGACAGCGGATGATCCAGTACGCGGTGTCCTTGTAGCGATACCGGTCGTGTTCGTTCGTCCAGACGACCGGCCTGCGCCCGCGATACATCGAGAATTGCACGAACGCCGCGGTCGCCGGCGGAAAGTTCACGGACCACCGCGCCGTTCCGTCGCCGTCAGGTGTCGCGACCTCGAATTCGTTGAGGTCGCCGTGCGACTTCATGAGGTTGCGCCGGACGTGGCTGCGTTTGCCCACCGGCGGCTTCGGCGCAGGCACCAGCGGTTCGATGAACCGGTTGACGAGCAGCGGATTGTGGCCCGGCGTGTGCCGGTAGTAGTACGACTGCGGGATCTCGATGCCGGCGTTCTCCGGCACGTTCTCGACCGTGAAGTCAGCCACGCCGTACTTGCGGCGGAGCGTCGGCAGCAGGACGGTCGGGAGGTTCGCAATCGGATGCGCGACGCCCGTCGCCCAGTCGGCGCTGGACGTCACCGAAAACACGAACGGCGTGCCGGCACGCGGCACGTGAGCGCGCAGCATCGCCTGTCGATGCGCCGCGAGATATCCCTGAAGCTGCTTCGCGTAGATCGACGGCGCGGCGGAATTGACGAGCAGCACGGTGTCGAACGGCAGGGGATTGACCGGGGACGCCTCGTCGGACGTGCCCCAGGGCCACGCGGCGGTGAGCTGGCTGATCGCCGCGTTCTGGAACGTCCGCTCCAGCAGGAGCGCGCCGAACGAATGGCCGAGCAGCATCACCTGGCAGTCGCTGCGGCCGCGCTTCGCGGCGAATGCGCATGAAAAGATCGTCCGCGACAACGCCGTTCCGCTGAACTTGTACTCCGGGACGCTCTTGCGGTCGAAGTACGAGAACGACTCGAGGATCGTCGTGAGCCATCCGATCCGCGCCCGCGCGCGGGGATCGACGATCGGTCCTCCGAAGTAGCTCGTGACGTTCTGAAAGACGTCATCGCGATCGAAGACGTGCTTGAGCGCGGATCCCCGCCAGACCAGATAGACGCCGTGCACCCGGCGCCGTGGTTCGATCTCCTCGGTGTCGGCGAGCTGGTGCAGGAATTCGTTGAACGAGACGACGTCCTGCGACTGGCCGCTGTGGCGCCAGCCATGCACGTACACGACGAGCGTCAGGGGCCGGGGATCCTCGGCGAGCTCGAGGATCTTCTGATACGCGTGCCGGTGCTGCAGGAAGTCGAGGTAGTCCCCGCGCTCGTCGAACTCGATGAACGAACACGAGTGCCCCGGACTCGTGCCGGCGCCCGTCTCGAGATACCAGCGCTTCCAGCCTGGAAGGTCAGGCGCGCCGTCGGGAACCGCCGCATCCGACTCCGCGCCGACCACGGGACGCAGCGCATGCCCGCGCGGCGCGTGGCCCACGGCAAACACGAGGAGGACGAAGAGGATGGCCCCTGCGATCAGGACCATCGCGGCGGAGGTCAGCATTCGCTAGAACGCAAACCGCACTTCGACCTGCCGGTGCTTCAGCGGCGGAATCGGCTGCGGCGCGATCAGGTCCCCGCCGCTGACGACGCACTCGTCCCAGGGCGGCAGCGCGTCCAGTTCGTAGTAGCGCTGCACGTAGCGCCAGTCGGTGTGGACGAAGTCCGAGAACCACCGATCTTCGCTGACGATGCCGCGCTCGTGGAGGAGCTGCAGCGCGTATCTGGCCGCCTCCATTTCGTACGCCTGCAGCACGTTCATGAACTCCGTCTTGTCGGGCGTGTGCTGCAGCGCCTCGAGCTTGTGCTCGATCGACGGCGCGACCCACTGCACCGAGTGACCGAACAGGTGAAGCAGCAGGAAGCACTGCATCTCGAATCCGACGTCGGGGTCGATGACAATCCGGAGGCCGTCGAAGATTCCGGTTCGAGGGGGCTCGAGGTCGCGGTACTCGATCGCGAAGCCGTGCTTGACGATGCCTGAACTGGCGGCCGCCCAGATGTCGATCAACTCATGCGTGGGCATGTGACCGACACGGGTGCCGACGACTTCGTGGCTGAGGAGTGGCTGCATGATGGCGCGCCATGATATCGCGGTGCGGCGTCGGCCGCTCCTCTTGCGTTCCCAAAGGACGTGTGCCATAGTCCCTTTGGGAAACCCACATGAAGAAGAAGACCGACGTCCGGCAGGGGACGCTGGCGTTGATGGTGCTGAAGACGCTTGACGTCCTGGGGCCGCAGCACGGCTACGGGCTCGCCCGGCGCATCGAGCAGATCAGCGGCGATCGCCTCACGCTCAACACCGGCACGCTCTATCCGCTGCTGCTGCGCCTCGAGCAGGAAGGCGCGATCGCGTCCGAACGCGGGCCGTCCGAGAACAACCGGAGCGCCCGCTTCTATCGTCTGACCGCCGTCGGCCGCAGGCAGCTGCAATCCGAAACGCGGGATTGGGAGCGGACGACGGAACTCATCCGGCGGTTCTTCGCGGCCAAGGCCGACGACCTGTCATGAGAACCCTGCGGCGCTTTCTGATGCGATTGAAGGCGTCGCTCACCGGGCGGCGCGACGACGAGCGGCTGCGCGAGGAGCTCGACGATCACCTCGCGCGCGAGACCGAGGAGAACCTGCGCGCCGGCATGCCGGACGCCAAGGCGCGGCGCCAGGCCGTGCTCACGGTCGGCCGCGCGACCGCGCTCGCCGACGCCTATCGCGACGAGCAAGGGCTGCCCTCGCTCGACCATCTGTTCCAGGACCTGCGCATCGCGCTGCGGAGACTGACGCAGGCGCCGGGGTTTACGGCGGCGGCAGTCGCGACGCTCGCGCTGGGGCTCGGGCTCAACAGCGCCGTACTCAGCCTGGCCTACGCACTCTTCCTGAAGCCACTGCCCGTGGACGAGGCCTCGCGTCTCGTGATCGTCGGCCGGGTGTTCACCGGCGAGGCGAGGCGCGGGTTTCCGATCTCGTTTCCGGAATACGCCTACTACCGCGACCACGCGCGCACGTTCTCGGATCTGGCGGCGCACTACTCGACGTCGCCGATGAACATCATCACGCCCGCCGGTCCGATGAACGGGATGGGGGCCGTCGTGACGGCCAACTATTTCCGTCTGCTCCGTCTGCAGCCGGCGATGGGACGGTTCTTCCTGCCGGAAGAAGACGCCGTGCCCGATCGCCACCCCGTCGTCGTCCTCAACTACGACGTCTGGAGGACGCGCTTCGACGCCGACGCCGCGATTCTCGGGAAGGCGGTCCGCATCAACGGGACCGCGTTCACCGTCGTTGGTGTGGCGCCCGAAGGCTTCAACGGCGTCTACGTGGGGTTCCAGCCGAACGACGTCTGGATCCCGTCGGCCATGTTCAGCGTCGGCTACCGGTACTGCAACGGGCTTGCGCGCGGCTGCAACACCATCGACATCCTTGGACGCCTTGCCGACGGCGCGTCGGTTCAGGACGCGCAGGCCGAGATGAACGTGCTGACGGGGCAGCTCGTGGCGATCGTCCCGACGGGAGAGAGCCGGACGTGGAGCGCCGAGCTCCGTCCCGCGCGCGGCATCCGTTTCATGGAGCAGCAGCGCGACGCGCCGATCGTGCGGCTGCTCGCCGGCGCCGCGGCACTCGTCCTGATCATCGCGGCGGCGAACGTCGCCGGCCTGATGCTCGCGCGCGGGCTGCGCCGGCGGAAGGAAATCGCCGTCCGCCTCGCGCTGGGCGCCAGCCGCGGCCGGGTCATTCGCCTGCTGCTCGTCGAGTCGGTCGTGCTCGCCGTGGTGGGCGGCGCTGCCGGATTCGTCGTGTCGATCTGGGCGACGAACGTCCTGCACGGATACTTCGGACAGGTCGGAAGCCCGAACACGCTCGTGCTCTCGCTCGGCCCGCGGGTCGTGCTCGCGGGTTTCGCCATCGCGGTTCTCACGGGTATCGTGACCGGCGTCTCACCAGCGCTGCAGTCCACGCGCGCCGACACTGTCGCCGCGATCAAAGAGGAAGCGGCCGGCGCCGGCACGCGCCGCTCGCGCCTGCGCGAAGGGCTGCTCGTCGTGCAGGTGGCGTTGTCGGTGGTGCTCCTCGGCGGCAGCGGCCTGCTCGTGCGCAGCTTCTTCCAGCTGCACCGGGGCCCAGGCTTCGATCCGGACGCCATCGCGATCGTGCGCCTGCGGCCCAGCCTCGTCGCCTACACGAACGCGCGGGCGTGGGCGTTTCAACATGAGGCGATCGCGCGTCTCGAGGCCCTGCCGGGCATCGCCGCCGCCAGCCCCGCGGTCGTCGCGCCGCTGCCCGGTTGGGGCCGGCCGGCGATGGCGGTGCGCGTCGACGGAGACACCGGCGATCCGTCGAGCGCCTTTCAGGCATCCACGACCTACGTGGGTGCGCGGTATTTCAAGACGCTCGGCGCGGGCCTCGTGGCGGGGCGTGAATTCGACGATCGCGACACCGAGCGCGGTCCGCTGGTCGCGCTGGTCAACGAGACCGTCGCGCGACGCCTGTGGCCGGCGGGGACCGCGATCGGCAGCCACGTCACGATCGGCCCGCGCCGCTATGAAGTCGTCGGCGTCGTCAGGGATCTGCAGTGGCTGAGCGCGGTCGAATCGCCCGAGCCGATCGCGTACCTGAATTACTGGCAGCAGGATCGGACCAACGCCTGGTCGCAGGATTCGCGCACGCACATCCGAGTTTCGCGCGGCGGAGCGGCGGCGATGCTCCCCGAGATTCTGCGCACCCTCGGTGCGATCGATCCCGACGTTCCCGTGTCGGACGTGCAGGTGCTCGGCACACAGCTCGACACGCAGTTCTCCGCCGTACGCGCGGCAAAGACGATGTTCCTCGTCTTCGGTGGGCTGGCGCTCGTGCTGAGCGGGATCGGATTGTATGCGGCGCTCGCGTTTCTGATCGGGCAGCGGACGCGCGAGATCGGCGTCCGTATCGCGCTCGGCGCGTCACGCGCCGACGTCGGCGGCCTCGTCTTCCGCCGCGGCACGATGATCTTCGGAAGCGGCGTCGCCGCGGGCTTGGCCGCCTGCGTCGTGGCGGGCCCGCTGCTTGCGCACCTGCTCTACGGCGTGAGCCCGCGCGATCCGCTGGCGCTGCTCGCCGGCCCGATGGTTCTCGGCGTCGTCGCGGCGCTTGCGATCTGGCTGCCCGCCCGCCGCGCGATGCGCCTCGATCCTGTGGCCGGGCTACGTTCGGAGTAGACGCCGCTGCGGAGGTTGGAGGCTGGAGGTTGGAGGCTGGTTTCCGGAAGGCTCGCGCCCTTCCTGATCAAGCTCACAGGGGATTGGCGAATTCCATGTGGACTCTATCCAGAACGCCTCAAGCCTTCCGGAGACCAACCTCCGGCCTCCAACCTCCAGCCTCCTCAGCGATGTACCCCCGGCGCTTCGTGGCCCGTGCGGGCGACGTACTCCTCGTAGGTGCCGGGATAGGCGTGCGGCTGCGCTTCGGTGCCGGATTCGCCGCCGAGTTCGAGCACGCGGTTGCTGAGCCCCTTCAGGAACGCGCGATCGTGCGACACGAAGAGCATCGTCCCGTCGAAGTCGTGGAGCGCCGTGAGGAGCATCTCCTTCGTCGCGAGGTCGAGATGGTTCGTCGGCTCGTCGAGGACGAGGAAGTTCGGCGGATTGAGGAGCATGCGCGCCATCACGAGGCGCGTCTTCTCGCCGCCTGACAGCATCCGGATCTTCTTGTCGATGTCGTCGCCCGAGAACTGAAAGGCGCCGGCGAGGCTGCGCAGGACGCCGATCGACTCGTGAGGGAAGTCCTTCTGGAGCTGTTCCTCGATCGTGAGCCCGGGATCGAGGATGTCGAGCGACTGCTGCGCGAAATAGCCCATCTGGAGGCTGGCGCCCAGCTTGACGGTGCCGGCGTCGGGCGCGAGCGCGCCGGCGACCATCTTGAGCAGCGTGGACTTGCCGGCGCCGTTCTTGCCCATGACGCACCAGCGCTCGCCGCGGCGGATCGTGAGGCTGACGCCGTCGTGCACGGTGCGCGCGCCGTAGCGTTTGGTGACCCCCTCGAGCGTCGCGACCTGCTCGCCCGATCGCGGAGGCTGGCGGAAGTCGAACTTCACGACGCGTCGCTTCTTCGGAAGCTCGATCTTCTCGATCTTCTCGAGCGCCTTGACGCGGCTCTGCACCTGAGCGGCCTTGGCGGCGTGCGCCGCGAAGCGTTCGATGAAGCGCTGTTCCTTGGCGAGCATCGCCTGCTGCCGCGCGTAGGCTGCTTCGCGGTTGGCCTCGCGGATCGCGCGCTCGCGCTCGTAGAAGTCGTAGTTGCCCGAGTAGACGGTGATCTCGCCGCCGTCGATCTCGGCGATCTTCGTCACGATGCGGTTCATGAACTCGCGATCGTGCGACGTCATCAGCAGCGAGCCGGGCAGCGACGTGAGGAATGCCTCGAGCCAGATGATCGACTCGATGTCGAGATGGTTCGTCGGCTCGTCCATCAGCAGGATGTCGGGCTTCATCAGCAGGACGCGCGCCATCGCGACGCGCATCTTCCATCCGCCCGACAGATGCCCGACGTCGCCGTCGATCCGGTCGTCGTCGAAGCCGAGTCCGTGGAGGACCTCGCGCGCCTGCGCCTCGAGCGCGTAGCCGCCGAGGTGCTCGTATTCTTCCTGGACTTCTCCGAAGCGCTCGAGGATGGTGTCCATCTCGTCCGCGCGATCGGGATCCGCCATCGCGTGGTTGAGCTCCTCGAGCTCGTGATGCAGGACGCCCGCGCGTCCGCTGCCGGCAATCGTCTCGTCGATCACGGACCGGCCCGACATCTCTTCGACGTCCTGCTTGAAGTAGCCGATCGTGAGCCGCTTCGGCACGGACACGTCCCCTTCGTCGGGCGCCTCCTCGCCGACGATCATGCGGAAGAGCGTCGTCTTGCCGGACCCATTGGGCCCGACCAGACCGACCCGCTCACCGGGATTCAGCTGAAACGAGGCGTCGACGAAAAGAATCTGTTTTCCGTACTGCTTGCTTATCCTGGTGAAAGAGACCATTTCGATTGCAGACTGAAGATTGAAGACTGCAGATTGCTCCGATTGACGACTGCCGATTGCGATTGCCGATTGCCGATTGCCGATTGCGGATTGGCGATTGCCGATTGACGATTGAGGTCGATTGTCGATTGTAGATTGGAGATTGGCGCCCAATCAACAACCGCCGATCAACAACAATCGGCAATCAGCAATCGACAATCAGCAGTCGCATTCGGCAATCCTCAATCGCACTCGCCAATCGACAATCGCCAGTCCGTGGCAATCTGCAGTCTTCACTCTTCAGTCTGCAGTCGATCCCATTCACCGAATGACCCAAGACGGCGGCGCGAGCCAGTCGAGCGGGTAGTCGCCGATCGGCGCCCCGGGAGGTGCGTCGAACGTCGACGGCGTCCGGACCGGCTCCATCGGGCGCTCGAGGAAGCGCTTGATGTCGGCGGCGATCAGCTTGTTCGCGGCGTCGTCGGTACCGGCGGGCAGACCGTCGCCCTGCAGGCGTGCGAGCGCGGCTGAGGCTTCGGCCCGCACCTGCGGCATCGGCGCGCCGCCCGCCAGCCACATCAGCCGCTCGACGAGCGCCCGGGCGCTGGCGCGGCGGATCTCCTGCTCGTACGGCGTGTCGGCGGCCGCCTTGAACGTCGCTTTCGTCAACATGTCGAGGACGTTGGTGAGCCCCGGCAGCGCGGGATCGATCGCGTGCTGCGCGACCATGCGCGCCGCGCGATCCGGCTGCAGCAGGAAGCCGATCGTGACGTCGGCGGCGATCGCGGCCGGCGAAATCGGGTCGAACACGTCGCCCGTGTAGCGGCCGAAGAGCTCCCGGTGCATGCCCCAGCCCGAGGGCCGCGGCGGGATCTTCAGCAAGGCGTTTTTCGGCAGCGCGAGTTCGGCGGGGGAGAGCGTCGCGACCAGCGCGTCGAGCGACGCTTTCTGCTGGGCCGCCGAGACCCATTTCGTCGGAATGCGATCGTCGCCGCGGAACGCGTAGATGTAGTCCTGTCCGCCGACGGCCGACGCGGCCGCTTCGACGGCGTAGCGGTGATACATGTAGAGCGGCACCAGCGCTTCTTCCATGGTCGCCATCGGCGCGTCTTTTCTGATCACCGTCTCGTCGAACCGGTTCAGCGCCGCGCGCCGCACCTTCATGATCCGGGTGAGCTCGGCGGCCATGTCGACGCCGATCCCGTTGTTCCACTGATCGGACTTTGGCGTCGAGTCGGTGTCCTGGTTCGTCATGTAGACGAGGTCCTGCTTCCACGCCTCGTCGAGGATCTTCTGGAGCGCGGCCTTCTCGTCGGTGCCCTTCGGGAAGTCCTGGTAGCCGTACGCGATCGCGACCTTGTCCCACTCGCCGATGCCGACCGCATACGCGTCCGACAGATCGATCGTGCCGTCGGCGTTCAGCTTCTCGAGCGGGTGCGGGTAGTCCATCACCGAGATCCGCCCTTTCGCGCTGTTGTAGTACTGATGGCCGAGGCCGAGCGTGTGGCCGACTTCGTGGGCCGCCAGCTGCCGGATGCGCGCGATCGCCGTCTTGGTCAGCACGTCGGGGTTCTCGGTGCCGTTCTTGTAGGGCGCGAGCAACGCCTCGAAGATCAGGTAGTCCTGCCGGTCGCGCAGCGATCCGAGCGTCACGGTCGCCTTGATGATTTCGCCCGTGCGCGGATCGGCGATCGTCGCGCCCGAGCTCCAGCCGCGCGTCGAGCGGTGGACCCAGTTGATCATGTTGTAGCGGATGTCCATCGGGTCCGCGCCTTCCGGCAGCAGCTCGACGCGGAACGCGTTGCGGTAGCCGGCCGCCTCGAACGCCTGGTTCCACCAGCGCGCGCCTTCGAGGAGCGCCGTGCGGATCGGCTCCGGCGTGCCGCGATCGACGTAGTAGATGATCGGCTTCTTCGCGTCGCTCACGCGCGCCGACGGATCGACTTTCTCCAGGCGATGCCGCCGGACGAAGCGCTGCACCATCGGCGTGCCGAGCGGCGCCGCGTAGTCCACGTACTGGCCGCCGCCGTAGCCCGCGCGCGGATCGTCGAAGCGCGGTTTGTAATTGCCGTCGGGCAACTCCGCCAGCGTGTGGTGCAGGCGCAGCGTCACCGAGTCGGGCGACGGCGTCACGCTCCCGACCGTGCCCGAGAACAGCCCGCCGCCGAATCCGCCGCCGCCACCGCCGCTGGGGACGGGCCCCCCGACCGACGGCGGTCCCTGCGCCGGCCCGCTGCCGCCTCCGCGTCCGCCGCCCGCCGCGCCGTCGTTGGCGAACGTCAGGATCGTGTCGATTTCCGTGTTCTTCGGAAAGCCTTTCGTCCACGGGATGTCGAACGCGCTTCGCGTGCGATCCACGCGATAGGCGCCCGGACGGAGCCGCGCGCCGACGTTGTTGGCGTCGCGCAGCAGGAAATCCGTCGCGTCCACGAGGACACGTCCGTCTGTTTCGGCCGCGACCGTGAATCCCCACAGGATCGACTTGGCGAACGCGTCCTCGACGGCGCGCCGCTCGTCGGCGTTCGGGCTGTTGGCGCGGAACGTGTAGTTGGGCTGCACCAGCATCACGCGCGGGCCGATGCGGTGGAACGTGACCACCCGTCCCTGGCCCGACTGGCCGCGATCGAGCCCGATGTCGTTGCTGCCGAGTCCGGCGGTGAGGCCGGTCGAGTACAGGAACTCGCTGTCGAACCGGCTGATCTCCATCCAGAGCGAGCCGCTGCGCTCGTCCCAGTAGAGCGGCACGAAGCCATCGATCTTCTGGAACGCCGCCGTGCGCGCCTCGATGGTCGGAACAGGACCCGCCGGCGCCTGTCCGCCGCCGGGCGCGCCGCCGCGGCCCTGGGCCGACGCGAGGGCAGGTGACACGAACGTGAGAGCTGTCGCAAGAAAGGCAGTGGTGATCCGCATGCCGCGGATTCTATCCGATAGGCACGTCGTGGATCCTGGATCCCTGATCGCTCATCGTCGATCTCTGATCGTCGATCGCCGATCCCTGATCAGCGATTCAGGATCTCCGATCAGTGATCCGGGATCAGGGATGAGGGATCCAGGATCCACGACCGTGGCTGCGAGCTGGACTCAGTCGTCCGCTGGCAGCACCTTGCCTGGGTTCATCAGATTGTGCGGGTCGAGCGCGGTCTTGATGGCCCTCATGACGTCGAGCGCCTCGCGCCCGTGCTCCGCTTCGAGGAACTTGATCTTCCCCATCCCGACGCCGTGCTCGCCCGTGCACGTGCCGCCCATGGCGAGCGCACGCGCGACGAGACGATCGACGAGATGTTCGGCCGCCGCCATGTCCGACGGGCTCTCAGGGTCGACCGCCAGGAGCAGGTGGAAGTTGCCGTCGCCGACGTGGCCGACCAGCGGGCCGGGCAGCGGCGAGTCGGCGAGATCCTGCTTGGTCTCGTGGATACATTCGGCGAGGCGCGAGATCGGCACGCAGACGTCGGTCGTCCAGCCGCGCGCGCCGGGCCGCAGCGCGAGTCCGGCGTAGTACGCGTCGTGCCGCGCCTGCCACAGCTTCGCCCGTTCCTCGGGGGTCGTCGCGCGCGCGTAGTCGTGGCCGTTGTGCTCGGCGACGATCTCGCCGGCGGCGTTCGCCTGTTCCTCGACCGACGCGTCGCTCAGGCCGTGGAACTCGAAGAACAGCGTCGGCTTCTCGGGGCGGTCCAGCTTCGAGTGGCGGTTGACGGCGTCCATCATCGCGTCGTCGAGCAGCTCGATGCGCGCGATCGGAATGCCGAGCTGCACGATCAGGATCACCGCGTTGACCGCGTCGTCGATCGTGTCGAACCATGCCGTCGCCGACGCGACCGCCTCGGGTCGCCCGAACAGCCGCAGCGTGACTTCCGTGATGATGCCGAGCGTGCCCTCGGCGCCGACGAAGAGGCGCGTCAGGTCGTAGCCGGCGGACGATTTTCGCGCGCGCGTGCCGGTCCTGATCGCGCGCCCGTCGGCGGTGACGACGGTGAGGCCGAGCACCGCGTCCTTCATCGTCCCGTAACGCACGGCGGTCGTGCCCGAGGCGCGCGTCGCCGCCATGCCGCCGATCGTGGCGTCGGCGCCCGGATCGAGCGGGAACCACAGCCCCGTCGACTGCAGGTGCCTCTCGAGCTGTTTGCGCGTCACGCCGGCTTCGACCGTGACGTCCAGATCGTCGACGCTCAGCCGCAGCACGCGATTCATGCGCGACAGATCGATCGTGACGCCGTGCCGGATCGGGATGACGTGTCCCTCGAGCGACGAGCCCGCGCCGAACGCCGTCATCGGGCACCCCTCTGCGGCGCACGCCTTGACGATGGCCTGTACTTCCGCGGTCGACGTGGGGAAGACGACGGCGTCAGGGAGCACGCCGTGGTGATGCGATTCGCCGCGGCTGTGGTGACTGCGGACGGCGTCGCCGGTCGACACGCGGTCGCCGAGCAGGCCGCGCAGCTGGGCGATCAGGGCCTCAGGCATGTTTGGCGCTCGGGGCCGCCTGCGGCGGTTCCCTCCGGCCCCTCGCTTAAGCTCACTCCACTACGCTCGCGCACGGTCGCTCGCTCCGTTCCGTTCGCTGTCTACTTGCCCTTGGCGATCTTGTCGACGAGCTGCTTCGCGAGCGGAAGGCTGACGTTGCACGTCGGGTCGTCGAGCCGGCACTGCGCGACCGTCAGGCCGCAGCCGCAGCTGCAGTGCTCCGAGTTGAGCGTCTCGAGCACCTTCGCGCGCTTCTCGGGTGACAGCTTCGACAGATCGATTCCCGGGATCTTGTTCGACTCCGCCGCGCTCTGCACGCGGGCCTTGTCCTCCTGGGCGCGGGCCTTGTCTTCCTCTTCCGCGCTGAGGACGGTGATCTCGGGATGCGTTCCCGCCAGCGCCTGCGTCTCCAGTTCGGTCAGCGACGCGTTGAGCATGCCGACGTGCTTCTGCGCCAGGCGTCCGTCCTTGTCGAGGAAGAACGAGGTGGGCAGGGCCGAGACCGGCGGGAAGAGCGCCTCGATTTCGGGCGAGCTCAGGACCGTCGGATAGTTCATGCCGTACTGGTCGGCGAAGCGCTTCACCTCTTCGGCCGATCCCGAGTCCTGCGCGACGCCGATGATCTGCAGCGTGTCCGTGTAGCGCGCCTGGAGCGCGATGAGATCCGGGATCTCCTGCCGGCAGGGCCCGCACCAGGTCGCCCAGAAGTTCACGATCACGACTTTGCCGCGAAGGGCCGCGGTCGAGACCGGGCGGCCGTTGAGATCGACGCCGGTGAGCGGCCGCACCTCGACGCGTTCCGTCAGCAGGCGCACGCTCGCGCGCGATGCCGGCGCCGTCCGCAGCGCGTGCTCGACGCGCTGCGTGTACGAAACCATCGCGGCGATGCCGGCGACCGCCGCCACGGTGATGCCAAGGATCCCGAAGACCCGACTGCCTGTCATATATTGAATTATGACGTACGGTGCCTATCCGGCTCGACGCGCCGTCGCCGAGCGGGTCCGTGAGTGCTTTGCGCGCCACCTGGAGCTCGCCACCCTCGGACCGGTCGAGGCCGCCGCCCCGCTGCCCGACACCGAGGCCATCGAAGCCCTGATCGACACGGGCTTCTGGACGAGCCTCCGGCGCGAGGAAGGCTACGTGCCCATCATTTCGCTCGCGCTGCTGCCGCCGGAGGCGGCGCCGAGCGCGCTCATGTTCGAACGGCCGCTGCGGTTCGCGCCCGCGGTGCTCGCCAAGGTCGCCCCCGCGGTCGAACGGCCCGGCATTCACCTCGGCGTGTCGGTCCAGGATGGCTCGCTGTCGGTCTGGGGCGCGACGCGCATGCTCCCGCCGTATTGTCTCGTCCTCGAAGTCGCGGGGCCAGGACTCCTCGTCGTCAAGCAGCATCGCGGCGGCGAGCACACGAAGTTCGCGAACATCGCCGTCCTCGAAGCCGATCAGGTGAAGATCGTGGACGAACAGGCGTCGAGCCTGCCCGACTGCCCGCCGCTGCTCACCTCGCTGCTGGGCTTCAAGACGCCGGTGTCATGGTCCGACTCGGTCAACGTGCTCGTCCAGCTCGCGGTGTCGATGCGTGCGCACAAGCGGGGCGGGCTGCTGCTGGTCGTGCCCGCCGATTCGGACAAGTGGCGCGAGTCGATCGTCGCGCCGATCGTCTACGGCCTGAACCCGCCGTTCGCGGGGCTCGCGGATCTGCTCGTGCACAAGGCGAGTGCACGCGACCGGCTCTGGCAGGACGCGCTCGGCCGCGCGATCGAAGGCATCGCCGGCCTGACCGCCGTCGACGGCGCCACGATCGTCACCGAGCGCCAGGAGCTGCTCGCCTTCGGCGCGAAGATCACGCGCCGCCGCGGATCGCCGCCGGTGGAGCAGGCCACCGTCACCGAGCCGATCGAGGGGTTCGTGCCGAGCGTCGTCCATCCCTCGTCGCTGGGCGGCACGCGGCACTTGTCCGCGGCGCAGTTCGTTCACGATCAGCGCGATTCCGTCGCGCTGGTGGCGTCGCAGGACGGCCGGTTCACCATCTTCGCCTGGTCGGGATGCGAGAGTATGGTGTTCGCGCACCGGGTGGAAGCCCTGCTATTGTAGGTGGCGTGACGCCGGCCTTCGTCGAGCGCTTCCGGTGGTACTTCGGCGGAGCGGCGATGGTGGCGGTCGCCACGCTGCTGACGATACTCGCGCGGCCGTGGCTCGGCCCCGCGATTGCGGTCTTCTTCTTTCCGGCCGTCGTGACGGCGGCGAACTACGGCGGCTACGGCCCGGGGCTCTTCACCTGCGTGGCCTCTACCGTCATCAGCGCCCTGTTCGTCATCCCGCCGCAGACCACCATCGACATCGGGATCGACGACGCGATCCGGCTGGTCGTGCTGTGCGGCGTGAGCCTGACCGTGTCGGCGTTGAGCGCGGCGCGGCAGTCGGCGCAGGAAGCCGAGCGCCAGTCGCTGCTCGTGATTGCGGAGCAGAGCCGCGAGCTCGCGGTGCGCAAGGCGCGCGTCCGGATGTCGCGCGATCTGCACGACGGGATTCTTCAGGGGCTCACCGGCATCCGCCTCGAGCTGCACGACATCGCCGATCAGACGTCGCTCCCGCAGCCGGTCCACGATCGTCTGCTCGCGACGGAGCGCGCGCTGGCGATCGAGCAGCGCGAGCTGCGCCGGCTGATCGAGGATCTGAACCCGAAGTCGGGCATTCGTCCCGGTCCGGAAACGCTGGACGGATCGCTGCGCCGCAAGGTCGCGCGGCTGTCGGTCGAATGGAAGACGCCCATCACCGTGCACGTGATGCCGACGGATCTCTCCGTTCCGCCGCCGCTCGAGCAGGCGATCGGGCTGATGTGCCAGGAGGCGACGATCAACGCGCTGAAGCACGCGCATCCGTCGCGCGTGACGATCTCGGTCGCGGCCTCGGACGCCGACCTGCGCCTCACCGTCGTGGACGATGGCCGCGGGTTCCCGTTCCGCGGACGCCTGGATCACGACGCGCTCGAACAGGAAGATCTCGGTCCGGTGACGCTGCGCGAACGCGCCGCGTCGCTGAACGGCCGGCTCGCGGTGGAGTCGGGCGCGCGGGGCTCGCGCGTGGAGATCACGCTCCCGCGCTCGGTCGCGTAAGCTTCCCCATAACCCAGCCGTTTGAGGCGCCATCCCGGCACGATCCTGGCGTCAGGTGCCGGCGGAGCAGGCACATGATCTCGACAATCGGCATGGGGTGGCGCAGACTCGCGCCCGTCTTCCTCAGCGTCCTCAGGATCGTGACGGCGTTTGTCTTCCTGCAATACGGCACCGCGAAGCTGTTTGGCCTTCCCGGGCCGATCCTGCCGAACGGCGGCACCGTCCCGCTGAGCCAGCTGTTTTCTCAGATCGGTCTCGCCGCCATGCTCGAAGCCGCCGGCGGGCTCCTCCTGCTGATCGGGTTGTTCAGCCGGCCCGTGGCGTTCCTGCTCTCCGGTGAAATGGCGTTCGCCTATTTCATCGGCCACGCGCCGCAGGGTTTCTGGCCCGTGCTGAACCAGGGCGTTCCCGCGATTCTCTTTTCGTTCATCTGGCTGTACCTGTCCGCCGCGGGTCCGGGTCCACTCAGCGTCGATGCGCTGCGGGCGCACCGGCGACCGGCCCCCACGATCGCGAGCCATCCGAACGCGGCGTAGCGGCTGCGGCGCGATCTACACGCTCACCTCGGACGGGCGCTGCGTGAGCACCCACGTCGATCCGAGAATCAGTACGCCCTGAACCAGGAACAGCAGCCAGAACGGATGGCCTCCCGTGTACACGAAGCAGGCGATGCCCTCGATCGCGTAGAGCGTGCCGATGATGAGCGGCACGGCCGATCGGCTGCGCGATCCCGCCTTCAGGGCCGGCCACGCCCAGAAGAGCAGCGCGCCGAACGCGACCATCGAGAGGCTCGTGCAGTACCACACGATCCACAGCACGCGCAGGATGTCGGGCGGCAGCGCGACGGCCGCCAGCGCCGCGCGCACCGGCTTGACGCCGAGGAATCCGTGGCCGATCGAGCCGAGCGCGATCGTGACCGCGGCGAGCCAGTACGCGACGAAGGCAGCTATTCGGATCATGCTGAGTTTCATATACGATTGGCCGCGCATGAGCAAACAGCCCCTCTCGATCGCGATCGTCGGCGGCGGCATCGCCGGCCTCTTCTGCGCCCATCGTCTGGCCCTCCGCGGCCATCGGATCACCCTGTTCGAGCAGCTGCCCGGCATCGGCGGACGCATCGAGACGCTGCACATGGCCGGCATCGACTGCGAATGCGGGCCGATGCGCTTCGAGCTGGCGCTGCAGCCGATGCTGAAGGAGCTTGCGAAAGAGCTCGACATCACGTTTTCGGATTTCACGCCCGCGAGGGGAGAGCCGGTCCACACGACGACCTACACGCTCGAAGCGGATGAACTGGCGAAGGACGGCTCCGCCGTCTCGCTCGATCTTCTGAAGCTGGGCATCTATCGGATCCTCCACTGTCCCGATGCGAGGCCGGCGAACGACGCGGCGCTCGACGAGATTCCGAACAGCACCGCCGCTAAGGCGCGCTGGACGTACGGCGAGATCATCGAGGCGCGCGAGGCGGACGGCCTGAACGCGATACAGCGGTATGCCAACAGCCTCGACGACCGCGACTACGATCGCATCCGGACGACGCACACGCTGGGCGGGCGGAAGCTGTACACGATGGGGCTGTGGAACGCGCTGGACTACGTGCTGAGCGCCGGCGCGCTCTCGAAGATTCGCGAAGTCGGCACGTTCTACCACCTGATTCCCGAGAACCCGAGCGCGTCCGAATGGGCGATCTTCTGGCTGCGGCTGTTCCGCTCCGACAGCGCGTTGTCGACGATCGAAGGGCCGGGCGGCGTGAGCCAGATCGTGACGCGGCTGGCCGACCGGATCCGATCGCTCGGCAAGAACGTCGACATCAACCCGAACGCGATGATCGTGGACGTGGGTCCGGCGCCGCAGAAGGACCAGGTGCGTCTCACCATCGATTTCCAGGAACCCGGCCGCGTGCTGGACGTGGACTTCGATCACGTCATCCTGGCGTTGCCGAAGCAGCCGCTGTCGAAGCTGACGCGGTTCTTCCCGGCGGACGTGCGGCGCTACGTCGACGGCGTCAACGGATTCGCGCTGCTGAAGGCGTTCGCGATCCTGAAGAAGCCGTGGTGGGGTGACGCGATCCCGGCGGCGCAGAAGGGCGCGCACCTCGTGCCGACGCGCGAGGTCCACTACAAGGGGTCGAAGCACGACGTCGGCATGGTGCTCCTCTATACGGATCGTCCCGCGATCGCGTACTGGACCCCGTACGTCCAGGTTCCGCATCTGGGCGCGCAGCGCGGCGCTCCGCCGGAGCTCCGGCGCGAACTGGCCGCGCAGCTGCTGGCGCTGAAGACCGACAGGGAGACGGGCCCGCAGGAGCGCTACAAGGGGGACATCGACGAAATGGAGGCGTCGATCGTCGACTTCGCGATTCGCGACTGGTCGAAGCCGCCCTTCGGCGCCGCGTCGCACGCGTGGTTCCCCGGCATCAACGTTCCGGAAGCCATGGACCGCCTGCGAGCGTTCAACCTGCTCGGCCAGCCGGGCCGCGGCAACGTACACGTCTGCGGCGAGGCGTACTCCGACTACCAGGGGTTCATCGAAGGCGCGCTGCGGTCGGCGACCAAGACGCTGGCGTCGATTGCGGACTAGACTCGTGTGACGACACCGCCAGTCAGACGCGTTGCGAGCGAGCATCGCGAGCGAGCCACCGGAGCGGAGCGAGGCGGCGCAGCGCTGAGCGAGCGAGGGTGTAGGGGAGTCCGAGGGGCGAAGCCCCTCGGATGAAACTAGACGAGCTTGAGTTCCTGCGCGAGCAGCAGCAGCTCCATGCGTCCCTCGACGCCGAGCTTCTCGTAGATGTTGTGCAGGTGCACCTTCACGGTGTTCTCGGAGATCGAGAGGCGCTCGCCGATGTCGCGGTTGCGCAGGCCGGACGCGATCATCCGCACGACCTCGCGTTCGCGCGCGGTGAGCGAGGCCGCGCGATCGTCGGCCGCGTGCGGCGGCGGTCCGGGCGGCCCGACCCGGCTCATCGCTTCGGGATCGAGCCAGCGTTCGCCCGCGTGAACGCGCCTGACGCACTCGAGCAGCTGCTCGGGGGACGATTCCTTCAGCACGAGGCCGGACGCCCCCTTCTTGATCGCCTGCGACATTTCGTCGTCGGAGATCGCGGCCGTCAGCACGACCGTCTTCGTGTCGATCTTCTCGGCCGCAATGGTGTCGAGCAGCGCGAGGCCGCCGCCGTCGGGCATCCTGAGATCCAGCAGGACGATGTCGGGACCGCTGCGCGCCGCCGCCAGCCCTTCCTGGACGGTCGCGCAGCAGGCGGTGACCTGGATGTCGGGCTGCCGCGCGAACAGGTGCTCGAGACCCTGCAGCACGATCGGGTGATCGTCGACGAGGACGACTCGGATGCTCACGGTGCCCCTTAGGGTATGCCGAAGGGGGCACCGGTCGCTACACCGTTTCGACTAACTCCGGAGCGCGTCGACGGGGTCGACCAGCATGGCCTTCCGCGCCGGCACGAGGCACGCGGCGAACGCGACGAGCAGCAACACGGCCGGCACCGTCACCAGCGTTGGCGGATCGAACGCGCCGATACCGTAGAGTTGCGCCGAGAGGAGCGGCACGATCGCGAGCGCGCCCGCGAGGCCCGCGGCGATGCCCGTGCCCGCCAGGACGAGCCCTTCCGCGACGACCGAGCGCAGCACGTCGCCCGGCGCGGCGCCGAGCGCGACGCGGATCCCGATCTCGGCCGTCCGCTCGCTGACGACGAGCGCCATCACGCCGTACACGCCCACAGCCGCCATCACGAGCGCGAGCACGCCGAACGCGCCGACGAGCAGCAGCACGAACCGCCGCTGCGCGACCGACTGCGACCGCACCTGCGCCATCGGCCGGATGTCGTACGCCGCGATGTTCTTGTCGACGGCCTGCACGACGTCGCGCACGGCGGGCGTGAGCAGCGCCGCGTCGGTCGTGGAGCGGACGACGAGGAACGGGTTGGCAGGGGGATTCTGGAGATACCAGGTGTACACCTCTGGTGACGGATCCGCTTCGAGCGCGCTGTGCCGGATGTCGCCGACGACGCCGACGATCGTGACCCACGGGGACGTCGCGGATCCGAACCGGACGCGGCGTCCGATCGGATCCGCGCCCGGCAGCAACCGATGCGCCGCGCGCTCGTTGACGACGACGACCGGCGGCGCGTTCGGGCCGTCCTGATCGGTAAAGCCGCGTCCCCGCAGGATCGGGATGCCCATCGCGGTGAAGTAGTTCCGCATCGCGCGGCGGAATTCCACCTCGGGCCATTCGCCGGGCGGCAGCGCGTGCCCTTCGACGTCGACCGTGGTCGAGACGTTCGTGCTTCCGAGCGGCAGCCTCGTCGTGCCGCCCGCGCTCGTCACGCCGGGGATCGCTTCGATCCGAGTGAAGAGATCGCTGTAGAGCGCGCGCTGCCGATCCGGCGTCTGGTACGCGTTGGGCAGCAGGATCTGCAGCGTCAGGAGATGATCCGGCTTGAAGCCGGGATCGATCGCGAGCACCGACATGAAGCTGCGCAGGAGGAGGCCGGCGCCGAGCGTGAGCACGACCGCGAGCGCGACCTCCGCGACGACGAGCGCAGCGCGCAGCCGCCGCTGGCCGCGGCCCGCCGTCGTCCCGCGCCCCGCATCCTTCAGTGTCGTCTGTACCGCGGGACGCGACGCCGCGAGCCCCGGGACCAGCCCGATCGCAAGTCCGGTGATCACCGACAACGCGAACGTGAACGCAAGCACGGGGAAATCGGCTCGCACTTCGCCGAGCCGCGGCATGTCCCCCGGCGCAAGCGCGAGCAGCGCGCTCATGCTCCAGCGCACGGCGAGCAGGGCCAGCACGCCGCCCGCGCAGGAGAGGAGCAGCGTCTCGACCAGCGTCTGCCGCACCAGCCGTCCGCGCGCGGCGCCCAGCGCGGAGCGGACCGCCATCTCACGCTGACGTGCGGAGCTGCGCGCGAGCAGCAGGTTCGCGAGGTTCACGCACGCCATCAGCAGCACGAAGCCGACGCCGCCGAGCAGCAGGCTCAGCGCAGGGCGCATGCCGCCGACCGCCTGCTCGTGCAGCGGCACCACCACCGAGGAGACGACGCGGTTCGTCTCGGGATAGGTCGCGGCGAGCTGCGACGCGATGCCGCGCACCTCCGCGTCGGCCTGCTGCACCGTCACGCCGGGCCTGAGGCGTCCGACCACCGACATGAAGCGCGCGCTGCGCGACAGCGTGGCGACGCCCGTCGCGCGCGAGTTCGTCGTCACGAACTGGAGCGGCAGCCACGCATCCACGTCGAACGAACGTGTGAAGCCGCTCGGTCCGAGCATCGTCTTGTAGGGGAACACGAAATCGGGCGGCATGATGCCGACGACCGTGCGCGGCTGGCTGGAGATCGTCAGCACGCGTCCGATGACGTTCGGGTCGCCGCCCAGGCGGCGCTGCCAGAACCCGTGGCTGATGACGACCGCCGTCTGGACCTCGGCGTCGGTGAGCGTACGGCCGATCAGCGGGCGGCGGCCGAGCATCTCGAACATGCCGGGGGTGACTGCCGTGGCGACGATCTGGTCCACGCCCGCCGCCGTCTGCAGCGAGGCGCCGACGATGAAGCTGTACGTCGTCTGCAGATCGGCGAACGCGGACGCGTTCCTGAAGTCGAGAAAGTCGAGCGGCGCGACGGCGTCGTGGTCGCGGTGCTCGACCGCGTTCGTGCTCCAGACCATCACGAGGCGATCCGGAGTCTCGTACGGCAGCGGCCTGAGCAGCACGCCGTTCACGATCGTGAAGATCGCGCTGTTGGCGCCGATACCGAGCGTGAGCGCGGCGACGGCGAGCAGCGTGAAGATCGGGTTGCGCGCGAACATCCGGCACGCATACCGCACATCCATCGACATGGACTGCCAGTTCATGGCGGTGCTCTCTCTCTGTGACAGGCGAAGCGCCGCGGCGTTGGCGAGCACGTCGACGGGCGTGCGGGCGGCAAGCGCCGCAACGGCGAGCGGCCCGCGCCGCCGCGCGGCGCGATAGCGATCGCGGAGCGCCCGCTCCATCTCGGCGCCGAACCGTTCGCGGAACTCGCGCGGATACGCGCGGAGCAGTCCGCGATACGCGGCGGCCAGTGTCACGCGCGGCCCCCGCGGAACAGCCGCCGCGCCGCGCTGACCTGCCCGGCCAGCCGCTCCACTTCCGCTCGCGCGACGGCGCGGCCGAGCGGCGTCAACCGGTAGTACCGCCGCCGCTCGTCGGTGTTGTCCTCGCGGCGCTCCTCGAGCTCCTCGATCAGCTTCTGGTCGAGCAGCCGCGCGAGCGCGCGATAGAGCGTGCCGGGGTGCAGGACGATGCGTCCGGCCGTGCGGCGCTCGACGTCCTGCATGATGTCGTAGCCGTGCCGCTCGCCGGCGGCCAGCGCCATCGCGATCTCGAGCACGACGGGCGTCAGCGGAAGGTAGCGCTCGATGTCCACACCCGCACTATACGCTCAAGGCGTATAGTGGCGTTGCGGCATTGTGACGAACGCTGTGACGGGCGTCATCGGGGTTGATCTCCTGTTCCTGTAGAGCGCTTCGTCAGCGGCCGCGATCGAGATCAGCGCGGCTGAAACGGGATGCGCGTGGGCGGGCGGTGGGTGTCGTCGGACTCGTCGAGCGTCTCGAAGGCGCGGCCGACGCGGTTGCCGCTCGGATCTTCGAGCTCGGGCTGCGCGACGAGCGCGTGCGCACGCGGCTGCCAGGGCTGCGCGGGCACGAAGGTCCAGCGCCGCTCCTCGTCTTCGATGCGCGCGCTGCCGTCGAGCGCCGCGCCGCCGGCCTCGATACTGAGCGCGCGCTGCAGCAGTCCGCGATCGAGCGGCCACGGAAAAACGACGACGAGCGGATTGCGGGAGCCCGCCGCGGGCGTCGTGATGCGCCACTCGGCCGGATCGAGCGCGCGCTCGATCGGCGGACCGACGGTGTAGTCGCGGCGGAAGTCCGCAGCCAGCGGTCGCGCGTGGCCGTCGGGCCAGTCGTGGCGGACGACGATCGCAAATGTGCCGCCGGGGTGCAGCGATCGCCCGGCCCGCCGGTTCGGCAGGATGCCGCGCTTCACGCGGCCGGGATCGAACAGCACGGTGAACCGCGTGTGATCCGGGTTCCAGAGTCCGGTGTCGAGCGGCAGGACGGCGTCGGCCATCTCGCGCCCCTGCGCGTCGAGGACCGCCACGTAGTGCTGTCCGTCGCGCGATCCCATCGGCGCCGAGAAGGTGACGTACATGCGCAGGAGGTTCGCCGGTACTTCGGCGGCGCCCGGATAGACGGCTGAAACTGTCGTGGGCGGCGCGGTGTCGGGCCGCGGCGGGACCGTCACACGGCCCGATGTGCCGGCGATGCCCGCGATCGCCGGCACACCGGCCGCGCGCGGATCGAACACGACGTCATAGGTGCGTCCCGGATCGAGCGGAAACATCGGCGTGAAGACGACCACGCCGTTGACGGCCTCGTATGTCCCGGCAACTGGCGTCGTCGCGACTCCGGTGTCGGTGACAACGGCGACGCGATAGACCGCCGCCCATTGCGAAGGGGAGAGTTCGGCCCGCCGCAGCGTAGACACCTCGCGTGGCGACAGGCCGACAAAGACCGTGGGACGGGCCGGGTCGCCGACGTTGAGCATGACGCCCGACGGCACGGACATGACGCTGCACGCGGCCGCGTGGAGCACGGCGGCCGCGCACAGCGTCGCAAGCGCCGGAGTCCTACGGCAAGGCAACGGCCGACAGGTTCAGGCCGGCGCCGGCGCGCGCGAGCACGATCGAGCGCTGCGCGTCCAGCAGGTCCATCTGCTCGATGCCCTGCATCGCCGTGATCTTCTCGTACGGGATACCGGCCGTTTCACTGGTGACCTTCGCGGTGATCCCCGTGGCCGCGCCGAAGCCGGCGGTCGGAATCTTCATCACGCCGCGGCTGTTGTTCGACATCAACAGGTATTCCTTGCCGTCCTTCTTGTAGAGGATCATGTCGAGCGGCCGGTTGCCGGCGCCGAGCTCCGCGATCGTCGTCCCGAGGACCTTCGAGCCCGTGAGGCTGTCGATGGGGAACTTCACCAGCGGCGTGCAGGTGTAGCTGGCGATCACGTACGGCTTGCCGTCGATCGTGTACGGGATGAACGTGTAGACCGGCGCGCGCGTCTCGAGCCGCCCGTGGTTGCCATGGAAGATCTCGACGCTCGTGCCGGGATCGGCCGCCGCGAACGGATACGCGAACGACCGGAGCTTCGAGGCGAACTCCTCGTTCGAGAGGCCGGCGACGATCAGCTTCCCGCTGACGAACGCCATGTCGGTGACGGCGTCCGCGCGCGGGTTTCGGCTCCCTTCGGCCGCGGCGGGCGCGTTCGAGAGCGCGACGCTGGTGAAGGTCACGGTGTCGAGCGCGATCGGCGCGATCGTGCCGTCGCCGTCCACGCGGAGGAGCGCGGGCTTCGCGTCGGCGCTGGCGCCGCGCATCACCGCGATGTAGGCGTTGTGCGTCTTGGGGTGCACTGCGAGGTCGGTCACCGCGATCGCCGCAACGTCTGTGCCCAGCAGCGCGGCGATCTTCTGATCGATGCCGCTCACATCACCGGCCCCGGCCTTCGTTCCGGTGGCCTGCGCGCCCAGGTCGAGGGCGTAGATGGTGGCGGCCTTGTTGTCGGCGGCAAACAGCGTCCCGTCGGGCCCGAACGCAAGCGGCCCGATCGACTGCATGACGGATCCGGCGCCCGGCGCGGCGGCGGTGACGTGGGTTCGACTGGCGGCGGCGGCAAAGACGAGGGCGCCGGCGGCGATCGCCGCGAGCCCCTTGATCAGCTTCGACTGCATAGTCAGCCTCCTCCTGCGGAGGGGCACATTCTAGCGCAGCCGCGAATCCCTCATCCCTCGAATCCCTCATCCCTCGTCCCTGATCCTCGAATCCCGAATCCCGAATCGCGAATCAACGGCACGACGAGCGATCCGGGACTCGGGATTCGGGATTCGGGATGAAGGATTCGGGATTCGAGGATCAGGGATGAAGGATGAGGGATTCGGCGGCTCCGTTAGTCGTTGCGGAGCGCCGCCATCGGGTCAGCGGTCGACGCGCGGCGCGCGGGGGCGAGGCTGGCGGCGACGGCGAGGACGCC
>Ga0066903_100000415_pt1 | contig 26247 bp, 36 predicted proteins | sample PanSoiMetaGPlot1_FD_67491 | JGI IMG/M metagenome (GOLD analysis project Ga0066903, IMG submission 67491) | Tropical forest soil microbial communities from Panama analyzed to predict greenhouse gas emissions - Panama Soil - Plot 1 (version 2) | ecosystem: Environmental > Terrestrial > Soil >... | reverse complement strand
GCGGGGGAATAGTGCTGCCCTATCCCGAGATTGAACCAGTTGTACTGGTTCTGCTGCGCGAACTCGTTCCTCCGGGCCTGCAGGTTCATCAACTGCATCAGGAAGTTCTGATTGTCGCGGAGCGCCTCTTCCTGCCGACGCGCCTGCTCGCTGGTCTGCTGGAAGCCCAGATAGCGGTTGCGGTAGTCCTCTTCGGCGGTATTGCTGCGCTCCGTCTCGCCCTGAGCGCGCGTCCTTAAAGCCATCTCCTGCTGGGCGATGGCCTGCTGCGCGGCCTGCGCGGCCTCCTGATCGGCAAGCGTCCTGCCCGCGATGAAGCCTCTGGATATGTACTCGCCCGCTGGGGTGTAGGGATAGAAGTCAGCCATCGCTTAGAGCTCCTATACGTAAGCCGGTTGGTAGGGCAGACCCGGCGGCACATACGCCTGCTGCGTGCCCGCCGGGTTTCCGTTCGCACCCGGTATGGTGGGCATCTGGATGCCCGGAGGCGTGTAGGTGGGGAACTGCTCGGGAACCTGTGACGGTGTGTAGGGATAGTAAGGGCTCTGACCCGCGTTCACGTCGTTGTAGTCAGGGCCCGGTGCGTTGTAGTTGCCGGTGTTCTGCTGGGGCGTGCCGGGTCTTGGCAGGAAGTAGCTGCCTATCGTGGCCGCCGTCCCGAGCGTTGCCCCGAGCGCCTCCGACTGCTGGGCATCCGCGCCCGCACGCGCGTTGAAGCCTGCCTGCTGCCACTGTAGGATGGCGTCCCGGTAAGCCTTTGCAGTGGCGATATCGGTAGCGCCCATCCCCGCAAAGTTCTGCCCCACACCCGCAATACCAGCGCCTACTGTGCCCAACCCGGCAGCGCCCGCCCCCGTCTCCGAAGCGGCCATCGGCCCGTAGGCGTTGTACATGTTCAGGAGCCCCGCTGTAGCCTGCGCCTTCGACTGTCTGGCCTGCTCCAGATAGGCCGCTTGAGCCTGTTGCGCGAGCGCCCCGTAATGTTCAGATATCTGACTTTTTCCCAGCGGCGGGGGAACCATGCCGCGCCTCGCGTAGGAGGCATCGTACTGGGCCTGTGCCGCCGCCTCCTGCGCCCGGAAGCCGGTCACCTGCTGGTTCAGCATGGCCTGCTGCGGGGTGGTCACCCCGTAAGGGTCGTAGCCGCCGCCGTTGTCCTGCGGCTGGCCCGTCGTCGTGCCGCCAAAGCCGGGTTGCGGGGCCGTACCGGGCCCTCCCTGCGCGCCTCCTGCGATAGGCGTCTGGCGCTGGTCATAGGGCGTGTTTACCTGCTGGTTGTAGGAGAGGCCGCCTCTGGATAGCTGCGGGGTGATCGTCCTGTAGGGCTGCGCATCCCGCTGGCGCGCTTCGCTTAAGTTGCCCTGACCCTGCCCGCCATAGTTGGGGCCGCCCTGCCCGCCATACTGGCCGCTGCCGTAGGGGCTCTGCCCGAGACGCGGATCCAGCAGGTTATAGGCCGCATAGGCCGGTAAGACGCGAGAGAGGCCGCTCAGATAGGCGTTTCTGTCAGCGCCTCCGTACCCCAAGAGCGTCCCGTAGGCGTTCCCCGCCTTGCCGTAGTAGCCGAGCGCGTTGTTGAACGCGCCGGTAGCCAAGCCCTGATAGTTCTGGCCCTGAGTGTTGTAGTAGTCGCTCTGGTTCTGAGCGTTCTGCATCTCAGTCTTGGCCTTGTTCATAAAGTTCTTGGCCTCAAACTGAGTGTCAGACTCTTCGAGCCCCAGCGTCTGTAAAATACCCATTCTGTTCACTCCTACGGCGGCACAAGCCAGCCAGTGCCGTCCATCTGCGCCACGATCCAGACGGTATCGGCGTTCTTCTTGGGGCTCACGATCATCGTGCAGCCGCCCGTGTCCACGCCCCCATAGACCTCGACCACGTTGGTCGAAGACATATCCGCTCCGCTCTGGATCAGGTCAGGAAAATCGAAGGTGTCTCCTCCAAAAGGATAGAGCGTGTAGTGTACGTCATCGCCTGACATAATGAAGAAGGGCCCTGTTGCGGTGCTGCGCTGCGGCAGGTGGAACTGCAGTGTGGGCGTGCTTGGCGTGCCTGACGTGCCCCCGAGCCCGATATAAATGAAGTTGTCCATGACCTCCAGATCGTAGCGCACCTCGCTTGTGATAAGGAGGGCTTGCCCCGCCCAGACAGGCTGCGGCTGTGGCGGCGGGGGCGTGTTATCTGCGATGATGGCAGGCAGGTTGTAGAGCACCTGCAGCGTCTGGTTGAGCGCCTGCGCACCGTCCTTTAAGGCGTCCTGTATCTGACGCATCTGGTGGCCCGTGAGCGTGCCTCCCGGCACGATCTCCGGGTTCAGAACGCGAGGAACCACCACCTGCTTGGGCAGGTCATCTACATTCGGATCCGCTGTAGCCATGTCAATTTATTACACTGTAATCGAGTTCGACCGTCCTGAGAACAATGCCTGTGCCGGTTAAGTCTATCAGGCACTCGCAGCGCCTGCCCACCATATCCGGCGATGTCTCTATCTCCAGAAGCATCCCTGACATCGGGTTGCCTTCTATGCCCTGCAGCACGAAGATCTGGGTGCGCAAGCCTTTGTCGCAGAGGATGGTAAGCGAGCCTTCCGTTATCGTGCCCTCGCCGTAGAGCCTGACCCGAGTGAACCACTTGGCCCGCTCGCGCATGGTGGGCCCGCCGTCTACAGGCACGGTCTTCCAGAGCATGTGGGGCACGCTGATATCATCCGAGATGATGTCCAGAAACACGATCTGGTGCTCGTCGTTATCGCCAATGAGGAGCGCCGGAACCTGCCCGTCCTCCTCCAAGAGCATCATCACGTTCGGGAGCATCTTCGCCTTGCCTCCTAAAATGCCGCCCCCACCGCCGGGATCCCCGCCGCCGCCGCCCCCGCCCCCGTTCCCCCCAGCAGGCGTGTAGGTGATCGTGAACTCTATGGTGTCGAGGCGGTACTCGAATGTTGATGTGCCGAAAGAGTTAATCGCAAAGGCGATGTTGTTGTATACAGTCGAAGCGGAGTCGGCAAACGCCGGGTCTACCGCGAGTAAGGGCCCCGTATAGGTCGTCCAAGCGCTCGACTGCGAGACGGCGCTGTTATCTCGAAACAGTTCAAACGGGTTGTCGTAGACCCACCAGATCATCTGGATGCCGTTGACGCCGGTATGGTCTGTCAACGCGCCTCTGAAGCGTACCTGCAGGGCCGTCACCGTGCTCCCGGCAGGGATCCCCATGTCCTCCCATGTGACAAAGCTCAGGGCCATCTGGGGCTCGTAGGTGGGCTGCCCCCCGCCGCTGCCGGTGCTGCCATAGAAGCGCATACATCCGGGCGCGCTCGCTCCAGACAGGTTACTCCCATCGCTGGAGAGCCAGTCGCAGGTGTACTGGCCCGTCCAGCTATCGGAGCCAGTGTCGAAGGTGTAGGTCTTCAGATGCGTAGCCATTACGGGAACCACGCCCCGTTGCGCCACTCCTTGCCTGCACCCCCGTTCCACCAAGCGGTGCGGTCGGCGGCATTAAGCGGGATCTTCCACCAGCACAGGCAGTCGAGACTGCCCAAGAAGCCGTCGTCGCTGATGTTGTACATGGGTACAACCCCGTCCTGCGCGAACGCTGGGCCGCCGCTTGCGGAGGGCAGTCGCAGCACATAGACACGCTCGCCCGGAGCCAGCACATTTACAGCGCTCGCCACCGTGTTGAGCGCCCCGTTGTCTATCTGTGACCAGAGGTTGGCTCCGTCCCAGCCCCAGAGCACCGTGTGCCAGCCGTTGAGCGCGATAGAGACGCCGCTGCCGATAGAGATCCAGTTTATCCCGTCTGTGGACATCTGCACCAGCAGGTTCTGCGTGGGGCCGCCTATCGTGCCGCTCGTCGATATCTGCCACATACGCCGGTTCGGAGCGAGCCCGATGCAGGCGGTGCAGATGTTGGTGGCCTTGTCGAAGCCCGAGTAGTAGACCCAGCACCCGGCGCTCCAGCGCGTGCCGCTGCCGATCAGGTTGCCGTTGAAGTAGGCGCTGTCCTTGCTGCTGCTTCTGGCGATGCAGATGCCGTAGCGGCCCGCTGCTGTTGACGTGCTGTCGATGCTCGCCTCCTGAAGCGGAAGGAGCGGGAAACCGGCTATCTCGTCAAAGCGCGTGCCGGATGTCTCCTCAAAGCGCCAGAACAGGTCAGGCGCGGGCGGGTTGGTGGGCGGGATAACCGTGCCGCCTACGACAGGATCCAGCACAAAGGGCCTGAGCGGGGGCTGTACAATGACATCGGCCAAGCTACCACCCTACCTGTATCTGGATGACGTCAGAGGCCGCAGACGGGTTGACCCAGATGTTGTTTAAGGGGCCCGGTTGGTTCAGCGTCTGCCCGCCCCCAGAGACGTAGCGGCTGTTGGCCGTATTGGTCGGCGTGGCATAGAGGTTGTAAGCGAAGGAAAAGCCTGAACCGTCGCCCTGCCCGCCGCTGGCGGCAGAGCGGATCGAGAAAAACTGCACCCATCCGGGCGCGTCCAGTCCCGGCCACGCCTTCTTGCCGGAAGCCAGAAAAGCGGCATAGGTAGGATATAAGCTGCCATCCGCAGCGATCAGGTTCCAGCCAGCACCGGGCACGATGTCTAGCGTGCGCACGTTCGGGGCGAACTGTTCTATGGCAGTGGCCATGTCTTAAACTCCTTTGAAACTTTCTTGCTCAGATGAGCAAGTTTGAAAAAAAGTTGACCATTTTTACAATAGAGCCGTCACAAAACCCGGACATGTGGCAAATAAGTAAGTAGAAGTATCACCGAAGTGACCACGGCTTACGTTTCTTCTTCAGGTTCTCTTCTCGGGTTACCCCCGTGCCGAAAATATACACTGAAGGTATATTGACTTTCCTCAGAGCGCCACCTGATACCAGCCGCCTACGTCAAAGTCAAACCGGAACATGTCCCTTCCCACCCCCAGATTGTAAGCCCGCTCCGTATAGCAGGCTACCGCCGCCTCCAAGAGCGCCCTGCCGTCTGCTTCCTTAGACTTGTTTAGAAAATAGGGCTCGATATCCTTACTAACTTTATGTATCAGAAAAGTGCCGGTGAAGTCCACGCTGTAGATCCCGTCATCGCTCACATACCAGAGCTCGTTATCGCATCGGGTGAAAGCGTCTGGGGCTATCGCTGGCCTGCTCTGTATCGCGCGCGTCTCGAAGTCCTGCACGGTATCGCCAAGAAGCGCATACATGCCCGTATGCTTCTTTAATATGGCCAGAATAGAGCCGAAAGTGACTAGCTGCACCACGCTGTCTTGGATATCCTGTATCATGCGAAACTGGCCACCTGCGGTGGGAAGTGTGGAGAAGTCGGCCCACTGGGTGGGGCTGTCGATGTTGGATATCTGGATACTGGCCGCATCGGTACTGTCGTTCATCATCACGTAGTTTTTATGCACGCAGATACAAGAAGCGTTGTTCGGGACGTTGTTCAGGCTGAAGCTGTCCGGGTCAGGCCACTGGGCGCTCTGGGTGACGATGTTATCGGGCACGTTGTCTTCAAAAACGCTGGGGGTGATGCTGCCGGTGAGCGGATCCTTAGTAAAGGTGGCTATATTAAAGTAGAAGTCACTCGCGACGGCGGTGCAGTAGAGCCTTGCATAGCGCGCCTGCGGGTCAGCAAAGTCAGGCGCGTGGATGTAGGCAGTGCTGGTGGGCGCTGGATCGCTTGCGTTGACGGTATAGGTCACGTCTGTGGGCTCGCCCAAGCTGCTCTCGCGCATTTTGCTGTCCAGATAGGTGAAACGGTAGTGAATGAGGCTTCTTTTGACCACCGGAGGGCTGGTAGGAGGGGCAAAAGTGATGACAGGCGGGGGCGGTGGGTCAATGCCTAGCTGATAGAGCCCTACTCCGTCGTATCTTTTGGCCTTAATGCCTGCATCGGCCTGCACAAAGATGGTTTCTCCCTCAAAAGCGGCGTGCCTGACCCTCACTCCGGGCGTAAAGCCGCCCCCGATCATGCCGATATTGGTGAGCGAGGGCACGGGGTGGCCCGGAACGAGCTTGGCCCCGAAAAGCGAGCCGCCTGTGACCCACAGAAGCCTGTTTCTTTCCGGATCTCTGTCGTAGTAGTAGGCCAGCCCGTCAATAGTGGCTGACGCAGCAGCGGGCAGGAGCCTCCTGCGCGAGAGGCTGCCTCTTACGAGGCCAGACCATCCCGGCAGGAGGTTCTGGAGCACCTGCCCCTTATCGGCTGAGAGAACAGCAGGGTCGCTGCTGCTGTCCATACCGACAGGCGCGGGCACAGTGGTCATCTGGAGGACAGGAATGGCAGAGCTCCTTCACATAAAGATCAGCTTGACGGGCGCAGACATGGTTGAACCGGCGGCCATCACAAACTGTGTGGGCGCAGGCGTGCCGAAGGTGATAAAGCTGCCGTACACGTTGTTCAGATGCATGCCGGTATCGTTGTTATCGCCCTTGATGGTGATGGATGTCAGGTTGTTGGCGGGCGGCTGGACGAACATGGCCTGCGTGCCCGCCGGGACAAGGATCGTGTTGTTGCCGGATGCGAGCACCACCGAGCGCACCTCGCCTATCACATTGGTCAGGTTAATCGAGATCTGGCCGATGGTGATGGAGTAGGCGTTCTGGTCGAAGCCATTCATGATGCCCGTAACCGAAATAGTGCCGGAAGCTGCCATTATGATCTGATCCTTTGCATGTTCGGGCTCTTGGTCTTCTGTTTGAAAGTCAGGCCCATGCTCTCCTCCCGAAGCTTGAGCATCTGCTGGCGCTGGATGAGCGCCAGCCCCTCCTGCCACATGGGCTGGTTTGCCTGAAGCCTCGCCTGCCACTCGGCGTGATAGGGGAATCGAACGGCTATCTCCACTATCGCTCCGCAGAGCAGGTAGACCTGCTCATCGGAGGTTAGCTGGTCTACCGTGTCGTTGTCATTCATGGGCATAAGAAAGCCCGTGCCCGCCACACAGCGCAAGCTTCCGTTCCTGTCAGGCGCAGGCAGCAAGCCTATCTGATCCCCCTCCCAGATATAGAAGCGGGGCTGGCTCATCGGCACGGTTTCCTGCCGCCTGCCGTCCCGGTCAAGCGCCATGAGCCGCTGTGCGATGAGGTAGACGACGGGGTTAACGCCGTCATCCCAGATCACGTGGCGCAGATCCGTCAATCTGCCATGCCCCGCCATCGGCAATACGGACACGTACCAGACCCCCATATGCCCCGCCGCAGGCGCGCTGACGGGCAGCACAATGTCCGTCTCGACATGGAAGCTGCAGGCGAGGTTCAGCTTCGAGAGAGCCCGCCTGATGCTCATGTCTATGATCGCGTTGCTCGGGTCAGGGCGCGTGGGAGGCGCTGCGCCAGCGTCAGCCTGATTGTCAGACGTGTCGATAGGCGGCGTTATGCCCACCATGCGCCTTATCTCGTCCCGCATCGATGCAAGGGATAAGGGCAGCATCTTTCAGGACTTCTTTCCCTTGAGTGCACGATTGGCCTTCGCATCGACTTTCTTCTCGATAGACGGGGAGGCGAACTGGGCGGCACGGGCTTTCGCGTTCCGGGCATGGGCCTTGTCGGGAATGGGGTAAGACCCCGGCCCCGGAGCCTTTGAAGGGACGGCAAAGGCCGACTTGGGAAGCGCCTTCCTCTGCGCGGCGGTTAGTTTTGCCATTTCTCGTTCTCCTAGTAAGGCGGCGGGGCGGGCTTGGCCTTCTTCTTTGCGGGCAGAGGCGGCCCTGCCGCGCGCTTCGGGGGCGGGGCGAGCCCTGTGGTATTGGGAAGCGCCCTGCCCGCGCCACGCGGCGGGATGAGGGGCAGCGCTGCGGGCAGTGGCGGCTGCTGCTGAGGCGCTGCGCGCGGCTTGCCGACAGGCTTACTTGGCTTTAGGGGCATCTTCTTTGCCATGATGCTTCTCCTCCTTCATCGCCGGTTCGGGCGCAGGCGGGTCTACCCGGTTGCCCGTCTCGTCAACCCAGTAGTCGTCTACGAGGTTGTTGTTCTCCTTCTCAGGATCGTACCCACCCGGCCCCCACGTCATCACGTGGGCGGGATAGGCTGTCTCAGGCGTGTCAGACATCGTAGCTCCTTTCAAGCTGCGGCTCTCAGGCAGATAATGGGCATGTTGTTGTTGGTGGGCGTCAGCGCTGGCGCTTGCGCGGGCAGCGGGCCGCTCACTCCTGCGGCGTAGTAGCCGTTGTTGTGCAGATTGGCGGGGAGCGTATAGCCGATGACGGGGATGCCCACGCTCCCGCACATGGTCATGGTAGCGCCCGTGCCCGTGAGCCCCTGACAGGCAGCGCAGAGCCAGTAGAGGCCCGGAGGGAGCGTGAGCGCGATCACGATCTCGCGGCTGCTGGCGGGGTTGCTCCCCGCCTGCGTGCCCATCGGCACTGTGCCGAAGTCGGCAAGGAGCGCTCCGGGCTGGCCGGTGGCATCGTCTTTGTAGATGCCGAGCCGCATCACCTCCGTCGCGTCTGTGGCGAGCACGTTCACATAGATCTGCACCCTGTCGAAGTTCTGCTGCTTGCCGACAAAGAAGCCTACGAACTCAGTAAAGCCGTTCGGGGAGATGCCTCCGAAGCCTTCAGCCTGCGTGGAGTGCGGCCCGTAGTAGACCCCCACCTTGAAGGTGGCCCCGACGCTCATCAGGTTCACGCCCTTCATCGCGTAGCCTGCCGGGTCATGCACGCCGCCTGACAGATGTGTCCTCGCCATTTATGCCGCCTTCAGCCAGATAACAGCCGCCCCTGCCCCGAAAACGATGCCGCTGGTGAACTGGGGGAGCGGGCCTGCCGGGACAGAGCCCTGATTGTAGCCCGAAGAGTTATTGTAGCCGCCCGTCGTCTGCGCGGGCATGCAGGTGAGCATGTAGTTGATGCCGGTCAGTATGGGCGCTGTACCGGAGCCCTGCATCACCCCTGCCAGCCAGTACAGACCCGGCTTCAGGGTGATGTCGATGGCCACCTCCTTGACCCCGCCTGTCGCGCAGGACACCTGCCCGAAGTCAGCGATAAGCTGGGCGGGGTAGCCGGGTATGGGATAGGGGCCGCCCACCGAGCCTGAGTCCTGATAGATGCCCATGCGAAAGGTCTGCGAGGCATCGTTTGCGGTGACCACGAAGCAGGATGCGGAGACGAATCGCTGCGTCTTGCCGATAAAGTAGGGCGTCAGGCGCATGTTGCCCACGCCGTAGGCGGTGTTGGCGTTCAGCCCGAAGGCGCAGGGGTAGTACCTGCCGGAAATGAACTGGATGCCGGTAGGGCTGATGGGCAGGTCGGCACTGGGCGGCCCTCCGGTGGCGATGAAGTAGCCTCTGTCGCTGTCAATGGGCCCGTCAAAGTCCGTTTTCAGAAGCGTAGCTGGCATGAGAGCCTCCCTGTCAGGCCAGATGCACGCAGACGCGCGTGGTGACGCCTGTGTTTAAGGTTGCGCCCACAGCGGGGCTCGGTAAGCTGCCGGAAACGCCTGTGAGCACATAGCCGGTAGGCTGTCCTGACTGCGCGCTCCCTCTGCCCAGATCGGGCAGGAGCAGCCCGGTAATGGAGAAGAGTACGGGCGCAAGCGTGGCCGCATTCTGGATGAGGGCCGCCAGCCAGTAAAGCCCTGCGGGCAGGTACTGCGCACAGAGGATCTCCTTGACCGTGCCGTTGCCGCTGTCGGCGGGCACGCTCCCCAGATCGGCTATGAGCGCACCCGGCGTAAGCGTGCCGTCGTCGGCGTAGATGGCGAGCCTGACGGTAGCGCCCGCGTTCCCCGATGTGGTCAGGCTGACGTTGATCCTGTCCACGAAGACGGAGGTGTTGACGTAGATGGGCGAAAACTGGATGGAGTTATTGGCCTGCGTGCCCGAGCCGGTGGCGGGGCCGATGAGGGCCGAGTAGTAGCCGCCCGAGTGAAGGTCAGTCCCTGAGGGCAGGAAGCAGGCGTTTCTCACATCCATCCCACGCTTGGTCGTTATCAGGGCAGAGGTATGCGTGCGCGCCATCTAGCCGCCTCCTTTACCGGGCCATGTGGGCCTTATGTCCTGCATCCACTCAGGGCCTGAGTAGTCGTTTGCCGTATCCTGCATGGGCGTAGGATAGATCCGATCCAGAAGGAGGGTGGCCACGTCCCTGACGCTGCCCGCGTCAAGACACTGTGCGATCACCGTTTCGCCTTCTTCTTCATAGGCGCGCACTATCCTGTCCCTGAGGGGCTCATGCCAGCGGGTGGGCCTGCTCTCTCTTCGGGGCATGCGCTCCGCGCGAGGGACTCGCATAATGTCCTCCTCTCTTTTGGAGCAGATGACTGGTGCGCTTAGTCAAGGATCACGTGGGCTGACCAGCCGCTACTCCCCTCCAGTCGTCAGCGCCAACGGCGAAGCTGCATGTGCTGACAAAGAGCGTAGATCTGACGCCAAGCTGGTACTGGCTCTCAACGTCGATGTCGTCTCCCACATAGACATTCAGGCTGGAGTCGTCGGCCAGAAGCACGTAGCCGTTCACCGTGCCGGAAGCCGCGCCGGAAGAGCCCTGCACGTTCCAGTAGGGCCACGTCGTCAGCTTCACCCCGTCGTTGGGGATATAGTTGGTATTCCTGTCGGCGGTGTTGGGCTCCCACTGGCTCTGCAGGATCTGCTTGCCGATGTAGATGAGGTCAGGGGCTATGACTAAAGTACTGGGCCCGTTGTTAATGATCTGATTGTTGTTCGGAGCTCTTTGCTTCCTGAGCATCGTGGCAAGCTGCTGGTAAGCTAACACGCTGAGGTCAGTCGGGGTGGCCAGCTTGTTGGACATCAGCGTGCCGGTATTGTTGGGGCTGGCAGGGTGAGCGTTACTGATGAGGGGCCTGCCGTCCGACATACCCGGCGTGTTGCTGCCTTCTGCCGCGAAAGCGATATAGCGCCACCAGTCGGCGCATACCTGCTCCATCAGCGTGTAGTGGGCCTGCGCGAGCTCTCCTGCTTTGGTGGGAATGACTTTCACCAAGACTCCGGTTTGATCCGAGTCCCAGTCCTCTTTCGCTACCAGTGTTGAGAGCCCGTAATAGACTCTGTAGTAACGCTTTGAGAAGCTGGGTTTGAGGTCAGCCGCCTTGAAGCCCATACCCGGCTGCCGCCGCTCAGGCGTGGGGAAAGTCTCCCACAATTGCACATCTTTTATGCGGCCATCCATAGTACCGCGTGTAAATACCTTGCTCCAGCCGGGATCGTAGGCTTTGTATCGGATGCCGGTGTGCTTGACCATGCTGTTTTGCAATAACGGCCAGATCTCTTGCATGTCCTTATCTCCTTAGAAGCCAACGGAAAGCTGGATATAGGCGGGCTTGACGGAAAGCCAGAGGCCGTTTGCGACGTTGGCTGAGAGGTTGTAGTTGGGCTCGCGCTCGCCTACGGCTGTCACCACCAGCCCTGCGGCAGCGTTGCCTGAGGCGATGGACAGGTCGGCCTTCGTATCGTTGCCCACCGTCTGAAGCCCAGCGCCCTTGCCTATCTGGGTGGGGTTGACGGTGACGTTAGCGTTGGCGGCCCCGCAGGCGTCCATGAAGAGCTCAAGGTTGGGGGTCAGGAGACAGACGGCAAGCCTCGCGCTGCCGATATCGGGGGTTGTGCCGGTGAAGTTGCCAGCGGGCCTGTCCACCAGCCCGCCGTAGCTGGGCACAGGGTAGGTAACGATAGCGCCGGGATCGATAGTCGAGAGGGTGTTGGGGATAAGGTTGCCGTTGGCGTCCGTCTTGATGGAGTGCCATGCTATCCCCAGAATGATGTTGGTGGCCGACAGCGCCCCTGTGAGCTTGATCACACGGGTAGCCTGAATGTCCTGTTTAAGCTGGACAAAATCGCCTGCCCTGATGTCTTGGCTGGCCTCGACCAGATAGGGCTGGATGTTGGGAGCGGGCGAGGCTATCTGCATGCGCCACGCTTTCACGCTGGTCATCGGTAGCTATCTCCTTCCAAGTGTCTGAGAGATGTTTTTGGGACGGACATTCTGGGGGATAGACACGAACTTGCCGCCATCGCCTCGCCCCCGTGCTTCGCGCTCTTTACTCTGCCGCCTTCTATCATTCAAGGCTTCAGCCTCTTCATCGGTTAAGTCTTGGCCTACGGGGCCGCCCCTGTACTGGGCCTGCGTCTTCTCCCACCAGTCCCGGCCTTTGAGTCTCAAGACCTCCTGCCACGCCATGCCTTCGTACTGGCCTATGAGGCCCATCTGGGCATGCACTTCGGCCTCGCGTCTCCCTCTGGCCGCCATCTCGTCTGGGGTTTCGGGCCGGTGTCTTGGGATACCGGCGTAGTCGCCCTCTTCGACATCGTTTAAGAACTCCTGCTGCCCCTGCTCGTTGAGCTTGACCTGCAGTTCATCTTCGATGGCGGGATAGGCCACAAGGACGCAGTCCATGTTTTTCACGGTGTCTGTCTTGTGGATCTTATTGGGTACGACACGCCTGCCGGGAAAGCCGGGTTCGTAGAGCCAGTTGTCCAAGCTGTTCACCGTCCCGTTATGGATCTTCGGGTCAAGCTTCCACTTGACATTCTCCTGATCGGAAATACCCAGAGCGCGACAGCGCTCACGGCTGACGTATGTGCCGTCGTAATTTGCGGGCTGCCTCATGCGTGTGATGGCGGCGGCGTCTCCAGCGACTACCGGCTGGTTTTCGATGTGTTGATCCCCGCTCTGGATAATGCTGGCGTTCTCGGGCAGGTCTATCGGGAGCTCGTTGGCGTTGACGGGCATTACAGGTTTCTCCTTGTCTTGAAGGCGCGCTCGGCCTCTTCGCGGCTGATGCCGTACATCTGCATCAGGTCAGCCACCATCCCGGCCCCAGCGCCACGCGCTCTGGCCGTCGCAGCCGTCTGGCGGGGAGCCTGCTCTCTCTGGCGCGCTCTGGCAACGGGGGCCTGCGCAGCAGGGCGTGTGGCCGCGCGTGTGGCCTCCTGCCTCTGCTCCTGCTGCGGCTCGCGAGGCTGCTGGTTACCGAAGAGAAGCTCTGTATGCCTTCTGTAGACGGCCTGCGGGTCGCCGGTCTGCTCTATCTCCATGCGCATCAGGAGGAAGCGCGCGTCCTCGATGGACTTGGGGTTGGCCTGCTGCGCCGGGTCAAGCATGGCCATCGTCTGGAGCAGGTGGCCGCCGTAGACCCTGTGCCACTCGGGATGCTGCATCTGGTCACGGGCGAGGTTGCCGTAGACGGCGTTCTGGGCTTCCAGTCGTTCCTGTATCGCGCCCCTGATGTAGGCGTCTGTGACGGCAGCGCCTTCCTCGCCCAAGACATTAAGGAGGGGCTCTCGTAAGTTCTGCGTGTGATAGCCCTGCGGGGGCTGCGGGTAGCCGCCGAAGGCAGGCTGCGGCTCTGCCTCTCGCTCTTCTCGCGCGGGCCCCTCCTCTGGGGCCTGCTCGGCGTAGGCATCGTCTTCGGTATCGTCTTCGATGGGCTCGCCTGCCCCAACCTCATACTCGTCGTCGATAGGTTGTTGCTCTTCTTCGTCTATCATGACAGCCATCCTCTGGCGCGCTTGATGAGGCGTTGCGCGCGTGTATGAGCCTCTTCGGGCTCGTCAGTGTCTGCGAGCATCTGTATGGCCACCTCCTGCGCGTGGCGGGTGAGTAGCTGGTCTATCTGGCTTGCGCGCCCGCGCAGGTAGGCGGTATGCACGGGGTCATGTTTCGGGTCACGCAGGTCTTTGTCGAGCAGATGGAGCTCGGCTTCCAAGAGGGGCCGCAGCGTCTCGACGGCGGCTATCTCGCCTGTGGTCATCATGTGGACGCTCCTATCCTGTTGGGCGGTGGCGGCATGGTGGGCGTGGCCGCAGGCGCTCCAGAGGGAGGCGCTCCGAGCGTGACAGGAGCGCCAGCGGGGTTGCCCATCTGTGAGGGTGGCGGTGGGCCGCCACCCGGTGCAGGCGGCCCACCCGGCCCACCGGGCCCCGCTGGTGGAGCTCCCCCTTGCGCGGCCATCTGCGCCTGCTGCTGGGCCATCATGAACGCCTGCACCTGCTGCTGTTCCTGCATCCACTCTGGGGTCAGGGGCTCGGGGCCGATGTAGTCTTCGGGCCTGCGCTCTCCTATCGCTTGGTAGGCGCTGCGCATGGCGTGCCACACTCTTTTGAGAAGTATTGGGGGCAGCGTCATGGCAGCCTGAATATACTGGGTCTGAAGCTGGACTTTCGCGCCTGCCTGTTGAGTACGGCTCTCAGGGGTGGATAGCTGGCTTGTGGCTATCGGGGTGAACGTGAAGCGGCTTCTGATTTGAGACTCAGAGACTTGCTGCTGCTCTCTGTATTTGTAGTGGAGGCAGCACATCTTGGCCCCAACATCTACCAGCGTCGAAAAGAACGTGGCCAGTCTGAGCGAGAACTTGGCATCTGTTTCGCCCACTATCTGCTGCATCTCGGCTACTCTTCGGACTTTGGGACTAAGCTGGCCATAGCCGGGAGCGCTGGCAAGGGCGTCAGCCTGCTGCTCGACCATCTGTATTTCGGCCATGATATCGCGGCTGTTCTTCGACCAGACAACGGGCTCCCACTGGCCCGGAGACTCTCTGGGGATGAGCTTACCGGGCCCGATAGCCCAGTGCGCGCCGTAGCGCTGTATCCACTCAGGCGTGGCAGCGACGGTGGGCGTTGTCTCATAGTCCATCGCATCGAAGAAGTTCTGTCCCAAGCTATTGGCCATCGCCTGCAGGCCATCTAATAATTGAGCGTGCCCTTCCCCCTGTAATCTATTCGGAATACGGGCCATAGTGAAGCGCACATAGGGTCTTTCGTCATAGGGGCAGTAATCGAGCTTGTAGACCGTGTGGCGGCTGGGGCAGAGGCAGACTACCATCTCCAGCCCTCTGTACTCTTCTGGAACGCGGTCACGTCCGTTGTTGTCATCGAGTCTGGGCAGCGCGCAGTAGCCTCTGAAGCACTCATAAAATCCGTCTTTGGCGGCGTTGTTATCTACCCCGTCATAGTCGTCATTGTTCTGGCGAAGCGCGTGGCCATCGGCGGTATAGTCAGGGCCCTCTTCTATCATCTGTTCTACAGCATCTTCCTCATAGCGGAAGTCAAGGATACCGTTCCGTAAGTCTTCAGCGGTGAGTAATTCGCGCTCAAAGATGGCGATGGCTTGGGTCAGAGACTGGACATTGGCGGGGAACGGGTAGACGTCGGCAAGGTCAGGGGTAGCGATATCGAAGCCGTCCTCGATGCGCGTACCCTGCTGGTTCATGGGCGTTTTGGCGTAGAGCCCACCCGGCGCAGCGTTCTCGGGGTGGGTGAAGACATCCGCTGGCCCTTCGATATCCTGCAGCAGGTCGAAACGGCGTGCTCGGTGTAGGCTATGCCAGCCCACATACATGATGGCGGCGGGATCTCTGCCGCAGAGATAGGCAGCGTCCAGCAGGTGATTGACCATATCGGACTGCTTGAAGGCGTCCTGCAGCAGCGTCTCCAGCCTTGCTGCTTCGTCGTTCTCGTCTGGATTGACGGCATCTATCTGAATGAGGGGCTCTACCTGCAGCGCCTGCTGTACATTGGCCAGCCACTGGATGTGGCTCTTCTTCGTTAACGGATGATGCCAGCTAGGTCTATCGGGCGGGTTAACGAGCCCCCTGCCGTTTAGCTGGTCATCGTACATGGCCAGATCGTCATCTCGGTCTGCAGCGCCAGAGACGGCGAGCTCTAATCGGCGCAGGAGGATATCGTCTATCTCGTCCCTTATGTCATCGGGCAGCTTGACCTTCGGTTCATTCAGGAAGTGAGGCGGCTCAAGGACAGGCGCTGGTGGAGGCGGCATGCCCATTGGCGGGGGGCTTATGCCCTGCATAGGGCTTATGCCCTGCATAGGGGGGAGCGGCTCCTGCGGGATACCAGCAGGCGGGTTGCCCATCGGGATCTGCTGGAAGGGGCTGGTGAGCATGGGCGGCTGCGGCATGTAGGGCTCAGCCGGTGGCATATTGGGGGTCAGTCTGGGTGGGATAGGTGGGCCAGCGGCCATGCTAGGAGCCTCCCAGCTTTTTTACAGGATGATAGGGCTTGATGGCGCTGCTGAAGTAGGAGCCTTTGCTCTTGGCTTCCATGAGCTCTGCTACCAGCTTGGGGCTGACGTCATAGTAGGCATAGCGAGCGCCTGAGTGAAACTGGACAGTGAGTGTGCCTGTGCTGGGGTCATAGTGAACGCCAGCGATATTGGAGCTCTCTACGGGGGTGAGGTTCATCGGCGTGCCCTTCCTGCAGCGGCAGCGCGTATGCTGGTATAGTAGCGGCTTTCGGGCTCTATCACTGTCAGCTTGGGGGTCTTGGCGAAGCGCCAGCGAAGCGCCAGTATGGCTGCGGCGAGGCTCATCTCTATCACGCGGTCATCATGGGCGCTGCCTTCCCCGCCAGCCTTACCACCCCCTAAATGGACATAACGAAGACACTCTTCTATGGCGGGCCTGTCGAACATCTGAGAGAGTGATGGGTCTTCTTCTGTGTCTTCTATCAGAGTCTTTAATTTGTCTAAGGCGAAGGCTTTGGTTTCGATATTAGTAGGCCAGCCGGGTTTATAGGACATAGGATCGGGGGGCGGGTTATCTGTGAGCGCAGCGGGGTTATGGTGATAGAGTCCACACGTTCCGCTGCCTCGCTGCTCAGGGTAGCGAGCCTGACGGATCGCTTGGATGACAGCCCAACCGTGATTGTTTCTCTCGATGACCAGCAGGGCCTGATTATAGAAGAGTCCGAGCTCCGCGAGGAGTGCGCCGTAAGTGTAGGTGTCCCATTTACCATGCAGACTGCCAACACGTTTGCGCCCCCATATATCGTAGAGTCCACAGGCGTCATAATCTCCTTTTGAGAGGTCTTCGCCTTCTGCGGTGTCAGCGGTGAGCATATAGACCCGCTCTGAGTGAGGCAGGGCATAGAGTGTTAGCTGTCCATCTTTGTAGGCTTGGCTGACTAAGGGGAGCGCATCAGGGTCTATGCGGATATCGGTGATAGGCGCTCTATGGCTTATGGCCTGCATGATCGCTGTCAGTCTGTCCCTGTCGAAGTAGGGATGACCAGAGCTTAAGAACGCTTCGTTCTCTGTGATCGGGTACTCCTGTGGGAAGCGTTCGCGGAGCTCAGACTGTTTAACGCGTCTCCAGCTAAGTTGCCCATTGCTGAGGCTGTGGGCCTCTATCAGGCGCTGTTCGTCTACAGTGGGGATAAAGTCAGGGGCTGGCTCACTTACATATTCAGGGTGCAGGTTCCAGCCGAAAAATCTTGGGATAAAGACGCTCGTACCAGCATGGGCGCGCTGTCTGGCTTCATAGTAGCTGTTGAGGCCGTTGGCGGTTGTCTCTTTTGTTATGTTGCCTTCGGCGGGTACGGCTTCCAAGACGGCTGTTTCCACGTCTTCGCCAGCGTCCCACAGAGCTCTCTCGCTCATATGGCAGTTATTGATGGTGGCTCCGCGTCCAACGTTCTTATTTCCGGCTGTGCCGACAAACAGAACAGAGTCGATGTCTTCGAAGTAGAGTTCTCTTCTGGTGCTGTGCCGCAGCGGTCGTCTCTTGTCTTCGGGCAGGTGCTCATAGAAGCGATGGACTATCTGGAAGAGACGCTCAGTGCTCTCGGTATCATGGGCCAGAATTAAGCTGGTAGTGAGGGGATGGTTTATCGTATCGCAGAAGTAGAGAGCAAGCCATAAGGTGCTGATGCCCTGTTGTCTGGCTTTGAGGCAGTCCTCTCTTAAGCCTGTCAATTCAAGTTGACCTGCTCGCCAGTCAAAGGCGTGTTGCTGCTGCTGCAGCAGGTCAAGGTAAGCCTGCTGCACGGGGTTGGGGGCAAGTGTGATTAGCCGCCTGTCTTTGGTACGTATCTTGAGGTCATCTAAAGTGACCAGTTCAGGCGGCTCGTCGTCTGTTGCCGTTATGACTAGGCCCCGTTGTTCTAACAACAAGACCGTGCGTTCTGGCGTGAGCGATAAGCTCCTCATTGGTGATCTCAGCCTCTTTAGGCGGCTCCTGCTGCTTCAGCACGCATTTGCCGAGCCAGATGAGTAGCGCTGTGTTCCCGGCCATAGCCGCCTTGTACTGGCGCTGCCTGAGGGACATGTGCATACGGGACTGGCCCAGCTTAAATGGTTCCAGAAACTGGTCATAAATCGTACTGCTGGAGCAATCAAGCAGGGTGGCAATCTCCTCGCCTGTACAGCCGAAGGAGGCGAGATGTTCCACATCTTTGGGACATAAAGACAGGCGTGGTCTGGCCATTGGAAAAGGTCTTTCTGAGGAAGGAAGCAGACGGGGAGGCTGTTAACTGAAGAAGGATAACAGACACGGGTATCCCCGTCTGTTATCCTTCTCGAACCAGATCTTATCACAAACAGACAATCTATGTCAACAACTATTTTACTGAGCGAATAGCCTGCCTGTCATCGCGCGCGGTATAAATATAAGTACATGTACCAATACTATTATTAGTGTTAGTTCCGCGCGCACGCGCACGCGCGCGAGAGGGCTGCTGTCACTTACACGCGCGCAGGCGGGTGCGATAGGCAGCAAAAAGGGAGGCGAAAGCCTCCCTTTTCGGGTACTATGCTTGTTGGTTGCTTTCGGGATTGAGAGGGGAGAGCTCTGGCGGCTGGGTGGCCCCTTACGCCAGAGCTCTTACTCTTACAGGCTGACCGACCCCTTGCCCGCTCCGTCCCAGACCCATATCCCATACACGCATCTTGTGCCGTTTCTACTTGGATCATGGGTGTCGTAGACTATCCCGTTGATGAACGCCACCACATGATGGGTGACCCTGAGTACGTAGCGCCCGTAGGGGGGCAGTTCACTCGGATGTAAGTGGACTTGGCAGCCCGTGCCAACGGCTATCGTAGGGATAAATCGAAAGCCCAGCTTCTTCATCACCCTGTGCAGCGTATGGGTCTTGACGCCCTTCTCGGCGCTGGAGCGCGTGTATCTGGGGCTGTTACGCCTGTTGCGCTCTTGCTGGGCCTCTTGGTCAATAAAAGCAGCTATCTTCAGGTAGTCGTACCCCGTGACGATGGCTATCGCGCGGCATACACAGTCGCCCCGCTTGCTGTTGGGCAAGCCTGCTGCAGCGCGCCCGCCATCATAATACTTCCAGCTAACATCACTCTTTGCCCGTGCCATGTGCTATAATCTCCTGTCATGTGCCTTGCGGTAATGTGCTTGCCAAGCTCCCGGCAGACTGGCATCTGCCGGGAGCTTTGTATGTGTCAGATGCCACGCTGCCCCGTATTCACATCCTCCCAGTCACTGCTGCTAAGGGTAGCCGCCTGCTCCGCGTACATTGCCTCTTCCGTAGCCAGACCGCTATGCTCGCCCCACGCCAGACCGAAGTGCTCCCCCAAGAGCGCCTCTTGGGGGCTCATCCCTCGCTTGCGCCTTGCATAGTAGGTGTAAAGGCTCACACCAAGCTTTTTGCGCCACTCGGCAAGAATAGCCCACTCCCCATCAATCTCGATCCAGACGTTCTTGCTCGTATTGCGCTGCTGCTCACCCGCTGTAGCCCAGCGGCAGTTCAAAGGAAAGTAACCGAGATTGCCGTTGAGCCGCTCAATGCTGTGGCTCTTGCTGGGCCGCTCCCCCATATCAGCAAGGAAGTTGGCAAAGGTACGCCATCGCTCACACACGCCCAGCCGCTGGTAACGCGGCTCCCTGCGTACACGGGTGAGCATACTATGCCAGCTACTGTAGGTAAGCGAATATACCCCTGCGTGCCCATGCGTCTTACTTGCCTGCTTTCCGCAATGGCTGCACATCCGAATAGCCCTGTCATCTTTGCGCCTCAAGTCACCACCCCTGACCTTCGCCTCTCTGCCGCAGTCGCAGCGGCAGAGCCAGACAGACTGCTTGCCAGCAGTGCTGGCATACGACAAGACCAGCAACCGCCCATAGCGGTTGCCGGTTTCATCAATGCGGTTACAGGCTGATTTACTCATGTTCGCCTCCTTCGTTCGTAGCTTCTTCGCAGGAGGCCCCGTATCCTTCTTCACCCCAAGAGAGTGACCATTTACTTGCGCATATCGGCCCGTAACCCACCTTGCGACTGCGGTCATCGGTTAAGGTGATGCCGCAGAAGCAGCAGGAGCCATACTGCTGGCCCTGAGCCCCTGCCACCCCTGCCGGGTCACTGCTGAGGCTGGCTACTAACTCTCTGATAGCAGGCGTAGCCGATGTGGTAGGAATATAGTGCCCCTGCGGGGTGATCTTGCCGTAGTAGGCGTCTTCCGGGCCAGCCACGTAAAGACACCCGGAGTTCTTGCTGGTAGGCTTGGCCATGCTGATGACCACCGGCACGTTCTGCGTGCGAAGCCTGATCTTCGGAGACTTCAGACCAGCTTCAGTAGCCCGCGCGAACAGGTCACGGATGCCCTTCGCGTCGATGCCTGTCAGGCTCTTGTTGTCTGCATAGGCCCTGCGTGCAGGCTGCGCCTGCGGCTGGCTGCTTTTGGGAGCGCCTTTGACTTCCAGCGTGACCGGAGGCGTCAGGGCCGTCTTGTTAGCGTCAGCGTCCTCGATCCAGAGCGTCCAGCTAACTTTGGGGTACTTGGCTGCAGATACTCTGTTGAGCATGTCCCGAAGCTGCTGGGGATTGTAGATATCCCGGCTGCTGCCGTTATAGAAACGGCTGCCCCCGTGACTCCACTCGCTCCAGTTGAAGACCACGCTGTACTTGCGCACCTGCACGTCCAGATGCATACTGTTGCCCTGCCACCACTCAAAGCTTATGCGCAAGACCTTCTCCTGCTCGCTGATGACCTGCAGGGTGCGCGCCGTCTGCTCCTCTGGGGTCATCTGCTTGTACTCTTCGGCCATCGCCTTCGCACGCGCCAGACAGCGTGCATCAGCGGCCAGAATGTAGTCAATGGCCATGTTGACCTTAACGCGCATCGCGTTCACTGCCGCCCAGTCAGAACTGCTTCTCATGATAGTCGCTCCTTGCGTGTGATGTGCAAACTATAGTCAGTATACTTCAGGGTTATTGACTTGTCAATGACTTTTACGGTCATAGGCTAAAAAAACTTGAAAATAATTCACGTCACAACAAAAGCCCCCTATGCCTTGCATAGGGGGCTCAAGTTTTACTCGCCCGGTAAGGCTTTCGGCTCCCAGTCCTCTGCCCGCTTGGCATAGTGGTCTATACAGCGCTGGAGGCACTTGGCCTCGTACTCCATGCGGGCCGTATTCTGCTTTAGCGCGTAGTCCCAGCCCTCCTCGCCCTGCTTGACCCGGCTGCCCCACTTGCCCTGCCCGAAGTGGACGCCATCGGGTATGTCGTAGGCGGTGGGCAGCGCGCCTATCGCCGCGCGAAGCTGGCGCATTGCCGCATGCAGCACTTTGGCCAGATAGTCCACCACGCCCTCTCTGCTGCGCTCATAGGGCCAGTAGCCCGTGCCGTAGCAGGAGCTCATACGCCAGCCCAGCCACTGGCCCGCATGCGTCAGCTTGTAGCCGTGATCCACGATGTAGCCGCTTTTGTCCAGCTTGATGTTTCTCTCGCAGATAGGGCATGTGCCCGTGTTATCTAGCGTGCGTGTCTTGGTAGCCATGTGCGTCCTCTTCTCTCCTGTGCGGGGCTGCTAGGGGCCTTTCTGAGGCTCCTAGCAGCTTGGGGTGATGTTACTTCTTGTTGGCGTCTCTCTTGGCGATCCAAGAAGCCCGCGCGCCTTGCGGCTCCCAGTGCAGCAGGTACTCCTGCGCGCTGCGGTTCAGGTCACTGACCAGCAGGATCATCTGCTGGATGAGCTCGGCCCGTCTGGACTCGCTCTGCCACTCGTTCTCCCATGCGCCTACGGCGCGGCCAGCGGTGGCTCTCAAGCTCCGAAGCGTTGCGGCGAGCTCTACGCCGTAGTCCCTGCGCTCGGCCTCCGTGTGAGGCGCATACACCCGCTTAATCGGTCTTGCCATTGTCATGTGCCTTTCTTCCAAGATGGGTCAGTTGGGGTGGTTTAATGAAAGCTCGCCTGCTTCTACGCGCAGGCGCAGCGCCTTCATGTGCTTGCAGGTCAGGCCGTTCTCACGGCAGCGGAACTGGTAGTCAGGACAGGTGCAGTCGCGCCCTGAGACTTCGTAAGTCTCGGTGCTCTTGGGGTTGAAGACCCAGTAAATGCGCTTGTCGCTGTCCCAGAAGAAGATGTAGTCGGAGCCCTCCGATACCGCACGGGCCTCCCGCGCGTCGTCCTGCCCCGAGTAGATGGCGCGCTGCCGCTCGATACTGGCGGGCTTGAAGATAACGTAGTACGCCTTTTCGGGCTTGGCCCGAAAAGAGAAGCTGACCAGTACGTCGCAGAAGCTGTCGTTGCCAGCCAGACAGCGCGCGAAACTGGCCGCATGCGTCTGGGTCATCAAGGCGGTGCGATAGTACATCTGCCCGTCCCGGTCGATCATCACCCGTGCCATGTGCCAATGCTCCTTTCGTGTCAGCCGAAGCTGTACGTACAGTATACGGCCTGCCGCTGTGTATGTCAATGGGTTTGAAGATTTATTTTGTAAATTTTCTTGACAGGCGTAAAGTTATCCTGTATACTGGCAGCAGTCTGTCGAGAAAGGAGCCGGGATGGAAAGCCAGTACGTGTCTGTGAGCGAGGCCGCGCGCATGCTCTCGCGCACCACGCATACGATCTATGCGGCGGCAAAGGCGGGCAGGTTCAGCCTGAAGCGTGAGGGGCGCAGGGTATGGCTCTTGAGGAGCGATGTGGAAGGCTACGCCGCCCAGAGCGGCTGGCCGAAGGGCAGGAAGCGTGGCGAGAGCCGCTGGACGAGCCAGCCTGACCAGTGGGTGATGTATGGGACGACTTATGTCTCCGTCAGGCGAGCGGCAGAGATGCTTTGCGTAAGCCCCTCTGCGGTCTACCTTGCCATCCGCGAGGAGAAGCTGCGCTCCAACATGTGGGCGGGGCGGGTGGCTATACTGAAGTCGGATGTACTGCGCTACCGGCCTGTTGGGGGCGCTGGCAGGCCCCAGAGGGGCCCCACAAAAAGCAGGACGGCAGCTAGGCCGTCCTGAAGCATACCCTTCGATTGGAGTACTCGCAAATGCACTTACCAGCAGAGTCATTGTACCAGAACAGGCTCCAGATCCTGCGCGATCTGCATGAGCGAGGCTGCCGCTTCGCAATCGATGCTGATGACAGGTTCGTAATAGCCAATCTGGAGGCGCTGCCTGCCCATATGCAGGAAGCCGTCGAGATGTGCTATGCTGGTCTTGAGGCAGCGTACCGGATGAAGAAGGAGGTGATGTACGAAGAGCCTGCCGCGCACTATCCTGATGCGTTTGACAGGGGCTGCTGGCTGGAGGGCCGATGCAGGCTTTACAAAGTTAAGGAGCTACTTAGTACCAAGAAACTTACTAAAGCAGGCGGCTGCGGCGAGTGCGATATGTATCGCACGCGGCTGAAGCACCGGAGGAGCGAAGCGCGTTCCGGTGCTATCCGTAAACCGAAGACAGCCCGCAAGGGCCATCTTCACTACCCGGATGAGAGTCAGGAACTGGAAATCTAGCCTCTCGTCCTACAGGAACAGTATAACATGGCCAGAGTTTTCATCGACTTCAAACAGGACATCATTGACCCCCAGCGGGCTCTGAAGATCCTAGAGAACTGCCCCTACGACAATCAGCGGCGTCTCAATCACGCTCACATCGCAGAGATCGTTGACCTGATGCGCAAAGGCACGTTTGAGACGACTACTCTCTCCTTCTGCAGCCTGCAGAAGTCTCCGCACAACTTCCTGCTCTTAGATGGACAGCATCGTCTCTGGGCGGTAGTAGAGAGCGGCAAGCCCTATACGTTCCGCTGCCAGTTCGACAGCGTGAGCGACATGGAAGAGATGGGCAGGCTCTACGCCAGCCTTGATGCGGGCCTGATCCGCAACATGAGGCAGCGCCTGCAGGCCCTCGACGGCGGGGAGCATACCCCTGACCATCTGGCGCAGGTGGGCGGCTGCGTGCTCTTCATCGAGCATGGCTTCGAAACGAGCGCCATCAAGAAAAAGCCTGACTGGAAAAACCCGCAGGTAAGGCTCGCCAAGTTTCGCCAGTGGGAAGAGGAGTATGACCTCCTTTCGGAATGTATGATGGGAGCTTCTTCTAAGGTCAGGAAGCAGTTCATGCGCGCGGGCTCGCTCTCGGTCTTCTTGGTGGCCGCCCGCTTCTGCCCGGTGCAGACGCGCATGCTCGCCAACGAGATCGGGGATAACGCCAATCTGGAGAAGTTCTCCGCAGCTTGGCACTACCACAACTTCTTCCTTGACCGTGAGCTCCCTGACTGGCCCCAGTACGCCCGGTACGTGGCCGCCATGTGGGGCGCGCACTATCGGGGCAAGACCGTCCAGAAGCTCTACTCGCGCGAGGCGGGCCAGCCCATGCTGATCGCGGGCACGCCCTACGACGGCAAGATAGAGCGGCCCTGTCTGGCCAAGAACGGCCACAGATAGTTGACAGGAGCGGCCCTCCTGTGCTACGCTGTACGTACAGGAGGGCCCTTGATGTACTACTCAGAGCGAGTGGAGCTACGGCTGACGCGGGCTGACAGGGAGGCGCTCGACTATGTATGCCAGCGCCTGCAGCGCAGCCGCAGCGATGCCATCCGCTTCCTGATCAGGAGAGCGGAAGAGCGGGCGAAAGCCTACGATGTCTGGCAGCTAGAGCTCCCCTTCAGCGAGGAGATGCCATGAGCAGCTATTTCGTGGAGTACTGTCCCAAGCATCAGATGGAGTACCTGACCACCGAAGCCGCCGAGCCCTACGCCGACTGTCCCGGCCACGTCGCTGACGCTGCGCGGCGTCAGATGACCCGAGCCGACATGATAGCCGCCCACAATGCGTGGGCGGCCAGAGAGAGGCGCAGGGACGCATTAAACACTATCCTGATGGCCGTCATCGCGCTTGTGTTTATCGGCGGCATGCTCGGCATCATCGGCGGCATGATGTACTACAACCGCCAGATGGACGAGGCGGCAGGGAGGATAGAGCATGCAAACTGAAGCTCGTCCAAGCTGTCCTGCCTGCGGGGGCCGGATGTCCACAGGCGTTGTGAGCGGCCAGCACGCCCATGTGTGTCTGACCTGCTTCAATTCCTACCCGCTTGCAGCGCCGGAAACGGAGCTCAAGCTGCCCGGACTGGATCCGGGCCCGCAGCACAGGAAGTCGGACGAGAGCGAGAGCATGCTTGTGACCCGCATTGTGCGCGCCTTGAACGCCTGTGGCTACCTCGCGCAGCGCGTGGGACAGTACCGGGCAGACAGGGCGGGCAACGACAAAGGGGTAGCGGATCTGTTGGTACGCCACCCCTACTGGGGGAGGGGGCTCTGCATGCAGATGGAGGTCAAGCTGCCCGGAGCCCCTGTACCCTCGCACCAGCAGGCCCTGTGTGATGCTGGGGTCACCATCATCATCAGGAGCCCCGAAGAAGCCGTCGCAGCCGCAAGGGCGATGAGCTCACTGATCGAATAGGAGATACTCGAAATGCCACAGTCAAGCGCAGCAGCAGGTTTCAACCTTCAGGAGGCGATGGGCGGCCCGCCCGTCAAAGTCCTTCTGCTCGACGTCTCGGGGTCTATGGCCTCGCCGGTCAACTTCTTCTCGGAGAGCGGGGAGCCCTCCGTCCGAAAGATCGAGATGCTCAAGCGGGCGCTCGCCTCTGTACTCGACAACAGCCCGCGCATAATCCTCGCCTTCGACAGCCGGGTGGAGCTCTTGGAGAGCATCAGCGCGCTGCCCGAGCCCAGAGGCTCGACGGATCTGGCGCTGGCGCTAAAAGAGGTGAAGCGCATGAAGGCGGGGCACGTGCTCTTGGTGTCAGACGGCATCCCAGACAGCCCGGAGGCGGCCTTCGAAGTGGCGGCAGAGATGCGGGGCTGCATGATAGACACGCTCTACATCGGCCCTGAGACGGACTACAGGGCCAAGCAGTTTCTGCGGGATCTGGCCTACCGCCATCGCGGGCGGCCCGTCACCCAGAACATGGCCAAAGGTCAGGAGGCGCTCGCGGCAACGCTGCAGCAGCTTCTTACCGCCTGAGACGAACAGGGCCCCCAGCGAGGTTCTCATGCCTCTGGGGGCCCTGCCTGCTTGTCACGATCCCTGTTGTGTCTTACTCCTGCAGTATGCCCTCGTATTTTACCTCAACGGGCGGCAGTTTGAGAACCTTGACCACATCGAATGTACCCCACTGCCCGCCACGCTCGGGCCGCCACTCGCCCAAGCCGACACCGAAGCCCGCCCGCCGCAGCAGATCCACGATATGGTTCAATTTCAGGACGCCGCCGTCGTACTGGATGAGCACGTTGGCTTTCCACTCCCTGAAGTCGGGTCTGAAGCGGATGTCTGCCACGC
>Ga0066903_100000414_pt1 | contig 26319 bp, 26 predicted proteins | sample PanSoiMetaGPlot1_FD_67491 | JGI IMG/M metagenome (GOLD analysis project Ga0066903, IMG submission 67491) | Tropical forest soil microbial communities from Panama analyzed to predict greenhouse gas emissions - Panama Soil - Plot 1 (version 2) | ecosystem: Environmental > Terrestrial > Soil >... | reverse complement strand
GCGCTTCGGCTCGGCATCGAAGTCGGGACCGACGTCGCCTACGTGTTCGCGGGCAAGCAGGACGCGCCGGGCGGGCTGCCCGTCGGGGCGTCGGGCCGGGCGCTGCTGCTCCTGTCGGGCGGGATCGATTCGCCCGTCGCCGGCTGGCTGGCCGCCAAGCGCGGCCTCGCGCTGGACGCCGTCTATTTCCATTCGCCGCCCTACGTCGGCGAGAAATCGCGCGACAAGGTGCTCGCGCTCGGCAAGCATCTGGCGCGCTGGCAGGCGCTGCGCTCGGTGACGGTGGTGCCGTTCACCGACGCGCAGAAGCGGCTGCGCGACACCGGCCCGGCCGAGCTGGCGGTGGTGCTCTACCGCCGGATGATGATGCGCATCGCCGACGCCATCGCCGATCAGCTGGAAGCGGGCGCGCTGGTCACCGGCGAAAACCTCGGCCAGGTCGCCAGCCAGACGATCGAAAACCTGACCGCCATCGAGGCCGCCACGCGCCGGGTCGTGCTGCGGCCGCTCGTCACCTACGACAAGGTCGAGACCACCGCGCTCGCGCGCCGCATCGGCACGTACGAGACGTCCATTCTGCCGTACGAGGACTGCTGCTCGCTGTTCGTCCCGTCACACCCGGCCACGCGGGCGCGCGCCCAGGACGCCGAGAAGGTCGAGAACAAGCTGGACGTCGCGGCGGAGATCGCCGCCGCGGTCGCCGGCAGCGAGCGGGTCGCCATCGATTAGGCGTCAGCGGTCGGGTTCCGACGCGAGCCAGACGATGAGCGCCGCGAGCAGAAGCCACGCCGGCGCGCAGGTGAGCGCCAGCCGGCCGCCGTTGCGAAGGATCGGATCGTGAAGGGTGCCTAGAAGGACTGAAACGCCAATCACCACGCCGGCGACGATCCAGCCCGGCCAGCCGAAGCGAAAGCGCGGCGCGCAAAGCGCCACCGCGACCACCGCCAGGCCTCCCAGCGCCCCTCCCAGGTAGGTGGTGAGGCTGAGCGTGCTGCCCAAGGCTTCGCGCGCGAAGACGCTTCCCGCGATCGTCAGCGCCCAGCCGCCAATCGCGAGGATGATCGGACGCGGGCGGAAGGCGTTCAGCAGAAACGCCAGCGCGGCCAGAGCCGCGAGCGCGACCGCCAGCGGGCGCCCGAGCGCGGGCGCAAGCACGGGCGATACGACCGTTCGATATTCGACGGCCCCGGGCGGGAGCGCGGCTTCGAATCGCGCGGCGTTCTGGCTGGTCATGTTGCGAACGTTGACGACTCCCTTTTTCAGCTCGGCGTCCGCGTCGCATCCGACCTGGCGCAGGGCCCGGTGAATCGATTCATCGTCGACCGAATGCATCACGAACATCGCGCCGCCCTCGAAATCGAGCCCGATCGTCAGGTGGCCCCAGGCGAGGCGCGCGCCCAGACCGAGGCTGACGATCGCGAGCGCGGCGGAGACGATGCGGCGCATGTTGCGCATGCTACGCGCGCGATCGTCTCCGGTCGAAAATCAGTTCTCCTTGACGCTGGTCAGCGTCACGCTGACATTCGGCGTCGCCGTCGCGCCGCCCGGCACGACCAGCTGGATGTTCTGGATCGGCTCCTTCGCGTAGGAGGCGCCGGTGTTGTCCCAGCAATGGGTGTTGAAGGCCGAATAAGGAATCGTGACGGGGCTCGGGGTCGTGATGGTGTAGCACCAGAGCATCGAAGAGCTGTAGACCTCGGCGCGGAGCGGAAGACTTCCAGTCGCCGCGGAGAACGTGAACGTCAAGCTCGTGCCGGTCGGCGTTAGGGTCGCAGCGGTGGTCGACGCCTTGTCCTGAGCGACCGTGAAGCCAATGAACGCCAGGCCCGAATAGCTGTTCGCCGCGGTCGCCGCCCCGACGGTGCCCGTCATCCTCAGCGTGCACGGCGTACCGCACGCCGAAAAGTTCGCCGGTGTGATCGTGCTGCCGGCGTCTCCGCCCGTGAACGCATAGCCGTGCCAGCAATTGCCGCCGACGGCGGGCATGGTGACGAAGCCGGTGGCGTCGGCGGCGAACGCGGCGCCGCAGGTCATCGTCATGCAGGTGCCGGCCTGGCACGTCCCCGCGCAGGCCTGGTTGCACCCGCCGCAGTGCGAGTTGTTCGTGTTCGTGTCGACGCACGCGTTGCTGCACAGCATCTGGCCCGCGACCGCGCAGCCGCACGTGCCGTTGATGCAGGCGGTGGCGCCGCTCGGGCAGGCGTTGCAGCCCCCGCAATGAGCGACTGTCCCGTCCCCTGTCGCCGGGATGCAGGTGGTGTCCGGGCACATGATCTGCCCGACCGAGCAGACCGACGTGCCGCCCGTGTTGCCGGTACCGCCGCGCCCGCCCGCGCCGCCGGTGCCGCCCGCGTTGCCGGTGCCGCCCGCGTTGCCGACGCCGCCGGTGCCGCCCCGCCCGGCCGCACCACCGGCGCCGCCGCTGTTTCCGGCGCCGGCTGATCCCCCGGAGCCCGACGCGCCGGCGGCGCTGCCGCCCGTCGCGCCCGTCGAACCCGCCGCGCCGCCTCGGCCGCCCTGCCCCGCGCCGCCCGATCCCGCGGTGGCGGCCGTTCCGCCTGTCCCGCCCGTCCCGCCGGCCGCGCTGCCGCCGGTCCCCGCGGCGCCGGCCGTTCCGCCCTTTCCACCGGCCGCGCTGCCGCCCGTTCCGGCGGTGGCGACGGCTCCGCCCGTGCCGCCGGCCGCAGCGCCGCCCTTTCCCCCGGCGCCTGTCGTTCCAGCCGTCCCGCCCGTTCCCGGGCTCCCCGTCAAAGCATTGTAGTCGTGCGTGCACCCGCAGAAGGCGACGACGGCGGTGGCGACGACGGCGCGAGCGGCCCGCATGTCTAGAACCTCCAGAGCGCCGAGACGCCCGCCTCGTGCGTGTTGACGACGATCGCGACGCCCGTCCCCACGCCCACCACGCCAGCGGCAATCCAGAGCGCGGTCGCGATCTTGTCGCGCGATCTGACCGCGTCAACGTCGCTCGCGGCGCAGCCGGCCGTCGTCCGACCGCACGACATCGCGAGCTCGTCGTAGCGGTGCGACGCCGAGATGCCGAACCCGGCCGCAGCGCCTGCCAGTGCCACCGTCGTCACCGCGCCCGCCAGAGGCAGCCATCGCGGCAACGGTGTTCCGCGCGCGGGCGGGGGCGGCGCGACCACGACGGGCGCGTCGCTGGCAGCCGGCACGGCTGACGGCGACGTCGGCGCCGGCGACGGAGCCGGCGCGACCTGGACCGGCGGCGGCGGCGGTGCGGCGGCCGGCGCGGCCGGCGCGGGCGGCGCGGGCAGCGACGCGGTTGCCTTCGGAACGTCGGACGAATCGTGCAGGCTCTGCGCCTGCAGCTCGTTCAGCTGCTTCTCGGCGATCTCGCGGTTCGGCCCACTCGGCTGCTCGCGGAGGTACGCCTTGTAAAAACGCAGCGCCTCACTGCCGTGGCCGGCCTGGCGGTGAGCTTGCGCGAGATTGAACAGCAGCGCGGGATCGCCCGATAGCTGGTACGCCTTCTCGAAGTCGGTGACCGCCTCGTCCCAGTGGCTCAGGTTGTAGGCGCGCCGGCCGTTCTCGGCGGCCTCGCGTGCGGCCTGAGTCTTCGTTTGCGCGCCCACCGACCCGGCCATCGCCACCACGGCCACAATCGCGATTACGCGCAAGGCGCCCTCCACGGCTGCGAAATCCTAACTTTTTGTCCTATATTTGTCGCGTCTCATGTTGCCCTCCGCCGATTCGCCCGCTCTGGCTGGGCCCTCGCTGGCCGACAAGCACGATCGCCTCCGCGCCGTGATCGCAGGCTACCGCTCGGCGCTGGTCTGCTTTTCGGGCGGCGTCGACTCGACGCTGCTCCTCAAGGTCGCGCACGACACGCTCGGCGAGCACTGCGTGGCGCTGACGGCGGTGTCGATCACGATGGCGGCGAGCGAGCGAAGCTCCGTGCGCGAGCTGGCCGCCGGCATCGGCGCGCGCCTGGAGGTCGTCGATTCGCACGAGCTGGAACGGCCCGGGTTCGCCCAGAATCCGACCGACCGCTGCTACCACTGCAAGGCCGAGCTGCTGGAGATCGCGCGCCCGCGCGCGGACGCGCTGGGCGTGGCCGAGGTCCTGATCGGCACGAACCTGGACGACCTCGGCGATCACCGGCCCGGGTTGACCGCCGCCAACGAGCGCGGCGCGCGCCACCCGCTGGTCGAGGCCGGCCTGACGAAGGCGGACGTACGTGCGCTGTCGCGCGACCTGGGCCTGCCGACGTGGGACAAGCCGCAGCTCGCCTGCCTGTCGTCGCGGTTCCCCTACGGCACCGAAATAACGCCCGAGCGGCTGCGCCAGGTCGACGGCTTCGAGGACGCGCTGCGCGCGCTCGGCTTCCGCCAGCTGCGCGTCCGCTACCACGGCGACGTCGCGCGCCTCGAGATCGACGTCGCCGACATGCCGCGCGCCCTCGACGCCCGCGAGGCGATCGTCAAGGCCGGCCGCGCCCACGGCTTCACCTTCGTCGCCCTGGATCTCGCCGGCTTCGCCTCCGGCTCGCTGAACCAGCTGATCGCGCTGCGCCGGAAGTAGCGCGCCCCTCTCCCTAACCCTCTCCCCGCTTCGCGGGGCGAGGGGACCAGAATAGGCTACGAACCGGTCCAGTAGCGGACGCGGCCGGTGTCGCTGTGGACGAACTGCGAGTGCGGGTAGAAGCCGACGCCGCCGACGTGCAACGAGCGCACGTAGTGCAGCACCTCGCGCGTCCCCACGCCGCGGATGCGGAAGTCGACCGCATTGCCGTGCGTGTGCTGGCTGTCGCGCGCGACCTGATGCCCCTTCTTGCGCAGCATCAGGTTGTACTTCGGCGAGCGATACCCCGACACGACGTCAATCCGCCGCGCCGAGAACCTGCCCGCCACGTGCGTCAGCACGCCGATGAGGCGCGTGTCCATGTGCGTCGCCTGGTTGGTGAAGTGATCGCGCAGGAAGACGTGGAAGCGGCTCTGCAGGGTCTGCGCCTCGCCCGGCAGGATCGGCAGCGCCTCGTGCGTCCAGATGTTGAACAGCGTCGTCACCGGCTCGATCCGCTCGCCCGGACGGACCAGCGGCTCGGGGCCTTTCGCGTTCGCGAGCTGCTTCGCGCGCGCGGCCTTTTCGCGCCGGGACGGATTCGCCGCGCGTTCCAGCTCATTGTCGCTGATGCGAAAATCGGGACGCAGCGCCTTCTCGCGCAGCCACTCTTCCTTCTTGGAAAGCGGGCGCTCTTCGGGGGGCGTCATGTGCTCGGCGCGCGCCGCGACCGGATCGAAGATCCCTGGCGGGGGTTCAGTCGCCAGTCCGTCGGCGGGCATGGCGAGACACGAAACAATCAATGCAGGAACGACCACCATCAAATTATAACGCCGCCGAAAAAGCCCGCGAGATTCGACGCCTCCGCATTTTCTGCGCCCCGGGTGCGCACCCAGTTAGTGCCTAGTCGCACGTCAGTTGCATCGACCCGACCGCGTGGCACTTGAGACAGGCGCGCTGGTTCCGCGCCGCCAGGAACCGACAACGCGCTGTGCCAGCGAAGTTCGCGCCATGCGGCGAGAACGACGGCCCGCGGGCCGGGTCGGTCGAATGGCAGGCGAGGCAGCTCTCCTCGCGGTGGCACGAGGCGCAGGAGCGGATGTTGCGCTTGGCAGCCAGCGAATGGCTGGTCGACCGCGGGGTGCTGATCACGGCGCCCGTCGCGTCGCGAACCCAGCCGGGCGGGTGGAAGCTCTTCAGTCCCGTACCCGTGCCGAAGGGATTGTTCGGGCGCCGGCCCGGGGCCCCGCCTTCGGGGTCGGACGCGACACCGCTCCGTTGGTGGCAACCAACACAGAAGCTCTGGGTGCGATGGCACGCCGAGCAATCGGGCGTGTTGCGGCGTCCGTCCACCGCGTGTAGCGAGACGTAGTCGGAAGGATGAATGTCGGGCGGGCGCACGACACCGCCGTGGCAGTCGATGCATTCGTTCCGCTTGTGGCACGACAGGCAATACTTCTCGTCGCGCCCCGCCACCGCGTGATCGCGACGGAACGTCGGTCCGTGGGCGTCGATGCCGCGCAGCGATCCCGACGGCACGAGCGGACCCGTGCCGCCCACCGCCATCGTCGCGGCGCTGACCAGCTTCGTCTTCAGCCGGCCGTCCGGTTCGGTGATGTGGCAGGCCGAGCAGCGTGCGGTCGCTTGCTTGCCGTCGTGACAGCCGAGGCAGCTCGCCATCAGCGGCAAGTCGACCCGGGTGACCGGTCCGTCTTGCATCTCGGCGTTCGCGTGGCAGAGCGCGCAGGCGATCCCGCGCTGGGCGTGCAGCTTGTGGTTGAACTTCAAGTTCGGGTGCGGCAGCGCCACGCGCGGCGGCTCGACCGCGGCGCCCGCGCCCGGCATCCAGACGCCGCCCTTCCCGTCGGTGTGGCAGGCGTCGCAGCGGGCCGCCCCCTGCCCCTTCGGCACCGCCTTGGCCGGCTGCGTGCGATCGATCTTGTGGCAGGAACGGCAAGCCGCTTCGGGCGGGATCAGGTTGTCGGAGGCCCAGGTCGAGGTCAGCGCGCTCTGATGGCAACCCTCGCAGGTCGCCCCGAGCCGCGCGTGCTGCGCGTGATCGAACGCGAGCGGGATCGTCTCGGCCGGGTAGATGAGCGGCGACGGCGCGTGCCCGTCCGCCCCCAGCGCGGCGCCGACCGCGGCGGCGGCAACGACCAAGACGGCGCCCGCGGCGGCAAGTCGGCGGCGAGACGCGGCTTCACCGCGAGGAGCCGCGGGGGGATGGGGGGACGCAGAGGCGGCGGCCGACGCCGCGCCAAGCAGTTCCCTGCCCAAGCCGCCGGGCGGTCCCCCCATTTTCATAGCGAGGCGTCGACCTCCACGACGGCCAGACCCCGGAACTGGCTGAGGTAGTAGGTGCCGACGTTGTCCTCGAACAGAAGGTGCAGGCGCACGCCCTGGCCCAGCAGCCAGCGCCCCCCCGCTTGCCCGCCGAACACGACGCCCGCGTCGTTGGTCGCGCGCGCGGTGGCCGAAGAGATGTCCGACGACGCGTCGGCGTGCCAGTGGTAGCCGGTCAGCCGTCCCTCGAGCTCGAACGTCCGCCGCAGCGCGATCCGCGCCGAGGCATCGAGGCCCAGCTTCAGCCCGCCGAAGCCGTCCTCCCAGTAACCGTCGCCGCGCACGAGGCCCCGCCCGCGCCGCCAGGTCGCGCCCACGCTGGCGCCGCCGGCGTGGCCCGACGCCGTGAAGAAGCGCGCGAACCCGCGCCCGTACGCCTTGACCTCGGGCCCCAGCGCCAGCTCGTAGGTGCCGCGCAGATCGCGGTACGCCCCGCTCGAAAACACGTTCCAGATCGAATCGCCGTCGAAGGTCGGCGCCAGGTACACGTACTCGAGCGTCAGCCACTGCCGCCCGAACGTCCGCAGCTTGACCATCAGCTGTTCGTCGTCGAATTCGCCCAGCAAGAGGTTGAAGCGCACGCCGCCCGCGGCCTGGATGCGGTCGCGCCAGGCCGCGAACGCGGTCAGCGACAGCTTCTCGTCGTTGACGCCGGAAGAGGGCTCGCCGGGAAGCTGATCCGCGGTCGCCGACCAGACCCGCCGGTAGGCGAGCCGCGCGAACAGCGGCCCGCCGTCGCTGCCGCCCGCCACCGCCACGCCGGCCAGCGGCCGCAGCATCGAATTCTGATCCGGTCGCGTGGCCGGGTCGCGCGATCCGGCGCTGGTGCCGTCCAGCTCGTAGATCGGGGCCGAGAGCGGCAGCTCGCCGCGCACCTCGGTGCCGCCGTACGCCTCGACCGAAAATTTGCGGGTGATGTGCACGATTGCGTCTCCGCCGTCGTAGGCGAAGAAGTCGACCAGATCGAAATGGATCTGACGACCCAGCTCGAAATCCACGCGGCCGCCGATGTTCCGGCCACCCAGGAACGCGTACAGGATGTCGAACTGGTTCTGCTGCAGCTCGCGGATCTCGTCGGGACCGGTCGGCCGCCCCAGCAAGTAGCCGCCGAAGTCGCTGTCGAAGCGCAACGACGCGTCGAAGTAGATGATGTTGCGATCGCCGTCGTCGCCGCGCCAGCCCGCGGGCGCCAGATCGAACACCGACAGGTCCATGTACTGGGTCAGCCGGCGCCGGGACAGGAGCTCGTTGCTGCCGTCAGCGGCGAACCGGCGCACCTGGTAGCCCTGGCCGATCGTGCGCAGGCCCAGCGAGAAATCGTAGGCTGCCGCCGGACGCGCCGACGCCAACAGACCCGCGACCATCGCGAGCAGCGTCCAGCGCCCGCGACTGCGCACGTGTTTACTCGGGCTCGATCTCGAGCTCGACGCGATCGCCGGTGGCGACGACCGCCTTCTTGCCGCGGGCCGGGCGCGCCGACGCACCCTTCTCCGCGACGTCGCCGAAGATCGTGATGCGCGCCGGCGCGACGCCCGCGTGCTCGAGCGCCGACATCACGCGCGCGGCGCGCACGGCGTTCATCTCTCCAGCGGTGTGGAACAGGCCGCGCAGCTCCTTGGGCGGCGCCGCGGCCGACGAGCGTGCCCGGATGCGAACCTTCGCGCTCTCTCGCTTGGCCGCTTCGGCGAGGATCTTCATCGCCGCCATCCCGTTGCTCTCCGAAACGTCGATGCCGTTCGAGTCGATGATCTTGGTGGAGGGAAAGCTGACCATGACCGCGGCCGGATCGGCGACGATCGTCGCGCCCAGCGCCTCCAGCCCTGGCTTCAGCGTGGTCGCCAGCGTGTCGATCGACGCCTTGCGCTTCCCGTCCGACGTCGACTTTTCGGCCACGGCGACCTTGTACCTCTCGACGTCCGCCTTCAACCGGTCGCGCTCGGCGATCGCGCTTTCCGCCGCCCGGCGCTCGTCGGCGACGGCCGACTGGTTGCCGCCCACCGCGTGCTCCATCTTCTGGTAGGGAATCAGGTAAACGTAGCCGGCGAACCCGATGCCCGCGCCCGCCAGCAGCAGATAGAACAGCTTCGACCAGCCACCGCCCGAGCTGCTCACCGCCACCGCCATTGGGTCATCGAAGGCATAGCGCGCCATCCAGCGGCGCAAGATAGCGCAGGCCGCGGGGGTCGCGCGGTAAAAATCCAGCGCTTGACATTACCGTCGCCGGCCGACTACTTTGTAGGTGGAGGTACGAGTCATCACCTGAGCTGGACCGGGGGGTGGAGCCGTCAGCCGAAGCGTCGGGCCAGTGCGCCCGGCAGAGCCCTGAAAATCAGGAGGTCGGAATGTCGACGATGACGGGCGAATTCACGATTGGCGACAAGGCCGTTTATCCCTCGCAGGGTGTGGCCGAGGTCGTCGGCATCGAGAAAAAAGAAGTCTACGGCAAGATCCAGAACTTCTACGTTCTGCGCGGCCTCGAGACGGGCCTGCGGATCCTGGTGCCGACCGACAAGGCGGAACAGGTCGGGCTGCGCAAAGTCGCCGGCCGCGCGGAAATAGAAGAGGTGATGGAGATCCTGCGGGACAAGGAAGTCCACATCGATCGCCAGACATGGAACCGTCGCTACCGGGGCTTCATGGAGAAGATCAAGTCCGGGTCGTTGTTCGAGGTCGCCGAGGTCTTCCGCGATCTCTACCGGCTCAAGGGTTTGAAGCCGCTCTCGTTCGGCGAACGTCGCATGCTGGACACGGCCAAGGGGCTGATCGTCCAGGAGCTGTCGGTCGCCCGCTCTGCCGACACGCAGAAGGTCGAGCAGGAGCTGGAGCAGATCTTCGGCTGAGGCCTCGGCCCGATTTTGCGATTACGCGAGCGGGGGTGTTAAGGTGAGGGCGCACGCGGCGCTCTAGCCCCCAAATGCAGATTCATCTCGCGAAATCCGACATAACCACCATGGCGGTGGACGCGGTCGTTAACCCTGCGAATTCTATGGGGATTATGGGCGGCGGCGTGGCGGCGGCCCTGTCCCGCAAGGGGGGCCCCAGCATCCAGAAAGAGGCGATGTCGCTGGCGCCGATCGCCGTCGGAGCGGCGGTCGTCACCAACGCGGGCAAGCTGTTCGCGAAGCAGGTGATTCACGCGCCGACGATGGAGCAGCCGGGGATGAAGGTCGGCGTCGAGAACGTGCGGCGCGCGACGCGGGCGGCGCTGCTGGCTGCGGCGCGCCTCGGGATCGAGGTGCTGGCGATTCCGGGCATGGGGACGGGCCTGGGTGGCGTCGATCCGGCGGACGCGGCACGCGCGATGGTCGACGAATTGCGCGCGCACCGGCAACCGAAACCGGCGACGGTCTACCTGGTCGACATCGACGACGAGATCCTGCTTTGCCTGGAAGAGGCGCTCAGGCTCGCGGTGGGTTGAGTCGATAGTTATAGTCACCCCCGTGAAAATCCTGGTGACTTGCAAGCGGGTTCCGAACCCCGAGCAGAAGCTGAAGTTTGGCGGCGGCAAGATCGATCTTGGGGCCGCGACCTGGCAGCTGAACACCTTCGACGAGTACGCGGTCGAGACCGCGCTGCGGTTGACCGAGGCCGGCAAGGGCGGCGCGCGATCGGGCGAGGTCGTCGCGCTCAGCATCGGGCCCAAGGACGTCCAGCAGCAGCTGCGGGGCGTGCTGGCGATGGGCGCGGACCGGGCGATCCTGGTCGGGGGCGACGACGCGGGGCTGGACGCGTGGGCGGTCGCGCGGGTCGTCAAGGCGGTGGTCGAGCGCGAGAAGCCGGATCTGGTGGTGCTCGGCAAGCAGGCGGTCGACGGCGACTCGAACCAGGTGGGCCAGATCCTGGCGGGCCTGCTCGGGTGGCCGCAGGCGACGTTCCTGGCGAGCATGCGGCTGGCGACTGACGGCAAGAGCGCGACGGTCACGCGCGAGGTCGACGCGGGCGTCGAGGAGAAGCGGGTGCGTCTGCCGGCGGTCGTGACCGTCGACCTGCGCATCATCGGCAAGAAGGCGGTGCGCGCGGAGGGGCTGGCGGGAGCGGAGGCGGAGTGGGACGAGTCGCCGCGCTACGCGTCGCTGAAGGGGATCATGGCGGCGAAGAAGAAGGAGATCAAAGACGTCACGCTGGCCGAGCTGGGCGTCGACGCGGCGCCGACGATGAAGGTGAACGCGTACGAGGCGCCTCCGCAGCGGCAGGCGGGCGTCAAGGTCGCGTCCGTGGAGGAGCTGGTCGCGAAGCTTCACAACGAGGCGAAGGTGATCTGATGGGCGCCGTCCTCGTTTTCTGCGAATCGGATGAAAAAGGCGTGCGAACGTCGTCGCTGCCGGCGCTGACGGCGGGCGCGGCGCTGGCGAAGCAGGCGGGCGGCGACCTGTGCGCGGTCGTGATCGGCAAGGGCGTGGCGGCGGCGGCGGCGGCGGCGGCACAGCACGCGAAGCGCGTGCTGGTCTACGACGACGCGAAGCTGGAGGCGCCGCTGGCGGAGACCTGGGCGCCGCAGCTCGCCGACGCGGTCAAGCGGGCGGGCGCGAGCGCGCTGCTCGGCACGGCGTCGTCGACCGGCAAGGACGTCTTGCCGCGGGCGGCGGCGCTGCTGGGCGCGGGGATGGCGTCGGATGTCACGGCGATCCTGGGCGCGAACCGCTTCAAGCGGCCGGCTTACGCGGGCAACGCGATCGAGGACGTCGAGGTCGCTGGCAGTGTCGTCGTTGCGAGCGTGCGCCAGACGGCGTTTCCGCCATCGGCGCCGGGCGGCGGCGCGGGCCCGATCGAGAACGTCGCCGTCGGCGCGGTCGATGCGCTGGGCGCGGAGCTGGTGGCGCTGCACGCGACGCAGAAGACCGCGCGGCCGGACCTGGGCGAGGCGAAGGTGGTCGTGTCCGGCGGGCGTGGCATGCGCGAGGGAGCGAACTTCAAGGTGCTGGAGGAGCTGACGGATCTGCTGGGCGGCGCGCTCGGGGCGAGCCGCGCGGCCGCCGATGCGGGCATGGTCCCGAACGAGCTGCAGGTGGGGCAGACGGGGCGCGTGGTGGCGCCGCAGCTCTACATCGCGGTCGCGATCTCCGGCGCGATCCAGCACCTCGCGGGGATGAAGGGCTCGAAGGTGATCGTCGCGATCAACAAGAACCCCGACGAACCGATCTTCCAGGTCGCCGACTACGGCCTGGTCGACACGTGGGAAAAGGCCATCCCGGCGCTCATCGCCGAGATCAAAAAGCTGAAGTCCTGATCCCCTCTCCCCGCTCGGCGGGGAGAGGGTTAGGGTGAGGGCCCGCGATGCCCTACATCAACCTCGCCCATGCCGGCCGCGTCCACTACGCCGAGCGCGGCGAGCGCCGCCCCGGGCGGCCGTCGGCCCTGCTGATCCACGGCGCGGGCGCGTCGTCCGCGATCTGGCTGATGGCGCTGGCGCGCGTGGCGCGCGCCGGGCACGCGATCGCGATCGATCTTCCCGGCCACGGCCCCAGCGCGGCGGACGGCGCCGCGCTCGACGGCGCGCGCGGCTTGACGCTGGGTCGGTACCGCGACGCCGTCGGTGAGCTGGCGGGCACGCTCTGCCTCGGCCCGTCGGTGCTGGTCGGCCACTCGCTGGGCGCGCTGGTGGCGATGGAGGCGGCGCTGGCCTGGCCGGACAAGGTGCGGGGCCTCGTCCTCTGCGCGGCCGCGCCGCGCCTCGGCGTCGATCCCGAGCTGGCGCGGCTGCTGCGCGACGACCCGGCGCGCGTGGTGGCGTGGCTCGCCGAGCACGCGCTGTCGCCCCGCGCGAAGCCGGCGGTCCGCCGCGGCTTCCTGGCGGCGGGCGACATCACGCCCGCCGACGTCGTGCGCGCCGACTTCGCGATCGTGCGCGACGCAAACCTGGGCGCGCGCCTCGGCGCCCTCGCCTGTCCCGTCACCTGGCTCGACGGCGCCGACGATCGCATCGTGGCGCCCACCGAAGGCCGCCGCGGGGAGATCGTCACCCTCCCCGACGTCGGCCACCTGGTGCCCATCGAAGCACCGGCCGCGGTCGCGACGGCCGTCGTCAGCACGCTCGGCGCTCAGACTTGAACAAAATTTTGAGCAACCGTTCGGGCCGAGATCCCGATACAACTGCATTCGTTCAGCGAGGCAAACGTGAGGAGTGGTCGTGGCATGCGCGCTTTAGTCGCCGCACTTGCGCTGGTTGCGGCCCCGAGCTGTTACAAGAGCCTCCGCACGAGTCCTCCGGACAGCGGAACGAGCGGTTCCGGCGGAGGCGGCGGTGCGGGGCTTGCGGACGGTGCTGGCGGCGACGACTCTGGCGATGGAGGGCTAGATAACGCACCGATGGCGTGCGACGGTGCGTCGCCCCCAGCGGCGCCGCAGCTTCGGCGACCGATGCGCGGCGCGTACACCGGCAGCCTGCATGCCCCGACGGCACTGGCGACGTTGCGACCGACCTTCTCGTGGGCCGCCGTCGCGCCGACCTGCGGAACCACGACGTACGAAGTCCAGGCGGACGATTCGTGCGCGCCAGGCGCACTGGACACGTGCACCTTCCCGAGCCCCGAGCTCGACGCCAAAGGCATCGCCGGTCTCAGCTACTCGCCAGCAGCCGATCTGAAGGTCGCCACCACCCCACCGGTCGGCGCCTTCTACGCCTGGCGCGTGCGCGCCTGCGACGCGAGTACCCGCTGCGGCTCCTGGTCCGAGGTCCGCTACCTTCACGTCGGCCGCGTCCGCGAAGACATCAACGGCGACGGCTATGGCGACCTTCTGGCGCCGAGCAGCCGCGGCATCGAAGTCTATTTCGGCGCCTCGCAATTCGACGTCAGCGCGCCGAGCATTACGATTCCGGACCACGTTGGAGCAACGCCGACATTTTCGGGCGACGTCAATGGTGACGGCTTCGGCGATTTCTTCACTTCGACCGACTACACGCCGAGCAGCGGCCAGGTTCCAACGATCTACTTTGGCGCGCCGACTCTCACGGCTCCGGTGACGTTACTCCTCACCAAAACGGCCGGTGGGCCGTCGACACTGATACAGACCAACTCTGCGGGCGACCTGAACGGCGATGGCTTCGCAGACCTCATCGTGCAGTGGGCCTACAGCATCACGACGCCCCAGACGGAGCTGCGCATCTTCTTCGGGAACACCGTCATCGCCAACATTCCCGACCTCTCGATTCCAGGACCCTATGTGAACGCCTACACTCTCAATCACTCAGGGCGGGTAGGTGACCTAAATGGCGATGGCTTCGAGGACATCGCCCTCACGGCGATAAGCGATGGCGGATCCAATGGCGGGCTAGTGCAGCTCTTCGCGGGTGGCCCACACCCGACGGCCACAGCGGTTGACATCGCAACGAACGCCGCGACGTATCAAATCGAATCCGTTGGCGACGTCGACCGCGACGGGTTCGACGATGCGTTGATCGTCCTCGCCGGCACGAACTACGCCCTCTATCGAGGAGCGGCGACACTACCTGTAAGCGTGGCTAAGACTTGGACCGATACGACAACTTCTGCGGCCGCCGGTGGTTTCGATATCGACGGCGACGGCTTTTCGGACTTCCTCGTCGGCACGAATGCAGCGGCCCCAATTCTCTATCGCGGCGCTACAACGGGTCCGAGTGCTGTCTTGAACGGTCTTTCCCATCTCACCGGCTCCAGCATCGTGGCGTTCTCTGATCACGATGGTGACGGCCGTCCCGACTTTATCGGCATGAGTAGCCCGTTCAGCTATCCGTCCATGCAGTGGGCCGGCAGCGATGGAACCACGGACCCGCGCGCGTTCATCGTGCGCCTCCCTGCCGATGTGATGCTCTACGGTCAGCTCGTGCGCTGACTCGTCAGTTGCATCCGATCATCGAGGTGCTCAGGACGACGTCGTCGATCCAGAGGTCGGTGTCGATACCGCTGAAACTCTGCCAGCCCATGATGAACTCGACGAACTTTCCGCTCAGCCAGTTCATCGGAAGCCCCGGACTGTTCTGCCAATCGCTGGGTGAGGTGATCGAGTGGACCAGCGTTCCGTTGGCCCACGCGTAGAGTGTGTTCTGGGGCTGATCGCCCAGGAAGGCGACCTCGATACACTGCCAAGCGTCAGCCGCCACCACCGGGCCCATGCCCCATTGCGCCATGAGCGGTGAAATGTTGTCGCTCGGCGTTTCGTTGGTGCCGATGACGCCCTTGATTTCGCCGAAGCGAACTTCGTCGTTCACCGTGCCGACTGCCTTGCGGATCCCGAGCAATGTCTCGTGATTTGCGCCGGGGTGCATGCCGAGTTGGCGCGTGAAGTAGATCCATGCGCGAGCGTAGAGCTTGTTGGTGCCACTCGGCAGGGCTTTCGTCAGCTGCGTCGGCTGCTGTCCACCGTGAAAGTGAATCGACTTGGTCCCGGAGTGCGCGCGCGTGTTGTCGACGAGCGCCAACGTCTGGCCATTCGGGTTCTGACCGTTGGAAATGTAGGCGATGAAGTTGTTCCAGCCGGGAGGCTGCATGCCGACGGTTCCCGACTCGAAGTTGTCACTGAAGAAGCCAGTCGACGTCGAACCGCCAGTACCCGCGGTTCCGGTCGCGCCGCCAGCGCCTGCCGTACCGCCACCGCCGCCACCACGGCCGGCAGTGCCACCGCCGCCCGTGCCGCCGCGGCCGCCGCTCGTGCCGGCGGTGCCCGCGGTGCCGCTGGTGCCGGCGTTGCCCGTCGTGCCACCGTTGCCCGCGCTGCCCGTCGTGCCGGCCGTACCGGTTGTGCCGGCGGTGCCGGTCGTTCCCGCGGTGCCGGTCGTCCCGGCGGTGCCGGTCGTGCCGGCGGTGCCGGTTTGGCCGCCCTGCGCGCTGCCCGCGGCGCCCGTGGTGCCGGCCGCTCCGTTGCCCGCGCTGCCGGTCGTGCCCGCGGCGCCGCTGCCGGTGCCGGCGGTGCCGGTCGTGCCGGCGGTGCCGCCGGATGTTCCCGCGGCGCCTGTTCCGCTCGAACCGCCGGCGCAGGCGGCGAGCAGGGCGCAGAAGGACGCGACGGCCCAAAGCGAGATACGGAAGTTACGCATGCTACGTGCTCCTCGACGGGGGGCGGACGGGAGACTTTACCTCAAGACCGCGCCGCCGATGGCCGATATCCGATAGGGTATCAGGATGGCGGTCAGTGTGCGGCTGCGGCTGTTCAAGTGGGCCGTCTGGGGCGTCGTCATCTTCGTCGCCGTCTTCGGCGTGCTGTTCGCGCCCGCCATCTATGCCGATCTGACGGCGCGCAACGGTACCTTCCAGGCGACCAAGCGCAAGTTCGAGCGGCTGAGGAGCTTCGCGCTTTGGCGCTCGCCCGAGCAAAAGCGCATTCTGAACACGCTCGACGGGAAGCCGCCCAAGCCGCCGGCACCACCGACGCGGACGTACTACGTGCCAAATCACTGACGCGCGCGGCCCGCGGCGCGCCAGGCTGCTGACGCGTGCGTCGAGCGTCTCAAGCGCGCGCCACGGCCACCCGATTTTCAGAGTGAATGAATGCCCCTCTGCGACGGAGGCTGGTGCGCGCGGGCGGGATCGCGAGCGCGCTGCTTCTGCTGGCGGGCGCCGGGCTGGTCGGGTCGAACGTCTGGGTGGCGCGCGCGGCGAACGGCCGTGTCTACGCGTCGGCCGCGTCGGCACCGGCCCGCAGCGTCGCGATCGTGCCGGGCGCGCGCGTCGTCGGCGGCCAGCCCTTCTATCATCTGCGCGACCGTCTCGAGACCGCGCTGATGCTCTACCGCGGCGGACGGGTGAAGAAGATCCTCGTGTCGGGCAACGACACGGCCGCGGCGCCCGAGGCGTCCGTGATGAGCTCCTGGTTGCGCGAGCACGGCGTCGCCGATGCCGACATCCTGGTCGACGCGGGCGGCTCACGCACGCGCGAGACGATGAATCGCGCCGCCGGCGTCTTCGACATCACCGACGCCGTGATCTGCACCCAGGACGTCAACACGGCGCGCAGCGTGTTCCTCGCCAAGCAGGCCGGAATCGACGCTGTCGCCGTCAGCGTGCCGAGCACGCTCTGGGATTCGGCGCGCTACATGCGCATGGAAGCGGTCAAGACCGCGCTGGCGTTCTTCGAGTCCTTCCTGCACGGCGCCCCGGCGGCGCCGACGACCCGCGCGCCCGAGACGGCGCTCGCGGCTCGCTAGAGCAGCCGCAAGATCTGCCGGACGAAGTGCTTCGCCGCCCAGGCCGTCGGAAACACGTCCGGGAAGCGCGCCTGCGCCAGGTCGGCCAGCGCATCGACGCTGGCCGTGCCCGCCAGCGACTCCAACACGAATGTCGCCGCGGCGGTGCGGGGTGAACCGGCGGGAATCTCCGAATCGAGTTGCTCCGAGATCTCCTTCCGGATGACCGGGAAACCCGTGAACGTCGACTGATCGAAGGATCGTCGCTGATCGCGATTCTTGGGCGCCGTCTCGCCGCGCCACCGCCAGACCTGCCCGTCCAGTGTCGAAATGTTCGCGTTCAGGATGTCGCCGGCGCCGACGGGCAAAGGGACCTCGAGGGGGAGAAACATCTGACGCCAGCTCGGCGTTTGCAGGGGCGGCCCGTTCGACAGGACTTCGTCGGCCGAGAGCCGCGCCCGGAACCACGATGCGAAACCATCAATCACCGTCGCGTCGGCGAACCGAAACTGCACGTCGCCCGACACGAACGGCGACGTGACCGATGACAGATCGATGGAGGCCACGACGGCCGCTTCGGCTGCCAGCTCGTCCGGCTTGGTCTCCAGCGCATACGTCTGCCGCGAAGCCCAGCTCTTCACGGTCGAGTAGTCGAAGCCATGAACCCGATCCCAGAAGCCGACCACGCGCGCGTGCCGGCCGGGCGCGCTGGTTGGCGCAACCAGGATCTCCACCTGCCGCGGAATCACGACGCTGTCGGGCCGCAAGAACCGCCGCGCATCGATGAAGAAGCTCAGGATCTGTTCGTCGAGCCCGCCGTGCCCCAGGATTTCACCGACCAGGACGTCGGCGGGCTCCGGGATCGTCAGCGCCTTCGAGCCGCCTTGGACGGGGACGATGCGGTCGCCAAAGCCGTTAGCCGCCGCGGCCGCGCGCGCCAGCTCGATGACCGGACCGGCCTCGATGCTGTAGACGCGACGCGCACCCGCCTCGCACGCGAACAGCGACAGGATCCCGCTGCCGCACCCGAGGTCGACCACGACGTGCCCCGGTCTGACCGCGCCCGCAATCGCGCGCCGGAACGCCTCGGTGCGAACACGATCGTCGAGGAGGCTGCGATGGTAGTCGAACAGTTCGTGCCGGCTGCGCATCGGCCGATCGTCTTATCACGCGCCCGGCGTGAGGTCAGTCGGCGAACAGCGGCGCCAGCACCGACAGCGCGCGCAGGCGGTCGATGAACGCCTGCCGCTCGCCCGTCCACGCCGATCGGTCTCCCGAAAGGAACGCGGCGATCGTCCGCTCCGCGTCGGCATCGAACGCCGGCAGGCCGAGCACGTTGGGGGCGAACGGTCCGTCGCCGAGCTGCAGCCTGACCGTCGTCCGCGACAGCTGCGCCAACCATTCGGCCACCTTCGCCTCGGGCCTCTCCCCCGGGTCGAAGGCGCGGACCAGGTCGAGGACGTCGGGCCGGCGCTGCGCGTTCAGCAACAGGGCCAGCAAGAACCTGAGATGCGGCTCGCGGACGAAGGCACGCCGACTGATGAGGAACTCGATCCGGCGCCGGTGCGCCACCCACGCTTCGAGTCGCTCCGCGACCTCCGCGTCGGGCAAGCGGCGGATCAGGCGGCCCAGCAGACTGGCGTCGGCGAGGGGGGCGCACGATCGCAGCACCGCGCACGCGACGCCGAGATCGACCCGCCCAACCAGATCGCCGACCAGCTCCTCGAATCGAGGATGCGCGGTCTTGCGCAGCATCTCCGACAGCTGGACGATCCGGTCACGCCATTCGTCATCGGGAAACGAATCGAAGGCGATGCCCGCGGGCGTGTACTCCAGCTGAACGCCGTCTGAAAATGTCCGCACCACCAGGCTGACCGATGGGCGCGCGAGATGGAACAGCGAATGAATGAAGGCGGGCCCCCTTCGAATCGTCTGGACCTGGCCGGGGCGGCGCAGGGTCGACCCGTCGACCCTCAGCTCCCCGAACAAGAGGTGTCCGTCGACGTCGCGGGCTGGCGCGAACGTGTAGGTCGTTTCGATGCTGGACCCGTCGAGGACCTCGAACGCGCCCGCGAACGCGTGATCATGGATGACCGTCGTGCCGTCGACCCAAAACAGCGCGTCGACATAAAAGCGCTCACCGCGAAAGAGCGTCACGGGCGGCTGGCCGAATCGAGCGCCCGGATCGCACTGGGGCGGGATCTCCTTTCGAAACGCCGCCTCGACGATCTCGTCCACGGCGACCCGTTCGGCGACGCGGGCGCCGGCCAGCGCTTCCGCGGCCAGGCCGGGGAATGCGTCGATGTCGAAATCGGACCGCCGCCATCGCTCCTCGAGGCCGACGCCGAGCTCGCGAATCACCGCGTGAGCCACGCGGGTCAATCTATCATGCGCCACCGCCACGCTTGACAGCGAGCCGCCCTGTCCACCAGTGTCGGTGGCTCCCATGTCCGCCGACGATCGTGCCGTCCTCGCGAGCGAGTTCGTCGTGGCCCAGCCAACCGCCGACGGCGCCGTGTTGATGGACATGTCCACGGGCGACTGCTTCGAGCTCAATCGCAGCGGGGCGAGGATCTGGTCGCTGCTGACCGCGGGCAAGTCCGTTCCGGACATCGCCGCCGCCCTGGCCGCCGATCACGACGCGCCCGCCGCGCCCATCGAGGCGGACGTCCGCGCACTCGTCGCCGAGCTCGGGCGCCGGGGCCTGGTCAAGCTGCCGTCCCGATGACCAGCCCGTCCCCCGCGGTGCTGGTGAGGGCTCGGCCGGGCGGCCTTCTCCTCGACCTCGAAACCGGCGCGCTGTTCCGCCTCAACGACTCGGCGACGTTCGTCTGGGAGAGCTGGCTGGCGGGGCGCAGCGCCCCCGAGATTGCCGCCAGCCTCGCCGAGCGCCACGGGCTCGCCCTTCCCGCGACGCAGAAGCAGGTCGACGAGGCTCTGCTGCTGACAGGCGACCCGTCTGTCCCGTTCGCCCCCCTCGGCGACTACCGGTATCGCCGCGCCGGCAACGGGTACGTGTTTTCCCGCGACGAGATCCCGCTGCTCTGGCTCGACGAGAAGACCGGCGGCCTGACGCTGGCGGATCCGTACCCGACGGGCCACGGCGACCCCTTCACGGTGCTGATGGCGATCGCGCCCAAGCTGACCGCGTTTCGCGGTCAGTTCGTGCTTCACGCATCCGCGGCCTTGCTCGACGGTCGCCTGATGGCCGTCTGTGGCGTCAGCGGCGCGGGAAAGACCACCACGGTCCGCGCGCTCGTCCGCGCCGGCGCCGCCCCGGTGAGCGAGGACAAGCTGGTCGTCCGCACCACCGACGCCGGTGTCGTCGGCCTGATCGAGGGAGAGCCGCTCATCAACGCCTGGGTACGCGGCGTCGTCGAGCGATTGGCGGCGGGTTTGCCGGCCACGTGCAATGACCTCGATGGCGCGCTGGAGGGCCGGTGGGTGCCGCTGTGCGAGATCGGGTTCATCGACAGCGTCCGCCGATCAGGCGAGGCCGTCGTCGCGACGGAGCTGTCGCCGCTCGATGCGGCGCACGCGGTGTTTCAGAACGCCTTCTACGGCTCGGACAGACCGACGGACTGGGAGCGTCAGCTTCGAATGGCCGCCGAGCTGGCCAGCCGCGTGCCGGCCGTCGAGCTCGGCATGCCGGCGGGGCTCCCGGCGCTGGAAGCCGCGGCCGGCCCGCTGGTCCGGGGCGGTTCGTTCAGATCGAAATGACGGCGTCGTAGCGAGCCGTCGGCGTTTCCGATTCCAGCCAGGCGTGGCCGGAGCCCGCGCCACCACCGGTCTTGAATCCGGCGAACAGGCGCTCGCCCGCGGCGCCGGAATCGAGAGACATCTCCAGCAGCGCGCGACGAACGCAGTTGGCGCCGCCGGGGAAATGACCGTCGACGCGCGAAATGATCCGTCTCAGACGGGCGCGGTCGGTCGACGATCGCGCTGGTCGATGCGCTCCCTTCCTGCGCGCGTCGGCCACGACGGTGTGAAGGCTGCCCTCGCGGCGCCCGAGCTCCGTTCCGGGAAGCAGACGAAGGACCCGGAAAAGCTCGAGGGCAAGACCCAGGGGGCGCACGACTTCCACCGAAACCTGATTCACGGCTGCTTGACGCGGTTTCCGATCGGCGAGACGTCCACCTGCGTCCCGTTGGAACCCGCCAGCAGATCGCGCGCGTTCCCGACGTGCGTCAGCTTGGGCGGCTCGTAGCCGCGCGGGACGGAAGCAACTTCGTCGGCGGGCGATGCAGTCGCCTCGGACTTACGGGAATCATCGGACATAAGGGCACCTCACGGGGGGGCATTCTAACGCAAAAGCTGGCGCAACCAAGCCTCCAGAGCGGCAAAGTCCACGACCAGCGGGCTCATCTCGGGGGGCACCTCCATCGTCTGCGTCAGCACCCTGGCGAGCATGGCTCTGGCGACGCCGCGATCCACGAACGGAGCGCTGAGCCAGGGACCCTCCACGATGAAGGGAGCGAGCGTCTTCGCGGTCCGCCGGGAGGTGACGGCCCAGACATCCGCCCAGGACTGCTGCCCGATCCGGGTCGCGAATTCCGGCGGCAGGAGCGCGCCTAGCGCATCCCGGCCCGTCCGTCGGTGGTGGCCGCGCGGGTCACGCTGCTGCCAGGGAATCATCAACATGTGTTCGATCAGGCGAACGTCGGTGAACGGCGTGCGCACCTCGATCCCCTCTTCCAGCCCCTCCTCGTTGGCGCTCTCCAGGACCATCGCCACGACTGGGTCCGTCAACTGCGCCCAGACGCCGTGAACGACGTGTGACTGCCATTCGACGCCAGGGATCTGACGCGCCGCTGGATGACCGATCGATCGTTGGATCTCGAGCAGGGCGGGACCCATCCATCCGGGCGGAGGCGGAAGGCCCGAGAAGACGCGCTCTGCCAGCCGCTGGGCCAGCCCGGGAGGAAAAACACCCAGGGCGGCATCGAAGAGTCGCCCGGGCGTGGATGGGTCGACGCCCCGCTGGATGATGTTCGAAACCACGCGCCACCATCGTCCGTGGCGCGCCAGATCTCGCAGCACGCCCCGCGCGTACCAGACGTCGTCACCGATGTAGCCCGTCAGCAGAACGCGCGCGCCCCGCTCGCGCACGATCTCGTAGTCGCGCCGGGGGCCGCCGGCAAGGCCACGACGCAGAAGTGGCCGGGATCCCGTAACGCCGGGGAAGACCGGCTCCAGCTCTTCGACGACGTTCCACCGACGCCCCTCGAACGAGACGGCCGCGGCGACGGCGTCCATGTAGCGGGATTCGTCGGACGGATATCCGGGCGCGGTCGCCGACGCCATGATCAGCGGCGGACGACCAGGCTCGCGCCGGTAGATCCGATCCGCGGCCATCAGCATGGTGCTGGAATCGAAGCCACCGCTCGAATGCGCGACGATCGGATGGTCCGACTCCAATCGTCCCCGGACCGCGTTTTCAAACAACGTCCGGATCTCTTCGCAGTTTTCTTCGTACGAAGCCCGGTGCACCTCGGTGGGCGGCATCCAGTAGCGGACCTGGCGGCTTTCGCGTGAATCGGCGGTCAGCAGGTGGCCGGGAAGCAATGAATCGATACCGCGAAAGAAGGTGCGCCGCTGATCGCGAATGCGTGAAAACCAATCGAAGAGCGCGTCCGCATCGACCTCGTCGAAAGGCCGATCGACCAGCGCCAGGATCTGGCGAACATCGGACGCCACCACGATCCCATCCCGGAGCCTCCGGTAGAAAAGCGACTTCGCGCCGAGGTGATCGCGGGCGGCGAACAGCCTTCGGGACTCTTCGTGCCAGGCGGCGAAAGCAAAGTCGCCCACCAGATGTTTCGGCGACTGCTCGCCCCAACGCATGTACGCGAGCCGCGCCAGCTCGAGATCGGCGCGCCCCTCGGGCTGCCGCACCTGAAGCGCTGCGATCAGCTCCCGCCGGTTGTAGAGCCTGACATCCCCGGCGAAGAGGATCCGCGACTGCGGGTCCCAGGACGGCGCCGCCGCCTCGTCTCGCTTCACGACCGCCCAGATTCCGACCGCGGCCGCGGCGTGCTGGGAAGCCGCCGAGCGGACGCCGTCCCTGGGCGGGACCGGCAGTCCGCCCATGAGACGTCGCGTTCGCTCTAGGTCAGGTTCGCCGTCCGCAAACCCGGCAGACAGCGCAAACGCGAACAAGCGTTAGTAGAAGACGACGACCCGGCCGGCCTTGCCGGCTGCGAACTCGCCGAGCGCGAAGTCGCCGTAGCCGTCCATGTTCGAGTCGGGGATGACGCTCATCCCGGCGTAGCCCGCCCAGGGCGTCGGCACCACCCCGCTCACCTTCACGATCGGGGTGACGACCGCTGTCTGGGCCGCCGCGACGTCCACCGTCGCCGAGAAGGTCGAAAGGGCCGCGCCGTTGATGACGTAGACCGGAACGCCCACCTCGGCCTGTCCGGCCAGGACCAGATCGGGAACCGTGTCTCCGCCGATGATCGACACCACCTGCGAGGTTCCCCGGAGCCCTCCGCCCAGGTTGACGATTCCGAACGAGTTGCCGACGGTGCTGTCGGTGAACTTGACCGACGGCGCCGGCGCGCCGCCCGCGGGCCCGAGCAGCGGCCCCGTGGCGGCGGTGCCGAGGTGAAGATCGACGAACGACGGCGTGCCCGTGACCGCGGGGATCGAGATCGCGCCCGCCGAACCGCCGACCGCGCCGAGGAAGCCGAGGTTGAAGCCGTAGGAGATCGCCGCGGACGCGATCAGAGAGTCGTCCGCGCTCGCCGCCGTCAGCGTGCCGGTCGGTGACTGTCCCTTGAAGGCATAGGTCGCCGTAAGGCCAGAGGTGACCAGGCCGGGTCCGGCGCCCGTGAAGAAGGGACCGATGCCCGCGACCTGCGAGCCGAAGAAGTCGCCCGCGATCGTTCCGTCGATCTCGATCGCCCGCGTCGCGTCCGGCACGGTCCCCGAAGCGAAGGTCGAGCTGCCCTTGATGATCAACACGCTTCCCAGCATCGTCGCGCCGTGCGAGGAGAGACCGATGGCGAGATCGTCCGAACCCATCCCGTCGAAGTTCCCCAGTCGACTCATCCCGCCGGCGAGGATCGTGTTGGAGCCGCCGGCGAACGTCTGGTCGATCGTGATGACGTAGTTCGCCTGCGCGCTGGTCAGCGTGGCCGGCCAGGCCCCCGTGGTACCCCAGGAGGCGGGCGGGCTCTTGCGGCTGAAGATGTAGATCTTGCCGCCCCCCTCCTGCCCCGACGCGATCGCGATGTCGTTGAGCCCGTCACCGTCGACGTCACCCGCGTTCGCGACCGCCTGTCCGAATCCCGTCGGACCGGTGATCGTGATGGAAGGCGTGGTCGCGTAGCCGCCGCTGCGACCGAAGAAGACCAGGACGTGCGTGCCGTTGATGGCGCCGACGATCAGGTCCGACAGGCCGTCCGCCGTGAAGGAGAGATCGCTCGCACGGCCAAAGTCACCGGAGCCGTCGACATCGTAGCCGAGACCGTCGGTGCCGGTCCCCGTCAAGGACACCGTCAGGAAGGACGCGTGCGTGGCCGTGGTCGTCGCCATGATCGTGCCACGGGTCGTCGCGGTCTTCCCCGCCACGGCGAAGTAGTAGTCCTGTTCGATGTTCAGGTTCTTGACGAGCAGTCCGTCGGCCTGGCCCACCGCCGCCGGCGTGCCGGTGAAGGTCTCGGTGATCGTGGCCGCCGTGTCGTCGAAGTTCGTGGCGGTGATCGGGACGCGCGCGACGCGAATGTCGTAACCCGTCGGCGCGGCGCCGCTCACGGCCATGACCGGCCAGGTCAGCTGGACCGAGGTCTGCCTGCGATCGGAGATCGTCGCAGTCAACATCGTCGGAGGCGCGCCGCCGGTTCCACCGCCGCCGCTTCCACCGCCGGCCGTTCCGCCGCCGCCGCTGCCGCCACGGCCGCCGGTTCCACCGCCAGCGGTTCCGCCACCAGCAGTGCCGCCGCCGCCGCTTCCACCGCGACCGCCGACCGCGCCGCCGGTTCCGCCACCGCCTGTTCCGCCACCGCCGGTCCCGCCACGACCGCCGACCGATCCACCGCTGCCGCCAGTTCCGCCACCACCGGTTCCGCCGCCGCCGCTTCCGCCGCGACCGCCGACGCTGCCACCGGTTCCGCCGCCGCCGCTTCCGCCGCGACCGCCGACCGCGCCGCCTTTGCCGCCGCCGTCGGGGCTGCCGTTGGAGCTACCGCAACCGACAGCCCCGAGGCCGACGGCCACCATCGCGAGAAAAAACGAGCTTCGCCTGTTTGCTTCTCGCATCGGTCTCCTCCTGGCCCGGGTGCCGGGTGTCAGTAGAAGACCACTACACGCCCCGCGCGTCCAGCCGCAAACTCACCGATCGCGACATCCGGGAAGCCGTCTCCGTTCACGTCGGGGATGATCGAAGCGCCACCGTAGCCGGCCCAGGCGCTGGGCATGCTCCCGGAGATCTTCACCGTATTCGGTATGAACCCGGATTGATTCACGGGAAGAGCGACGTTCACCGTCCCAGTCAACGACGACAAGACCGCGCCGTTGACGATGTAGACCGGAACGCCAACCTCAGCCTGTCCGGCCAGCACGAGGTCGGGAACCGAGTCCCCGCCGATCATCGAAACCGCCTGAGTCGTCCCTTTCACGCCGCCGCCGACGTTCAGAATTCCGAACGAGTTCCCCGCCCCGCTGTCGGTGAACCGAACCGACGGCGCCGGTGTGCCGCCCACGATGCCGAGGAGCGGTCCGGTCGCAGCCGTTCCGAGATGGATGTCGACGTAAGGCGGCGATCCGGTGAGGCCAGGGATGGAGACCGCGGCCGGCGACGTTCCGATCGAGCCGATCAGGCCGAGGTTGTATCCATAGAAGTCCGCGAACGCCGCTTCCGAAGAATCGTCGGCCGCGGCCGCGGTGATGACTCCGCCCGGCGCCTGGCCACGGAACGCGTAGATGTCGCTGGGCGCGCAGGTGAGCAGGTCCCGGCCGGTCCCCGAGGCGAAGAACTGTCCGAGGCCGATGACCTGGGAGCCGAAGAACCCGCCCGGAATGGTGCCGTCGATCTCGATCGTGTTCGTGTTGGGAATCGTCCCCGACGCCAGCGAGGAGCTGCCCTTCACGATCAGGACGCTGCCGGTGAAGGCGTTGTTGTTGGAGAACCCGATCGCGAGATCGTCGCTGCCCGTTCCGTCGAAGTTCCCGAGCCGCGCCATGCCGCCCGGGAAAATTCCGTCCGCGCCGTTCGCAAAGGTGGTGTTGGCGGTCAGGGCGTAGTTCGCCTGCGCGGAGGTCAACGTGGAAGGCCAGGTCGTCGTCGACCCCCACGAGGCGGGAGGATTCTTGCGGCTGAAGATGTAGATGACGCCGCCGCCCTCCCGGGTGGAGGCGAT
>Ga0066903_100000413_pt1 | contig 26323 bp, 20 predicted proteins | sample PanSoiMetaGPlot1_FD_67491 | JGI IMG/M metagenome (GOLD analysis project Ga0066903, IMG submission 67491) | Tropical forest soil microbial communities from Panama analyzed to predict greenhouse gas emissions - Panama Soil - Plot 1 (version 2) | ecosystem: Environmental > Terrestrial > Soil >... | reverse complement strand
GCCAGCGCGGCGCGCGTGCGCTCCTCGAGCGCGGGGATCTCCTCGGCGCCCTTGAACACATCCGAATCGACGACCGCCACGCTGACGAAGACGACCCCCTGGAAGTGCCCGGGGAACATGCGCAGCAGCGTCAACAGCGCGTGGCGCCCGAGGCCGCCGTAGCCGCCCACCAGCAAAACCGCGATCGGCCGGCCCGGGTCCAGCTCCATGCGCGTGCCGTCGTGCGGGTGCGGGTACAGCTCGGGCCGCGCGGTCGGTGTCGGGATCTGCGCGTCCAGTCCCGCCAGCGCGCTGACCACGACGCGGTAGTGCGTTCGGACCGCGAAGCAGAAGACGATCAGCCCCGCCGTGATGACCAGGGTCAGCCAGCCACCCTCCAGGAACTTCTGGATGACCGTCACCACCAGAATCAGCACGCAGAGCGCGGCCGCGATGACGTGAGCCGGCAGGTGGCGCGCCCAGGTCGGATCTTTCGCGCGCCGCCGCCACCAGAAGACGGTCATTGCGATGTTCGACAGCGAGAACGTCACGAAGACGTTGATGGCATACATGACCACCAGCTTCGACACCTGGCCGCGCGTATAGACCAACGCCGCCAGAGCGGTGCCTCCCATCAGCAGGATGCCGTTGCGCATGGTCAGCCGCTCGGACAGCGCCGAGAATCGATGGGGCAGCCAGGAATCGACCGCCATGTTCGCCATGACGCGCGGCCCGTCGACGAAACCCGCCTGCGCGGCGACGAACAGGAGCGCGCCCTCGCTGACCAGCGAGATGATGACGAACGCCTTGCCGACGTGCAGGCCGCCCAGCGACCACCCGCCCGCGACGCGCTCGAGCAGCACCGCGTTCATCGTCTTGCCGTCCACGGGACGGCACTGCCACAGCAGATAGGCGACGAGAAGGCCCGACGCCATGATCGCCAGCGACGACGCCATGAGCAGCATGGTCCTTTTCGCCGTCTGCACGCGCGGCTCGCGCATGATCCCGACGCCGTTCGACACAGCCTCGATGCCGGTGTACGTGCCGCCGCCCAGCGAATAGGCGCGCATCACGAGCTTCAACACACCGAATAGCCCCAGCGCGCCCAGCGTTCCGCTGACGTTCGAGTGCACCTCTCGCGTCACGGCCGGAAACTCGGGGACGCGCCCCCCGATGGCGACGAGCAGCAGGAGCGCGTGGGTGATCAGGAAGATTGCGAAGATCGGCGCGATCGTCGTGACCGATTCCTTGATGCCACGCAGGTTCATGATGGTGAGGATCGCGATGCCGCTCACCGACACCATCAGCTCGGCGCTGAGCCATTGCGGGGGCAGAAAACTGAAGATCGCATCCGCGCCCGCGGCGATCGACACCGTGATGGTCAGGACGTAGTCGACCAGAAGCGCGCTCCCGGAGACCACGCCGGCCGGCCCTCCCATCACCTTGCTGGCGACCAGGTAACCGCCGCCGCCGGACGGGAACTGCTCGATGATCCGGCTGTAGCCGTAGCTGATGATGAAAACGGTCGCGATGGTCGCGCCTGCCAGGAAGATGGCCAGGCCGACGTGATCGCCGAGCTGCCGGAACGTCTCTTCAGGCCCGTAGGCGCTGGACGAGAGGCCGTCGGCGCCCAACCCCACCCAGGCCAGGAACGCGATCAGCGACAGCTTGTGAAACGCGTGCGGTTCGTTGACGTCCTTGGGGGCACCGAAGACGACGCGCCGGACGCGCGCCCAGATGGTCATGGGCAGACGTCCTATCCCGAGGCCGCATCAAGCCGCCATCAGAAGGCGGGGCGGGGCCGTCAATAAATCGTCAAGAAGCTCGAGGATGGGGCGTGTGCTCTGCCGCGAGCGCATCCAGTCGAACGCGATTTCGCCAGACGGCGTCGGCGCAGATGCCGCCGAACGTCATCGCGGCAACCCACGCGCAGAGCAGAACGCGCGCCGTCACAGTCGGGGCCTCGCCGCCAGCGAACATGAAGAGCAGGTACGCGAGGGGGCAGGTGAGGGCGATCAGAATGCGCCCCGCCCATGTCCGGCGTGCTTCCCATTTGCGAAGACGCAGGCGCACATGTGCGGCCGTATCACCGCGGATATCCCGGTTATCCGTCGCGGGCGTCAGCAGGAACAGGCCGGGGCGTTCGGTTTGTTTCAGTTTGGGGGCCAGCACCAGATCACCGCCTTCCCTTTACAAGGAATGATTGGGCCGCTTCGCGCCGACGTAAGCGGCTGACGTCCGAACCAACCCATCGGCAGATGCAGCCCAAGCGTTTACCGGGATCCGCACGCGCGCAAGAAAACGCCGGTCGATCGGACTGTTCCTTGACTTAACGGCCGTCCGGTTCGAGTGTCCGGCCCAGGTGAGCTGCTCGGCGGCAATTCGAACGTGTGTAGGTCTGGGCCTGGTAATGGTGCTGGGCGGGACGGTCGTGGCGTGCGGCAGCGACAACAACGGGCGGCCCGACGGCGGCAAGGGCGACGGTGCGATCGGGTCGGGCGACTGTGCGCCATCCACCGACGCCGGCGAGCCCGAGGTGCCGTCGGCTGTCAGCGTCGACGGCGGCGTCCCGATCGATCAGCTGATTCGTGCCTACGCGGTCGCGCGATGCACGTATTACGGCCGGTGCTTCTCCTTCGCGGCCTACATCGTGGATCAATGCATCGACGCCTTCACTCAGGGCAAGACGTGGACCGGGACCGAGTGTTCGCGAAACGACAATGGATCCATCTGTTTCTCGACGACGACCACCTACACGTCTCCAAGCGCGGCGCTGATCGCAGCCGTCAGCGCGGGCCAGATCGGATACGACCCGGCGCAGATGGCGGTCTGTCTGCAGGTGCTCTCCACACAGGCTTGCCACCACCTCGGCCCCTGGGAGTCGATTCCGGCCTGCAACCAGGCCTTCAGCTGTCCGTCGGGCGCGGGCGGCGATGCGGGGGCCGATGGCGGCGCCGCGGACGGCGGAGCGAGCTGCGCGACGCTGCTGCCGCAGCTGTCGTACACGCTCACGCCCTGCTCGAGCGCGAGCGACTGCCCCGGCCCCGGGCCGGTCAGCGGGCCTTACTGCGTCGACGGTTACTGCACGCCGAATGCGTGCGGGCTGTCCTCGATCGGGTGCCTGTCCATGGTCGGTGACGGCCGGCCCTGCGACTCGGATCCGCCGTTCCTCGGCTACTCCATCCCCGCGACGCCCTGGCACACCCAGCCGACGGCCCTCTGCACGCCGGAGCGGACGTGCAAGGGACTGATAGCAATGGACGCCCTCGGCACCTGCGCGCCGCCGGCGGACGTCGGCGAGTCGTGCGCGGAGGGCGCCGTCATCACGGGCTGCCGGCTGGGGCTGGTCTGTCAGTGCGGCGCCTGCCGGATGGCGCCGACGCAAGGCGCATGCGTGTCGGACACCTGCAAGGCCGGCGTCGCGTACTGCGATCTCAACACGGACCGTTGCGTTCCGGTCGGCGCGATCGGCGACCGATGCAGCGGGGACGAGAGCTGCCCGTCGAACCTGATCTGCGATCCGACGACGTCGACGTGCATGACCGGGGCCTGACCGGCCGCCGCGCCGTCACGCCTCGCCGCCCTCGTACTTCTTCCTCTTGCGCCACAGCGTCGACACGTCGATGCCGAGGATCTTCGCCGCGTCGTCCATCGTCCGGCAGCGGGAGACGACGGCCATGATGTGGGCCCGTTCCAGCTCCTCGACCGAGACATCGCCGCCGACGGCGGGCGCCAGCCCGCGTCCGGCGCTCACTGCGATCCGTTCTGGAAATGCCTGCGGTTCGATGACCGCCGACGGCCACAAGATCACCGCGCGCTCGATCGCGTTGCGCAGCTCGCGGACGTTGCCGGGCCATTCGTAGCTCGCGAGCGCGGCCTCCGCAGCCGGCGAGTAGGACGGAAGCATGCGCCCCACGGTCCGGGCGAAGAACGCCAGGAAGCGGCGGGCGAGGGGAATGATGTCCTCCCGCCGCTCGCGCAGGGTCGGCACCGCGACTTCGATCACGTTGAGGCGGAAGAACAGATCTTCCCGGAAACGCCCCTCCTTCACGTCTTCTTCGAGGTCGCGGTTGGTTGCGGCCACGACGCGCACGTCGGCCTTTCGCGTCCGGGTCTCGCCCAGCCGCTCGAACTGGCGCTCCTGCAGAAAGCGCAGCAGCTTGGCCTGCAGGCTGGCGGGCAGCTCGCCGATCTCGTCGAGGAACAGCGTGCCGCCCTCCGCGGCCTCGACGCGTCCTGGTTGATCGCGGACGGCGCCCGTGAACGCGCCCTTGGTGTGGCCGAACAGCTCGCTCGCCAGCAGCTCCTCGGTCAGCGTCGGGCAGTTGATGGTGACGAACGGGCGGTCGCGGCGCTTGCTCTCGAGGTGCATGGCGCGCGCGAGCACACCCTTGCCGGTCCCGCTCCGCCCGCGGAACAGCACGGACACATCGGCCTGCGCGGCGCGGTTCACGATCTCCATGACCGCGCGCATGGCGGGCGCCCGGGAATCGAGATCGATCTCCGGCGCTTCCGACTGCAGACGATCCTCGAGATCAACCAGCCTGGCCGACGTCGCGCGCTGCGCCTTTGCCTTTTCGACCAGGTGGCCGATCTGCGCCGGCGTGAACGGCTTCGGCAGGTAGTCCCAGGCGCCGCGGCGGATCGCCTCGACGGCGGTTTCGATCGTCGCGTAGGCGGTCACGACGACGATGACGACGTTGGGGTTCTCGGCCAGCAGTCGGGGGATCAGGTCGAGGCCGCTCTCCTGGCCGAGGCGCAGATCCAGGAAGACCAGGTCGAAAGCCGAGCGGGCCATCGCCTCGAGCGCCGCCTGCGCCGAGCCCGCCTCGACCACGGCGGCGACGTCCATCGTCTCGAGGCAGACGCGCAGCGTGTGCCGGATGTTCTTTTCGTCGTCGACGATCAGCACCGAGAAGCGCGCCACGGTGCGTAGTCTAGCGTGCAGCGCCCGTGCCACGAAAAGCGGTCAGGTCCCGACCGCTGGGGCCGGCCGTCGAGCCTCAGGCTGCAATGCGTGGGCGGCTCCAGCCTGCAAACTGCAATCCGGGCGCTTCGCCGACGGCGGAGGCGCGCCCGGTCCGCGCCGGTTCTGATGGCACGGCCGATGCTCTGACATCCACGCAAATGAAAGATCTCGTCTTGCTCGGCCTGTCGGTGGCGTTCTTCGCGCTCGCCTGGGTCTACGCCCGTTCGTTCGACCACCTCTAGCGCGAGGAGATCACGGCCATGACGCTCGACTACGGCATCGGAACCATCCTCTCGTTGCTGCTGACCGTCTACCTGGTCTACGCGCTCGTCCGTCCGGAAAGGTTCTGAGGAGTTACGAAGATGACTGCCATTGGCTGGGTACAAATCCTGATCTTCTTCGTCGCGATCCTCGCGGTGACGAAGCCGCTCGGCGTCTACATGTTCCGCGTCTTCGAGGGGGACCGGCAGCCGCTGCCGCGCACCTTCGGGCGAGTGGAGCACCTGTGCTATCGACTGTCCGGCGTCGATCCGAAGAAGGAACAGACCTGGAAGCAGTACGCGTTCGCGCTGCTCGTTTTCAGCGCGTTCGGTTTGATCGTCACCTATCTGATCCAGCGGCTGCAGGGCGTGCTGCCGTTCAACCCGCAGCACTTCGGGGCGGTCGAGCCGACGTCGGCCTTCAACACCGCAGCCAGCTTCACGACCAACACCAACTGGCAGGGCTACTCGGGCGAATCGACCATGAGTTACCTGTCGCAGATGGCGGGGCTCGCCTGGCACAACTTCACCTCGGCGGCGGCGGGGATCGGCGTCGCGCTGGCGCTCGGGCGCGGCTTCGCGCGCCGGCCGGGGCCCGATGGCGCCAAGACACTGGGCAATTTCTGGGTCGATCTGATCCGCGGCATCGTTTACATCTTCCTGCCGCTGAGCATCGTCTTCGGCCTGGCGCTGGTCTGGCAGGGCGCGATCCAGAACCTGTCGCCCTACGCCGACGTGACGACGCTGGAAGGTGCGAAGCAGACGCTCGCGCTCGGGCCGGTCGCATCGCAGGAGGCGATCAAGCAACTCGGCACCAACGGCGGCGGCTTCTTCAACGCCAACGCCGCCCACCCGTTCGAGAATCCGACGCCATTTGCGAACTTCCTTTCGCTGTTCATGATCTTCGCGGTTTCGTCGGCGCTGACCTACACCTACGGCCGGATGGCACGCGACCAGCGCCACGGCTGGGCGATCTGGGGCGCGATGTCGATCCTGTTCTTCGCCGGCGTCGTTGCCTGCTACCACTTCGAGGCCCAGGGCAACCCCGCGCTGGCCGGGCTGCCGATCGATCAGACGATCGGCAACATGGAGGGAAAGGAAGCGCGCTTCGGCGTCTCGGCGTCCGCGCTCTACGCGACCGTGACGACCGATGCGTCGTGCGGCGCGGTCAACGCCATGCACGACAGCTTCACGCCGCTCGGCGGTCTGGTCCCGCTCGCCAACATCCAGCTCGGTGAGGTGGTCTTCGGCGGTACGGGCGCCGGCCTCTACGGGATGCTGGTGTTCGTGGTGCTGACGGTGTTCATCGCCGGTCTGATGGTCGGCCGAACGCCCGAGTACCTGGGCAAGAAGATCGAATCGCGCGAGATGAAGCTGGCGATGCTGTACGCGCTGATCTTTCCGCTGATCATCCTCGGCTTTTCGGCCTGGAGCGCGGTCGCTCCTTACGGCCTGTCGTCCCTGAACAACGCCGGCCCGCGCGGCCTCATGGAGATTCTCTACGCGTACTCGAGCGGCGCCGGAAACAACGGCTCCGCCTACGCGGGGCTAAACGCCAACACGCCCTGGTACAACGTGTCGCTCGGCATCGACATGCTGGCGGGGCGGTTCCTGATGATCGTGCCAGCGCTCGGGATCGCCGGGTCGATGGTCGGTAAGAAGGTCGTTCCGCCCAGCGCAGGTACGTTCCCGACCAACGGAGGCACCTTCGCGGTGCTGCTGGTGTCGGTCGTCGTCATCGTCGGCGCGCTGACGTTCTTCCCGGCGCTGTCTCTCGGCAACATCGTCGAGCACTTCGCCGGGCTTGCCGGAAAGGTCTACTAGCCATGTTCCGCCCCAAGGCTCAAGCGCTGTCACTGTTCGACCGCGACATCATCAAGCGCGCGGTCGGGGATTCGTTCCGCAAGCTGGTCCCCCAGCACGTCGCGAAGAACCCGGTCATGTTCGTGGTCGAGATCGGCAGCCTCCTGACCACGCTGATCTTCGTCCGCGATCTCGTCCACCGCGCGTCGGCGAGCGCGCCGCTCTGGTTCACCGGCGCGGTCTCGATCTGGCTCTGGTTCACGGTCGTGTTCGCGAACTTCGCCGAGGCGGTGGCGGAAGGGCGGGGGAAGGCGCAGGCGGACACCCTCCGGCGAATGCGGAAGGAGACGATGGCGCGCCGTCTGGCGGGCGGGCGAATCGGTGGCGTGGAGGAGAGCGTTCCGTCGTCTTCACTGCGCAAGGGCGACGTCGTCGTCGTGACGGCGGGCGAGCTCATTCCCGGGGACGGCGAGATCATCGAGGGGATCGCCTCGGTCGACGAGTCGGCCATCACGGGCGAGTCGGCGCCGGTCATCCGCGAGAGCGGCGGTGACCGTTCGGCCGTGACCGGCGGAACCAAGGTGCTGTCCGATCGGATCGTGGTTCGCATCGGCGTCGACCCGGGAGAATCGTTCCTCGACCGGATGATCGGCCTCGTCGAGGGCGCGTCGCGCCAGAAGACGCCCAACGAGATCGCCCTGCACATCCTGCTCGTCGGGCTGACCCTGGTCTTCCTGTTCGCCTGCGTGACGCTGGTGCCGCTCGCGAAGTACTCGACCATCGCGCTCTCCGCGACGGTGATCGTCGCGCTGCTGGTCTGCCTGATCCCGACCACCATCGGCGGCCTGCTGTCGGCGATCGGCATCGCGGGGATGGACCGGCTGTTGCAAAAGAACGTCATCGCCATGAGCGGGCGCGCGGTCGAGGCGTCCGGCGACGTCGACACGTTGCTGCTCGACAAGACCGGCACGATCACGCACGGCAACCGGATGGCGACGGAGCTGATCCCGCTCGCCGGCGTCCGCCTGGAAGACCTGGCGATCGCGGCCCAGTTCGCCAGCCTCGCCGACGAAACGCCCGAGGGCCGCTCGATCGTCACGCTGATCGGCGAGAAGCTGAAGATCAGCGCCCCCGCTTCCCACGGCGGGACCTTCGTGCCGTTCACCGCCCAGACGCGCATGAGCGGCATCGATCTCCCCGGCCGTTCGATCCGGAAGGGCGCGGTCGACGCGGTCTCCGCCCACGTGCGCGAGCGGAGCGGGACCGTCCCTGCCGAGCTCAAGGAGATCGCCAACCGGATCGGCGACAGCGGCGGCACGCCGCTCGCCGTTGCCGACGACTCGCGCGTCCTCGGCATCATCCACCTCAAGGACATCGTCAAGACCGGCATCGCCGAGCGCTTCGCGCGTTTCCGCGCGATGGGGATCAAGACGATCATGATCACCGGCGACAACCCGCGTACGGCCGCGGCGATCGCCAAGGAGGCGGGCGTCGACGACTTCCTGGCCGAGGCGACGCCCGAGACGAAGATGCAGCTGATCAAGAACGAGCAGGCCAAGGGGAAGCTGGTCGCCATGACCGGCGACGGCACCAACGACGCCCCCGCGCTGGCTCAGGCCGACGTCGGCGTCGCCATGAACAGCGGCACGCAGGCCGCCAAGGAGGCCGGCAACATGGTCGACCTCGACTCGAATCCGACCAAGCTCCTCGAGATCGTCGAGGTCGGCAAGCAACTCTTGATGACGCGCGGGACGCTGACGACGTTCTCGATCGCGAACGACGTCGCCAAGTACTTCGCGATCCTGCCCGCGTTGTTCATGGGCGTGTTCCCGGAGATCGCGCCGCTGAACATCATGCGGCTGGCCTCGCCGTTCTCCGCCATCCTGTCGGCGGTGATCTTCAACGCGATCATCATCATCCTGCTGATCCCGCTCGCGCTGCGCGGGGTGAAGTATCGGCCGCTCGGCGCGGCGGTGATCCTGCGCCGTTCGCTGCTGGTCTACGGCGTCGGCGGCATCGTCGCGCCGTTCGTCGGCATCAAGCTGATCGATCTCGTCCTGGCAGGCCTTCGCATCATCTGAAACGAGGAACGTCCCATGCGTCGAGAAATCATGATTGCGCTGCGCGCCACGGTCGTCACGCTGATCCTGACCGGGCTCGTCTATCCACTGGCGATGACCGGGGCTGCTCAGGTCTTGTTCCACGACAAGGCGAACGGCAGCCTGGTGCGCGACGAGAAGGGGACCGTCATCGGTTCCGAGCTGATCGGCCAGGCGTTCGCGAACCCCGCCTACCTGCAGGGTCGCCCGTCGGCCGCCGGCAACAACGGTTACGACGCGACGTCGTCGTCGGGATCGAACCTCGGCCCGACGTCGAAGAAGCTGCGAGACCGCGTGGCCGGCGACGTCGAACGGCTGCGCAAGGAAAATCCCGAGGCGCCGATGCCGATCCCGGCGGAGCTGGTGACCACTTCGGCGAGCGGCCTCGATCCTGAATTGTCGCCCCAGGCCGCGCTCTGGCAGGCCCCGCGCATCGCGCGGGCGCGACAGGTGGCGCCGGGGCGCATCGCCCAGGTGATCGAGAGCAAGGTCCAGGGGCGGGACCTGGGTGTGTTCGGCGAGCCGCGCGTCAACGTGCTCGCGGTGAACCGCGCGCTCGATCAGCAGTTCGGCAAGCCGGCGCCGGTACTGCCGGCCGCGACGACGACCGCCGCGGCGAAGTAGCCCTCGGCGCCGGCCGCTCCGGATCGCCTGCACATTGCCCGATCAGCCTCTCCTCATCGTGCAACTTGCACGGGTCAGGGGCGCGGCAGAGACAGATGGCGCCGCGCCGTCCGGCGACAGTCGTCGTCGCACTCGCTGAACTTGAGCGCCAGCGAGGCCTGGTTCCGGCAGAACTCGCGCACCGACCGGCCAGGGGCCGGGTCGCAGATCGTCTTCAGGTTCTCGACGGTCCGCTGGTAGAGGGCGCGGCGCTGTTCGGCAGGAAGGGCGCGGATTTCGCGCTCTTCGTCGTCGCCGAGCAGGAAGGTGCCCGCGGCGGCCAGCATGAGCATCGCGCCGACGAGGATCGCGACGAGCCTGATGCGCGCAGCCCGAAGCGGGATGGACGGGTGCACCCGCCATGACACTCTCAGCATCCGCCTTCTTCCGGTGCATCTGGCGCGCCAGGCACGGCACGCGTCTTGATGGAGCCGGTGAGGGGGACTTACTGTCCGCACCAGCCCGATGTCGGAGCAACCCGCCAACCGTCCGCGCCCGGAAGACTTCCTGGAGCTGGTCCAGAAGGGGAAGCGCGGCCGGCTCAAGCTCTATATCGGCTTCGCGGCCGGTGTCGGCAAGACCTATCGGATGCTGGAAGAGGCGCACGCGCTGAAGAAGCGGGGCGTGGACGTCGTCGTGGGTTTCGTGGAGACGCACGGTCGCAAGGAGACCGAGGCGCTGCTCGATGGATTGGAGATCGTCCCGAGGCGCCAGATCGAGTACCGCGGCGTCACCATCGAGGAGATGAGCCTGAACAACATCCTGCGCCGCAACCCGGCGCTGGCGCTGGTCGACGAGATCGCGCACACGAACGTCCCCGGCAGCCACAACCGGAAGCGGTATCAGGACGTGTTCGAGCTTCTCGACGCCGGGATCAACGTCATCGCCGCCGTCAACGTCCAGCACCTGGAGAGCCTGAACGACGTGGTCGAGCGCGCGACCGGCGTCGCGGTCCGCGAGACCGTACCGGACAGCTTCCTGAAGCAGGCCGACCAGGTCGTCAACCTGGACCTCGCCGTCGAGGATCTTCAGGAGCGCCTGCGCGGCGGAAAGATTTACGCGCCCGACAAGATCCCCTGGGCCCTGGAGCACTTCTTCAAGGAACAGAACCTGGCCCACCTGCGCGAGCTCGCGCTGCGCGAGGTGGCCGAGAGCGTCGAGCGCGCCAGCGCGCGGCCGGTGGTCGCCGGCGCGGTGCGCTCGCCCGAGAGCGCCGCCGCGACCGGCTCGCGCAGCCGCGTGATGGTCTGCCTGTCGTCCGGCTCGCCGCGCGGCGGGTCGCTGGTGCGAAAGGGCTCGCGCCTGGCCGGCCGTCTCAGCACGGACTGGTTCGTGGTGTTCGTCGAGACGCCCCGGGAATCGCCGGAGCAGATCGATTCGGAGGCCCAGCGACACCTGCTGACCAACACGGACATCGCCCGCGAGCTGGGCGCCGAGGTGGTGCGCCTGCGCGCGCGCGATCCGGTCGACGCCATCCTGGAGTTCGCCCGCTCGCACGGCGTCGGCCACCTGGTGGTGGGGCGCTCGCACCAGCCGATGTGGAAGCAGCTCCTCGGCCGCTCCATCGCGATGCGGCTGGTGCGCGAGGCGCACGGCCTGGACGTGCACGTCGTGGCGACGGAGGAGGAGGGCGACACGTGACGCTGCGGGCGAAGCTGCTGCTGGCCCAGGCGCCGCTCGCGGTGGCGCTGGCCCTGGTGGGCGTCCTGTCGGCCACGGTGACTACGCGCCTCGCCGGCCAGTCGCGCCTGATCCTGGCGGACAACTATCGCAGCGTGCTGGCCGCTCAGCGCATGAAGGAGTCGCTCGAGCGAATCGACAGCGCGGCCGTCTACCGGGTGGCCGGCCACGAGACCGGCACGGTCGAGGCGATCGCCGCCCACAAACGCACCTTCGAGAGCGAGCTCCAGGTTCAGGAAGGCAACATCACGGAGGCGGGCGAGGGGGAGGCGACGCACGCGCTGCGCGAGTCGTGGAACGCGTACCTGAAGGCGCTGGACGCGTATCTTCCGCTCGCCACGCGCGCCGAGCGGGAGGAGCGCTACTTCGGCGTCCTGCAGCCGACGTTCTTCCGCATCAAGCAACGCGCGGACGACATCCTGGCGATGAACCAGGACGCCATGGTCCGGAAGAGCGACCAGGTGGCGGACCGGGCCCACCTGCTGGAGCAGATCGTCACGGGGGCGATCGTCGTCGTCTCGATCCTGGGGCTGCTGGCCGCCACCTGGCTGATCGCGCGCGCGCTGAGGCCGCTGCGCATCGTCAGCGCGGCGGTGCGCCGCTTCGGTGAAGGTGACCTGAAGGCGCGCGCGGACGTCCGTGGCGAAGACGAGATCGCCGCGGTCGCGACCGAGTTCAACAGCATGGCCGACCGGCTGGAACGCTACCGCAAGAGCTCGCTGGGCGAGCTGCTACAGGCCCAGCAAGCGGCGCAAGCGGCGATTGACGGCATCGCCGATCCGGTGTTGCTGCTGGACGCGGCCGGAAAGCTGCAAGGCGCGAACACGGCCGCCTCGACGATGCTGGGGATCAACACCGAGCGGGCGGGCGCCGACCCGTTCGCCGGGATCGATCCCGGCATCCGGGCGCTCGTCGATCGCCTGCGCGGGCACGTGCTGGCGGGCCGGGGCGCCTATGTGCCGAAAGGCTTCGAAGAGGCGGTGCGGGTCCCGTCGGCGGCCGAGGGGGAGCGCGTGCTGCTGCCGCGCGGAACGCCGATCTACGGCGAAGACGGTACGGTCGCGGGCGCTGCGATCGTGCTTCAGGACATCACGCGCCTGTTCCGCTTCGACGAGCTGAAGAACGACCTCGTCGCCACGGTGGCGCATGAGTTCAGGACGCCGCTGACGTCGCTGCGGATGGCGCTGCACCTGGTGACCGAGGAGGCGGTCGGGCCGCTGACGCCGAAGCAGGCGGATCTGATGTTTGCCGCGCGCGAGGACTGCGAGCGGCTGCAGGTGATCGTCGACGAGCTGCTCAACCTGTCCCGCATCGAATCGGGGACGATCGAGCTCCATCGGCGGCGGACCGATCCCGGCGGGCTGATCGAGCTGGCGATCGAGCCGCACCGGGCCGCCGCGGAGCAGGCGCAGATCACGCTTCGGACCGAGGCCCTGCCGGGGCTGCCCGAGGTGTTCGTCGATCCCGACCGCATGCAGCTCGTCTTCTCGAACCTGCTGACGAACGCGATCCGCTTCGCGCCGCGCGACAGCGAGATCGTCGTGCGCGCGCGCGCCGAGGCGGCGGTCAGCGAGGCCGGGTCACACCGGGTGCCGGCGCCGACGCGGATCAGGTTCGAGGTCGCCGACCAGGGGCGCGGCATCGCGGCCCAGCACCAGGCCGGCCTTTTCGAGAAGTTCTTCCGCGTCCCCGGCAGCCCCGAGGGCGGCTCGGGCCTGGGGCTGTTCATCGCCAAGGGCGTCGTCCAGGCCCACGGCGGCGAGATCGGGATCGACAGCGAGCCCGGTCGCGGCGCGCGGTTCTGGTTCACGGTCCCCGTCGTCGCGCCCGCCGCGTGAAGACTGAAGCGCCCGGTCGCCCTGGGCTGGCGACCGCTGGCGCGTCGAATCGCGCCGCTCGCGCGCGTCGGCCGCGGCGCGCCCGGCGGCGGTGGCATCGTCGGGGCATGACGGCAAACGACAACAACATCGAATTCGCGGCGATTCGCGAAGAGGTGCAACCGTTCTCGCGGCAGGAGCTGCGCGGGATGCTGCGCGCGCCGCTGCGGATGGTGGACCTGGTGCTGGGCGAGCGGCGGCGGCTCGCCGCCAACGTCGCGCAGGAACACCGGCTGCCGTCGCTGCTGCTGGCGCTGACGGTCGCGACCGCGGTGTTCGCGCTGCCGTTCGGCGCGGTGCTGGGGGCGGGCGGCGTCTGGCGCGTGGCCGCGCTGTTGCTCGGCGGGCTGGCGATCTGCGTCCCGTCGTTGCACGTCTTCGGGCGATACCTGGGGGCCGGTCTGTCGGGCGCGCAGACGCTGGCTCTGGCGCTGGCCGCGACCGCGGTGACGTCGCTGTTCACGCTGGCGTTCGCGCCGATCCTCGGCTTCCTGCGCGCGACCATGAGGTCGTATCCGTCGGCCGAGCACATCTCGTGGGGGGAGATGGCCGGCGTGCTGCTCGTGGTCGCCTTCGCCGCCGGTATCGGCCAGCTCTTCCGCCTGCTGCGCCGCGAGCACCTGCTGCGCGGGCTCGCCCCGTCGATCGGTCTGGTGCTGATCCCCTGGCTCGCGCTCTACGTCTTCATCACGGTGCGGCTGGCCTGCGTGCTGGGGCTGGTCTAGGTCGGATCGATCGATGCGGCGGGACGTCGCGACGCTGCTGGCGGCGTCGGCCCTGTACGGGTTCTCGATCGGCTGCGTTCACAGCACCCGCTTCGGCCTGCACAATCTCATCAAGTTTCCGCTCCTGTTCCTGATCACAGGGATCGCCTGCGCCGTCGCCTATCATCTGTGGGCGCTGCTGGTGGGCGGCGCACGCTTTCGATTCGTCGACGTGCAGCGCCTCGCCATGCGTCTTTACCGCGACGCCGCGCTGCTGCTCGCGGCGCTGGCGCCCGCCAACTGGTTCCTCGCCCGCACGCTGGCCCCGCCTGATGGGGTGTCACTTCACGAGTACCCGATGTTCCTAGGCCTCAACGTCGGCTTCATCGCGTTCGCGGGCACGCTCGCGCTCGTTCGTCAGGTGCGCGCGCTCGCGCGCTTTCACCCCTGGCCGCTGTCGCGCCGGCTGATCACGGTCGGCGGCTGGCTGGCGCTGTCGCTGCTGGTCGGCGGCCAGGCGGCCTGGACCCTGCGGCCGTTCTTCGGCGTCCGCAGCATCCCCGGCGAGAAGACGCGCTTCTTTCTCGGCTCGGCGCCCGATTACCGCGGCTCGACGAACTTCTACGAAGCGGTCCGCGACGTGATCACGCGACCAACCCTGGCGCCGGACTACATCCAGCGCGGAACCGGCTACGACGCCGCACCCTTTAATTGATGACGAACAGTGTCGCGGACAGCGGCGGCAGCTTGTACGCGATCTGGCCGTCCTTGACGTCGACCGGCGCCTGCGGCTTGAGGTCGGCGCTCGAGCCGTCGAGCGTGTAGACCTGCGCCTTGCTGTACTTGCCGCCCTTGACCGCGATCTTGCCGGCGAAGATCGAACGCAGCTCCTTGTTGATCACCAGGATCGTCAGCTGCCCCTTCTTCTTGGTGTCGGTCGCCGCGAAGATCGACGCCTTGGCCTGGTCGGCCGGCGTCGCGGCGACCGCCGTGTCGCCGAACGTGCCGTGCTTGCCGTCGTAGTTCCGGTACAGCCGGAAGGCGGCCTTGATGTAGCCGGGCAGTTCACGCTTGTCGCTAAAATTGCCCCAGTAGTTGGCGAGATAGAGACCCTCTCGCCCGAACACGCCCAGCGCGTCGGCCTGCGCGAGCCCGCCCGAAACGTGATCGGCGCCGCCGTAGTCGTACTCGGTGATGCTCAGCTTCGTCCCCGGGTAACGCTCGCCGATCTTTTCCAGCAGCGACGGGATCAGGCGGATCGGCTTGCCGCCCGTGCCCGTGCCCCCGCCGGTGATCCAGCTCTTCTCGACGTACGTCGGGTCCCACAGGCTGCGCGGCGCCTGCAGGCGGGCCGCGACGGTCTTGGGCGAGTTGTCCTTGTCGGTGATCCGCTTGGCGCCGCGCGCTTCCGGATACCAGTGAACGTCCAGCACATGCACGAGCCGCTTCTTGTGCTTCGCTTCCAGCTCCTTCATCGACGCGAGGAAGTAGTCCAGGTAGCTGCCGTACTTCTCGTTGTGCTCCTTCGCGTCGGGCGCATCGGACAGCGATACGTATTCCGCCCACCCGAACGCCACCGCGCCCAGCGTCTGCGCGCTCGGGTCCAGGCGTGCGATCTCGCTCGCGAGCGCCTCGGTGCGCTTCACCATCTCGTCGTAGCGCGTCCGCTCCGGGTGGATGCGCGGGTGGGTGCTGGGCCAGAGGGCCGGCTCGTTGTCGAGCGCATAGAACTTGATGCCGCCGTCCTTGGCCCTGCCCAGCTTGTTGACCAGGAAATTGACGAACTCGTCCTCATAGACCGTCTTGTCTTTGAGATCCGGTGTCAGGCTCAGGGGCCCCGGCTTCTTCGCGAGCGACTTGTCCCAGCGCGGGCTGGGCGCCTTCTCGTCCTCATTGACCGACTTGTTGGGCTTGTCGGCGGCGACGTAGTCGACAATCGGGATCGTCGCCAGCGTCTCGGCGCCGATCGATTTGTCCTCCTTGGCGAAGTCGACGTACTGCGCGCCCGGTACGTCGCAGTCCTTGAAGCCGAGCATGGTGCACTGCCATTCGTCGCTCTGGTGTTTGTAGTCGCTGCCGGCGTTCGAGGCGTTGATCTCCCAGTTGTATCCGGTCATGCGGTTACCGCCCATGCGACGCACGGTCACACCGATGCCGTCGTCCTTTTGCATGTTGATGCCGTAGACGTAGGGGCTGATCGGCCGGATCACCTTCCCGGTGTCGACCTCGAACGTCAGCTCGCCCGCCTCGACGGGCGCCGTGCTCGCCTGCGCGTCCTTGGACGCCGCCGCCAGCGACTTCGCGCGGCGCCGGTCGGTGGTCATGGACGTCGGAAGTCCGCCCATCGCGATCTGCTTGCCGAAGTTCTCCACCTTCACGCCGCCGAGCTCGATCACCTGCGGGTCGTAGCCGAGGCGGAAGATCATGTTGGCTTCGCCGGCGGCGTAGGCGGCGACGGCGTTGAAGCGCGCCTGCACCCGCACCCAGTCGGACCCGGCCTGCACTGGATACTGGGTCGACTTCGTGAACGGCGAGCGCCCGAGCTCGAACACGAACTCGGTCTCGCCGACGCTCCCTTCTTGCGGCGTCTCGGTGCGGAACCAGAAGGTCGCCAGGATCGCGTCGTCCTTCGCGACCGGCGCCGCGATCGGCGTCTGCAGCTGCACCGCCCACTCATGGCTGGACCCTTCCTTGATCGAAAAGCGCATCGCGTCCGAGAACGGCTGTCCCGTCACGGTGATCGGCGACGCCTCGGCCGCCTTGGCGTTCTCGCCCATGATCTTGAACGCGGCGATGCCCGCTCCGCCCAGCAGGTCGACCCGCGACATCCCGGCGATGCGCGCATTCGCGGCTTCCTGGATCGGATTGGGGGCGTTCGCGTCGGACGCGGGGGCGCCCGCGGTAGGCACCGCCGCCGAAGTGCTTCCGACGGCTGCCGGCGGCGGCGCGGTGCGCTTGATGCAGCCCGGGGCGGCGATCACGATGGCGATTGAAAATGAAGTGAGGAGGGGCGCGGACCTGAGCATGCGCGGGAGAGTAGCCGGTTTCGCGGACGATCGTCGCGCGTTTGCGCGAGATCGACGATAATGCCGCCCATGAAATCGATCAGGACCAGAGTTCCGCGCATCGGCGCCGTCCTGCTGTCTGCGGCCGCCGCCACCCTGCTCGTCACCGGCTGCGTCGTGACGGCTCAACCTCCGCCCGCCTACCCGGCGGCGCCCGGCGGCGGGCTCGAGTGGAACGTCAACCGCCGGGGGTTGGACATCCGCAATTTCGATCTGGTCACGCCCAGCCCGGAGGCCTGCCAGTCGGAGTGCATGAACGATCCCCAGTGCATGGCGTTCACGTACGTGAATCCCGGCGTGCAGGGGCCGAGCGCGCGCTGCTGGCTCAAAGGCGGCGTGCCGGAGCCGACGCCGGACACGTGCTGCGTCTCGGGCGTCAAGTACGCGGGCGCGCCGCCGCCCCAGGGCGCACCGCCGCCTCCGCCGCCGCCCGCGCCGGCACCACCGCCGCCCGCGCCGCCGCCGCCCCCGCCGCAGTCGAGCTGGCAGGGCACGCCGATGACGCCGCCGCAACCCCCGCCGCCGTCGGGCTGGCAGGGCGCGCCGATGACGCCGCCGCCGCCGGCCGGACGCCAGTGGGAGCCGCGCACCGATCGTCCGGGCATGGACTATCGCAGCTTCGATCTTCCAGCGCCGCGCCCCGAGCTCTGTCGCGATGCCTGCTGGCGCGAGCCGCAGTGCCGCGCGTTCACGTACGTGCGGCCCGGCGTGCAGGGACCGAGCGCGCGCTGCTGGCTCAAGAACCCGGTGCCGCCGGCGCGCCTGAACGATTGCTGCCTTTCGGGCGTGAAGTAGGGAAGCAAGCGATGGCGCAGCACAAGGCGAAGATCGAATGGAAGTGCGAGACGCCGGAGTTCCGGCTGGGCAAGTACACGCGCGAGCACACGTGGGCGTTCGACGGCGGGCTCAAGGTGGCCGCGTCGGCGGCGCCCGCGGTCGTGCCGGCGCCGTACTCGAACCCGGCGAACGTCGATCCCGAGGAGGCGTTCGTCGCCGCGATCGCGAGCTGCCACATGCTGACCTTCTTGCACGTGGCGCGGCTGGCGGGCTTTCAGGTCGAGTGCTACGAGGACGAGGCGATCGGCGAGATGGGGAAGAACGAGCGCGGCGCGGCCTGGGTGGCGGTGGTCACGCTCAGCCCCAAGATCGTCTACGGCGGCGACAAGCGCCCGTCCCACGAACAGGAGGCGCAGCTTCATCACAAGGCGCACGACGGCTGTTTCATCTCGCAGTCGGTCAAGACGGAGGTGAAAGTCGCCGGCTTCGAATGAAGCGTGATCGCTTCCTGAAGGATTTGTTCCCCTCCGGCTATTTGAGATAGTGTGTCGGAACGAAAGGAAGGGCGTCGATGAACAGCCACTCTCGTTCCCGCGCGGTCGCATCGGCAGCGTTGGTCCTGGCTCTCTCCGGCGGGTTGGCGGCGGGCTGCGGCGGCAGCAGCAGCGGCGGTCCCGAGGACGCCTTCATCGGTCGCTGGTTCCAGCAATCGCCGAATCCGGCGGATCCCACGGCCACGGGCTTCAATCTGACCTGTACCGATCCGGCCTGGACCTCCCTGACTCAGCCGATCCAGTTCTGGACGGAGTTGCAGTTCGAGCACGGCACCCTCACCACCCTCGCCGAGACTGGACCGGGCTGCCCAGGGATCAACTACACGATCAAGGGCAAGGCCGCGACGGTCCCGCACCCGGATCCGTACACGGGGATGGATCCCGGCTGCGTGATCCAGTTCACAAATACCGACGCTTCCGGGAACAGCTTTCCCGCATTCCTGGTCATCACGCCCGGCGACGCCGCCAACTGGAGCTTCATGCTCCTCGACACGAAATCCAGCGGCGGAGCGCCCCAGGGGCGGCTGGCCGGCTCGGCGACGGGCCACATCATCACGGTGGACGCGACCAACACGGTCATCATGAGCAACCCCGACTGCACCTACGCCGGGATGGACACCTACTACCGCCTGACCCAGCCGTAGCGGCCTGGCCTCCTCGCGCGGCGTTGGGCCCGGATCCACGAGAAAGCCGCTGCGCGTCGTGATTTCTTTGCTGTATCATCGGGGCCGCATGGCCCGCCCGTATCTGGCCGCGGTGGGATTGGTCGTCGTCGCGCAAACATACGCGTGGGCGGACAACCCGGCCCAGGACGTCACGCGGTCGCCGACCGCGCCGCTGCCCGGCTATCTGAAGAAGCTGGAAGGATCGACCGCCGAGTTGTCGACGTACGTCGGCTCGGGAACGTTCTACGTCAGCGGCTACCGCAACCCGTACGTGTCCATCGCGCTGTTCCTGCGGCCGAACTACGACCTCGGCACGCGCTACAAGCTGGCGCTGCGCGCGCGCATCTACGTCGAGCAGGAGCTGACCCAGCCCGACAATCCGACGGGCCGGCCCTTCTATCCGTACGACCCGTGGGTCTGGCTCGCCGCCGACAACATCCACACGTTCGAGCATTCAAAGGTGCGGATCGGCGGAATGGTGCGGACGATCATTCCGGTCTCGTACGAGAGCCGCTACCAGCACAGCCTCTTCGGGATCGGCACGGGGCCGAGCGTCAACCGCGACTTCGAGCTCGGACAGGTGAACGACGAGGCGCGGAAGTGGACGCTGAAGCTGACGTACGCGTTCACCGCGTACAAATACTTCCAGTCCAGCGACTTCCGCGGCAGCGGTCCGGGCGACACGACGGGTTGCATGGCGCCGCCCAGCGCCGGCGCGCCCGGCGCGAGCGGCGGTACCGGTTTGACCGCGGCGGCGTCCGATCGTTGCGGCGGACCGGCCAACGCCAACTTCTCATTCTCCAACTTCTTCATCGCCAACGTCGCGCACGGCAAGTGGTCGTTCGGGATGACGCTGCTGATCCAGAACACGTTCAACCATTCGATCCCGACCGACATGTTCACGCCGCAAAACGGGGTGAACACGGGCCGCACGGACAACACCTGGGGCATCCTTTCGCTCGGCTACCAGCTGCGTCCGCACTTCGGGCTGTCGGCGGGCATCTCCAGCCTGCAGCCCGCCCTCGATTCCCAGTACCGGTACCCCCGCTTCCCGTTCTGGGACCTGTCGGGCGGTAACTACAACAACTACAGCCAGGTTTTCATCGGCGTCAACGGAACCATCTAGGAGAACCTCATGCTCGCCACTCGCAAACGCAGTTCGTCGTCCGTTGCGTTGCTCATGCTGCTGCCGTCGTTTGGCGCGCTGATGACCGCCTGCGCCGGACAAGCGGACATCTCCCGCGTGCAGCCCGACGCGATCGACAAGTCGATCTTCTTCGAGACCGACGGGGTCACGCCGCGAAAGTTCTACTACCGGCAGACGATCGTCGGCGTGCCGCCCACCACCGCCTGGGCCTTCGAGGGGCTCATGAGCGACATGGCCAAGGTGCGCTTCGAGATCACCGACGTGGCTCTGGTCGGCTACCGCGCCTACGACTACGCGCCCGGCTCCGAGAGCCCGACGACCAGCGGGAACAACAACACGGATTCGCCGGTGCTGATCTACAAGATCATGTCCCACTTCGATATCAAGCGCGAGTACAACCCGGCGACGGGCGAGCAGACGAACGTCATCTCCGAGAACGTCCAGGATCGGCCCTGGAACCAGCGCCAGTACATGCGGGTCGATTGGTCCCAGAACTTTGCGGATCCCGCCAACTACGATCCGGTTCCGATGGACCCCCTTCTCGCCTCGACCACGAGCAGTGGGCGTTACGTCAGCGAAGACGATGACCCCTTGTTCAATCCGGATCGACCGACGTTCACGCGCGACTACATCAGCTTCACGCACGTCCAGAATCGGTATCCGGACCTCCTCGCCTGCTACACGATGTTCGGCGGCGACGACGAGGTGGGGCCGTACGGCTGCGGCGACGCGCAGATCACCTTCCGGAACGCGCTGATGCCCGTCCCCGCGACCGAGTACGAGCCGCTGCCGTACCCCGACCGCCACGTCATCACGGACACCGACGGGACGCCGCTGCGCATGGCGTTCACGGCGGACGCCGTCATCCCGTGCAACCCGGCGTCGCTGCAGGCGGCGGGGCTGACGGGCGACGACTGCACCACCGCGGGCCTCGACGAGTTCGCGAAGTTCGGCTTCTTCCGGACGGCGCTGCCGACATACAACCGGCAGGTCGGCTCGACCCAGGAAGACCGCCTCTACTACGCCAACCGCTGGAACATCTGGCAGGAGACGATCGCCAAGCAGAACGACGGGAAGACGCCGATCCTGGACGCCCAGGGCAACCCGGTCCGCATCCCGCTTTCGCAGCGCAAGACGAGGACGATCACCTACTACCTGAACCCGGAGTTCCCCGACGACCAGGCCCTGAAGGACATGGCCAAGACCGTGGTCGCCGACTGGAACACGGCGATGAAGGAGACGGTCATGGCGACGCGGATGGCGACGGCGACGCACTTTCCGGCCATGACCGACGTCAAGACGATGGCGCAGAGCCTGCCCGACATCTTCAAGCTCGAGGACAACGGCTGCACGCTGGCCAACGTCAACAAGTTCGTCACGACCAACACGGACGTCCGCGCGCAGGTCGAGCAGCGCGACACGACGCACGTGATCGACTTCGACAACCTCCAGCAGGCGGACCTGTTGAAGGCGTGCACGGCGCTGGAGGTCGTGACCCAGAGCCGCGCCGACGGCGACGCCAAGAAGTTCATCTGGCAGCACGACGGAGACCTGCGCTACTCGTTCATCCACTGGGTCGACCGGCCTCAGGTGCAGGGGCCGCTGGGCTACGGCCCGTCGTCGGCCGATCCCGAGACCGGCGAGATCGTTTCGGCGGCGGCCTACCTCTACGGCGCGGCGCTGGACGTCTACGCAAAGTTCGCGGTCGACAGCGTCCAACTCGCCAACGGCAACCTGAGCCTCGACGACCTGCTGTCGGGCCAGACGATCAGCGACGTGCTCGCGCGGAGCGCCGCCGCCACGAAGATGCACGCGAACGAGAAGATGACCGACGCCGCGAAGGCCGCGATCAAGTCGCGCATGCAGGCGCTGGGGCCGACGCTGGACGACCGACTGAGGAAGGTGGCGGCCGGGATCGACGACCAGCCGATGAACCAGATCAAAGGGACGACGGCGGAGAAGCTGCTTCTCAACGACGACGTCCTCCCGGCCGTCATTCCTGGCTACCGGCCCGGTGATGCCGTGCCGAACAACGTGTTCGACACGGCGATGGCCATGCCCTGGCTGTCGTCGCAGGCGCGCGAGCAGCGCCGGCAGCGCTTCCAGACGCTGGCCACGCACAGCTGCATCTACATGGCGGAGTTCGCGGATGACGCGATCCTCGGGACGGCGCTGGAGCTGGACAAGCTGAAGCTGACGCCCGACGAGATGTTCAAGGAGCTGCGCGTGCGCATCTTCCGGGGTCTCACCGACCACGAGGTCGGCCACACGATGGGGTTGCGGCACAACTTCGCGGCGTCGACCGACGCCCTCAACTACGACGATGAGTACTGGCGCGTCCGCACCGATCCCACCATCCCCCAGGACAAGTGGGAGTCCGAACACTCGCTGTCCGAGCTGGCCTACGCGTCGGTGATGGACTACGGCGCGCGCTTCAACAGCGACATCCGCGGCCTCGGCAAGTACGACACGGCGGCGATCCGCTTCGGATACGGGCAGATGATCGACCTCATCCAACAGACATACGAGTCGGCGTACACCGGTCTGCGCAACGACATCTTCCTCTACGATTACATGAAACTCCTCGACCCGTACGAGGCGGGTACCGCCGACGGCAAGCCCGACAACTTCACCACCGCCGCGACCACGGTCGCCCCCTACCAGGCGTTGATCGACATCTGGACGACCGACTTCCGCCAGCTCGCGACGAACATGGGGAAGATTCACATCCTCCCCGAGCGTCCCTACAAGTTCTGCGAGGACCTGTTCGAGGGCAACCTCGACTGCAAGACCTGGGACCGCGGCGCCAACCAGCGAGAGATCGTCGACAACATCACCGAGCAGTACCAGAACTACTACGCGTTCAACGCCTACCGGCGCGGCCGGAGTAACTGGGGCATCGACAGCTACCTGAACCGGCTCGAGTCACGGTACTTCAACCGTTACTCCGAGGCGTTCCAGTTCTTCTACTTCCTGTCGAACTACACCGACGTCGACCTGGGCCCCGATCTGTTCGTGGCATCGGTCGACGCGCTGAACGCGCTCGGCGCGATCCTGCAGACGCCCGAGCCGGGCCTGCACTGCCCGACCGCCACCAGCCCGAACGTCGCGACCTTCCCGGTCGACCCGCAAACGGGCAACCTCAACCCGGACCTCTGCCTCGCCAACCAGCCCAAGCTCGACATCGAGCTCCCGGACGCGAAGCCGTTCTACATCAACTTCTCCGACGACTATTACTACACGTTCACGCGCGTCGGATCGCTGCTGGAGAAGCTGGAGGCCCTGTCGGCGCTCACCAGCACCGAGTCGCGCTTCTTCCGCGTCGACGAGCTGTCCGACGTCGCGGCCCGATCGTCCATCAACTACTACCGCATCTTCCGCGACGAGGTGGTCAAGCTGCTGTCGGGCGTGATCCGCAACGACCCCGCGACCTACACGGCGACGCTGGCCGGCGCGTCGCCCAATTCCGCGTTCCAGGCGACGCCGGTCGTGGACCTGGACACCTTCGGCGTGCTGAACCCGCCGGCGCCGCCCTACGCTCAGTCGAACGCGATCCACGTCCTGACGCCGGTCAACAAGAGCATCCGGTACTGGGCGCTGTTGTTCGGGCTGGGACGCCTGGGCAGCACCTGGGACTACACGCTCGACTTCCAGAACTTCGTCGCGGTCGCCGTGAAGGGGTCGGAGGACGACTTCACCCTCGCGCCGAACCTGGTCGTCGAATACACGCACCCCGAAACGGGGATCACCTATCGCGCGCCCACCAACACGGGCGGCGCGGCGCCCAACATCGGCAGGCAGCTGCTCGACGAGCTCAACGCCATCACCGGCGTCGCCGGCACGCGCGGCACCGTTCCGCTCGACGTCGGCAGCTACACCGACGGCTCGGCCGTGCCCGACTGGTACTCGGCCAAGGCCGACCTCGACGCGGCGGCGGCGCTGCCGAACACGCAGGACAACCAGACGGCGTACAGCCAGGCGCTGGGCACGTTCAACTACGTCAACAGCCTGGTCGGGTACCGCATCGACTTGATCGCCGACATCCGGCTGTTCCGCAAGTTGCTTCTGCTACCTTGATGGTGATGGGAACCCTGGGAGGGTTCCCAAACCCTCCCGCGATGGGCTCCGGCGGGCAAAGCCCGCCTTCGCCCGACGCGCTACGGGTGTTCGACGCGATCCTGTTCGACAACGACGGCGTCCTCGTCGACACCGAACATCTGTATTTCCGCGCGAACCAGGAGGCGCTGGCGGGCATCGGGATCGCGCTCGACGCGGCCGCGTACGTCGAGCTGTTCCTGCGGGAGGGGCGGGGCGCCTGGCACCTCGCGCGCGAGCGCGGCCTCGGGCCAGCCGAGATCGATGTTCTGCGGGACGCGCGCGATCGGCGTTACTTCCAGCTGGTCGGGGAGGCCGACGTCCTCATCCCGGGCGTGGCTGAGATCGTGCCGGCGCTCGCGCGTCGGTACCGGTTGGCGATCGTGACCAGCTCCGAGCCGGGGCCGTTCGCGCGCACGCACGCGCGGACGGGGCTCCTGGAGCACTTCGAGCTGGTGCTGGCGCAGGGCGACTACGCGCGCTCGAAGCCGGAGCCCGATCCGTACCTCCGCGCGGTCGAGCGGCTGGAGGTGCCGGCCGCGCGCTGCCTGGTGATCGAGGATTCCGAGCGCGGCCTGCGCGCCGCCAAGGCCGCCGGCCTGCAGTGCTGGGTGATCCCGTCGGCGCTCACGGCGGGCGGGCAGTTCGATGCGGCCGACGCGGTGCTGGCCAGCCTGGACGCCGCCGCCGCGCGCCTGCTCTAGATCAAAATGCCGTTCGCCTTGAACCAGGCGATCAGTCGATTCCAGCCGTCGGCGGCGTCGGCGGGACGGTAGCTGGGCCGGTAGTCGGCGAAGAAGGCGTGGCCGGAGTCGGGGTAGACCTGAATCATCGACCGCTTCGCGGCGGCTCCACCCCCGGCCAGCGCCTTCCGCATCTCCTCGACGCTGGCGAGCGGGATGCCCTGGTCCTGACCGCCGTAAAGGCCCAGCACCGGCGCCTTCACCGCCGCCGCGACGTCGAGCGGGTGGCGCGGGTGAACCGCGTCCCGTTCGCCGGTCAGCCGGCCGTACCAGGCGACGCCCGCCTTGATGGCGGCGGCGTGCGCCGCCCAGAGCCAGACGATCCGGCCGCCCCAGCAGAAGCCGGTGATGCCGACCCGCCCGGCGTCGCCGCCGCCCGCCGTCTTCGCCCACGCGACCGTCGCGTCCAGATCGCCCAGCACCTGCTCGTCCGCGACCTTCGAGACCACCTTGCCCATGATCTCTTTCATGTCGGCGATCTTCGACACGTCGCCCTGGCGGACGAACAGATCGGGCGCGACGGCCAGGACGCCGAGCTTCGCGAGCCGCCGGCAGACGTCGCGGATGTGCTCGTGGACTCCGAAGATCTCGTGCACGACCAGCACGATCGGCGGCTTGCCCTTCGGTTTGGCGGGGCGCGCGCTGTAGGCCGGTATGTCTCCGGCGTGGGTCGGGATGTGGACGTCCGCGAGGGTCAGCCCGTCGGCGCTTGTCGTGATGGTCGCGGCCGAGATCGGGCGGACTGCCAGGGCGAATCCGGTGCCGACGGCGCCGGCGATGATCTCGCGACGGGTGAGGTCGGAGCTCCGCATGGCCGGGATTCTATCCTTTTATTCCTCTTGTCCTCGTGCGCGGCACGTTGACCACGGCCGGCGGCAATGGCGTATCCTTTCCTTACCGTGGACGCGAGCCTGGAATCCGGCCCGGATGCAGCGGCGCCGCGCCGACCGGCGGCGGTGCCCGCCGACAGCGTCTGGAACGCGGAATCCGACAAGTGGGAAGTGTCGCGCCGGAACGCGGCCGGGCTTCGCGACGGCGAATGCCTGCTGTACCGCGACGACGGGACGCTGTTTTCGCGGACGCACTTCGTGGCCGGCGTCCAGGACGGTCCGTTCGCGATCTACCACCGCAACGGCGACGTCGCGCGCGAGGGGCGCAGCATCGGCGGCCTCCTCGACGGAACCGTGACCGCCTACGCGTCCGACGAGCCCGGCGGCGAGGTGCTGCGCAACTGCTGTGTTCC
>Ga0066903_100000412_pt1 | contig 26342 bp, 15 predicted proteins | sample PanSoiMetaGPlot1_FD_67491 | JGI IMG/M metagenome (GOLD analysis project Ga0066903, IMG submission 67491) | Tropical forest soil microbial communities from Panama analyzed to predict greenhouse gas emissions - Panama Soil - Plot 1 (version 2) | ecosystem: Environmental > Terrestrial > Soil >... | reverse complement strand
GACGCGATCAAGGCCGCGATCAAGAACTACCAGGATAAGCAGGAGAAGTCCGACGCGCCTAAGGCCGAGACGGTCGAAGTCGCCTGTGCTGTGAGCTGAGGTAGGGTGGGTGGAGGCTTTGCGCAACCCACCACTACGTATAATCCATCGAGTCTCTTTCCGTCTTTGAGGAGTGTTTCATGTCCACCGGCGTGGTTGACCAACCCACCATTGGCGTCAAGACGGCCGATGTCCCGGCAACCTTCCCGATTTCCGTGACCGAGAAGGCTGCCAACGAGGTTAAGCGGATCATCGCCGACCAGCAGGCGGCGGGCGCCGCGGAGAAGTTGTACCTCCGCATCAGCGTCCGCGGTGGCGGCTGCTCCGGCTTCCAAAACAAGCTCGACCTCGACACCACCTTCAACGAGAAGACCGACATGCTCTCCGAGCAGCATGGAGTCTCACTGATCGTGGACAAGAAGAGCATGCTCTATCTGCAAGGCGCCCAGATCGACTTCCACGAAGACTTGAACGCTCGCGGCTTCCGCATCACCAACCCGAGCGCCAAGGGGACGTGCGGGTGCGGCAGTTCCTACTCGATGTGACGGGGCGATTGTCGCATAAGTCCTATAGGTCCTCGGACCTATAGGACCTATCAGAGAGCCATGACCCACTTCGACCGCCTCGGCCTACCGAGGCGTTTTTCGCTTGACCCGCTTGCCCTCGAGCGCGAGTACCTCGCCCGCAGCCGGGCCGTCCACCCTGACTACCACCAGCTCGCCAGTTCCGCGGAGCAAGCGGCCAGCGTCGAACTCTCCGCCGCCGTGAATGAGGCGTACACGACCTTGAAGGATCCGTTCAAGCGCGCCGAATACCTGCTCCAACTTGAAGGCGGGCCATCCGCGAGCGAATTGAAAGACATGCCGGCCGAGTTCCTCGAAGAGATGCTCGACCTGCGCATGGAGATCGCCGGCCTAACTCCCGACTCGCCTGAAGCCCAGACAATGGAGAAGCAACTGCGCGACCGGCGTGACCAGATGCTGTCCGAAGTCGGCAGGCTCCTCGAGAGTCTGACTCCGGAGAACCGAACCGCTCGCCTCGCCGATGCGCGGCGCCGGCTTAACGCAACCAAGTACGTCCAAAACCTGATCCGCGACTTACGAGCCTTGTAAACTGACTCCCCGGGGCGCTTAGCTCAGCGGTAGAGCGTTCGCCTTACACGCGAAGTGTCACAGGTTCGATCCCTGTAGCGCCCACTGGCCGGAAGTTGTTGGAGCCAACCGAGTAACGGTTACCTCTCGGCGGTCGAGAGTGCGGCATGAAACCCGAAGTAATGCGGAACTCTTCCGCATAATGGGGTGCCGTATGCCTCGCACGTCGAAAGGCTCTCTCCCCTCCTATCGTCTCCACAAGTCCAGCGGCCAAGCAGTCGTTACGCTGACCGACCCGTCGGGGCGTCGCCACGACGTATTGCTCGGCGAGCACAACTCCCCGGAATCGCGGTCGGAGTACCTGCGCGTCCTCGGGGAGTGGGAAGCTCGCGGGCGAACCCTTCCGAGTTCCGATGCGCACGCGCCAGACCTCACCCTCAACGAAATGCTGGTGCCGTTCTGGGAACATGTCGAAGGGCACTATCGACATCCGGACGGAACGCCGACAAACGAGCAAAACAACTTCCGCTACGCCCTGCGCCCGCTGCGCGAGATGTACGGACATACGGCGGCCGCGCAGTTCGGGCCACTCGCCTTGAAGGTCGTTCGTCAGCGATTCATCGAAGCCGGCCTATGCCGCCGCGAGGTGAACCGGCGGGTCCAGAAGATCCGCCAGGCATTCAAGTGGGCGGTCTCCGAGGAGCTGATACCGTCGTCCGTGTACCACGGACTGCAGACCGTCGAAGGGCTAAAGAGAGGCCGGACCCCGGCCAAGGACCACGACCCCGTCGGGCCGGTCGCCGACGAGGTCGTGGACAAGGTGCTCCCACACCTGAACGAGCACGTCTGCGGGATGGTCGCGGTGCAGCGGCTAACCGGAATGCGGCCGGGGGAAGTCTGTTCGCTGCGCATGAAAGACCTAGACACCTCGGGCGCGGTCTGGCTCTACGTCCCGCCGGACCATAAGACGGCACACGCAGGGCACCGACGGGTAGTGAGGATTGGTCCGCGCGCCCAAGCCGCGCTGCGACCATTCATAGAAGGGATCAGTCCCGAAGACACCCTCTTCAGCCCACGTCGCATGTGGGACGCGAAGCGGCGCCGGATGCGCGCTCAGCGAAAATCCCATGTCCCGCCGAGTCAACAGGACCGTCGCAAGCCCAAAGCCAGACGAGTCCCGGCGGACGCGTATGATTCCCATGCGTACCTGAACGCGGTCCGGCGCGGATGTGAGAAGGCCGGCGTGCCGCACTGGCACCCTAACCAGCTGCGTCATTCGGTGGCGACCAAGATACGCAAGCTGTATGGCCTTGAGGCCGCCCAAGTGCTTCTCGGGCATTCGCGCGCGGACGTCACTCAGGTGTACGCGGAGCGTGACGAGTCAGTGGCAGTGCGTCTCGCTGCCGAGATTGGGTGACGCTCCAATACGTCACCGAGCCGGGCGGGTGATTAAGTGATCGCCTCCAAAGCGAGTGAAGTCGTCATCCAAGCCGCAGATTGGCGCGGTGTCGCACTGTCGCAGTAACAGTGTCGGACGAGCGATTGTGGGCAACCGTTTCTCGACTCGGAGCGGCATGAATCGAGAGGAGTTGCCGCCTCGCCGATCGTAGAACTAGTGGATCATGACCAAGAAGGCAGCGTCACCGGCCCGCAAGTCTCGAGCGGCCGAGGTCATACCCGTCTCCCGGTATTCTCTCAGTGAACTCGAACGTGCAGCGTTCAGAGAGTTGGATGCCGTGCGCCGAGTCATCTGGTCGGCCCAATGGGTATTGGATGCGGGTCCGCGGGATGCCGGGCGGGCCGCAAACAAGAAGGCGCGACGTCGAGGCAAAGGCGCCCTTGTCAATCCAACGCCCGCCCACCAACTGCTTGCCAACTATCTAGCGCTGTTCGAATTCGTCGGATTCCCCGAGTGGAGCGGACCGGCGTTGGAATGGCTTGATCGCATAATTACAGCGGGCCGGCTTTCCACCATTCGCCTGTCACGCGGGCCGTCGCCATCGGCGTTTCACGCGGTTTGGATGCTGCCCGATGCGGCGCTGCCTGTTCCAGACGATCCTTTCCGTATCCGTTCGCTGTTTGAGGCACTATGGCACGCCTACGCTTCGGACCCAGTTTTGCAGTGTTCACCGGACGACACCCGCTCAATCCACCGGAGCGCGTCTGTGCTCCAGGCTGACTACCACGAATTGTCCTTCGCGCTCGTGTGTGGTTTCTCGGGGATCAGCGCTCCTCCGTTCGCAAGCTTGTCGCCGGTGCATCGAAAACTCGCTTCGGCGATAGCGGCGGACAGGTCCTTCCGTGGTGCTCTGAAACGTGTTCGAGTGCGCGCGTTGGCCAACTTCCTTTGTGAGTTGGCGACCGACGAGGATCTGACGATCATCCGACAGGAGATGCGTTGGGAGTTCGCACGCGTCGCAGAGCGCGTAACCGGTCCGATCCCCCCATTGCCCGTCATTGCCCGTACCCCGAAAAAACGTCGAGGTGCGCGCGCGGGCAAAGAACGTCGCGCGGACCCGCGCGGCGAATTCGCCTACAAGTTGCTCTCGAAGGACTTGCCTCTCAAGAAAGCTCGGGCTCAATTCAACGACGAAGCGAGCAGGCGCGACTGGGATGGAGTCGAGAGCGATAACGGCATCAAGTACTTGGCATCGCAGTACGCGCGAGTCCAAGGGCTCCCACCAATCCCGCCCCGCAAGGCGCAGTGAAGCGCTTCGATTCACTTCACTTCACTTCAGCGACCCCCCGTTCTGTAGGGTTTAAGCTCCTCGTAATGACTGATTCGAGTCTTTACGAGGGCTGAGTACCAATGACCGCAGATTTCGAGTCTCCGCTGGTTCGCGAGCAGTGGATCAGCCTTTCACAGGCAGCCAAACTCTTTCCGCCAGCGCGCCGTGGTCGGCCGGTCTCCGCCAGTTGCGTGTGGCGCTGGTTCAAGGAAGGGGTGCGCACGCAGGGCGGCCGCCGCGTCCACCTCGAAGCCTTACGCGTGGTCAACAGGTACGTTACGAGCGAGCAAGCAGTCCGCAGGTTCATTTTGGCCCAGCAGCCAACTACGGACGCGAGCTCATCAGACTGTGGCCAGGCGCGACCGAACCTGCGCACGCCATGTCAACGAGCGAGCGCCAATGAGCGGGCGGCACGGATTCTCGACGCTCGGGGGCTTTGACCAGGTGCCGCCTGCGGCGAAATACGGCCGTCCTCGGGAATCGTCGGGTCGGTTTGGAGCGATCTAACGAAACCGACCGTGACGCGTCGCCCAGCAAAAGGGTGAGGGCAGAAGTAGCCAAGCGGCGGAGTGAAAACGGCCGGCCCCTGATGCACACGGAACCGGCCGCAGCAACCGGAAGAGGGCATCCTACGATGAACGGCCAGGACACCAAATCTCGGATCGACCGGGCGCGGGCCTACGTGGCAAAGCTGCCACCGGCCGTCTCGGGCGAGCACGGCCATAACGCCACGTTCGTGGCGGCAATTGCAGTCGCCCACGGGTTCGGCTTGTCGGAGGACGACGCCGTCCGGGTCCTGCTGGACGACTTCAACCCAACTTGCCAGCCGCCGTGGGACGAGGCCGAGCTTCGTCACAAGGTTCGGGATGCGATTGGCGCGAAGCACGACAAGCCCCGCGGCCACCTATTCGACGGCGGCCGACCGGAGCCGAAGACGGGAATGCCTGACTGGCCGCAGAAGGCAAAAGAATGTGCTGCATCTTGGTGCACGGCCGGACTGGAAATCGCCGCAAAACTCGGGTTACCCGCCGACGCCCTACGACGGGTGGAGTTGTTGGGTGCGAGCCAGTGGAATCGGATCGGCGGTGTCGTCACTTGGGCCGAACACGACGGTTCCGGGAAGGTCATCGGCGTCGCGTACCGGACGCTCGCCGGCGAAAAGAAAGCGCTGAAGGGGAGCAAGCGGGGGATTGCTCTATCGGCCGACTGGCGTACGGTCCGGGAGGGATACCCGCTGGTCGTGGCCGAAGGGATGAGTGACCTCGCCGCTGTGGCTCACGCGGGATTCCCAGCCGTGGCCCGCCCGTCCAAGGCGATGAAGGCCACGACGGCCGCCACGATGCTCGCCGGGCTGATCGACACAACCGACCACAAGGACATCTTGATCGTCGCGGATCTGGACGACGCCGGTGAGGAGGGGAACGCGGCCGCGGTCACATGCCTGCTGGCCGCGAAACTGCCCGGCTGGACTGTCCGGTGGGCCGGGCCGCCCGACGGCGCTAAGGACTGCCGCGCCTGGCTCATCGGTCGCCCGGAGTCGGAGGAATGGGCGGACCGTGGCCGTGCGTTCCTCGCGGCGCTGGAGTCGCGGAAACCGCCCGCTGAGCCGCCCCCTTCGACAGAGCGACCGGTCAGCTTCGGAGACCGACGTCAGGTCGAGATCACGACCGAGGAGCACCGGGTCAACAGCGAGGTGACCACGGAACTGGTCAAGGACCAGTCGCTCTACCAGCGGAACGGCGAACTCGTCCGCATCATCGTCGTGGCTCCGGAACAAGACGGCCCCCGCGTCTCGGTCGTGCCGCGGATCGAGGTCATTCCTGTTCCGGCGCTCCGCGACCTCATTTCGCGCTGGGTGGAGTTTTTCCAACTGAAGCAGACGGAGAACGGGGAGGAGTACAAGCAGAAACACCCGCCGGCTTGGTGCGTCAACGCGGTCGCGGCCCGTGGCCGCTGGCCCGGCGTCCGCCACTTGGTCGGCGTCGTGTCCTTTCCGGCGCTGCGCCCGGACGGGTCGATCCTGACCAGCCCAGGTTATGACCCTGCCACCGGACTGTTTCTTCATTGGCAGCACGGTCCGATCCAGGTTGCCGAACGACCAGGCCAGGGCGACGCACGCCGGGCGGCCGACGAACTCCTCGACGTGGTCGCCGACTTCCCGTTCCAGGCCGACATGCACCGGGCGGCTTGGCTGGCGGGGCTGCTCACCCCTCTGGCTCGTGCCGCGTTCGATGGACCGGCGCCGCTGTTCCTCGTTGACGCGAATGTCCGTGCGGCAGGTAAGGGGATGCTCCTGGAGGTTATCTCCCGCGTCGTGACCGGCAACCCGTTCCCGGTCATCTCCTACCCGTCCGGCTCCAAGGACGGGGAGGAGGAGCTGCGGAAGAAGATCACGACCTTCCTCATGTATGGGGATCGGCTGGCACTCTTCGACAATCTGACCGGCGGGTTCGGGGACGGGACGCTGGACCGGTGCCTGACCTCGACTGAGTGGCAAGACCGGCAGCTCGGGGCGAACCGACAGTACCGCGGGCCGGTGGACGTGTCCTTCTTCGCGACCGGCAACAACGTCGCCGTCCGCGCCGACACGGCCCGCCGCGTATGCCACGTCCGGCTCGAGTCCCAGGACGAACGGCCGGAAGAGCGGGGGGACTTCAAGCGGCCGAACTTGATCGCCTGGGTGACCGAGAACCGGGAGAGGCTTCTCGCCCTGGCGCTGACCATCCTCCGAGCCTATTACCTGGCCGGCCGGCCGGACCAGGGGCTGAAGCCGTGGGGTTCGTTCGAGTCGTGGTCCCGGCTGATCCGGAACGCCGTGGTCTGGTGCGGGCTGCCGGACCCGGGCGAAACCCGGCAGGTGATCCAGGAGCAGGCGGACGAAACGGGCCAGGGCTTGCGACTCTTCATGGCCGCCCTGGAACAGATGGACCGAGAAGGTAAGGGTCTGACGGCCGGGGAGATCGTCGGGGCTACCGACGAAGACTCGCCGTACTCCGAAGCCGTCAAGACCACACTTTCGGCTGCACTCGACACGCTAATCGCGAAACGAGACAGCCGGAAGCTCGGCTACCGGCTCCGCGGCCTGCGGCGTCGGGTGATGGACGGCAAGTTCCTGGACCTCACCGGAAAAGACGAGAACTACGTCAACCGGTGGGTAGTGGTGGAGAAGGCGCGTTTTCACGCGGGCCGGGAACCATGTCCCCCATGTGCCCCATGTCCCGGCACGCAACCGGGACATGGGGCACATGAGGGACATCTTTCCCCCCGGCACGAAAAGAACGGAACCGCTTGTACGGCTGACATCCAGGGACGCCTGTACCGAGAGGACCAACGGCTTCCTGACTGAGAGCCGGGTTCAACGCCGGTTGGGAGCCAGGGTAGTGTAATGACTGGTGCGCGGGCCGCTGTGGAACGGACGAGCACCCCCCAATGTGTCCGTTAGAGTCCGCTCATGGCCGGTTCTGGTAGAAGTCAAGCCGACGCCGTCTTGGCCGGGCACCTGGCGGCCGGGCTGCAGATCACCCAGGCCGCCAAGAAGGCCGGGGTGTCCGAGCGCACGGCCCGAAGGCGGCTGAAGGTCCCGGCGTTTCGAAAGCAGGTCGAGGAGCTGAAGTCCGAGGCCGTCGGTGAGGCGGTCAGCATCCTCGGCCGGTCGATGTCGAGCGCGGCCGTCGAGTTGGCCGAGTTGCTGAAGAGCGAGGACGAAAAGACGCGGCTGCAGGCGGCCAAAGAGATCATCGGGCTCGGATTGAAAGCCCGGCTTCAGACGGACCTGGAGCGGCGAATGGACGACGTGGAAGCCCTTTTGACGGAGGACGGTTCTGGTGGGCGTGCAAGCGCGACTGATCCGGGCGGAGAAGAAGGCGCTGACGCGGCCGCAGCGGACGACGCGGGTCATTGACGTAATCCGTCAAGACCGCGCCAACCTGCTCCGGCTCGCTGGCCTGAGCCCGGACCCGTGGCAGACGCAGCAGCTCCGCGAGACGGAAAGCGGGGTCTTGCTCCTTTGCTCTCGGCAAGCCGGCAAGAGCACGACCGCGGCGGCCGACGCCCTGGCCGAGGCCCTGCTGGCGGACAAGGCGACAGTGCTCTTGCTCTCCCCGTCCCTTCGGCAGTCCGCGGAACTGTTCCGAAAGGTGATCGAGCTGTTCGACCGGCTGGGCCGACCGATACCGACGGTGCGGGAAACCGCGCTGCAACTGGAACTGGCCAACGGTAGTCGGATCATGTCCCTGCCGGGGACCGAGGGCACCGTCCGCGGATACAGCAAGGTGTCTTTGCTCATCATTGATGAAGCGGCCCGCGTGTTGGACCCTCTCTACTACGCCGTCCGGCCCATGCTAGCTGTCTCTCGCGGCCGGATGGTTGCACTCTCGACGCCTTTCGGTCAGCGCGGATGGTTCCACGCCGAATGGACCGGGGCGGGTTCCTGGGACCGGGTGCGAGTGACGGCCGACCAGGTGCCGCGGATCACCCCGCAGTTCCTGGCCGAGGAGAAGCGTGCCTTGGGCGCCCGGTGGTTCGCCCAGGAGTACTGCTGTTCGTTCGAGTCGGCCGTGGACGCCGTGTTCGACTACGCCGACATCCAGGCGGCCTGTCCGCCGACGTGCAGCCGCTGTTCGGCGGAGGTGCGGCGTGACCCGTCAGACTCGCTACGTCCTCGGCCTCGACTTGGGCCCGGTCGCGGCGTTCACCGCTCTGGCGGTGGTCGAGCGGAGCGACGACTTGAGAACGGACGATCCGCCGGAATATGCCGTCCGCCACCTGGAGCGGTTTCCGCCTGGCACGCCGTACCGAACGGTAGCCGAGCGGGTACTCGGTCTTTTATCAGCCGAGCCTTTGGAAGGTGCGCCCGTCGTCATCGACGTGACCGCCGTCGGGGTTGGCGTCCTGGACCTGTTCCGGGCGGCGGACTATCCGCCGGAACTGATGTCAGTGATCCTCACAGCCGGACACAACATCGAGTCCGGCGCCGGCGGCTTGCTGGTGCCCAAAAAGGACGTCGTGACCGGTCTGCAGTTGCTGTTGCAGGGGCGCCGGCTACAGGTCCCGACCGCGTTGCCGGACGCGGCTCTCTTGGCCCGCGAGTTGGGGAACTTCCGGAGTAAGGTGACTCTCAACGCGGACTCCTCGCACGCCGATTGGCGAGAGGGGCAGGACGACGACTTGGTGTTCGCAGTCGCGCTCGCCTGCTGGCAGGCTGGCCGGTTGCCGAGCTGCACGGGTCCCGGCATCGAGGTGTGCGCGCTCCGCCGGAGCCCGATTACTGGCGGCATCTATATTCCGGGTGTCCGGGGGAGGGTGTCCTGGTGACCCGCTATTTCGTTGGCCTGGACTTGGGGCAGGCTGCGGACTTTACCGCCCTGGCTGTCCTTGCGCGCCCGCGCCAGACCGGCAGCGAGCCCAAGCACGCCCGCCAGCCGCCCTACGACGTCCCGCACCTCCAGCGCTTTCCATTGGGCACCCCGTACCCGGCGATCGTGGCCGCCGTGATCGAGCTCTTGCGCGCGCCACCCCTACACCGAGCGATGTTGATCGCCGACCAGACGGGTGTCGGCAGAGCGGTCGTGGACATGTTCCGAGACGCCATGCGTGGGCGCGTGTCCTGCGACTTCTGCCCGGTCACAATCACGGGTGGCCACGAGGTGACTCACAGCGAGAGCGGCCAATTCCGAGTACCCAAGAAGGATTTGGTTGGCTCGCTTCAGACTTTGCTCCAGACCCGGCGGCTGCGCGTGGCGAAGGCTCTGCCGGACGCCGCAGTCCTAGTCCGGGAGCTGGAGACGTTTCGAGTGAAGGTCACGGAGTCCGCGAACGAGTCGTTTGGGGCCTGGCGGGAGGGGCAACACGACGACCTCGTGCTCTCCGTGGCGCTCGCCGCATGGATGGGCGAGAAGTGCCTGCCCGAAGGCGCGGTTGGATACCCGCGAGTGCTCGGCGGGCCCGGGAGATGACGAGTTGAGCGACGAGGGGAAGGAACGTGTGCGGTACTACGCCGGGCTGGATCTGGGCCAGCCGGGGCAGTTCTCCGCGCTGGCCGTCCTGGAAAAACGCGGCGTCCCAACGAAGTGGGGGTACGAGCCCGATGCGACCTACGCCGTCCGGCACATGGTGCGGTTCCCGCCCGGCGCTCCGTACTCACAAGTGGTCGACGCCGTACGGGCGGTCTTCGCTACACCACCGGTCAATGATGGCATCCTCGTCGTGGACCAAACGGCGGTCGGTAAGGAGGTGTTCCAACTCGTTCGGGATGCCGACACCGGCGCGAGCGTCCACGGCGTAACGATAACGGCCGGGAACGCGGCGCAGCCGGACGAACGGGGCGGGTGGCTCGTGCCGAAGAAGGATCTCGCCGGAACACTGCAGGTGCTTCTGCAGGGAAAGCGCATCAAGGTGGCTGAGACACTCGAGTACGCCCGGACTCTGGTGGAGGAGTTACAGCAGTTTCAGCTCAAGACCGTGCGGCTGACTCAGGATGCGACCATCGAATGGCGGGAACGACCGCACGACGACCTCGTTCTAGCTGTGGCGATCGCGGCGTGGCAGGCGGAGCAGTACTTCCCGTTCTTCTTGGAAGTAGTTTCGCTGCCGCGACCGTCGGAGCCACGTTGGTGGCGACCGTGAAAGTGATCGACTAACCGCTGGGAGTTCGGTGGACGGTGCGCCAGCTGACCAAGTCGCGCGAAGTTCCCCTGGTTGGCGGTGGTACAAGTTTGCCGAGTGGTTCGCGGGCGACTATCGGATCGAGGATCGGTTTCGACACGGACGATTGATCCAGAAGCGGTACCACCCGTGCAAGGACTAACTACTTGCCACACTCGACTGACCAGTGTCCGTCCTGGCTCGGCCGGCCGTCCGAGACTTTCAGTACTCCACGCCGACTGTAGACATTGGATAGTGATCGCCGCGTGTGTTTCGCGGCGGTCGCCACGGGGAGTTTGCGGACCAGTTCGTCCTCCCACTTTCTCCAGGGCTTGCCAGTCGGGTAGTGGTACGCTCCGCGGGCCACCCGCGCCCGCTGGGCGGCGCTCATCCGCGCGCGCGTAGCCGCACCGACCTTTCTGCGCTTGTTGGCGCGCCCGACTGCCTCCCGAACGTGTTCGGGGCGCGGTTTGCCTCGAGCCGCCTCCCCCATCTTCCGCCGCGTTTCCGGGCTCCGCGCCGCCTGGGTTCCCTTCCGGAGAGCTTTGACCGCCCACGGTTCGCGGGTGTAGTCCGACCGCAACCGGTGAGTGCCGGGGTTCGCCAGCTCGACGCCGAGGGCCATCCGCCACCGCCACACGGAAGACCGGCCAACGCCCCACCAGTGTCTGACGGCCTGGGCGCTCTCCCGCCCAACGGCCTTCGCCAGTCCGCCGAACACAATGAGGCCGCGTGACCCGGACCCCTTCCGCCGGCCGACCGGCCAAGGGATCTTGCCGTCCGAGTACCCGACCACGATCACCTCGCAGTCGCGGGCCTCGCAGGACAAGACCGTACCGACACGCACGCGCGGCGTGCGGTATCGGCCTAGCAAACGAAAGCGGTCGGCGTCCTTCATCGCCGGGAATCTACGCACGACCAACTGCGAGTGCAAGGCGCCAGTTCGACGTCCCCAAACCCGATTCGGTGTTCAACCTCCCGGGGGCCGGCAACGATCATCCTTGTGCAAAGAAACCGTCGTGACGGTTAACTCAATTTGGCCCCAATGTTACCTCGCCTGCTCAATTCGAGTCTGCGTCGCGAAGGTCCGTTCTCAATTCCACGAGTGCCAAGTAACAATTTGGTTCGCTTCGCGTGTCATCGCGCGATTTACCTAAAAACCGCGAATCCTGTCTCCGGATAAAGTTACGGCATTTCGGGGCCGCTTGATCACAAAAGCCTGCGCGACTTTCGCGCTCGGCGGTGCGTGCTTTGCATCCACGCGGCGGTTCAACCGGCAAGGCAGCCATCCGGCACGGTGGCCGATCCCCAGATCTTGCCAAACGACACGTCGACTGACTGACCACAACGATTCCTCGCCGGGGAGACCACCCGTGAGGCGGCTTCGTCCGCTCCCTCTTCGCGCAGAAGTCGCGCGACGCCCGGCGCCGTCGCCCGGGGACCGGGGGGCATCGTGTAAGCTCGACAACCTTTCTTGACAAATCCGCGCGACCCGCTTGCGAAAAAGCGCGCTCGCCGTTATTTGCATTGATCGGATGGCGGCGGGCGCGCTGGTTGAGTCGAACTGTCCGCCCTCATCGCAGTGACCGTTCAGTATTTCACGGAGTGATATCTCAGTTCGGATTCGGCTCGAATCGCCCCAGTTCCTGACGTGTAAACGATTCCGGTCGCTCGGCGACCGGCCCGCACCCTCTCACCCTTGAGTGACAGCCATGACGCGCACTCCCCGCTCCCTCTCCGCGCACACATTCCACCAGGCCCGCATCCGCCGTGACATAGCGGTCCGGCGCTCGCGAGTTGCCCGGCTCCGGCTCGACGCTCTTGAAGAACGCACTGTGCCAGCCACGCCCGACGCGGTGACCATCCAGTCGTACTCGGGCAACATCACGCTGGAGCTGCGAGCCCCGGGCAAGATGTTCGACCACGTCGAGGCCGTTCACCCGCCGTATGTCCTGGCGCGCATTCCGGCCATGCCTTACGGCATGGTCCAGTACGAGGTCCAGGGTGTGACACCGGGCGGCGTTGCAGTCGTGGACCTGGTCCTGCCGAATGGACTCACTCCGACCGTCTACTACAAGCAGGACCCAGTCAACGGGACGATCGACCCGTTCGACTTCAACGGCCGGACCGGGGCCGTCATCCACGGGAACATCGTCACCTTGTACCTCCAAGACGGCGGCCGAGGGGACGCCGACGGACTGGCCAACGGTGTCATCGACGATCCCGGCGGGCCCGGGTTCGGGACCGACCTGGGGACCGTCTGGATCCCGGCCGATACGGACCATCCGGCCGGCGAGAGCGGCCTGGACCGGGTGATCGGCACGTCCCAGGGGGCCGCCGGGCTCTTGGTCCCCAACTCATTCAGCGCCGGCACGGTCCGGTACGGGACCGGGCAGGTGGAGCTGGGGAGCCGCGACTTGTCCTCCGGTGGGTTCGGCAAGCCGTGGGGCCAGACCCGGTCGTGGACCAACCTGGCCGGGTACGACCAGGGGAGCCAGCTCGGGGTCGGGTGGGCCACGGCCGAGACCCCGTACCTGATCCAGGTGGCCGAATCCGGGGACATCTGCGTCGTCACCAACGCGGATGTTGAGTACCGATTCAGCAACCAGGCCGGGACGTACGTGGCCACCCACAACGGCCTCGAGACCCTCACCTACAGCGCAGCCAACCACGAGTTCACGCTGACCGACACGACCGGAAACGTGTTCAAGTTCTCGGACTTCGACATCTCGATCCCGAGCAAGCAGCAGGGCGGGTTCAAGCAGGTGACCGACCCGGACGGCACGGTCACCGCGGTCACCAGCCGTGACTCGTCCGGGCGGATCACCGAGGTGCAGCGGAGCCGCAACATCTCGGGAACGGTGACCTACGAATCGTACCTGACCAACTACCTCACCACGGGCACCAACGCCGGCCGCGTGTCGGACGTGACGCTACGGCGCAAGGTCGGAACCGGGTCATGGACGACCATTCGTAAGGTCCTCTATTCGTACTACGATGGAACCACTTCGAACGGGGCGGCCGGAGACCTCGCGCGGGCGGTGGTGAAGGACCCCTCCGACAACATCATCTCGACCGACTACTACCGGTACTACACGGCCAACTCCTCGACCGGGTACACGCACGGCCTGAAGTACTACGTGGGCGGGGAGCAGTACGCCCGGCTCGAGGCCGACCAGGGGAGCGCGGCCAACGTTGATTCGGCCTCCGACGTGACCATCGCCCCGTATCTGAGCAACTACTTCGAGTACCAGTCGGACAAGCGGGTGACCAAATTGATCCTGGCCGGGGCCGGGGACTCGACCGGGACCGGCCAGGGGACGTTCACGTACGCGTACACGGACAGCGCCAACGGGCAGGCTGCAAACAACTGGAAGACCAAGACGGTCGAGACCCGGCCGGACGGGACGACGAACACGGTCTACACGAACGCGTACGGGGGGATGCTGCTGAAGGCCCACGCCGAGGGCGGGCAGACGTGGATCGAGTACTGGCAATACGCGGCCAACGGCGGGGTCCTGCTCCACGCCGCCCCGTCGGCCGTGATCAGCTACAGCGACGTCTCCGCCAGCCTCGGCGTGTCCCTGAGGTCGTCGGCCGGGCTCATTACCACCCAGGACTTCGGCAGCTCAACTACGGCCACGAGTAGTACGGCCGGGGACGTGCTCGGCTACCTGAAGACGGTGAACGTCAAGATGGGGCAGAGCGGGACAGCAGTCCCGCAAGAATCGTTCAAGTACCTCGCCAACACGGCCGGCGGCGTTACCATCTACCCCGTGGCGGAGGAGACGGGCTACCGGAACACCAACGGGACCGGGGCCGAGACGGTCACCCACGGGTACACGTTCTTTTCGGGCACCAACCGAGTGCAGCAGGAGACGGTCACCCGGCCGGCGGCCACGACCGGCCAGAACGGCAGCGGGTCGACGGACGCGGACGTGGTGGTGAACGACTCGGACGGCCGGCCGGTTTGGACCAAGGACGCGGCCGGGTTCATCAATTACGTCGAATACGATCCGGTGAGCGGCGCGGTGACCAAGACCATCTCGGACGTGGACACCACCCAGACCGGGACGTTCAACAACCTGCCGAGCGGGTGGGCGACGCCGACGGGCGGCGGCCTGCACCTGACGGCTACGGTCGAGGCCGACGCCCTCGCGCGGCCGACCAAGGTGACCAGCCCGGCGGGGAATATCAGCTACGAGGTGTACAACGATGCCGGACATGAAGTGCGAATCTACCCGGGCTGGGACTCGACTAACAACGTGCCGAACGGGCCGACGCAAGTCGCGCGTGCCGACTGGGCCCGCGGGTACCACGAGACGCTGACGATGTCGGCCACGCCCACGGTGTCGGGCGGCCGGCCGACCGGGGCCGAGAACATCTCGGGCGTCCAGAGCCTGTCGCGGGCGGTCCTCAACCAGGCCGGCCAGACAATCGATACGGACGAGTACTTCGACCTGAGCGGCACGAGCTACAGCCAGACTTCGGTGACGCTCGGCACGAGCGGGACGAACTACAACCGCACCCAACTCGGCTACGGGGCCAACGGCCTCCTGAACCGGACGGTGACACCGACCGGGACCATCTACCGCACCGTGTCGGACGGCCTCGGGCGGCCGGTCAGCAAATGGGTTGGGACGGACGACACGCCCACGAGCGGGACCTGGAGCCCGACCAACACAGCGGGCACGGACCTGGTCAAAATCGAGGACCTGGAGTACGACTCCGGCGGCGTGGGCGACAGCAACTTGACGAAGGACACCCTGCACCCGGGCGGCGGCGCGGCGGATCGGGTGACAGCGATGGCCTACGACTGGCGGGACCGACCCGTCGCCACCAAGGCCGGAGTGGAGGGGACTGAGAGCACGTCCGTCAACCGGCCGATCACCTACCTGGTGTACGACAATCTGAACGAGGTGACGGAGACCGACACCTACGACGGGGACGGGCTGTCGATCACGACAGACTCCAACAGCGATGGCGTGCCGGACGCGCCGAGTTCGAGCGCCCTGCGGGCCCAGGAGACCACGGCCTACGACGAGCAGGGGCGCGCCTACCAGGAGAAGACGTTCTCGGTCGATCCCTCGACTGGGAGTGTCTCGACCAACGCGCTGGTGACCAACCACTGGTACAACTCGCGCGGGCTGGAGATGAAGACCGCGAGCCCCGGCGGGCTTGTGACCAAGCGGGACTTCGACGGCATCGGGCGGACGACGAAGAGCTATGTCACCGACGGCGGCGGGGACACGGCGTACGGGGACGCGGACGACGAGACCGGGGACGCGGTGCTGTCCCAGGCGGAGTGGATCTTCGACGCGGACAGCAACCAGATCCTGGTAACGACGCGGGATCGTTTCCACGATGAGACCGGGACCGGGACGCTCGGGACGCCGGCGTCCGGGGTGAAGGCCCGGGTGTCGTACTCGGCCAGCTACTTCGACAAGGCCGACCGGAAGACCACGGATGTCGCTGTCGGTACGAACGGCGGCAGCGCGTACACCCGGCCGGGGACGCCAGATGCCAGGGACAACAACCATCTCCGCACCGATTACGGATACAACGCGGCCGGCCTCGTGTCCGACGTCACCGACCCGCGCGGGCTAGTGAGCAAGACGTACTACGATTTCGCCGGGCGGACCACGAAGACGATCGAGAAGTACGTTGATGGTGTAGTATCCGACGTGGACGACAAGACGATCGAGTTCACCTACAACGGGAACGGCGCGCAGAAGACCTTGACGGCCGACCTGACCGGGGGCGGGCACCAAACGACCGAGAACGTCTACGGCGTTTCGACCTCCGGCGGGCTCGTGAGCAACGACATCGTCGGGGCCGTCAAGCACCCCGACCCCTCGACCGGCGACGCCAGCACGAGCCAGCAGGACAGCTACACGGTCAACCAGCTCGGAGAGGCGATCACGTTCACCGACCGGAACGGCAGCGTCCACACGTACACTCGGGACGTGCTCGGCCGGGTCACGGTGGACGCGATCACGACCCTCGGGACGGGCGTGGATGGGGCCATTCGGCGGATCGAGACGGCCTACGACGGCCAGGGGAACGCTTACCTGGTCACGAGCTATGACGCCGCGACCAGCGGGAACATCGTCAACCAGGTGCAGCGGGCGTTCAACGGGCTCGGCCAGCTCACTCAGGAGTGGCAGGCGACGAGCGGGGCGGTCAACACCTCGTCCAGCCCGAGCGTGCAGTACGCTTACAGTTTCGCGCCGTCCGGCTCGACCAACCACAGCCGGTTGACGAGCATCACGTACCCGAACGGCCGGGTCGTCACCTACAACTACGCGACCGGCCTCTCGGACAACATCTCTCGCCTCTCGTCCATCACGGACGGGGCGACCACTCTAGAGAGCTACCAGTACCTTGGCCTGGACACGGTGGTGACGCGGGGCCACGCGCAGTCGGGTGTGGACCTGACCTTCGTCAAGCTGACCGGCGAGAGCGACGGGTCGGCCGGGGACAAGTACGTCGGCCTGGACCGCTTCGGCCGCGACGTGGACCAGCGATGGACGACCAGCGGCGGAACGCCCAAGGATCGCTTCGGCTACGGCTACGACCGGGACGGCAACCGCCTGTACAAGGAGAACCTGCTCGACTCGACGCGAAGCGAACTGAACGCCTACGACGGATTCAATCAGCTCACCAGCTTCCAGCGCGGGACGCTGAACGGGACGAAGGACGGGCTGACTGGATCGGCCAGCCGATCCCAGAGCTGGGACTTCGACGCACTTGGGAACTTCGACAGCCAGACGACCGACTCGACCACCCAGACGCGCTCCCACAACAAACAGAACGAGATCACGTCGGTCTCGGGCGCAACGACGCCCACCTACGACAACAATGGGAATCTGACGAAGGACGAGGCGGGCCGGACATTCAAGTACGACGCCTGGAACCGCTTGGTCGAGGTGCGGGACAGCGGGAACAACCTACTGGCCACCTACCGGTACGACCCATTCGGACGCCGCGTCCGCGAGACGCGGGGAAGCACCACCACCGACCTGTACTATTCATCCGGCTGGCAGGTGCTTGAGGAGCGGGTGGGGGGTGTTGTCAACTCGTCGTACGTATGGTCCCCGGCATACGTGGACGCCCTCGTCGCCCGGGACCGGGACACCAACGGTGATGGCGGTTTGGACGAGCGGCTGTACGCCGCCCAGGACGCCAACTGGAACGTCACCGCGCTTTTTGACACGTCGGGAAACGTGGTCGAGCGGTACGCCTACGACCCGTTCGGCGGGTTCGCCGTGCTGACGCCGACCTGGGGCTCGCGGGCCAGCAGCAGCTACGCGTGGAAGTACCAGCACCAGGGGCTCAAGTGGGACGCCGACCTGGGGGCGTACGACGACCGCGGGCGCGTCTACGGACCGACCCTGGCACGGTTCTACACGCTCGACCCGATGGGGTTCGGGGCCGGGGACGTAGACCTGTACCGGTACGTGGGCAATCAGCCTACCGAGACGACCGACCCGAGCGGATTGGAGGGCGTTCCTCCACGTGGTTGGACAGGTGACGATGATTTCAGAAATGTACGGCCGGACTCCCCGGTTGAAATGGGAATTCGGGGCGGGGCAAAGGTTGTCGGCGGAGCGATTCTAGTGCGACTCGGAGTCCTTCCTGCGGTCTACTTGATGGATGACGGACTGGCTGACTTGAGAAACTCATTGCGCTTGGCCAACGACCTGCCGCCAGATATGGAGCCATTTACGGACACGATATTCCGCGAACAGGGCATGACTCCCCAACAAATCGAGGGCGTCAAAATCGGTGCAGGCGGATCCGGTGGAGCGCGAGCTGTCGGCAGGTTGGGGCGGATTCGGCCGGTGGCCGCGGGGGAAGGGGCGGTCGGTAACAGCATGCCCCGTATCGGCGGGGAACTCGGCCGGGGCACTGAGGGCGTCGTTTATGAGAATCTCGACGACCCTGCATGGGTGGTTAAGCAGTTCCACAAGCAGGGCGTGTCTCCACTTCAAGCGAGGAATGAGTTTCAGAACTTGGCGGACGCTCGGACCATCAGTCCAGAAAATGTGGTTGGAGCCAAGCCCATCGCTGACCCCCGACAGGGCTTCATTGTGAAGGAGAGGGTGCTATCGACCGACGTGCCACCGGACATGGCGAAGTTGGCTCAGATCCGCCGAGACTTCAAGAACATCAATGATGCCAGCGGCAACCTTATGTGGGGTATCACCGCCAACAATCGCGTCCCCAGATGGATTCTCATTGAGTAGATGAGCCAGCGCGCTGCTGAACGCCAAACGTAAGGATAACCAGTGGACCCAACCGAAAACTCAAAGGCCGTCGCAAACGAACTCATCTCCATTTCCCACGACCAAGGTGTCGATTTGGAGGGGCTTTGTACGGACGGCTACTTCCGGGTGAACCGGAGATGGATTTTCCTGTGGCGGAAGGACGAACTCCCGTCCAGCGGCCCTGTCGACGAACCGCTGGGAACGTTGCATTACAGCCTGCAAGGGGCCATTTCAGGGATGCCGAGTCAACTGACCGCGTCTGCAGGTGCGTTTCAGGGTGTATGGAGTGAGGCCGGCACATTGGAGAGCGTCTTCCAGGCATTCGACCTGGTGAAAGCGTGGTTAATTGACTGCAAGGAGGTAGACGACCTGCCCCAGCGATGTGTCAGCCGATTTGGGATCTGAAGACGACGCTTCGACAGCCAGACCGCGTACGGCATGGGAACGTGGCATGCGCCCCGCACGTCCCGCTTCTGGGCGGCGTCCGCTGCAGCGGCGAGGCCCGGTTGCGGTGCCGAGACTCCGGAGGCTTCGGGTTCACAACCGGAGAGGTCTATTCGATTCGAGGAGAGTCACCAAGGGGATCGGTCGTAACCCGTCCGATCGGCCTCGTGCGCCTAGGCATCTAGTCGACTTGCTGAAAACCGGTAGAAAACTCGGCGATCCGCTATGGCTGCAATTCGAGACCGGGAGTCTCGACGACGGATATTCAAACTCGCCGTTCGAGCAGCGTCACTCACGGGGAGCTGAGTGCAACAGGTTCGAAACATGCGACAATCGAGTTAACGCATGAGGCTAGGGCCGAGAGGTTTCGGCCTCTTGGCGTTGTTGGCGTATTTTCGGGGCATTTCGGCGCTTCGGCTCGCCTTGATCGACTCTCACACCGTCGTCTGTCGCACTCGGGGTCCGAGTGTAACCCTATGGGTTACGGTCGGACCCCGGTCGTAACCCCGTCAAACTCTCGCCATCGCGCTGAGACTCTCCAAATCGGGTTAACACGGCGCGAGAGTCCTGAGGCGGCCTTTTTCCCTTCGACGACCGATCATTCGAGTCGATCCAATGGGCTACCCGTGCCGGCCCGACGAGGCTTGACTTCCAACCTCATAGACGGCCGCAGAGGGCGATGCACAATGTCAAGGCATCATTGGTTCCGGTCGGCTGCCTTCCTGGCCCTTGCCGGGGTTCTTCCATTATTCGTCCTGTCCTGTGCTCGCGGACTGGATCCCGCCGTCGCCGAGAAGGGCGAGCCAGACCCGGCTGCGCCGAACAGCTCGGACGGGCGGCTGGACAAGGCCATCGCCGAGTACACCGAGTTGGCGGTCCCGTCAGCCCGTGCCCGGCCACCGGCAGGCGCCGGTCAGATGCCGCTGCCGTCCTGGTGCTCCTCGAACTCGAATGCCTGGCCGCCCGGAGCCGATACGCCGGCGATCTTGCGGACCTCGGCCGCAACAGGGTCCGTTTGGAAAATGTGGTCGCCGCGGGCGGCCGCTGGCGGGTGGACCTGGGCGGCGGTGGCGTGGGCGAGGAGTCGGGCGGCCTGTTCGGACGTGAGACGTTGACCGTTCATTCCAGTGCCTCCTGTTCGGATGGTTTGCCGGCCCTGTCGGGTGCTGACCGGGCGCGCACGTCGGGCGGCTGTGAGCTATGCAACATCTCGTGCAGAATTAGCCGACACTCGGAATGCGGCCGATTTGGGCGGACCGCGAGGTGCAGGACTCGACGGACCGACGGCAGCTCCAGAGGATTCGGCGGGGGTTCCACGGCCCCCACGTGCAGGTATCCGGCACGCGGGCCTGCCTTTCAGAAATCGGAACGGGCGGACCGGACGCGACAACGCCGGGAGCAGATTATCGGCAAGCTTCGCGAGGCGGGTTGGACAGCCGCGTCCGCCTCCGCCCAACCGTGTTCAAGGCGATCACCTACCGGGTCCTCATCATGACCCTAGACTTTGCCACCATCTACCTGGGGCGGGCGAAGCTTCGGCTCACCAGTTCGCCGGGCTGGGACAGGGCGACTCGATGTGGGTGGCCCTGGTCGAGAAGGCCTGGGCAACCGACAAGGGGAACGACTACGCGAACCTGGAGAGCCCGATCTTGAACCCGTTCAGCGAGGTTGGCAATCCGTACTACCCGCTCGGCCAGATCGGTGGGACGAACCGGAATATGTACCCCGGTCAGCAGCGGGGCGAATCTGCTGGGCGACATCGCGGCTAACGGCCGGGCCGGCGTCTACTGTAGCCGGAAGGACGAATCGGACGTCGAGAGCGTGATCTCCGACCACTCCTACGCGATCATCTCTCTGGGGCTCGACGGGAACGGAGACGGGATCCCGGACACGGTGACCCTGTATAACCCGCACAGGTTGGACCAGGTACTGCTGTACAACCTGGACGGAACGCCCATGTTAGATGCCGACGGGAAGCCGAAGCGGGGCTGCACGGACGGTAGCGACGACGGGTATGTGACGCTCTCCATCGATCAGTTCACCCACGACGCCCAGAACCCGATCGGGGCGTACACGGCCGATTACAACCGGTACCTGTAAGGCTCTCGGGTTGAAGCGAGCGGATTTCAGAAGACGCTGACGGCCGACCTGACCCGCACGAATTGTCACCCGCGCTGCGCATCTCGCGGTCGGTGTGCGAAGACCGGTTCTCATTCTTTTAGCCGTGCGCAACGACGCGGAATTCTCGGGAGCTTCTTTTCTCACCACGATTTCAATCGTGAGTTCTTTTGCCGGATACACTTAGCGCGTCTTGAACCTAAGCCTTCGCGCGGGTGGGCACCCATTGTGACGGTTCGGCGGCGCACACTTTGCATGTCGCGGGGCCAGCCGGCAAGGCAGCCATCACTCCCAGTGGCGCATCCCCAGTTCTTGCCACATCGACACGTCGATTAATTGATCGCAACCAGAACTTCGTACACGGTCACTCGTAGGAGGCGCACCTGCCGCACCCTGTCCGCACAAATCCGCGCGAGGCGCTTGCGAAAAAGCGCGCTCGCCGTTACTGCATTAGCGGATGGCGGCGGACGGGTCGGTTGAAGTCAAACTGTCCGCCCACGTCCGAGTGACCGTTCAGTGTTTCACGGAGTGATGTCTCAGTTCGGCTCTAGCTCGGATCGCCCCCGCCCCCTGACGTGTGACTGACATACCGGTCGTTCGGCGACCGGCCCGGACCCTCTCACCCTTTGAGTGACAGCCATGACGCGCACTCCCCGCTCCCTCTACGCGCATACATTCACCTGCGCCCGGACTCGCCGGCACGCCAGCGACCCACACCGCCGAGCCCCGCGGTTCCGCCTCGACTCACTCGAGTCCCGCGACATGCAGGGGAACGTGGTCAGTGGCCTTTTGCTCGGGCTGGCTGGGGCGACCATGCTGGAGCCGTGGCAGGCCATGGCCGCGGCCGTCGGCGACGTGGCGCTGTTGGCCCCGGTCAATTCGCCGGCCCCGACGACTTCCTCTGGAGCTCCGGAATCGGTCGAGCGGTCCGAGCCGATCGTCGCGCCGCCCGTGCGAGCGGCCGAGCCGGCCGCTGTCGTGACCCCTCCAGCGGCCGTAGAGCCGGCTCTGGTGTCGCCGGGCGACGGGGCGGTATCAACGACGATCGACCCAGGCGACCTGTCCATCGCCGATCCGCCGTCCATCTCGCCGGCCCCAGTGCCTCCCGCCTCGACGGATTCGAGCGGCAGTGCCAGCGGCGGCTCGGCAGATCCAGCCGCGAGCGCCCTCTCAGGTCAATCGGTCGCGGGTGGTGCGGAAGTCATCGGCTCCGTGAAAGGCGGCGACGCGACCGGGTTGTCCATCCCTGATCCGAGCGGGACGTCCGCGGGTCCGGCGGCTCGGTCCGTGGGCACCGCTGGCGCGTCCACGCCCTCGTCCGCGCCCCTGACGCCCGGCTCCGGCCGGCCGGCCGAAACGTTCGTCACGCCGCCAAACGACGCGCCCAAGCTGGAAGGCCCGGCCAAGTCGGCCGGCCCGGCAGTGGCCGTGGCGACCACCACCAACCCGATCTTCGCCGTCGGGACCGATGCCGGCGTCGCGAATCAGGTCAAGGTGTACGACGCCCAGACGCTCGCCCTCAAGTTCACCCTGAGCCCGTACCCCACCTCGTTCACCGGCGGGGTGCGCGTCGGCGTGGCCGACGTGACCGGCGACGGGACGGCAGACATCGTGACCGGGACCGGCCCTGGTGGTGGCAACAAAGTCCGCGTCTACAACGGCTCGACCGGCAAAGCCCTCAATGGCACTCTCGGCAACTTCACCGCGTTCACGGCCGCGGAGGCGAACGGCGTATTCGTGGCTGCCGGGGATGTAACGGGCGATGGCAAAGCAGACATCGTGGTTGGCACGGACGGCAACGCCGCACCACAGGTGAAAGTGTTCAGCGGGGTCAACGGCGCGCTGGTACGCACCCTCAGCCTCGGAAACCTGAATATCGCTGGCGGGGCGCGGGTGGCGGCCGGGGATGTGAACGGCGACGGCAAGGCCGACGTCATTGTGGCCGGCGGGCCGGGCGGAGTGGCCAGGGTGGCGGCGTTCGACGGCGGCAACGGCAAGCCGCTCTACAACTTCTTCCCGTTCGAGGCCGGCTACAACGGCGGGCTCAACGTCACGGCCGGGGACTGGACCGGAGACGGGTACGCCGACATCGTCGTCGGGCAGGCGAGCGACGCGGCCCGGGTCAAGGTGTTCTCGGGCAACGACACGTCGTCGATCCGCAATCTCGATGCGTTCGACGCCGGCGCGGTCGGGGCCCGAGTCGGCGTGGTGGATGCGGACCGGGACGGCAAGCTCGACCTCCTGGCCGGGCGGGCGCCGGGCGGCGGCGAGGTTCGGGGGTACGCGGCTGCCGGGGGCAGCCAACTCGTTAGCCTCCAGCCGTTCGGGGCGGGCTACACGGGCGGGCTGTTCGTGGCCGGGGACGCCCGGCCGGTCGCCCAGGACGGCGGGGTGGGCATCCAGAGCACGACGACGGTCGCCGTCCAGCCAGGCTCAAACGGGGTGGAGGGCGGCAGCGCGTCGTTCGTCGTCACGCGATCCGGCGGGGACACGTCCCAGAGCCTGACCATTAATTGCCAGTGGGGCGGGACGGCCCAGAGTGGGAGCGACTACGGGGGCGCGCCGGGCAGCATCACCTTCGACCCCTTCGTTACGTCCGTCAACATTCCCTTCGACTTGAACGGAGTGAACGGGCAGTTCCAGGACACCCTGATGGAGGGGCCCGAGACGATCGCGGTCACCCTGTCCTACCCGAACAACCCTCCGCCCCCGATCCCGCCGCTGGTCGCCTTCAACCCCGCGCAGGCGGCGGTCACCATCCGCGACGACGACGGAAATCTGAGCACACCTCCGACCAACAGCGCCTGCGGTGCACCCGGCACTGCTCCACAGTCCGCTGGGCTCGGATTGGCGGCACCGGCCAAGTCAGGCGACGGCGTGCGTTTAGCGGACGGTGTCGTTGCGGTCGGCGGGACCGATCTTGAGTCGGACGGGTTTGGGCAGCCAGCGGGTGTGACCCGGCAGTGGACGAACGCGGTCGGTGCGGATGACGATGCGTCCGATGGCAACGGCACGGTGACCGCCCAACTGCCGTACCTGCGCACCAACGACGTCAGCCGAATTGTCGTCGTCACGGGCGGAGCCGACAACGAATACTTCGACCTGGTCGGGAGCAACTATGTGCCCCGGCACATGTCCGAAGACGCATTGATCGAACAGACGGCACAGAAAACGTTCCAGTACTGGACGTCCGCGGGTGCGGTGATCGAATTCTACAACTACGACACGTCCTGGCCGACCGGCTGGAGGGGACGGGCCAAAAAGCTGACCGACCCGGACGGGAATGTGACCCAGGTTAGCTACGACGCGAACGGTCGGCCGACCACAATCTGGCGCGATTCCACCGTCGGTGGCGTGACAACGACGGAGCGCTTCACCTACGCCTATCTGACCGCTCCTGATCCCAACGCCGGGAAAGCTTCGCGTGTGACACTTGAGCGGCAAGTTGGGACTAGCAGTTCTGTGACCATTAGGACCGTTGACTACACCTATCACGATGGCACCACGGCAAATGGCAATCTCGGGGACGTGAAGACCGCGGTGGTGAAAGACAATGCGACCCCCACCCCGAACGTACTCTCTTCCAAGTACTATCGGTACACCACGCCAACGGTTGGAACGGGCTTCGTCGGATCCATCAGGTACGTCGTTACCGGGTCGTCGTATGACCGGCTGGCAACTTGGGCGGCCGCCAACGGGACGACTGTAGACGGCGCCACCGATGCGCAGATCGCTCCCTTCGCCGACGACTACTTCGAATACGACGGAATTGGACGAGTCTCGAAGCACACACAGCAGGGAACCGGATGCACGGCCTGCGCCGGCGGGCTCGGGACGACCACTTACGCGTACACGACCAGCACATTTGCGAATGATTACAACTTGTGGCGGACCAAAACGGTGGAGACGCGGGCGGACGGGAACACCCTGACCGTGTACACGAACTTCGTCGGCCAGGCAATCCTGGAGGTGTACAAGGACACGACCACGTCGCAGGAGTGGGCCACCTACCACCAATACGACACGGCCGGCCGCGAGATCCTGGTGGCAATGCCCTCCGCGGTCAGCGGGTACGACGCGACCAAGCCCGACCTCTTGAACAACCAGAACGGCAACTACCAGTACCTGCGCGACGGCCAGGGCCTCATCGAGACCGCGAGTTACTACGGCAATAACCCCAACCCGGCGGCCGGCCCGACCACGGCCGGCGGGGTCACCGGCTACCTGTACCAGACGTTCGTCAAGCGCGGGGAGAGTGGCACGGCCGTATTGCAGAGCACCACGGACTACTTCAGCCAGACGGCCAATGGCATCACTGTCTACCCGGTGGCGAACCAGACCCGCTACCGGAACACGAACGGGACCGGCGGGCAGACGACCAGCTTCGCCTACACCTACTTCACCGGCACCATCCAGCCGCAGCAGATCACTGCCACGCTGCCGGCCGTGACCACCGGCCAGAACGGGTCCGGGACGGCCGACAGCTACGTGACCGTCCAGGACGACCGCGGGCGGGTCATCTGGACCAAGGACCAGGCGGGGTTCCTGACCTACACCGAGTACGACGACGTCACCGGCGGAGTGACGAAGGTGATCCGGGACGTGGACACCACCCAGACCGGCACCTTCGCCAACCTGCCGAGCGGGTGGACGACGCCCTCGGGCGGCGGCCTGCACCGGACCACCACGTATGAGGTGGACGCCCTCGGCCGGCCGACCAAGGGGACCGACCCGAACGGGAACGTCACCTACGTGGTGTACAAGGACGATGTCCACGAGGTGCGCGTTTACCCGGGGTGGGACAGCACCAACAACGTGCCGACCGGGCCGACGCAGGTCTACCGGGACGACCGAGCGCACGGCTACACCGAGACGCTAACCATGTCGGCCGCCCCCAGCCACCCCGGCGGGCGACCCGACGGGCAGGAGGCGGTCAGCGGCATCCAGAGCCTGTCCCGCGACGTGCTGAACGACGCCGGGCAGGTGGTGTACCAGGACGTGTACTTCGA
>Ga0066903_100000411_pt1 | contig 26345 bp, 21 predicted proteins | sample PanSoiMetaGPlot1_FD_67491 | JGI IMG/M metagenome (GOLD analysis project Ga0066903, IMG submission 67491) | Tropical forest soil microbial communities from Panama analyzed to predict greenhouse gas emissions - Panama Soil - Plot 1 (version 2) | ecosystem: Environmental > Terrestrial > Soil >... | reverse complement strand
ATCCGGATCTTCGACAACACGACGCTGCACGGCCACGGCGGCGTCGTGTTCGGCAGCTTCACGGCGGCCTGGATCAAGAACATCGTCGCCGAGGACAACTACTTCAACGGCACCGATGTCGGCTACCGATTCAAGACCGGCACCAACCGCGGCGGCGGCGCGGGCGGAACCAGCAGCATGGCCGACGGCGTCACGCTGCGCGACACCGTGTTCAACAACATCCAGCAGACCGGCATCGAGATGACCGGCGCCTATCCCGACAGCACCGGCTTCCCGTCCGGCGGCGTCGGCTTCTTCCGCTGGATCACCATCAAGAACATCACCGGTTCGGTCGGGTCCAGCGCGTACGCGATCAACATCGCCGGCAACCCGAGCCCGCGTCACACCAACCTGACGCTCACGGACGTCAACTTGACCGGCGGCTCGAGCAGCAAGGGGATCTCGGTCTATCAGGTGTCGAACAGCACGTTCACCCACGTCACGGCCACGACCGGCAACTTCTTCATCGAGCCCGGTTCGTTCGGCGACACCTTCACCAACTGCACGCCGACCCCGACCCCCCACTGACGGGTCGCTGACACCCGCTGACGCCACTGACGCTCTCGAACCACGCTCGCGCCTGGCCGCTGCGCTTCTTTTCCGGTGCCGGCTGGGGATCGCGCTTGGCCCGGTCGTTGCTGTTCCGGGCGGCGCCACCCCTTCCAGGAGAGAAACGCCATGTTCAGCCAGACGGAAAGCGACGACGCCGAGCTCGTGACCACGACAAGAATGTCGCGGCGCCCACCCGGCGCCAGTCTGGTGGCGCTCTTGGGCATCGCGGCCGTCCTTCTCTGCGCGACCCCTGCGCAGGCGGCGGAGGAGGTCGAAGCCCGGAAGATCGGCATCGGCTACAAGATCGGCAACGGCATCGGGTTCCTGGGCGGCGACGTCGTGCTTCGCCTCATCCCGCACGTCGCCCTCGATCTCCAGGCGAGCTACGCCTCGGTCGGCGATCTGAGCGGCTACGGTCTGGCGCCCACGCTCCAGCTGCAGCTCAAGGACGCGGGTCACACGCCGTACCTGAGCGGCGGCCTGCAGTACGCCAACCTGTCGAATGACACCGCGGCCGGATACGCGACCGGCTTCGTGATCAACGCCGGTTATGAATGGCGGTTCTCATCTGGCCTCGGCATCCTCGTCGGAGGCGGCATCCAGGACCTCGGCACCGTGCACGTGACGAAGGGCACCGCGACCGGCACCGGGTCGGGAGGCGTCAACCCCAATCTGGAAGCGGGCGTCCGCTACTTCTTCTAGGCCTGAGCTGGCCGGCAGCCGCGGCGCCGGTGTAGCGTTGGGGGTCAATGAGCAGCGACGCGGACTCCATCCCACGCGGAACGCTGATCGACGGACGGTACGAAATCCGCGATCACCTCGGCAGAGGCGGGATGGGGACGGTCTATCGCGCGCGCGACACCAAGATGGGCCAGCCGGTCGCCCTCAAGATGCTGCTGCAGGGCGAGCGCGGCGAGAAATCTCGCGAGGAGCGGCGCCGCCGCTTCATGAACGAGATCTACGCGATCAACGAGGTCGCCCACCGCAACGTCGTCCAGGTCCTGGAGTTCGGCTTCCACGGCGACACTCCGTTCATGGTCATGGAGCTGCTCAAAGGCAAAGACCTCGGGCGGGTCATTCACGATCAGGCGGGCCCTCTCCCGATCGATTACTGCGTCGATGTCATGCTGGTCATCTGCGCGGCGATCCAGGCCTGCCACCACAAGGGGATCATCCACCGCGACCTCAAGCCCGGGAACGTCATGGTGATCGACACCGATTCCGGTCCGGGATGGGACGTCAAGGTGCTGGACTTCAGCATCAGCAGCATCAGCAAGGTCGCCGGCGACTTGACCCGCGACGGGCAGATTCTGGGCACGCCGCGGTACCTTTCGCCCGAGCAGGTCAGCGGCAAGACGCTGCCCGCCAGCGACCAGTACGCGATCGGCTTGCTCCTTTACGTCTGCCTGACGAAACAGCACCCGTTCGCCGATCTGGACGGAGCGCCGCTGATCCGCGCCATCGATCGCGGTGACATTCCGCCGTCGCGCACGCTGCGGCCCGAGATCCCGGAGGCGCTGGAGGCCGTCATCCTCAAGGCGATCAGCGTCGACCCCGGCGAGCGATACGCCCGCGTGCACGATCTCGGCCGGGCGCTCTGGCCGTTCGGCAGCCCGCTCGGGCAGGGCCTCTGGAAGAAGTACTACTTCGAGACGCCGCGCGCCGCCGAACCAGACAGCACGTTGAAGGGCAACACCACCAGCGTCCCGCTGGTGCTGCAGATGGCGAAGGGAGAGGTGCCGATGGTCGGCTCGACGGCGGTCGCGCACTACCAGAGCACGACGGCTGTTCCGGCGGCCAGCGCGGTCCGACCGCCGTCCGACGTGACCCAGGACGATCCGGAAGCCCCACGCGCCCGGGCGGGCGGGCCCAGCGCGCCGACCGGCTGGGCGTGGCAATCGTCGCTGACGGGCGCGGCGGGATCGGTCGAGACGGCCGAGACTTCGCGAACGCGCGGCAAGCTGATCGGCGGCGCGTTGATCGTCGCGGCGGCTGTCGCGGTCGGCGCCGTCGTCGGCATCGGCAAGATGTCCCGCCCGGGCACGACCGCCGCGCCCGGGCCGGCGATGGTTCCCGCGCCCGCGCCGGTCGCGCAGCCGCCTGCGCCTCCAGCCCTGCCCGCAGCGGCCACCGCCCCCGCACCGGCACCCGCCGCGCCGACGGCCGCAGCTCCGTCGCCAGCCGCTGCGCGCGCGCCGGCTCCGGACGAGAAGAAGTCGAAGCACCGCGAGCACGCCCGGAAGCGATCGCCGACGGCGTCGCACGACGGCTGGGAAGTCGACGCCAACGGCGTCCCGATCCCCCCGCCCTGATCTGCCGCAGCCTACTCCAACGTCAGATCAAGGTGTCGGCGCCAGCGCGACGCCCCGGAACGACGTGTTCGTCGCGGCGGTGGCCAGCAGCGCGGGCGTTCCGGCAAGCGTTCCGTTGTAGCCCGTGCCGTCGACCAGCGTCGCCAGCTCGCCGCCGCCCGTGGCGCTGGAGCCGCCCTTGCGCGTCGTGAACAGCGTGACCGCGCTACCGGCGACCGTCGCGGTCAGACCCCGATAGGCGTCCGCCGCCGCGCCGGCCGTGCCGCTCGCGACCCAGCTCCCTGACACCAGCGAAAACTTCTCCAGGCCGACGCTGTCGTCGGCGACGTAGAGCGTGTCGACGCCCGCGACGCCTGCGTCCAGGTCCACGAAGAAGAACCCGTACGGGCTGCCCGCGGTCTCGAAACCCGGCAGGTTCGTGATCGTCTGCCCGGAGGACGTGGGCAAGCCGCTGTCGACCGCGCCGAGGCGCACCGCCGATCCCGACGAATCGGTGACGTACAGCTGCGACGCGAAGATGTTCACCTGGCGGAGGTTCGTCACGGTGGTGCTGAGCTGCGTGGACGTCGTCGCGCCGAACGTCGCGAAGCGGATGCCGCCGGCCGCGCCGTCGAACCACAGGTTCGTCCCATCGGGGCTGGCAGCCGAACGTGGGTTGCTGGCATCCGCGAAGTCGGTCAGCGCCGTCGAGGTGTCGACGACGCCCGCCGCATTCACGCGTCCGACCACGCGCGGAACCGTCGCGGCGGCGGTGCCGACCACGCTCGTCGAACCCGGCAGGGCCGAGTCGTAGCCGGTCAGGACGATGAAATGGCCGTCGGTCGAGCGGCTGATCAGCCCTTCGGACGTGGCGGTACCGCTGGCCACCAGCCGGTGGTTGGCCCCGCTCGGCGTCGTCGGCATCGCGATGCTGCGGACGAGGGTGCCCGACGGCGTGTACTCGTCGAGGAACACCGGAACGCCCGTGTTGACCAGCGAGCCCGATCCGTCGCCCACCCGGTAGATCATCAGATCCGGGCCGGCCGCCATGCCGCCTCCGCCACCGGCGCCGCCCGTCCCCATCGCGCCGCCCGTTCCGGCCATTCCGCCCGTTCCGGCCATTCCGCCCGTTCCGGCGGTCCCGCCCGCTCCTGTCGATCCGCCCGTTCCTGTCGATCCGCCCGTTCCCGTTGTCCCGCCGGTGCCGCCAGTCCCGCCCGTTCCCGCAGCCCCGCCAGTGCCACCTCCTGGTGGACAGATGCTCGGGATCGAGGCGTCCAGCGCCGCCGCATCGGACAGCAGCGTGGTCGCCTGCGCAATCCAGCCGTTCGCCTGCCCGACATCGATCGGCGCGCCGCCGAACTCCGCGGCGTCGAGCGCGCTGCGGATCTGCGCCGCCAGCGGATCGCGGCGCGCCACCAGCATCCCGATCTGCCCCTCCAGCGAGGCGTAGATCGTGTCGTTGCTGCGCAGCGCGCAGGTCGACGGCGGCATCATGTGCGTCGCGAAGGCTCCGAACGACGCCATGATCGCCTTGTAGCTGTCGCCAAGCTGCTCCACCGTGGCCTGGTTCGCGGCCAGCGACGCGCCCGTGGCCGCCGGCGTCAGCAGTTGGGTGATCACGCGGCCGTCGCTGACGTAGGTGTCGCTCAGACCGAGGAGTCCCAGGATCGTCGGCCGCACGTCGGTGTGGTCGCTGAAGATCGTGACGTCGGGCTGCTGGCGCACGCCCGGACCGACGAAGCCGACCCACGTCTGCGCGATCTCCGGCTGGATGTCACCGTGGTTCCAGGCGAAGGCCGGACCGATGCACGTCAGGCAGGTCGACGACGGGAAGTCGGTGATGAAATAGGTGGGATCGCCGAAGAACACGAACTGCGCATTGCGCAGCGGGTCGGCGTTCACCAGCATGTGCCAGGCTTTCATGCCGGTCTGGTCGGCGTACTGCACCAGCAGCCTGTCCGTCGCCCCCGTGTACGGGTTGACGGCCGTCAGGTTCGCGATCTGGCGCTCGAAGTCGCGCGTGTCGGGATCGGTCTGGCCGAGCGCCCCGACGCCCTTCTTCGCCAGGTAGAACGTCGGCGCGTCGTCGCCGTGCACCGTGAACGCGTTCGGCGCCGACGACCCGAGGAACTTGCTGGCCAGCGTCGGGAACTGGTTCTGCACCAGCAGGTCGATATTGGCCTGGACCTCGCCGACCTGGTTGGTCCAGTCGCACGGCACGTTGACGCCGTCGCAGTTGGCCGGCGTCGGCGCGCCGCCCACGAAGTGATCGCCCTCGTCGACGGTGAACACGAACAGCGTGTTGCTCTTGTCGATGCCGTCCGCGGCCAGGCGGGCGAAGAACGCCGCGAATGCGTCGTCATACGACTTCAGCTGGGCCACGTAGCCAGCCGAGCCGGGGCCGAAGGCGGTGTGCGAGCTGCCGGCCACGCCGTGGTTGTCGTGCGCGTCCGAGATGTACGCGTACGTCACCGGGATGCCGTGCTCCTGCATCGCCGCGATGTACGCCAGCGACGCGGCCGCCGACATGCCGTCGAACCCGGGGAAGCCCGGCTGGCCGAACGAATCGACGATCGGCTGGCCCAGCAGGTCGGTCAGCGGCACCGACGCCGGCATGCCGGTCAGCAGGGGGTCGATCTGCTGCGCGCCGAACAGCGCGTTGAATCCGCTGTAACCGCCCGGCTCCGAGGGGAGCAGATCCGCCTGACCCGCCGCGCAGGTCGCCGAGCCGGGCGCGCAGTGGACCGCGAAGCCGACCAGGTCGGTCTGCGCCTTGTTGCGGGCGGCGCTGCCCGAGGGGGCCGCCGCCGACATCTGGGCCTCGATGAACTGGGGCGACCCGACCCCGAAGACCTTGGTGACGTCGCCGGCCGCGTTGGTGCCCGTGTTCTCGAGGACGGCGTTCGCCGTCGAGACCGCGCCGAAGTCGCAGCCGGCGCGCGTGAACGGCGTCCACGGCGCCGGAATGTTCGAACCGTCGGGGCCGATCATGTTCGGCAGCGTGGTGTTGTTGCTGGCCTGGTCAGTCCAGTATCCGAACGAGCTGGGGAACTCGAAGACCGGTAAGCCACCCACGCCCCCCAGAATGCGCGCGTAGCTGTTCGAGACGGTCTGGCCGTGGCGGTCGGGATAGACGCCGGTCAGCGTGGAGAGGATCCCACCGGCGGTGTGTGAGATCAGGATCGTGTGATCGTTCGCCATCATCGTCCCGTTGCCGCGAATGAAGTTCAGCAGGTGCGGCATCTGCTCGAGATCGGACGGGACGGCCGCGCGGTCGCGATTGAGGTGCGTGTTGTCGAACTGGATGTGGATGACGTGGCGGATCGGGCCCGCGCCGTTGCTGAGCGCGCAGGCGTTGTTGCCGCTTGGCGCGGTGCACGCGACGGTCACGGACTGGACGGCGGGGCAACCCGCCGCGGCATCGCCGTCCGAGGCCGTGAGCGTGAGCGTCGCCGTGCCCGGCGCGGTGCACGTGAAGCGCGGGTCCGGCGTGGTCGCGCCCGTCAGGATGCCGCTGGACGCCGACCAGCTGTACGTGAGCGCCGACGGACCGGCGTCGCTGTCGTGCGCCGACGAGCTGAGGCCGATCGATCGTCCGACCAGCGCCTCGGCCGGGCTCGCGCCCAGCGCGTCGATCTGCGGACAGATGTTGATGGTACCGTTGATGAGCACGCTGCCGAACCGCGGCGCCTCCTGACAGACGAGGTGGACCGCCACCTGTGTGGTCTGACCGGCGGTCATGTTGAATGGAGCCGAGCCGCCGCAGGAAGTCCCGCCGGTGGTCGTCATCGCCGACAGCGCGATCGAATACCCGGCGCCCGCCGGGATGGCGCCGATCGTCGTCGAGATCGTCGCGCTCTGACTGACGTCGATCGTCCCTGTCCGGGAGAACGACGACGGCCCCGTGATCGTCCAGCCAACCGTGTTGATCGTCGCGTTCCCGGGGATCTGCAGGGCGAGCGCAACGGTGCCGGAACCCATTTTCCGCGACCCGGGCGGGCCGTCGCACGCCGTCGCGCCGAAAATCAGGCAAGCGGCCGCGGCCGCGAGAAAGGTGGCGGATCGCAGACTGGTGGTTCGCATCGCCAGCGTGCGGCTGCAAACGGAGTTCCCGTCGCGCGCGCGTCCAGTGGGCCGTCAGTGCGCGCGCTGCGTGGTCTTGCTGAAGAAGCCGGGGCCGGACGGCTCTGGTTTTCGGAGATCGCCGGCCGGTTTTCGGATGCCGGTGAACCGGACCCGCCGCCGTCGTTTGCAACATTGTTGCGACAGGCGCGGGAAATCTTGATCAGTTGGCACGGACGGGGCTCAGATAATCGGAGGTCCGTTATGTCGAACCGCTGGGTCTGGGTTATCTGGCTCGGGCTGCTCGCGGCCGCCGGCTGCAATCGCAAGAATCACGCCGGGCCGGGCACTGACAACGGCGACGCGGCCGCCGACGGGATCGTCGGCTCGGACAGTTCGGACGGCGATGCGGGCGGAACCGCGTGCAACACCTTGGTGGACGACACGCCGGCCGTCCGCGAGACGCTGGTCGGTGGCACCCCGCCCGTGCTCAGCGGCGGCGCCATTCCGGACGGAACCTACGTCCTGGTCGAGCGCTACCGCTACGTCACCAGCTGCGACTGCCTGGTCCACGGCAAGCTGGCCGTCGGCGGCGGCGGCACGACGATCCAGACATTGCTGCGCAACGAGCCGGCACCCGCAGAGACCCAGTCAGGCGCGATGTCGACCGACGGCAACTCGATGAACTGGGACTTGACCTGCCCGCCGACCACGACGGTTCAACACAACTACAACGTGATCACCGGCAACGGCGTCGTCGCGCTGCAGACCTTCGACGGCTCCCTGGCCTACGAGACCTGGATCTCCGGTAGCTGCAACACGATCGCAAACGCCGGAGCGTCGATCGTCGAGACGAACGTCGCGCAGGCGTTGCCGGCCGCCACCGGCGGAACACTGGTCGACGGCACGTATCGACTGACCCGCCGCGAGATCTACACCGGCCCGGCCGGCAGCAGCGGTCCGACCGGCCAGACGCGGAAGGCAACCCTGGTGATCTCGAACGCGGCCTCGACCACCATGACCATGGACTTCGCGACCTCGATCAACCGCGCCGGGGATTCCCGGGAAAGTTACTCGGGCACGCCGCCGTCCAGCGGGGACACGATCTTCGGGGTCACGCGGTCCTGTCCGCCCATCGCCCTCATCAGCGTCTCCGCGTTCACCGCGTCACGGAACACGCTGGTCCTCGTCAACGAGAACAGCGGCGAGGTCGACACCTGGACGCGGCCCTGACCCGGGGCCTCGCGTCGACCGGTGACAACTCCGCGCCGACCGGTCGCGCTGCTCGGCCGACCGACGACCGCAGTTCCGCGCGGGAAGCTTTGGTCCCGAGGCAGTCTGGATTGAGTCGACGCCATGCGCTCCGGTTCCGATCCCACCCCCGCCTCGCGGCGTCGTCGCGCCTGGATCGTCCTCGCATGGCTGGTGGCAATCGGCGCTGCGGTCGCGCCTGCGGTCTGGCTCTGGCTGGCGATCTATTCGCTGAGCTCGCTGAGCGAGACGAACGATGGCCTCTCGCGAGCCGATGTCGAGGCCTTCGGGAACGTGCAGCTTCCGCCCGATGTCGGCGATCTGCGCGCGCGCCTGCACACCTGCATGACGAAGCAGATGTTGATGGCGCGTTTTTCGATCGCTCCAGGCGAGCTGCCGGATCTGCTCGCGAGCGGAGACTTTCGGAAGTTGCCGGACGGCAGCGGTTCGTACCTGCCTCAGGTCTGGGCGCAGCCGGACTGGTGGACGCCGGAGACCGCACGCTCGCATCTGACCGCCGAGACCGCGGGCGGCTCGATCATGGTCGACGAGGACCGGCCGGACCGGTACGTCGTCTATCTGGTCCGACGCTGGTAGGGCGTGAAGGAACCTGACCGCCTTCTTCTTCCTACTTCGAGATCGTCCAGATCCCGTTGGCGGACTCCACGTAGATGACACCGTCGGGGGCGATGGCCATCAGGCAGTCGTTGAACAGGCCGCCCCCCGCACCGATGCTGACCTCGCCCAGTGTCGGCTTGGTCGGCACCGGCGTCGGCACGGCGGCAGTCGTCGCCGCTTCTGGGAGGTGGACGAGGCGCGGGTCGTGTCCGCCACTTCCGTCCGTGACCATGAAGGTGAAGCCGCCCGCCGGATCGACGGCGCCGCACCCGAAATGCTCGCTGTAACGGCTGCTGGGGTCGATGGGCTGGTACAACGTTCGCACCGGCCCGCTGGTGACCGTGCCGACCTGGATCGGGCGCCAGCCGCAGGACGGGAGAAACGCGACGGTCCCGGACCCGTTGATCAGGACGTCGCCGATCACGCAATAATAGGTGTCCCAGCCCAGCGCGGCGGCGGTGTAGACGACCTGCGTTCCGGCGCCGGTCGCGCTCCAGAACTCGCTGAGGGTGTAGTAGCCGACGCTGCCAGCGCCGATGACCGCCATCCGTCCCCGGGTGAGGGGCGCCAGATCGCCGAGGCGCGTCGCTTGGTGCGCCGCACTCGACGTCACGATCGTGTCCGTGCGGGTCGGATCGGGGAGAACCCCGTTCGACAACAGAACGTAGAGCTTGATGTCGGGCCCTACGTCGATGTCGAAGATCGTCTGAGGACTGGCGAGCCCCGCGGAGCTCGCCACCTCTGCCAGCGTCAGGTACGGACTGCTCGTGCCGGCGGTGTCGGTGACGTAGACCGTGGAATTGTCGGCGACGTAAACACGATGGGCGGGGTCCACGGCCAGCCCCGCTGCTCCGGGAAGCCAGGGACCATTTTCGGTCAGCGCCGATAGCGGTCGCGGCGCGGGACCGGAGCCACCGTCGGGTGTTCCCGGCATACCGCCGTCGGGCCGGGGCGGGCCGGGATCGGAGTCGGACTCGAGACGGAACACGCCGCCCAGCGTGGCGACCAGCAGCCGCCCCTGCTTGTCGGTCGCGAACGAGGTCGGGTCGGGGTTCGGGATCTGCGCGGGCATCTTCACGAAGTGCGCGCCGTCGTCGTCGCTCATGGACACCTGCAGCGGACCGATGTTCTTCGCGTCCGAGGAGGGGTCCGCTCCAAACACGAATAGATGGCCGGCGCCGTCCGCCGCCAGCGGCACCAGCGCGAAGCTGCCGATGTCGGGGACGCCGGTGCTCTCGAGCACCGTCCAGGTCATGCCCTCGTCGGTCGAGATCTCGAAAGAGCCGCCCTCGAAGGAACGAATGAGCCGGCCGGTGCCGTCTTCGACCAGGGGCAACTTGCTGAACTCGAACACCTGCCAGGTTGCGCCCTGGTCATCCGAGCGAAAGCCCGCGCTCCCGTTGCTGCCTGCGGCGAGGAGGTGGCCGTTTCGAAGCGCCTGCACGCTGACGACGACCGGGCCGTTCGGAATTGTCTGGAACGTCCGCCCGTCATCGGTCGATCGCGCGACGGCGCCGGCGGCGAGATAGACGGTCGAACCGTCCGTCGCGAGGCCGATGCCCATGGACCAATAATTCTCGGTCGGGAACGTGACCTCATGCCAGGTCTCGCCATGATCGTCACTGCGTGCCACCTGCGCTCTCATCGACGCCGTGACGACGTTCGGGCACTCGAGCGCGCCGGCCGGCGTCACGATGCACGGATCCGCCGAGAACGCCGGCGACGCGATCTCCCAGGTCCAGCCGCCATCGCTCGATCGCAGCAGCGCATGGTTGTCGGAAACGCCCGGCATCAGGCCCTCGACGCCCTCGACGTAGATGTCGCCCCCCGGGCCCAGCGCCGCCGGAGACTTGTCGACGAAGATCTGCGCCGCGCCGCCGGTGATCGCGCCCGTCTCGGGCGAGCCGCTGGCGGGCTGCCAGCTCTGACCCTTGTCAATGGACCGATAGACGCCGTCCGGACACGCGAGGAACACCTCGTCGCCGCGTGCGACCAGCGGGCCGTCGCAGTTGGGCTCCAGCCAACCGGCGGTCGTGGGACCCATGAGCGCCGTGAATGTCACGCCACCGTCGTCGGAGCGCCTCATCCTCGCGGTGCCGGCCGTGCCGATGTACACGCTTCCCGAGTCGCTGATCGCGAGCACCAGATCCGAGTCGACCAGCATGAGCGACGTCCAGGTCGCGCCGGCGTCCGTGGACCGGAGCAGCGTGTACGGTCCGCCCGTCTTTCCGAGATCGTAGGCCGCCGCGTAGCAAGTATGCTGGCCGTCACAACGAACCCGCCCGAAAAGGTTCTGGTTGGTGGTCCGGTGGACGGGCTGGAATGTTGCGCCCGCGTCCGTTGAACTGTAGACGCCGGAGTCCGTGCTGAGCAGAATCACCGCGCCGCCGTTCAGGACGTCGAGGCTGAGCACGTTGCCTGAAAGTGTGGTCATCTGGAACGAATTGCCGGCGTCCGTCGACAGCCAGAGATGGGTCAGGTTCGCGGCCACCACCACGTCGCCACCGCCGGCGATCATGTTGAAGGTATCGAAGTAATCGGACGCCACGCGCTGCCAGCTGGCACCGCCGTCGGTGCTGCGCAGGAGGTCGTTCAACCCCGCGTAAACCGTCGTGCCGACCGTGGCCAGGGCGACGACGTCGTAGTCGTCGTAGTTGTTGAGACCGATGATGGTGCCGACGTCGAAGAGACCGAGGTTGGCGGGGCGCCATGAGGCGCCCTCGTCACTGGACCTGAAAATGCCGGTCCCTCCGGGAGGGTCTGCGACGAGACCGCTCATTGTCGTGCGCGCCGACGCGTAGAGGGCTCCCTGGCTGTCGAGCGCGATCGTCCTCATCGGCGCGCCGAACGGCGCCGGAAGCGTCACCCAGTGGTAGTTGGAGAGCGGGCCCGTCGGTGCGTCCGTGGAACCGTCCGGTGTGGCGTCGGGTCCGCCGTCGGGCGCGACGCCGCCACCCAGACCGCCGCCAACGCCACCGCCCGTGCCGCCACCCAGGTCACCGCCGACGCCACCGCCCGTGCCGCCGCCGACGCCACCGCCCCGTCCGCCCCCACCCCCGGTTCCGGCGGCGCCGGTGGTGCCCGCGCCCCCGTCCTTCGGCGTCAGCAGCTCACTCTTCGAGTTGCACGCGACGCCGCCCAACACGGACAGAATCACGAGCACAGATCGTCCGGCGCGGGTCATCGGCCCCTCGGTGCATCTTTAAACAAATCCGGCTCACAGAAGAGCCATTTCGATGGTCGTCGGGCGGCTCAAATCCCCTGCGCGAGGACACCGTCATCCGCCGTCCGATCTGAATCAGGCGCTGGTGCCTGCAGGTCAATATCGAGCCGCCTGCGCAGGTCGTCGACGACTTCTGGAAACCCATACGCCTTCACGTACTTCAAAGCTGCTCGGGCCCCCTTGCCCGTGCCATCGTGATCATGCCTGTCCATCCAGGTGAAACGTTCGACCCAATACGAGAAGTGGCTCTTGGTCGCGTCTTCGGGAATGAGGTCGTTTCGAAGCGCCACCTCCAAGCGGCACAGAAACGATAAAAAGGCATCGAACGCCTCTCGCATGACCGGCTGATCATCTGGGAAGTTCATCTTTTCCGCCGACCCGAAGTCGGTGGCTGTTCGGAGCGCGGCGATGACGTCATCGCTGGTGAAGACTATCGTCCGCCCGCGGAAGGTCGTGGTTCGCCAAGTCCAATCGAGCAGCACGCATGCGAATTGCAGCAGGTCGCTCGACTCGAATGACTCGATCAGCTTGTCGAGCTTGTCGGCGCGCTGCCAAGCCTGCCCGCGGCGCCACGTCAGGATCGTGTAGAAAAAGCCCACGCTGGCGCCAAGCAAGGCCGCGTAGGTCGCGATGACGTCCAGCACCCGCTTCGTCGCCTCGTCCATCCGACCCTCCTGGCGCGTGGATCGAGCTCCCGTCGAGCGCTAACCGGTCGAACCAACCATTTTTTGAGCGGGAGAAGGGACTTGAACCCTCGACGTCCACCTTGGCAAGGTGGCACTCTACCACTGAGTTACTCCCGCGAATTTGTTGGCCCTTGACCTATCGGACCGCGGGTGGGTTGTCAAGGCGCTGGCGGCGGTCAGGGGAACGACGGCGCGTCGTCGTCGAAGCTGTAGCCGGCCCAGGTCATTCCGGGGCGCATGTGCTGCAGCCACTCGGGGCGCGTGGCCTCGATGACCAGCGTCGCCACGGGTCGGGTCAGGTTGGGCGGCGGCCCGCCCTCCTCCTCGTGGGCGTAGCTCTGGTAGGACCAGGCTTCCAGCTCTTCCGAGACGCGACCGCGCGCGGCGTTCCGCTCCGCCTCGCTGGTCCACCAGCGCTGCCCGGCGTAAAGGCCCGCCGCGTTCGGCCGCAGCCCCGCGGGCACGGTGAAGCCAGCGATATCGCGATAGCCGCTGGACGCGACGTAGCGGGCGACCAACGGTGCGGCCGCCGCGGCCTTCGACCACAGCTGTTCCGTCATGACGTCGACGTACGGACGCCCGGCATCGGCCTCGACGGCCGCCTTCAGCGGCCCCGCGATGTCCCGCGCCCACAACACCTGCCCCCCGAGCCGCACGTTCCCGCCGTAAACCTCCAGCAGCGTCGCCAGCGCAAACGCCTCGGAATACGGCAAGGTCAGCGCCTGGAGCGGCTCGATCCGGATCCAGCAGGTACGGTCGTCGACACGCAGGCAGTTCATCAACGACAGGGCGCTCGACATGGATTCCTGATCTGACGGGCTCGGTCAGCGCAGGTCGCGCGCCGCGCGGGGGCCGTAGATGCCGACGTCGACCTCGCGTGCGTGATGGACCAGCGGCGGCGCGTCCCGGCACATCGACCCCGACAGGCCGGCGACGTAGGTCAGCGTCTGGGTGACGCCGGCGGCCGCCGCCGGCTGCAGCGGGTACGGCGCGTGGTGGACGCGCGCCGTGCGCAGCCTGCCGCCCGCCCGCGAATAAAGCAGGTAGCGCTCGGCCAGGAAGAACTCCAGCGATCCCGGCGCCGCTTCGGCCACCGGGCCGATCGGCTGGTAGCGGGCGGCGAACTCGGCGCGGGTCACGTTCCGGCGCTGCGATCTGTAATCGATCCAGCCGCCTGCCTCCTCCAGCGCGATGTCGGCGGCGAAGTACGGCAGCCCGTACCAGAAACGCGCGCCCGCGACCGCCAGCCGGCTGGTCGCGTCCAGGCTGAAGAACCAGACACCCGGATCGCGCGCGCCGCGATGGACGTACGTGCGCAGGTTGATCTCGTGGAACGCGGGCGCCATTGGCGCGCCGAGGGGGACCGTCCGCGTCAGCGGGATCGTGAACGGCACGATGCCGACGTACGCGGCGCCATCGAAGGTGTCGACCTCCAGCCCGGCCGGCAAGTGACCCGCGATGAGGTCGGGCGCGACGGGCCAGTGCAGGAAGGCCAGGTGCCGCCAGATCTGCCGCATCACCGGCCGCCCGTCCGGGCGCTCGCGCACGCGCATCCGTTCCTGATCGCCGACGACGTCCGGCACGCGCCGCGATGCTACCCCGCTATCCGGTCCCCGTCCGCTCGCGATCGAACGTCGCCACCACTTCGACGTGAAAGCTCTGCGGCATCAGGTCCAGCGCCACCGCGTCGATCAGCTCGAACCCGGCCGCGCGCAGGCCGCGCGCGTCGCGCCCCAGCGTCTGCGGATCGCACGACACGTAGACGACGCGCCGGCGCGCCCGCGCCGCCGCCGCCAGGTGGACCTTGTCCGCCCCGTCGCGCGGCGGATCGAGGACGACCGTGTCGGCGTCGATCGCCGGCGGCCGCAGCGACCAGCGCGCCTCCATCACGTTGTGCGCGCCGCGCGCGAGCGCCGCCGGATCGCCGTCGCACGCCGTCACGGACGTCGCGCCCGCGCGGACCAGGTGGCGCGTCAGGTTGCCGCTTCCTGCGTAAAGCTCCAGCACCACGCCCGGGGCCGGCCCGACCGCCTTCATGACCGCCGCCACCAGCGCGGCGTTCGCCACGCGCCCGACCTGCGCGAACCCGTCGGCGGGGACCCGCAGCGGCGGCGACCCCGGCTCCGCGATGTCGACGTCGACGCGCCCGGCCGTCGCCCTGCCGCCCAGTAAGAGTCCGACGACGCCCGCCGCCTCGAGACGGTCGAACTCGCGCCGGGCGTGCGCCGCGCTGTTCGGATCGGCGCGCGCGACGTTGACGTGAACGCCCTCGATTCCGGCCTGGACGTCGATCTCGACGCCCGCGGCCAGCCCCCGTGCCATCGCTCGCAGGGCCGGCAGCGCACGCCTCAGCTCGGGGCCGAACAGCGGGCAGGCCGGCACGTCGACGACGTCGTGCGACCGCCGCGCGTGGAACCCGAGCACTCCGCCCGGCCCGACCGTCAGCCTCGCGCGATCCCGGTAGCCGAACGGCGGCCCGGCGGCGATCACCTCGGGCACGGGCGCCCCCAGCGCGCGCTCGACGATGGCGCGTTTGGCCGCGTGCTGCGCCTCTATCGTGACCTGCTGCCACTGGCAGCCGCCGCAGGTCCCGAACAGCGGGCACGGCGGCGGTACGCGGTCCGGGCCCGGGCGCTCGATCGCGACCAGCTCGGCCCACGCCACCTTGCCCTTCTCGCGCTCGATGCGCGCGCGCACGCGCTCGCCCGGCGCCGCCAGCGGCACGAACGTCACCCGCCCGTCGTCGGCGGCGCGCGCCCCCTGCCCGTCCAGCTGCCGCCCGACCGCGTCGCCGCCCGGTGCCAGCGACTCGATCTCGACGCCGACTTCGTTGAGAAACTGGGGCGCCAAGGCGACCGTTACGGGAACGTCTGCGCGCCCTGCCCGCGTTGCAGGTTGAAGTCGAAGTTGCCTTGCAGAGTGCCTCCGATGACCGCCATGGGCGGAACGTTGTCGCCCTGAATGATCGCCGTCAGGACGCGATCGTCGCCCATCACGGTGATGTTGAAGTTGGCGCGCAGCCTGTCACCGAAATTAACTTTGAAGTCCGACTCGACGGGCGTGCGCGCGTCCGGCGCCGTACTGTTTTCGAACGCACCGCCGAAATCCTGGAAGTCGATCCACCCGTCCTGCCCCACGCCGGTGATGCTGACGATCGCCGGCGGATGCTGCGTCGACACGCAGGTGCCGAGCGGCGTGAACGACGCCTTCACCGGCCCGCCCGGAACCAGGTGGATGCGCGGGAAACCGGTGCCGTCCGGCGGCGCGACCGGCGGCTCGCACCAGGGCCCCATGACGCCCGGAAAGACGCTGCCCGTCGTCGTGCTGTCCCACTGGGGCACGCCGTTCACCGTCTGACCGCGCAGGCACTGCGCGACCTCCCGCGAATTGGGGATGTCGAAGTACAGCGTATCGGTGATCTCCTGCGCGTTGCCGTTGTGCTGCATCCGGATGATCAGGCGGTTGGCCGGCGGGCTCGACAGGTCCTCGATCGGCTCGCCGACGAAGTACTTGGGCTGCAGGTCGTAGGGCTGCGGGGCAGCCATCGACCCGTAGTCGCCGGCCTCCAGGCAGCCCAGCATCCAGAGCATGCCCGTCGCCGATCCCGTCCCGTCGCCGACGACGCAACCGGCCGCCGGCGCCGTCACCAGCGCGGTCGTCATCAGCAGACGCCACCGCATCTTCACGTCGAACATCGTCCCACAGCTCGAAGGTCCGGGCCACTTCGTCGGGGCGCGAACCGCGCTAAGTGCCGATGGTCACACGCACCGCCGTCCCCCGCCCCGCGCCGACGCGCGACGCCGCCGAGCCGTCGCGGCGCGCGATCTCCAGCTGGCCGCCGGAGCCGATGTAGGCAATCAGCGCCCCCGACTGGACATCCGAGAACGTCCGCCCGAAGACGGGCCGGAAGCGGCCCTCCGACCCCTCGACCTCGACCAGCACCTCCGTCGATGCATCGACCGCCAGCAGCTCGGCGGGCAGCGACGTGATCAGGTTTCCGAAGCTGTCGATGTGAATCACCTGCCCTTCCACGACGCCGCCCTGCTTGTGCAGCGGCGGCGCCGAGAGCTCGACGATCGTGTCGATGGCGGGACCGGCGTCGGCGGCGTGCGCGCCGGCCGCCAGCCGCCCGGCAGTCGGCGCGAACACGTCGCGACCGTGGAACGTCGGGCTGACCGGGTCACGGCGGAACAGGGAGCTTTCGATCCGGAAGATCCGCCGCGGCGGTCGGGCCGCCAGAGACAGGACGCCGTTGTCCGGGCCGATGAAAAGGCTACCGCCCGCCTCGATCAGGATGTCGGCGCGCTCGCCGCCCACGCCGGGGTCGACCACCGCCACGTGAATCGTTCCCGGCGGAAACAGCGATGCCGCCTGCGCCAGCGCGGCCGCGCCCGCGGCCACGTCCATCGGGGGAACCCCGTGGGTGATGTCCACGAGCTGGGCGGACGGCGCGATCGACAGGACGACGCCTTTCATCGCGCCGGCGTAACCGTCGCCGGGGCCGAAATCGGTCGTGAACGTCACGATGGGCATGCGCCTGATCCGCTCGCCGGCGAGTATCGCACGACTGGCGGGAGGGTTATCATTCTCGCTCCATGGACAAGACCGTTGCGAGCGCCGACGAGGCGATTGCGGATCTCTTCGACGGCGCCACGCTGATGGCCGGCGGATTCGGCCTGTGTGGCATCCCGGAGAACCTGATCGCCGCCATCCGGCGCAAGGGGACCCGAAACCTGACCATCATCTCGAACAACTGCGGCATCGACGACAAGGGGCTGGGGATCTTGCTCGCGAACGGGCAGGTCAAGAAGATGATCTCCAGCTACGTCGGCGAGAACAAGACGTTCGAGCGCCTGTTCCTCGACGGCAAGCTGGAGGTCGAGCTGACCCCCCAGGGGACGCTGGCCGAGCGGATCCGCGCGGGCGGCGCCGGCATCCCGGCGTTCTACACCGCCACCGGTTTCGGCACGGTCGTCGCCGACGGCAAGGAGACGCGCGAGTTCGACGGCCGCAGGTACGTGATGGAGCGAGCGCTGCACGCCGACTTCTCGATCGTCAAGGCCTGGAAGGGCGACCGCTTCGGCAACCTCGTCTACCGGAAGACGACGCGCAACTTCAACCCGATGATGGCGGCCGCCGGCAAGACCACCATCGCCGAGGTCGAGATCCTCGTCGAACCAGGCCAGCTGGAGCCCGACCAGGTGCATTCGCCCGGCATCTACGTGCAGCGGATCGTGAAGGGGGCGAAGTTCGAGAAGCCGATCGAGCAACGCACCCTTCGCAAGAGGAGCGCCTGACATGCCGACGCTGACACGCGATCAGGTCGCCCGGCGCGCCGCGCGCGAGCTGGCCGACGGGATGTACGTCAACCTCGGGATCGGCATGCCAACGCTGGTCGCCAACTTCATCCCGGCGGGGACGCACATCGTCCTGCAGTCCGAGAACGGCATGCTCGGGATAGGCCCCTTCCCCTACGAAGGCGACGAAGATCCGGACCTGATCAACGCCGGCAAGCAGACGATCACCGAGGTGGCCGGGAGCGCCTACTTCTCGTCGGCCGATTCGTTCGCGATGATCCGGGGCGGCCACATCGACTGCGCGATCCTGGGCGCCATGCAGGTGGCCGAGAACGGCGACCTCGCGAACTGGATGATCCCCGGCAAGATGATCAAGGGGATGGGCGGCGCGATGGACCTCGTCGCCGCGGCCAAGCGGGTGATCGTCATGATGGAGCACGTCGCCAAAGCCAAGGGCGCCAGCCCTGGCGCACAAACGACCGACGAGAAGAAGATCCTGAAGCGGTGCACGCTGCCGCTGACGGCGGTCGGCGCCGTCCACCGGATCATCACCGACCTGGCGGTGCTGGACGTGACGCCGAGCGGCCTCGAGCTGCGCGAGCGGGCGCCCGGCGTCTCGGTCGAGGAGATCCAGGCGAAGACGGGACCGACGCTGATCGTGCGCGGCGACGTCCCCGAGATCGCCGTTGGCTGACGAGAAATTCGAGACCCCTTCCGGCATCCCGCTGGAGCCGGTCTACGACGCCGACGACCTGGCCGCGCTGACGCCGCCCTTCGATCCAGCGCGCGATCTGGGCGCGCCGGGCGCGTTCCCGTTCACGCGCGGCGTGCACGCCACGATGTACCGGGGCAAGCGCTGGACGATGCGGCAGTACGCCGGCTTCGGCAACGCGGCGGAGTCGAACCGCCGCTACAAGTTCCTGCTGGCGTCGGGCCAGACGGGCCTGTCGGTCGCGTTCGATCTGCCCACCCAGATGGGCCGCGATTCCGACCACCCGCTCGCGCGCGGCGAGGTCGGCCGCACCGGCGTCGCGATCTCGTCGATCGAGGACATGCACGTCCTGCTGGACGGAATCCCGCTGGCCGACGTGTCCGTGTCGATGACCATCAACGCGACGGCCGCCACGCTGCTCGCGCTGATGGTGGCCGTGGCCGACGAGCGGGGCATTCCGCGGAGCGCGCTCGGCGGCACGATCCAGAACGACATCCTCAAGGAGTACATCGCGCGCGGCACGTACATCTACCCGCCCGCGCCGTCGCTGCGCCTGGCCGCCGACACGTTCGCCTTCTGCCAGGCGGAGGTGCCGCGCTGGAACACGATCAGCATAAGCGGCTATCACATCCGCGAGGCCGGCAGTGACGCCGTCCAGGAGGTGGCGTTCACACTGGCGGACGGCATCGCCTACGTCGACGCCGCTCGGGCCGCCGGGTTGGCCGTCGACGCCTTCGCTCCCCGGCTGTCGTTCTTCTTCAACGCGCACGCGAACCTGCTGGAAGAGATCGCCAAGTTCCGGGCCGCCCGGCGACTGTGGGCCCGCATCATGCGCGATCGCTTCGGCGCGAAGGATCCGCGCGCCCAGATGCTGCGCTTCCACGCGCAGACAGCGGGGTCGACGCTGACCGCGGAGCAGCCGCTCAACAACGTCGTCCGTACGGCGATCGAGGCGCTGGCGGCGGTGCTGGGCGGCGCCCAGTCGCTGCACACCAACGGTTACGACGAGGCGCTGGCCCTGCCGACGGAGGCTTCGGCGCGGCTGGCCCTGCGCACGCAGCAGATCCTCGCCGACGAGACCGGCGTCGCCAACGTCGTCGATCCCGTCGGTGGCGCGTACGCCGTCGAGACGTTGACGTCGGAGATCGAGACGCGCGCGGCGGCGCTGATCGCCGACATCGACCGCATGGGTGGCATGTTGGCGGCGATCGAGGCTGGATTCCCGCAGCGCGAGATCGAACGCCGGGCCGTCGAACATCAACGTGCCGTCGAGAGCGGCGGGCGCGTCGTCGTCGGCGTCAACCGCTACGCCGACGCGCCGGATTCCCACGTGGGCCCGCCGCCGCTGCACAAGCTCGATCCCGCCTTCGAAGCTGCGCAAATCGGACGCGTTCAGGAAATACGGGCGAAACGGGACGGAAGCAAAACACGCGCCGCGCTGGACGCGCTGGCGCAGGCCGCGCGCGGCGCCGACAACCTGATGCCCCCGATCATCGCGGCCGTCAAGACGCGTGCCACGCTCGGCGAAATCGCCGACGTGTTGCGCAACATATTCGGGGAATATCACCCCGCGTGATCCGTTCTGGCCTTGCGATGCATTTTGCATTGCACCGCCCGAGCCGTGGAGTTACCGTTGTGCGCTGTTCAAGGTGCGGCGTCGGCGGGCGGAGCCGGGCCGCAACACTGGACTTGAGGGACGACGATGACGAAGTCCGATCTCATCGACGTATTGTGCGAGACGCAGAAGCTGCCGAAGGGGCGCGCAGAGCTTCTCGTGCACGTCATTTTCGATGCGCTGGAAGCAGCGCTGAAGCGCGGCGAGCGGATCGAGATCCGGGGCTTCGGTAGCTTCGAGCTCCGGAACTATCGCGGATACGACGGCCGCAACCCGCGCACGGGCAGCGCCGTCGAGGTCCGGCCCAAGCGCCTTCCGTTCTTCAAGGTCGGCAAGGAGCTGAAGGAACGGGTGAACGAAGGCCGCACGGCTGCACCGCGCGCCGGCGCCAAGCGCGCGCCGATCACGACGGAGACCGAGGCGGCGACCCCGACGGCCGCGCCGGTGACCACGACGGGGCCGGTGGCCGCGGAGAGCGAAGCCGGCTCGTCGAGCCCGGCCCCGAACGCGCGCGCGACCGCCTGACAGGCGCGCGTCGCACAACCTTGCGCCCATCGGTGGCGCCCCCTATCCTGCCCGCGTGTCCGCGCCGGCCCGGTTCAGCTTCATCGACGGCTTGCGCGGAATCGCCGCCCTGGCCGTCGTTCTGCCGCACGCGCGGGGCCTGTTCTACCCGCCGACGAACGCCGCCTCGAAGGCCATGGCCGGGATCGCGGAGTACGGCGGCCGCGGTGTCCAGCTGTTCTTCGTCATCAGTGGATTCGTGATCGCCTACTCGCTGCGAGACGCGACCAAGGGTTCGTTCAGCCTCAAGACCTTCATCCTGCGGCGCGCGATCCGTCTCGACCCGCCCTACTGGGTCGCGATCCTCGCGAGGTGGACCGTGGGCGCGGTGCAGTCGCTCGTCACTCATCGGGAGGTGTGGGTCCCGACGGCGCCCAACCTGCTCGCGCACATGTTCTACCTGCAGGACATCCTCGGCTTCGGCCAGATGAACGTCGTGTTCTGGACGTTGTGCATCGAGTTCCAGCTCTACATCGTCTTCGCCGCGCTGCTGGTCGTCTCGGAGTGGCTGGCCCCGCCCGGGCGCCTCAACGCCGTCCGCACCGCGCTGGTCGTCGTCGGCTTCGTCGTGTCGGTCGCCCTGTCCCGCACACTGCCCGCCGAGGACTGGCCCGGGACCTGGTTCATCCGGTTCTGGTACATGTTCCTCGCCGGCGTGCTGCTCTGCTGGCACATGCTGGGGCGGGTCCGGCTGGCGCCGCTCGCCTTCTGCGTGACCTGCATGATCGCGTCGCTCATCTGGAGCCCGGACTCGTTCAAGCTCTCGGCGCTGCTCGCGACGGGCGTGATCTATCTGGCTCTGCGCCGCGGAAAGTTGTCCGTCTGGCTGGCGGGGCCGGTCTGGCAGTTCTTTGGCCGGCTCTCGTACTGCATCTACCTTCTCCACGTGCCGGTCGCGATGCTCGCGCTCGCGGCCAGGACCCGCGTGTCCCTCACGTCGGGCGTCGTTCCCTTCGTGATGCTCGGGTGCGTCTACCTGGCGATCATCGTTGCCGCTTACCTTCTGCACGTCTCGGTCGAGGCACCGTGCCTTCGCCTGGCCGCGCGGCTGAAGAACCGCGTCTTCCTCCGGCCCGCGGTCCCGGCGCCGGAGTGATCGCCGCCGCCGTCAGAGCGACGCGGCGAGCGTCCCGCTGATCGTCATGTCGATCCGGCCGGCGGGCGCGTGCGACACCTTCAGCGTCGTCCCCGCGATGATCGTGAATCCCGCCTGGATGTTCTTCGTGTAGTTGTTGAGGACCTGGGCCGCGTTCGGCTCGAGCACCACGTCACCGGACGGCGTCGTCATCGACGCGATCGCGGGCAGCGTCCCGAACTTCTGCGCGTTCGGGTCGTTGGGATCCGTCACGCCCTGCGGCGCGACGTAGAGAATGATGTCCGGAAGGTTCACGGTGAGCGTGTTGGCGTCGACCTTGTAGCTGATCTTCTTGATCTTGATGTTGAGGACGCCGGTGACGCTGTTGAGAGCCGGAACTTCCTGACCGAGATTGATCGGCGCCGACTGCGACACCGCCATCTGCGCCATGCAGACCATCATGCCGCTGTCGTTTTGGTCGCAGCTGATCATGTTGGCCGTGCAGTCGGGCGCAGGCAGGGGCGGAGGCGGCGCGCAGCAGTCGGTGACGATCTGGCCCGAACCGCACGGCACGTCCTGCATGAGGCCCGTCGGGACGTTGAACATCGACGCGTCGAGGCTGAACGACTTCATCGGCAGCGCGAAGTCAGTCTCGGTCACGTCCGAGCTGATCAGCCAGCCGCATCCGGCGACGGTGCCGAGGGCCATCAGGGAGGCGATGCTTACTCTCCGCATGATCCCATAGTATCACTTCACCTCTTGCTGGTTGTTAGTGCCTCGGCCGCGCTCCAGGGATCGAGTTTCCGCGTCACGACCTCGTCGACCGTCGACGCCAGCGGTCCGGGCGCGCCGTCGCCGCCGATCGCGGCGTGTGCGGCCGCGCGCGCATGTTCTCCCACCAGCGCCGTGATCTGACGCACCGCCTGTCGCCGCCGTCGAGCGGCGCGATCCGCGGCGGGTGCGGCCCGCAACGTATCGATGGCCGCCATGATCTCTTGAACGCCCGCGCCGGTCGCGGCGGACGCGCGGAGCAACGGCGGCGCGGTCCGCGGCGGCTCGCCGGGGCGGGACGGATGTGCCGCCAGCCCCAGCATCGTCGTCAGGTCCGCCATGGCGCGGTCGGCGCCGTCGCGATCGCCTTTGTTGACGACCAGGATGTCGGCGATCTCCAACAGACCCGCCTTCAGCGCCTGGATGTCGTCGCCCAGCCCGGGCGCCGTCACGACCACGACGGCGTCGGCCGCGTCGGCGACGTCGATCTCCGCCTGCCCGGCGCCGACGGTCTCGATGAACACCAGCGGGAAGCCGGCCGCATCCAGCACCGCGACCGTCGCGGTCGTGGCGCGCGAGAGGCCGCCCTGCTGCCCGCGCGTCGCGAGCGAACGGATGAAGACGCCCTCGTCGGTCGCGTGGCGCTGCATGCGCACGCGATCGCCCAGCAGCGCGCCGCCCGAAAACGGGCTGGACGGATCGACCGCGACCACGGCGACCCGCTCGCCGCGCGCGCGCGCGGCCGCGATGAGCGCATCGACCAGCGTCGACTTGCCCACGCCCGGCGCGCCGGTGACGCCGACGACGAATGCCCGCCCGCCGTGCGGGTAGATGGCGCGCAGCGCCTCGCGCGCGCCCGGGAGGTCGTCGTCCAGCGCGCGCATCAGCGCCGCCGCCGCCGCGAGATCTCCCGCCAGGATCCTGGCGACGCGATCGTTCGCCACCCCTACCCTGCGCCGGCGGCTTCCCGCAGGAGCTCGCGCGCGATCACCATCTTCTGGACCTCGTTCGTCCCCTCGCCGATCTCGGCCAGCTTCGCGTCGCGCAGGTAGCGCTCCACGTCGAACTCGCGCGTGTAGCCGTAGCCGCCGTGGATCTGCACGGCGGCGTTGCACGCGCGCATGGTCGCGCGCGCGGCGTAGTACTTCGCGATCGACGATTCGGCGGTCGTGCGGCGCTTCTGGTCCTGCATCCACGCCGCCCGCCAGACCAGCAGGCGCGCGGCGTCCAGCTCGGTCGCCATGTCGGCCAGCATGTGCTGGATCGCCTGGTGCTCCGCGATCGGCTTGTCGAACTGGATCCGTTCCTTGGCATAGCGGCGGGCGGCCTCGAACGCCGCGCGCCCGATGCCGATGGACCAGGCGCCGATGCCGATCCGCCCCTTGTCCAGGATCTTGAGGGTGTCGAAGAACCCGTGGTCGATGTCGCCCAGCCGCTGCTCGTCGTCGACCTCGACGTCCTCCAGCACCAGCTCCGTCGTGTCCGACGCGTGCAGGCCCATCTTCTCGATTCGTTTGCCGGTGCGGAACCCCGGCGTGCCCCGTTCGATGATGAACGCGGTCAGCCCCTTCGCCTTCTTCTCCGGGCTGGTCGACGCGAGCACGACGTAGATCTCGCCGACCGACCCCTGGGTGATGAAGGTCTTCGTGCCGGTGATGCTCCAGCCCTTCCCCTTGCGCACGGCGCGCGTCCGGGCTGCCCCCGCGTCGGAGCCGGAGCCCGGCTCGGTCAGCCCCCAGGCGCCCAGCGCCTTGCCGCTGGCCAGCCGCGGCAGGTACTTCTGCTTCTGGGCCTCGTTGGCGGCCAGGAAAATGTGGCCCATGCACAGCGAGTTGTGCGACGCCATGGTCAGGCCGATCGACGCGTCCGCGTGCGCGACCTCTTCCAGCGCGATGACGTAGTCGTGGAACTTCATCCCGGCGCCGCCGTACGCCTCGGGGATCTGCATCCCGAACAGACCCATCTCGCCCATCGCCGGGATGATCTCGTGCGGGAAGCGCTCTTCCTGGTCCCAGCGGCGCGCGTTCGGAATGATCAGGCGCTCGCACATCTCGCGTACGGACGCCTGCAGGACACGTTGCTCTTCGGACAGTTCGAAATCGATCATCGCGTGCTCGTCACTTGGTCGTCTACTTGGGCTTCGCGGGTTTCCCGCCCGCCTGGGCGGCCCGATAGCGCTCCTCGGGGCCGCCGGGCGCGAACACCTGTACCATGATCGTCCGCTCCGGGCCCGCGAACTTGGCGGCGTGCGGCTGGCCGTCCGGGATGTGAATCGCCTCCTCCGCCTCGAACGGGATCTTCTCGCTGCCGATGGTGACATCGCCCGCGCCCGAGACGACGTAGAGGATCTCCGCCGAGCCCGGGTGCGTGTTGCGCGGCACCTCCGCGCCCGGCTCCGCCTCCAGAATTCCGAGGTAAAGCGCCTTGTTCCCGGTCGTGGCCGGCTCGAGCAGCGGCTTGAGCTTCCCCTTGCCGCCAAACACCGAGAGCTTGTCCGCGTCCGCGGCTGCCGCGACGGTGAACTTGGCGCCTGCCGGCGCCGCGGGCGGCGCGCCGTGGATCACCTCGAACGCCGCCCGCCCCGCCTCGTCTTTCGGATCGCGGTAGACGCGTTCGGGCCCCATCGGCGCGAAAACGTCCAGCAGCACCGCCGACGACGTCCGCCCCATGTTCTCGATCGCGTGCGGCATGCCGCCGGGGATCAGCACCGCCATCCCTTCGTCCAGCTTCTCGGGGGCGACGCCGGTCGGACCGAGGATGCGGGCGTGGCCCTTCAGCACGTAAAGCGCCTCGGCGCCGGGGTGCTTGTGCATCGCGATGCGATAGGCGGGCGCGATGGTCAGCTGGGTCAGGGCCGCCTTCTGTGCGTGCATCGTCGCCTCGTCGACCAGCAGCTTGACCGAGAACATCGGCACGGGCGGCGCCGCGCCGGCCTTCTTGCTCGGCTTGGCCGGCGGCCCGTGGTCGGGCGCGTCCTTCACCTTGATCGAGAACTGGGCGGCCTGGCCCTCGAACGCCAGCGGCAGGATGACGGTGCTGCCGGGATCCAGGCCCGCCAGCGTCCAGGTCGCGGCGGCCTCGGTCAGACAGGCGAGCAGGACAGGCGACTTGACGCTGTCGCTCGCGGGGGCCGCCTTGACGACGCGGCCGCCGTCGCCGACGTCGACGGCCAGCTCGATCTTGCCGGCGACGTCCAGCGTGTCGGCCAGCGCCTTCTCGAAGCAGCGGTTGACGTCGCCTCCGTGCTTGACCAGCGCCGACTGGAGGATGTCCGCCACGCGCGCCTCTTCGGTCTCCGCGCGCGCGTTGCCGCGCGCCGGCGGAGGCGCCACGGCGATCACGGCCAGAGTTGCGACAGCCAGGAAGGTCCGCGTCACGCCGCGGCTCCCTCGACCCGCGGTCGGAGGTCCCGTTCGATCCAGTCGACGATCTCCTGCGTCGACGTCCCGGGCGTGAAGATCGCCGCCACGCCCAGCGCCTTCAGCGCGGCCGCGTCCTCGTCGGGGACGATGCCGCCGCCGAACAGCACGACGTCACCCGCGCCGCGCGCCTTCAGCGCGTCCAGCACGGCCGGAAACTGGGTCAT
>Ga0066903_100000410_pt1 | contig 26354 bp, 26 predicted proteins | sample PanSoiMetaGPlot1_FD_67491 | JGI IMG/M metagenome (GOLD analysis project Ga0066903, IMG submission 67491) | Tropical forest soil microbial communities from Panama analyzed to predict greenhouse gas emissions - Panama Soil - Plot 1 (version 2) | ecosystem: Environmental > Terrestrial > Soil >... | reverse complement strand
TCCGCTCATCCTCGCAATGTTCGCGGGCAAATTCATCTTCCGATTTGATCCGGCGATCCTGCTCGGAGCCTGTGCCGGCGCACGAACCACCACGGCGGCATTAGGCATGATCTGCGAACGAGCGAAGAGCCAGGTTCCGGCGCTCGGTTACACCGTCACCTACGCTGTTGGAAACACCCTGCTCACAATTTGGGGCATGGTTATCGTGATTCTGATGAGTTAAGAAAGACGAAAAAGAAAGCTAGCCTTAGCGACGGCCTCACCCCGAGGCCGTCATTTTTTATGAACACAACGCGGCTCCGCCCGCAATCCCGGCATCTTCGCCGTATCTGGCCAAAACTAGCGGAATTTCGTGGCTGCGCTTGTTTACGCAATACTCAGGCAAGTGAGCGGAAATATCAGCGAGCAACCGCTTCAGCATGGATGAAACGCCTCCGCCAACGACGATTACTTCTGGCTCCAGGAGGTCAATGATATTTCCCAACCAAAACGATAAGAGATGAACAGTCTCCTGAACCGTCTCAATGGCAACCGTATCTCCTGCGCCATAAGCCTCACCGACCATTCCGCAGGTGAGGTCATTCATTTTCCCTTCAGCGAGCTCGAGGAGTTTGGAATCGCGATGGTTCTCCAGTTTCGCCCTGGCTCGACGCGCAATGGCTGGCCCTGATGCGAGTGCCTCAATGCATCCACGCTTGCCGCAGCTGCAAAGCGGTCCTTGGTAGTCGATACTCAGGTGGCCGCCTTCTCCGGCGGCGCCGGTGCGTCCTTCGTAGAGCTGCCCATTCACAATAATTCCGGTTCCGATTCCAGTGCCGATGGTGGCATAGAAAATGTCACGAAACCCCCGCCCGGCGCCCCACATCATCTCGGCCAACGCTGCCGCGTTTGCATCGTTCTCGACCTTGACGCGAATGCCGTAGCGATGCGTCAACTCGGCAGCGAGTGGGTAATTTCGCCAGCAAGGAAGGTTAGGGGGGTTAAGAACTACCCCCGCTTTGGGATCGAGCGGGCCCGGACAGCAGATTCCGATGCCTTGGATCGATTGCATCGCGCCAACCGCCTTGGCGTTCGCCGAAACTGTATCGATCGCTTCTGTCACAGACACGAGCGCATTGGAGGCCCCTTCGTTGACAACCATGGGAAGGCGGCATTGAAAGCCGAGGTGGCCAGTCAAGTCGACCAGTCCGGCAGCAACCTTTGTACCCCCTATGTCCACACCAATCACAAGGCCACCACGTTCGGACGCTTGGTGCATACTTCTATCTTAGGCGCACTCTCTGGGACGTGGAAACAGTTTGGCATCTTAAGGATGCCCCGTGAATCATACGCAGTTGATGTACGGAATCCAGCGGCAGGGGAATACAGGATGCAGATGCCAGCGAGAGGTGGCTAGATTGGCGAGATCACGCGTTCCCGAAGGGCGAACTTGATCAGGTCTGAGTTGGTCTTGAGACCGAAGTCTTCCATGATTCTGTACTTGTGGAAGGCGATCGTACGTGGGGTGACGTGCAATAGATCCGCTGTCTCTTTCATCGTGCGGCCCTCCGCCAGCAATTGCAGCACTTCCCTCTGGCGCGAGGTCAATTCCTTCTTGCGATCAGGTCTCGGGTCACGAACAAAGTCGTCTTGCAGTCGCTGCGCAACTCTGGGAGTGACGTACGACCTGCCACGCATCGCTTCGCGGATCGCTTTCGCCAACTCCGATCCGGCGGACTTCTTGAGCAGGTATCCGGACGCGAAATTGCGCAAGGCCTCGCGCGCAATCTCCGGATCTTCATTCATGGTAAGTACGATCAGCTTGGTTCGCGGCAGCAGGCGTTTGAGTTCGAACCCTGCTTTCATGCCGCTTAACTCGGGCATGCCGATGTCGAGAACAATCACGTCCGGTTTCGACACGGGTGCAGACGACAGGAGCGCTCGCCCATCGGAAACAGTACCTACGACATCAAACTCCGGTTCCAGCAGCTTTTTGAAAGCTTCCAGAACCAGCGTGTGATCATCGGCTAGCAGAACCGCCGGGCGCCCCATTCCCGTCCTCCACTTCTCCCGCAAAATATCCCGGTTCGGCGCTCGAAACAATACCTGCAGTGAATCCGGGGGCATTCACCCCACGCGGAGTCTATTCTGCACCTGTTTACACAAGAACTGTCAACACTGACAGACGCTTACAACTTAATCGAGCTTGCCAACGGAGCGGGTAGCCTTCCTCGTCCTTCGTCGGAATAAATCCGTGGGCTCGAGAACGGAACTGTCAGAACTAGCAGGTTTTGTGCAGCGCCAGAGAAGTAGAATTCCTCCTTGCGGAGATTCGCCTCACTGGATTTCTCCTCGGAAGCCGCCCCGCGCTTGAGGAGAAGCTTAACTTTCTTGTTCGAACATCCTCGCTTAATGGTAAAGAGGACACAGACCATGGCATCGCTCGGCATTTTTCCTTCCCTGAGTAAGGGTGCATGGCCGACACCCGAATCGCAACGCTATCGCTGGCTAGGCTACCTGATTCTGACGTGTGCACTAGCCCTTCCAAGTAACGCGCAGATCAAGAAACTTGCGGGTGCGATGACCGCACAGCCCACTCAGCCGGCGCAACCTGCCGATCCATTGGGGCGCAGCACACCCCGCGGAGCTTTGGGGGAGTTCATACGCGCGGTGCATCGTGAGGACTACGTTGCCGCAGCTCGCTATATGCAGCTGACGGCGAAGCAAAAGCCGCACGCGGATGTGTTGGCTCGAGATCTGAAGGACTTGCTGGACAGATATTTTAGTCAGCCGATCTCGAGCATAAGCGACTCACCAACCGGGGCGCTCGACGATGGGCTCCCGCTCGACCAGGAACAGATTGGTCCATTGACGATCAATGGCGAGAAGACGTATATCTTCCTCGCTCGCGTCACTGATCCCGATGCGGGTCCAATCTGGTTGATCTCTTCGCAGACTCTCGCAGAAATTCCGACTCTCCACGAGGCAATTCAGAAAACATGGGTTGAGCAGTTTATGCCTGCTCCGCTCCTGGAGTACTTCGTTCTAGGAATTTCGCTTGCGCAGTGGCTCTTGTGGACCCTTTCGATTGCCGTTCCACTGGGAGTGTTTTGGCTGGTTGCGAGCAGCTTCGACTTCTTCCTCAAGCCTTTCATCCCAGATGCAGCACGGCGGCAATTCGTGGTGTCGTTGTGGGATAGGGTTCGCTGGCCTGGGATCATCGTCTTAGCGCTTATTCTTCATCTCGTATCGATGGAACACCTCGGCTTTTCGTTGACCTTTCGGATTGCCTATGTGCGGTGCGGACTGGTCTTGTTGGTCATCGCGCTCGCATGGCTTATTCGACGCATCGCGATGGTGTCCGTCGAGCGTGCTCGCGGATTGATACAACGCCGGGCGGGCAGCGGCACAGAATCTCTGTTGCTCTTGGGTCACCGACTGTTTGATGTGTTGATTGTCATCGTGGCCATTTTCACGATCCTGACCATTGTCGGCGTGGACACGAAAACCGCGCTAGCAGGTTTGGGCATTGGCGGCGTGGCCGTTGCCCTTGGTGCGCAAAAATCGGTTGAGAATCTACTCGGCGGAATCTTCCTGCTCACCGACAATGCCCTTGCTGTCGGAGACGTGTGCAATATTTCAAATCGCGTCGGCACGGTTGAGGACATCACCTTGCGCTCCGTTCGCCTTCGTACCACGGAACAAACGCTGCTATCGATCCCGGCCGGTCTTCTGTCGCAGGGCAACATCGAAAATCTGCGGACACGAAGAAAAATTCTGGTGCAGACTAATTTGCCTCTTCGATACGGCACCACTGCGGACCAACTCAGAGTCATTCTGGCCGGCATCAGGAAACTGCTCGCCGAGAACTCAGCAATCGAAGCTGAATCGGCTCGCATCCGACTGATCGAGTTTGGCGTCCGCGCCATTCAACTCGAACTCTTCGCGTACATCCTGACTCCCGATAATGCGAAATTCCTCGAAGTGCGCGAGAATCTTCTCCTACAGATTGCCGCGCTAGTCGAGTCTGTAGGCAGTGCATTCGCCAGTTCCACGCAGTTCGTGTACCTGACGCAGGAAGGCAACGGTGCCGTGGGCACGCAAGAGCTGCTGGCTAAGGGAGAAGGATCGCCGCGCACTGATGTTCCGTCAGAGGCGCAAGCCATGCAGAAACATGCAAGCTAGACCGCGCCCGATCCTCACGTTTCGTGCAGGCATAAGTGTCAGGTTAAGCGGTTAGAGTGAAGTTGACGCTACTTCTTGGTCGCCGCTTGCTTCAGCAAATCGATCTGCTGCGCGTCGGCAGGTTTTTGAAAAGTAAAAAGGTCTGGAGTCGGCGTCGCGTTCAGGTTCCAGTCGAGAAAATCAATGGCAATGCGCGGACGTTCCGGCTTGCTGTTGTCTATTATCTCCATTCGGCGGACTTGTGGATGTTCTCCCCCAATTACCCACAGCTGCCACTCGGCATCAGGTTCGGTAAACGCCAAGTGATGCACTTCCTGATCAAAGAGCATCACCTTGCCCACCACATAGCCTGTTGTTACATCGTCTGCGAGTGACTGGTAAGGATCCGACTCAAGAAAATTGCTGATTGGAATGAAAACGTCCCTTTTCTCCAAATCGGCGAGCGTCGCATCAATGTTGTTGGGGCCTGAGATTGTCGTGTACAGCTTTTCCGACGGCGTATAAAGGACGGACTGGCCGGCGTTATAGAACATCTGGACAGTCTTACCGCGCCCACGAAACTCTATATGTATCTTGTCAGGCCTTTGCACCGTTACATCGCTTACGTGGAAGAGCGTGATGATCTGTCCGTTTGATCCTAGATGCTCTCGGCTCACCAAGGCGCGAAACGAAAAAGCCTGACTTTGCTTGATAGGATCCGTCGCAGCTTTGAGCACATGTAAAGCAAGGGGGTCCACATCTTTTTCTATGGCTGACTTCTTTGCTGCATGGTTGTGCGACTCTTGGGCGGATCCGATTGCGAAGCAAGCAAGGACGGTCATCAGGCAAAGCGCTCGCGTTCTCATCTGAAACTCCTTTGTGAAACACGACATGTTGGGCGGGAAGGATATCCCTGAATACTGTAATAATTGGCAGACTAGTTCGTCGTCGCAAGTTGATCCTCTACCAAGAGATACGTCCTGCTTCACACCCCAACTGGCTGTTAAAAATAACAGTGGCAAGATCAGGATTGGAGTTTTATGATTTGCGAACACGTTTTGGTGGGTTCTCGTGATTTGCGCCGCCCAGGTCCAAAAATTGGAAACTGAATATCTTGCAGCGAGGTTTTTATGCCAGGCACCAGCCGTCCTCGTATTCTTATTGCAGATGACCACGCCTTAATTGCGGACGCATTTCAGAAATTGCTGGCAAACGATTTCGATGTCGTGGCGGTCGTTCACGATGGGCGTAGCCTGATTCAAACCGCACAGAATCTGCAACCGGACGTAATCCTCGTCGATATCGGAATGCCTCTTCTCAATGGGCTGGAGGCTGCGCAGCGGATTAAGAGGATTTTGCCCGACGTGAAGGTCGTCTATGTCACGGTCAATCACGACCCTGAACTTGTGGCCGAAGCATTCCGTCGCGGAGCATCAGGGTACTTACCGAAAACTGCGGCTGCCTCTGAGTTGGTTGCGGCAATTCATCAATCGCTACAGGGCGAGCCCTATGTTTCTCCGATATTGACGGATACCGTTACAGGATCTCCGCGGTCGACTGATCGAGACCGCTTTCCGATGTCACAACTTACCGATCGGCAAATCGAAGTTCTGCAACTTCTGGCCGAGGGCAGGTCGATGAAGGAGGTAGCATCGGTGCTGAATCTCGCCACTCGAACTGTGGCTTTTCACAAGTACCGCATTATGGAACACCTCCAACTCCGAAGCGATGCCGAGGTCATTCAATACGCGATGACCCACCATGTCCTGTTTGGCTAGTTTGCGGCTTCCCTCTCTGGGAGAGGTATTGGACTGCTAAATGGCAACTGTCATATCTGACAGTTTCGTATTTGGCTGTCGTGGCGATAGCTTGGTAGCGACTCAGCAGCTGAGGTCCACGCTTTGCCGGATTCATTTGTTCCAATGAGACCTTCTCTTTCCACCAGGCAGCGACATTGGCGTGCCGGGGAGCGCCTGCTCCTGATCATGGGAATTGCCTTGCTCGGCGTTTACCTGGCAGCACAATTCGATTCTTTCCTTTTTTCGCGAATCGCAATTTGGGGTTTCGATGCTACCCGCGCAAATGCTGCCACCGTTCATGCCTCATCATCGGGAGAAAACGCAACGTCTAGTGATGTGGACTTTACGCTGTGGGGTAAGGCGCGAATCAAGGCGTACCAGGCCAGCCTCGGTCTGAAAATGACGGCGCCGATTGCGGTGTTGAACATCCCAAGGCTGCATTTGACAGCGCCCGTCTTCGACGGAACCGATGACGTTACTCTCAATCGAGGGGTCGGCAGGATCGTCGGCACCGCTGTGCCGGGCGAGGACGGAAACATGGGGATCGCCGGCCATCGGGATGGATTTTTCCGGGGCCTGAAGGACATCCAAACCGGCGACTTAATTGCCCTTGAGGAACCTGAAGAACGTGACACTTACGTAGTTGACAAGATTTCAATCGTCGACCCACGAGATCTCGTCGTCCTACAAGGCACCGACGAAAGCACCGTCACCTTAGTCACCTGCTACCCGTTCTATTTTGTAGGTGACGCCCCCTTCCGCTACATTGTGAGAGCGTCCCTAAAGAAGCGGGACGCGCTGCAGCAAGCGCGAGCTCTGCCTACTAACCCGCAGACGCTGGGGAAAAATACCCAGACTAAATAGAGCCCCGAGACGTCAATCGGCTGCAGTCCACTTCACACGCAGGCAGTCATCCCATAAGGTTGAGGGTCTTGATGCCCCACTGCGTATTTTTGCAGTTACCTCTTGTTCCCGGGAGGTCCACCATCGCATCTTAACTTTTGTAACACAGGTTGATTTTCGTATTGAGCGTAAGGCACGACACGGAAATTCAAAACGCTAGTTCGAGTAAATGCTATGAGCCATGAACCTAAGCGCTGTCTGCAGTCGCTAGAGCTTGAGGATCTCTCGGCTTCACTTGAAATCGTCAGTGGGATTCCCGATGGGATTCGACTAACCGCCTTCCCAGGTCATTGTGCAGGCGCAGAGTGCTGGTGCCGGCCTCAGGTCACTTTCAGCGGCGACGTAATCGTCGTTCATCATAAGGATTTGAAAAACGGCGACTTTGACTGCTAACGCCTAGCAGGCGGACGTTTGCTTCGGCGTTTCGAGACCCTTTGCCAGCAAGGGCTTTGTGGCGATCTTTGGTCTTTTCGAAAAGACAATCTCTCGACGTGGCAGGCCGGCACAACCTTCCGTAGGCCAATTACATCGAAATCACCAATAACTCTCCCTCCATAAAGCAGTGCAAAATTTTTCCGTTTTCATAGCGTGGGAAATCGCTAGAGATTTTTGTGTAGCCTCAGGCAAGGGATTGACTTGACGGCTAATATGTATGCCGAGATTCCGGCACGTTCGGGCCATTGTCCAGATAAGCGGCGCTGATTATGCTTCAGACAGGCTGAGCTATGGTGTTCTTGACAGTTGCCCCATGCTAGGAAAAGCGTTCTTATGTGCGAAGCAATCGGGTCGTTAGGGCGAGCAATCGATGTCCATATCCAACAGTAAACCCACAGTCATTCTGGCAGATGATCACGGTGCGATGCTGGTTCGCACTCAACAGATTTTGGCCGACGAATTCCATATTCTGGCTACGGCCAGCGACGGCCTGCAAGCAGTTCGTGCGGCCGTGAAGAGCCCACCCGATATTCTTGTACTGGACATAGGCATGCCCGGCCTCGACGGCATCCAAGTAGGTCGTGAAATAAGACGGCTCGGTTTCGATTGCAAAATTGTCTTTTTGACCGTTCAAGAGGATGACGACTACGTCGACGCCGCTCGGTCTCTCAATGCGAGTTACGTACTGAAACCTCGCATGCATACCGATCTCTTGACAGCGATTGAGGAAACGCTCGCAGGGCGAATTTTCGTATCTCCGTTTTCTGCCGTAGAATCTACAAGGCCAGCCTGAAATAATCAGGCTTTTCAAAACATCTCACCAACGCCACCTGTCAAAATACGCAGTTACGGCTGCTAGTGCACGACGGCAGCATAGTCGCTTCTGGAAACGGAAGTAAACCGGCCCCAATTTAGCAGTTAACTCCCAAGCGAGGTTTAGACTGTGTACCGAACCTGCCTTATTTTGTTTCTCCTGTGCGCCCCCCTTCAACTCGCATACGCTGATCAGATCACGCTCAAGAACGGGGACAGGTTGACCGGCGAGGCCGTCAAGTCAGATGGCAAGACCCTCACGTTCAAAACCGAATTCGTCGGCACTATTGAGATTCAATGGGACGCTATACAGAACTTTTCGTCTGAAAATCCCGTGTTCGTAGAAAACAAAACCACGAGCCAGACGGTTTCAGGTCCTGTGAAGATTGACAACAATTCCGTGGTCGTGAGTTCCAGCACCGGGCAAGTCACACTGGATAAGGGTGAGGTTGCGGCACTTCGCTCGCCCGCCGAGCAGACTGCGTACGAAAAGTCGCAACATCCCGGCCTACTGGAAGGCTGGAAAGGTGGCGCGAATGTGGGTTTCTCGCTCACCCGGGGCAATAGTGAAACCAAGAACCTGGCACTCGGATTTGAAGCCATTCGCACAGGTCTGCGTGACAAACTCCGCTTGTATGCGAATTCGGTCTACAACACAAACGATGCTCCAGGAGCAATACCGGGTACTACCGCCAATCTGATACAAGGCGGGTTGAGCTATCAGCGGGACCTGACTAAAAAACTGTTCGCATTCGGCAATGCCGATTTCATGTCGGATGCCCTCCAGGACTTGAATCTCAGGTCTGTGCTCGGGGGAGGCCTGGGTCTCCATGCCATCAAGAGCGACACAACAACTCTAGACTTCCTTGGTGGCGCCAACTATACGCATGAAAGTTATGTCCAGTTTTCCCGCAACTTTGCGGGCTTGACCCTCGGAGAAGAGTTCATGCATGCGTTCCACAACACGACATTGACACAACGTGCGTATTTTTATCCCAACCTAAGCGATACGGGAGAGTATCGTGCAACTTTTGATCTCGGAACTGTGACCAAGATCAACAGCTGGCTAGGCTGGCAAAATTCTATCTCGGATATTTACGTAACCAACCCTCCTGCGGGCAATAAGCAAAACGACTTGGTTCTGACGAGCGGGTTCACTGTTTCATTCAGCCACTAGGCACGAAAAAGGTCACTTCGTATTCGCAGGGGGAGGAAATCGGTCGAAGAGTTTCGTCAGGGCGCTATCCACCTGATCTAATTTCTCTCCCCTTTTTTCCTTGATCGTTACACCGGCCGTGCCCGTCCACACAATCTTGTGGCTGGAACGATCAAGCGCTTGCACCGCGAGTTGGCCTTTTCTGATCAATCGAGCCGGGGCCGCGCCGCCTGTGGTCCAAACCGTTTGACCCTCAATGGGGACTCCGCCTACTGAAGAATACGTTGGATCTTGAACTCCACCAATATTGAGATCGGCGTCTCCGGCAGCGTGATAGGTGAACAGAAGATCCGCATTCTGAGGCTCGACTTTACGAAGACCCTTCTTCTCCAGCATTCCATCGCTCACCAGGATGATGTATTGATCCAGAGTTTCATTGGGCACTGGCGTGCCCCGCACCCAGGCATAGGTAGCAAACTTTGAGAAGTTGGTGTCTTTGTCGTAGTCGAGAGAAACCTTCTGCCCCATGGCTGAGCGCCCAACCAATATAGTCATCGTCAGGAGGGTAATTTGGATCAATACGTTGCGTCGCATGAGAAACATGTTCTTCCTCAGACCAAGAACACTCATCTGGCAGATTTGACAGTTTGCGTGAAGGTACCGCCCTCTATCTACTGTCGCCATGCGGGAGCCTACGAACCGTTACCTCCTTGCCCTTCTGTTTTGTGGAGCTCTGCTTCTGCCGGCTTTCAGCATGAAGTCGTCGCAGAATGCCAGTTCTCAAGAAGAGGCACAGCAGACAGAACAACCCTCGTCCAACCCCACGCCAATAACGATCTCCTTTCCTTCCACTCCCGCCGAGGCGGCGGCTCCAGTAGCGCAGGAACCGCCGCCGAAGCCACAAGCACCAAAATCTGTTGTGATTCCAAGCGTCGCGGTATTGACTGTCCACCTGCAGCAAGCCGTGGGCTTGAAGTCGAACCAACTCGGTGATCGCTTTGAACCACCTGCTGGATTGAGGAAATTGTGATGAGATTCTTAAGACGTAGCAGCCAGTTTGTCCTGGTATCGATGATCGTTCTGGGTGGAACTGTTTTGGTGTGGAGTCAGACCGATGATGCAGATTTGAACTCGCAGATCGAAACCATGCGCGCTGACGTTAGGGCTGACAAGGTCGCAATCATTACCGATGCCATGAAGTTCACTCCCGAGGAATCATCAGCTTTCTGGCCGATTTACAAGAAATATGAAAACGATCTCAGTCGCTTGAATGACGAACGTATCCAGTTGACAAAGTCCTATTCCGACAAGTTCATGACCCTGACGGATGCGGACGCCAAGAAGATGGCTGAGACAGCATTCGATATCGAATCGAAACGTACCGAACTGAAGAAGAAATATTTCAAGGAATTCAATCAAAAGCTACCGGCTACAACGGTCGCCAAGTTTTTTCAATTAGAGCATCGCATGGATTTGCTGGTTGACCTGGAGATCGCGGCCCATTTGCCGTCACTGCTGGTGAAGCCTTCCAGCCCGCCCCAGGCGACAACGGCCAAGTAAAGCGCCCGGATGTTTTTTGCGTTAGGCGTCTGTTCGAGATCGATTTTCCTGCGAGGTGCTCCATGTCTACGTGGCCAAAGTACCCGTTCATTTATGAGATCAACACTTGGGTCTGGCTGGCAGGTCTGAGCACAACGCTTCGCCGGACAATCGACCTCAGCTCGGTACCATCTGGCGAATGGGACAAGATCGCGAACCTTGGCTTTGATGCGGTGTGGCTCATGGGAGTTTGGGAGCGAAGCCCCGCCGGTATTGCTATCGCAAACCAGAACAGCAATCTACTGAACGATTTTCGCCGCGCGCTACAAGACTTCCAACCGAAAGACAATGTCGGTTCGCCGTATTGCGTGCGCAGATACGTCGTCGACCGCGTCCTTGGCGGCCCGGAAGGACTGGCAGTCGCGCGCCAGGAACTGGCCAAGCGTGGTGTCCGCCTGATCCTCGACTGGGTCCCGAACCACGTCGCTCCAGATCACCCATGGGCGTCAGATCACCCAGAATACTTTATCTCGGGAACGGAGGACGACCTGCGGCGCGACCCCTCATCCTACGTCGCGATTAGTGGCAGTATTTTTGCCTGTGGGCGCGATCCCTACTTTCCCGCCTGGCCCGACGTCCTACAACTTAACGCCTTTCAGTCGGGTCTCCGTAAGGCAGTGGCTGAAACCGTGAAAAGCATCGCTGATCAGTGTGACGGTGTCCGCTGCGACATGGCGATGCTGGTGTTAAACAACATCTTTCAGCGCACATGGGGAGCAAAAGCAGGCGCTATGCCAGGGACTGAATATTGGCAAGAACTCATTCCGCCCACAAAAGCAGTGCATCCAGATTTTATTTTTATCGCGGAAGCCTACTGGGATCTGGAATGGGAGCTGCAGCAGAAGGGATTCGATTTTTGCTACGACAAGAGACTTTATGATCGGGTGGTCCATGAAAATGCAGCGAGCGTTCGAGGCCACCTCAACGCTGACCTCAGCTACCAGGGGAAACTGCTTCGGTTCATCGAGAACCATGATGAGCCGCGAGCCGCAGCGGAATTCATCCCCGGAAAGGACCGTGTTGCTGCAGTCCTCACGGCTACGTTGCCGGGAGCACGGCTCTTTTACGACGGCCAGTTCGAAGGCAGAAAAGTAAGGCTACCTGTCTTCTTATCCCGGTTGCCGGAAGAACCCGTGAACCGGAATCTTCAAGAGTTCTACGAGAAGCTGCTGACCAATCTGCGAGGACCGCTACTCCGTGACGGAGACTGGCGATTGTGTCAATGCAGCGGCTGGCCGGACAATCCCAGTTATCAGAATCTGTTGGCCTGGTGTTGGGAAAAAGGCGATGAGCGATGCCTTATCGTGGTCAACCTCAGCGAAGGCACGGTACAGGGGAGAGTTCAGGTTCCGTGGTCCGACCTAGCCAATCTCCAGTGGGCGCTCTCAGATCCTTTGTCCGGCACTGAGTATGCACGCGACGGTAGCGAGATTTTCAATCCCGGCCTCTACGTTGAACTCGGCGGATGGGGTTACAACTGCTTTATTGTCCAACGCCCGGGATCGAAGCGACAGTTTAATGCTGATTTGAGTCGTGAAACCAGTATCACTGGCCGGACTGGCAAAACTGCAGCGGCATGATCATGCTATGCGGTCTTCCCCTTTCTGATCATGTGGTAGACCGCGAGCAGAATTAGCGCGCCAATAATCGACATGATAAATCCCGCGGTCTGACCTTCCTTTGTCACGCCTAGGAGTTGCCCCAGCCAAGTAGCGAGAAATGAACCGGCAATGCCAAGCAACATGGTTATCCAGATGCCTCCCGGATCTTTACCTGGCATGATGAGCTTGGCGATTACACCAACAATCAATCCAATCAGCGCTGTCCAAAGCAAACTGAACATAGATTCCTCCACCGAGAGTCACTTGTGAGTAATCAAGAAAATTGCAAGGACATTTCGATTGCTTAGAATGCTCGCGCGAGCGGCCGATAGACTTCAAGGCCAGGCCTCAATGTGGAAACATCTTGCGTGAACCGGCCCACGCCAACCCCAGGACAGACCCGAACCCGGCCACAACAATCACAAAGGCCTTCGTCACTGCCCATGAAAGGACTGGGTCTTCGACAATGCACATGTTGTTTACTCCTGCGCCAAGCAAACGCATTTGGCGCCCACATCGCAACGTTTGTACGTTAGTTTGTCAGCGAAGACAACTGTTACAAAAGACAGGAATTTCGAGAATCTCGGTGGAAGAATTGACAGGGAGTAAGTTTTCTTTTGGGCGAATGGAAACTCAACCCGGCATCACTGTCCAATGTTCGTTGCATATCGCCGCATAGGGCGGCTTCTTATCGGCAAAAGCCCATTGTGGGTAAGCACAGTGCAGCGTCAGAAGCTTATTGGAGTGGACATCAAGATATTCGTTCCAGAGTTGCTCCAGGATTAGCGCGCCTTTGAAATTTCCGCCTAGCGAGAGCAGACCTACCATTTCTCCGAAGACTGTAATTTGTTGTACCTCGGTCTTGGTTTTATGGATCAGTTGCTCGATGATCGACTCCAATGCCGCAACGAAACGCTCTCGGTTGGGAGTTGGCCCGTCCATGAATAGTGACAAGGTCTCTTCAGCGTCGACTGTAATACAACGACATTCATGAGAATTGACCTGGTGTTCGGTCAACCTTTTTCGAAGTTCGTCGCAGTACCGTTTGCGAGCGACCACTATGGCAGCCTCTTCTCGGCCAAGAGGCCCGCTAACAATTTGAAAAAGAGAAGCTAGAAGAGCGGTTTCATCGGCGTAGAACTGGGCAGTATGCGTTTGAGAACATACATGACTTCTGATCACGGCACTGATGAACCCATTTCCATGGAGAACCGCCTCTATTGCCGCCTTTAGGTCCTTGTTTATGTTCGCCTTTAAGACGTAGCCAGTGCCTCCCGATTTCAGTGCGGTTCGCACGATCGCAGCTTCGACATGGGCAGACAGGAACAGGATTTTGGATTCTGGGGCGGCTTCTGCGATAGAGGGAGCGGCAACTATGCCGCTGGTCTCGCCAAGTCCGATGTCGAGGAGAATGACGTCCGGCTTGAGCGCAGCGGCTTTCTCTACCGCTTCCGACCCGTCCGCAGCTTCACCAACGACCTGGCAACCTTCTTGTTCGAGAATGATTCTGACGTGCTTTCGCCACGGGGCAAAGTCATCAACGATGACAACGCGCGGCGCGAAACGATCTCCGTTGGAATTGTTTTCGGCAAACGTCGCGAGGTGGTGATCCGATTTGCTCAAAGAAGACGGCAACCCAAGCCGAGTGAACGTGAGTCTACCCGAATTGCGTTTTGGCTGCCAAATGTTTCCGCGCCTAGGCAGCTGTACCGGAGCTTATGGCCTGAGCGGGGACGGCAACCTCAGCAATCACCTCTGTTCCACTGCCGCAAGAAGACCGCAAAACCAGATTTCCTCCTATCATCCGCAATCGCTCCCGCATGCTTACGATACCAATCCCTGAAAAAGAAGTAGAAGGATCGAACCCGGTTCCACTGTCCCTGATTTGCAACTGAACCATTTCTCCGGCAATACCCAGCTTTACGGCCACATGTTTCGCATTGCTGTGCTTGATGACATTGTTCAATGCTTCCTGAGCAACACGGAAAAGACACAACTCCAACTCTGGCGGCAAGCGGAAGGGGCTTTCTCCAAGGTCCATATCAACCTGGTGCCGCACCGAAACATGCTTGCAGAGATCCTGCAGCGCTGCACGCAGTCCGACGTGCTGCAATTTCCCAGAGTGAAGCTCGTGTGATAGCTCATGGACGTCCCGGGTAAGTTCATCGGCCTGCAAGTGAAGATCTGAAACTTGCTTCTCTTCCCGATGATGACCCAAGGCGGCGAGCGACTTTTTCAGCAGGTCCAACTCAATCGCAAACAGGGAAAGACGCTGGCCAAGATCGTCGTGCAGCTCCCGGCTGATTCTCCGCCGTTCCTCGTCCTGCACTTGAATCAGACGATGCGCCAGTTGATGCAGTTCAGCCTCAGCCTGGTGAAGCTCTTCTGTCGTCGCCTTCTGCTCGGTGATGTCTTCAGTCATACCAATCACCAGTGGAGACGCTCCGTCGTTTTTCTGGAGAGAAATATGCACGCGACTCCAGACTTCGTGTCCATCTTTCCGTAGAAAGCGCTTCTCGATCACATAGCTGGGAATTTCACCCGCCATCAGCTTCTTGAATAGTACAGATTCTACTTTCACATCTTCAGGATGCGAGAGCTGCGTACAACGCATACCTCGAAGTTCCTCCGCTGTATATCCCAACATGTTGCAGAAGCTTGGATTCACAAACAGCAAAGCCCCACCAGAATCCTCCAAGGCAATACCAACAGGGGCAGCGTGGAACAAAGCCCGGAATCTTTGTTCGCTATCAGCGAGCCATTTACGCACAATCTGACGTTCAACGGCCGTCACGATCAGGTTATTCATCATGCTTAACTGACCAAGATATTCACCGATGCGAGCAGCCCTTTTCGACTGAGCCGCAACCCCGAGAATACCGAGGGCATTCGTCCCACAACTCGATGGAATGAGTACGAGAGTATCGATAGCGGATTTTCTAAAGAAGTCGCGATCAAGCTTGGCTTCCGGCGGCACATCATCCGGGCCGTGCAGAACCAGCGAGCCGCCTTGTTCAAGATAGCGAAACGAATATGGAATTTGCTCGACTTGAACAGAGGGTGGCGACTCTTTGGTCCCCTGACGATGAACCGAATAAATCCGGTCCATGCTTTTAGAGTCCTTATACTTCACATACCAGCAAAGGCGATCGGCTCCGAGCAGTTTCAGGGCGCGCCGCATGGCCCGTTCAATGATCGCGCCTAGCGGCTCCGGCTCGCTAGAAGCCAACTCGGTGGAGAATTGCGAAATCAACTTCTCAAGCAAGTAGGGCTTCGCCAGCATGTCCGCTGCTGATGGGGATACAGTTCCCGCGGAGGTCAGAATGCTGCGGCCTGCCGGAGTAATTTCAACCCGCGTGTATCGCGAAGTCGTGTAAGTGTGGACTAACCCTCTATGTCTCAGATCCCGTAACAGACCGGCAACTCGGTCCCCGCGTAAGCGGATTTTAGTCGCCAAGTCTACTTGCGAGGTGCTCGCTTTGGGCAGAGCGCTTAGCGTAGCGAGTAGTTTTCCCTGCTCCGGGTCTAAACCCATAATCATAAGTTGATTCGGGGTAAGTCTCGAGGCCGGGGCCATGCGGGGCATAGTTATCCTCTTTCTTGCAAAGTTGTGCTCGTCACAACTCAGTGACTCTTGGCGCGGGCCCGACAATTAAAGATGACAATCATTGGTGATCGTCATTCAACTGTCAAGACACAGTTGAGATTCGCAACGATTGAGTGGGGGCTCACTTCTCATTCATGAGGAAGTTCGTCGAGCAAGAAACTGTCAAAATTGACAGTTGAGAGTACATGGATAATGGCTACACAGATATTTAAGGAGAGTTCTCGTGCTAAGCCCCGAATGACGAGACCCTCTCTGGACCTTTATATACGTCTGGCCACTATAGGTAGGAACATGCAATGCGGAAGGGACCTGCAGGCCTGACGTATATCCTTTGCTTGCTATGCTTTGCGGTCTACGATTTGTCGCCTCAGGTCGCGAATACGCAGAACGCGCCCCAGGAAAAGTCCTCGGAAAAGGAGCAACTGCAGGTTAATTGGATTTACGGGGCGTATCTGCCGAAAGGCAGTCCCCTGATTGCGCTGACGAATCACGAGCGGCTTGTACTTTATGCGCGCCAAACGTATACGACGCCGGGGATCTATGCCAAGTCCGCATTGTTTTCTGCGGCCGATCACCTTTCTGACAGTCCGCCCCAGTGGAATGGCGAGATCAAAGGTTATGGCCAGCGGTTGGCGTCGCGCCATGGACAATTTGTGATTCAGAATACGCTTACGAGTCTAGGAAATGGATTACTGGGTTATGAGCCACGTTACGACCGGTGTAATTGTTCTGGATTTTGGGACCGAACTGGGCATGCGGTGCTGCGTAATTTTGTAACTTACAACAGCACCGAGAAAAGCATGCGCCCTCAGTTGGCTTCCTATGCTGCGGCGTTGGCCGCTGGCGCAATTTCGAGTACGTGGAAGCCGGAAAGTGAACCTTGGCACGAAGCTTATCGGAGTGTCATCACACAGGCTGCCTTCGGCGTATGTGCGAATTGGCTGGGTGAATTCGCGCCGGAAATCGGGCGGCTTATACGCAAGGACAAGAAGGATGCCAGTCTTAACATGGAAATTCCGGAGCGATAGACGACTGATATGAAAATGATGACGATGCTACCGGCAACACTGTTGGAGTCGAAGATCCTAGCCGAGCTCCCTCACCAAGCCAAGGAAGCCATTTTGCGCGCCGCTGAAGTTCGAAAAACGTCACCGAAGGAATTTGTTATTCATGCTGCGAGTCCCGCGACGCATTTGTATCTCCTTGCTTCGGGAAGAGCCAAATTTTATCGACTGAGTCACAACGGTGTTGAGCTGTTATTGCGGTGGCTTGTCCCCGGAGACGCTTTCGGCATCGCCTCTCTGCTTAACGAGCCCCTCAATTACATGGGAACTGCGGAGACCGTCGAGGACTCCGAGTTTTACGTCTGGTCACATGCTGCGTTGCGTGGGTTGCTGAAGGAGTATCCGCAACTCGCGGACAACTCTCTTCGCGTTGCGTTGCTCTACCTGGCTGAGTTTGTCAGACGTCATGCCGGATTGCTTACTAAGACCGCGGAACAAAGATTGGCAAACACTCTTCTAAAATTGGGCGACGACGCTGGCAATGCTCATCATGGCGGGGTACAGGTCGATATTACGAATGAGCAGCTGAGCAGTTTGGCAGATGTCAGCCCATTCACGGCCAGTCGGCTGCTGAGCCGTTGGGAGCGATTGGGTGCCATAGAGAAAAAGAGAGGCAAAGTATTAATACACGCGCCCGAAAAACTCCTCGCTAGTTAGCAAACGCAGTTTACATTCCGTATTTTCCCTTCATTGCTCCCGAGCAACGAACTTCTGCTGCATTCCTACTACCATTCGCTCATCCCCATGTTTATGGAAATTCGCACAATCGACGCGAAACCTCGTCTGCTCATTGCGGAGGAAAACGAGGAAATGGTGCAAACCATTGTGCAAAAGCTGAATGATCGCTTCGATGTGATCGGCATCCATCAGCATGGTGAGGAGGCGCTGCGGGCGGTGCTCGAGCATGCGCCACACGTAGTATTGCTCGACATTCTGTTACCCGGCTTGGACGGGATCATGATCGCGAGGCGACTGCGTTCCGTGAAAAGCAACACCAAAATCGTCATGGTTACGGGCGTAGAGGACCGAGATTACATACGGGCGGCGATGGAAGCGGGAGCCCACGCCTACGTATTCAAACGAAAAATGAGGACGGATCTTTGCCAAGCTATAGAAACGGCGTTGAAGGGAGAGACCTTCATTTCCCACAAAGGAGACCCCCAGCAATAGTTCGCTGGGTCACTGCTTCACGACTTTTCACTGGCGTATTTTTTTAACTCACTCTTCTGATGCTTTCTCAAATCTTGCAGTTTTTGCCATTGCTCAGGCGACAGCATTGGTTTCATTTGCGTGTCCGACTCACGCACTACCTCTTCCAATTTTTTGAGCTTGTCTTTTCTCGAGAGCACTGAGTTTCCACGAATCTGCTCGAGGTAACCCGTTTCCTGTTCGGCGATCGGCCTGATCTTGGCCTGCTGCTCTTCCGTGAGTTGCAGTTGCTGGGTCAAATTCTCAATCTTTGCTGTGAAATAGGTGCTGCCGCCGGTTTTCAAGGCCTCTTTTGTGGCCGCCATATCCTGCTGTGCATGCAGGGGCGTAATCAAAGTAAGGACCAGAATGGTTAGCCAATAGTTTTTCATTTTGATATCCATGCGCAGCGGTGAGAACTTGAAGCGGATACAGAAATCCACTACGACTTCCTCAAGCAGCCTAGTGACGGAGTGAAGCAAGCAGCAACTGTTAAATATGACAGTCAATCATCATGGCCTGACAGCGCTCTTGCCCCTACCTCACTGACAAACTTGACAGTTGGGATTTCGGTCATTCCGCGACTAGGCTGCCGTGTGTTCATGCAGGAAATCGATTGGCGATTGAGGGCGCTTTTTTTGCCTTGATCGCTTTGGGAGGGTGACGTGGCTATTGATGCTGGTGCGATCACACAGACTACCGTAGCAATCCTCACCGCTGTTGGCTTGAAGGTCCTGGGTGCCATTGCTCTCTTCATCATCGGAAGATGGCTCATCAGGTTGTGCGGCTCGCTAGTGACGCGGGCGCTCAGCAGACAACAATTTGATTCCACAATCGTGAACTACATTCGTTCGAGCTTGAGCGTCCTCCTCAACATTGTCCTTGTTGTTGCGCTGCTCGGATATCTCGGAGTCGAGACTGCCACATTCGCGGCCCTGTTAGCCGGAATCGGCATTGCAATTGGCGCAGCCTGGAGCGGCTTGCTCTCGAACTTTGCCGCCGGACTGTTCCTCATTGTATTGCGTCCCTTCAAAGTAGGTGACATCGTCAGCGCTGGTGGAATCACGGGCTCGGTGGAGTCGATCGGCTTGTTTGGCACAACCTTCAACACACCCGATCACGTGGTCACAATCGTGGGTAACAGTAAGATCTTTGCCGATACGATTCAAAACTACAGCGCCAATGACTACCGCCGCGTCGACCTGCAAGCTCAAATCTCGCACTCTACCGATCATCAGGCGGCCATTCGAGTTCTGAAGGAAGGATTGCAGCGTATTCCAAATGTTTTAGCTACTCCTGCGCCTGTCATTGAAATACTGCAATTTAATCTGGCAGGACCGCTGCTCGCGGTTCGTCCCTTCTGCAGCAATGAACACTATTGGCAGGTTTACTTCGATACAAACCGGCTGATTCGCGAAACCTTCCAGTTGGCTGGATTCTCTGTGCCGGAGCAGCACTACTCAGTACGCGGAGTTTTGGAATCTGCTGGCAGTGCCCGAGGGCTTGGCACCGCCGCATAATAGAACATCGATACCGGTTGAGCGTTCCCTTACGGGTAAGTAACTATCTGGTAGACCAGGCTGGTTCCTTGGTAGTAGGGGCGGTAGTAAATGTTATTGCAATTATAAATAGTGGCGCCGCCGGTCGATACGCCGCTGCAGCCACCCGGCAGCACTGTAACAACACTGCCAACAGCAGGAGCAGCAACTACAGTTGTGGAGGGCCTGGTCGCGGCCGCGACCACCGCGGTCGTCGCGACCCCAACTGCAGCGCCGGCCGCGAATGAACCCCAATTCCAATCGTTGTCTTCGTGGTAGCAGCATCCGCCATAGTATCCCCCGTGAACGTTCACATTGTTGTTCACGTTGATATTGCGATTTACGTTTACGTTCTGGTTAACGTTCACGTTCCGATTCACATTTTGATTCGCGTTGACGTTACGATTGACGTTGGCGTTCCGGTTCGCTGTTTGATTCAGATTGCCGGCGTTGGACCGGTTTTGCACCGCCACCCGATCTGAGCCTCCGGCGCGGGCCACCCTCGCGTGCAACGTCCCCGCAGTGAACAGTGAAATGAGCAAACAAGCAGTTACGCGGTTCATGATCCACTCCTGACTTGCGGCGCGATGGCCTCGCTGGAAAAGTTCCCTCTGTTCCGTTACGTGATAGCGCAATGAAAAACAGGGTTAAGAGAACGGCGAAATTTCGTCGATTATGATATTTGCAGCAGACTTGCCGGAAACTGTTAAAAATGGCAGCGGGTTCTCTACCAGCGAAGCCCAAATGAGAGCGGCAGTAAGTCTGTATCCACCTGATGGTGCGAGGCGTGATGGTAACGAACTTCGGTGTAGAAACTGAGAGGACCGGATCCCAGCCGATATGTAATTCCTCCACCAATATTGCCACCTAGGGCGTTGCTACTGGCTGAGGCAAGAACCACATTCGTCGGCCACAAACCGCTGACACACGTGCCCCACCATTCCCAAAAAATCGGGCACTTTGTGCCAGGCACAAGTGCCGGCGCCGTTACTTCCCCTGAGCGGTGATACCAGCCACCTCCGCCGATGCCATAAAAGCCCATTCGGCCATGCGTCGGAATTCGAATGATGGCATTCAAAGTGACCGTGTATTCGCGGGCGCCGGCATCCGGAACATCAAAGGCGTCGATGACGCTTTGTTTGATGGGAAGGTCGTGCCACATGAACTCGCCCGCGAGACCCACGTGGCTGGTCAGGTTTGGTCCCCCGCCGATCTCGAAGTGGACGGCATTCCCGACAAAATCCCCTGTGGTAGCTTGTGGAAAACCAATCCCACCGCCCACGTGGAAGTTCCAGCGACCAGGTTCCTGAGCTTCGACACCGAGTGCCCATAACACAATCAACGTTGCGATGATTACGAACCTTCGCGTCATTCCTGAACCTCTTTCCGTCGCCGCAGCCTCTGAAAGCGCTTTGCCGAGCGTTTCGAAATTAGAGAATCACCAAATGAGGCTCGAACTTTCCGACAAGCACAGGGTCAATAAGGAAACTTGCGGGTTCTATTTATCGGCATCCAAGCACTGAGAACATTGACAGGCTTGATTGCATCATTCAGTGACGATAATAACGACGGCGCTTGCCGTACCCTAACACATGTCTTGCGTTCGAAGCGCAGGGATTCAAATTCAAAACAGGCAGATGCCTATTGGGCGGCTGCGCAGCAAGCAGGTTCTTGCCAGGCTTAGAATGAAAAGAAGGCTGGGACGAAATCATACGCGGCTTGTCGCCCTCGCGATTTTGTTTGCCACTCCGTACGTGTGGGCAGAGATTCGGTGTGCCTCCTGTACGCGCCCGACTTGGATTCTTGAGTCAGCGGAAGACACCGCCCAAGACCAAAAACAGTGTTGCCCAAGAGGTACCTCTGGATTGCAGATGTGTAATCCAACCCGGCAGCACGAGTTGTGTATTCAATTTGAGCAAGTTGAGGGCCTGAGCATGAATGCGGAAAGATACCCGCTCGAAGCTCGGTTCGATATTCCTGACCTGCCCCTTGACTCGTCACTTCATCTCTCACCACCAGATGGAATATTGTCACTCGGGAGCGAAGGCACGGCATCGGAGCCACCGATTACTCCCGTGCTGAAAGCACCCGTGCGAGAGGAAGGCCTTTCCAAAAATGTTCAATGGCGACCGCTCGCCCGTCAGTCGCTCTTCTACCTTGGTGTCATGCACGCATTTCGCATCGGAACTGAGCCGTCGACACGAAAAGCTCTTGGAAACTCAGTATTCGGAGGATATTTCGAAGCGCTTGGCGCCATGCACGGATGGTCGGATGGCGACGGCTATTATGAGAACTATCTTGGGCATCCCTTTCAGGGTGGCGTCTCCGGCTACCTGTGGATCCATAACGATCCGCGCTATCGCAACGTGGAGTTTGGCACAAGCCGTGACTACTGGATGAGCCGCCTGCGCGCCTATGCATACTCTTGGGCATTTAGTGAACAGTTTGAAATCGGTCTTTTAAGCGAGGCATCCATCGGACAGATCCAGCGGTATTGCTGCGGTTACGGCTTTGTCGATCATGTAATAACACCCAACGGCGGTCTGCTCTGGATGCTGGGGGGAGACGCCGTTGACAAGTACGTAATCCGTGGAATTGAAGACCGTACACGTAACGTGCATATCCGGGCCGTGGCTCGTATGGCACTCGATCCGCCCTTGACCTTCGCTAATCTCCTCGCCGGACAAGCACCCTGGCATCGTGAGAATCGTCCCGGAGTGTACATGTACGATGGTGAGCTATTTCTTCGACAAGAGGAGCCGGCTCCCGAAATCCGCCTTGTACCCAAACTTGAAGTAACAGCGCAGGTACCGACGATCACGCATTTCCGCGATCTTCCATGCAAAGGTGGCGGAGGCGTGGGGGCATTGCGAATGAACGATTCCTGGCAGTGGACCGTAGAGGTTGGCGGTTGCACCTTCGGCGATTACGAACCTAACTGGAGCGGTGATTCCTTGACTTTCACGACAGGTCCGCAGTGGATTCTGCATAACGCAAGCCGTTGGAGCCCGCACTTTGCCACTCGGTTCGGTGGGCATAAGGTGACACAGGAATACGTTGATCCAATTCTGGAGAAAAAAGTACTGGCCTCCGTCCCTCCCGATAAAGATCCCAACGATTATCGTTACGATTACACCAAGCACTACGAGTCCACAGGATTCGCGCTCTCGGTCAGCGGTGGGCTAGATGTTCGCATGACTCCTGCTCTCGCCCTCCGCGTTGCAAATGTCGACTATCTTCGCTCCTGGGCCGGCCCTGTAAACGGATACGACTTCAGCCAAGGATTTCGCGTCAGCACCGGCCTGGTTCTGCGCATCGGGACGTGGTAATCGTCTGCGAATGCTTCGAATTCAGATGCCCCCGAGTCATCCGGCAGCTGTCTGATGTGACAGGTTCGAGGCTCTTTTCTTCGAGATAGATTCGGAACAGAGATGCTAGCTCTGTTCCTCAATGTGCGATATCGGGCGAGACTAAGTCTGCTCCTAAGAGCCGCGTGTATCTGTTTGCTGTCTTCCTGTTCCTTGGCGCAGGGTTCGATGCAAAACGCAACAACTGAACTCACATCTACCACCTGGCAACTTGTAGAGTTTCGTGGCGGGGATGACAAGACGCTCACGCCCGACGATAGGAGCAAGTACACACTTGCTTTCGCTGGCGACGGCAACGTCAGCTCTCGCCTCGACTGCAATCGCGGACGCGGCACCTGGAAATCGTCCGGTCCAAATCAGCTCGAAATGGGCCCACTCGCCCTTACTCGCGCCATGTGTCCGGCCGGATCGCTTTCAGATCGCATTGCACGCGACTGGATGGCAGTTCGATCCTATGTCTTGAAGGACGGACATCTGTTTCTTTCTCTTATGGCAGACGGTGGCACGTACGAGTTCGAACCCATCACTCAGTCGGAATCTCCCGGAGATTCACCAGTTGTGGTCAGAGGTCCGTTCAATTTTGAGTGTTCAAGACAGGATGGCGCACCGGAAACATTCAAGGCGACCTATTACCAGACTGAGCCTGGACTATTGCTGCTTCAGCATGAGAATCAAACGCGTCCAGCCTTCCAAGTACGCTCCGGAAGCGGAGCAAAGTATGCGGGTCAGGACGTCATCTTCTGGGAAGCTCACAGTGAAGCTACAGTGATGTGGTTCGGCGTCGAACGGAAGTGCAAGGTAGCGAGATAGGGCCGCTTGAGTTCATCTATACAGCTGATCGCAGTGGTTCGTGAAGAGACTTATTTTTGAGTGAGTTCACCGCTGTCACTACTGACAGTTTCTTTTTGCCTTTCCCAAAGTACAGTCATGGTAAGGGAGAATAATGTGGTCCCCATTTACTACGTACAGCAACTCTCCGGCTGTGCGCTAGTTCTGGCAACGCTGGCGGCGCGCCTCGGCTTGTTGAATGGGCAACCCAGACAGCAAGCTCAACAACGCCGCCAGCAAGTGCTGGTCCGGCAGCACCGCAGTCCATTGAGACACGATCCATCCGCAGGACGTGGTGTCAGCTGTAAATCCCTCCGAGAACCAGACCCAGACCAGCAGGCCACATACGAAGAAGCTGTTCTCTTCGGCCACAGAAAGACCCGACGGCGCCTCCGCCGTTCTTGCCCAACTGCGGTTACCGCACAACCACAGGATATGCGACGCACCAGACGTTGCATGGGAAAGAGCGGTGGATGGTGCAATCGGGACTGCTCGATTCGTCGAATTCCGACAAGCTTTGCGTCTTCAATTGATAGCTAGGTTGTAAGTCCGACATCAGTGCAAAATACGAGATCAGGTGAAGCGACTTAAGGAGCACAGGTCAGAACGCGGCGACTTGCTTCTCTGACATCCGACAAGAGCCATGCATCACTCCGAACCAAATTTCTCGCGCTCGGACGATAGAGAGGGAAGATATAGCAAGGTAAGGAGACGAGGTAAGCTCTTGGCCTCTGAGATCATAATTTCGTCCAATCGACTCTCAGAGCAAAATGCACACGATTGTGCGCTTGATGCGTACATCTTCGGATACCCGTTGGTACTCGCTGATTTCATACGCCAGATCTTCACAAACACTCCTGGTCCAGGCGAACTTGCGGCTCCGATAAATCAATTCGCCCACATGCGGGCATTTCCAGACGACACGACGATTTCTATCGCCAGACCTAGCGCGGATGCGCTGCAGACCTCTGCATTTCTCGACCTCTCTAGGGAGCCGATGGTGCTAAGCGTGCCTGAGATAAGGCGGCGTTACTATTTCATGGAGATGTTGGATGCCTGGACCAACGTCTTTGCTTGTCTCGGCACGCGCACCACCGGATACGGCGCCGCCGCCTACGCAATCGTGGGTCCGCGGAGTTTGGACACTCTGCCCGACGGTGTCAGCATGATTCAGGCGCCGACGAATCTTGTTTGGCTGATGGGGCGGATTCAAAGCAGCGGCAGTCCGGAGGATTACGCCACACTCCATCCTATTCAGGACGAATTTCGGCTGACTCCACTGAGCGCATGGGGTCGAACCTATGCGCCACCAGAAAGCCTTCACATTCCCATCAAGAACGTTAATCTGAGGACTTCTGCATCTGAGCAGATCGCTAACCTCGGAGCCGGCGTATTCTTCAAACGGCTCAGCAACTTGATGAAAGACAATCCACCGGCATCGCAAGACAGAGATGTGATCCGCAGCCTGTCGGCGATTGGAATCGAACCCGGACGTGCCTTTGACATCACCTCATTAGGCCCAGCCTTGGCTGCGGCTGTTGAGCGGGGTTTTGCCGCTGGTCACGCCAAGCTCTCGTCTGAAGCGAAAAAAAATCGCGGCAGGACGGTCAACGGCTGGGAATTCTCAAAGGACATGGGCCGCTACGGGACCGACTATCTGCACAGGGCAACAACTGCAGTAACGCGTCCAGGGGTCAGCCTCAGCGAAGACGCGCTCTGCGCGAGGGCATGCAAGGACGCTGATGGAGCCCCGCTACACGGTGAGAACCGCTACGAGATTCATTTCCCGAAAGGCCAGCTGCCGCCCGTGAGCGCTTACTGGTCCATCAGTATGTACAACTCAAGGCAGTTCTTCGTCAACAATCCGATCAATCGCTTCACCATCATTGGCGATCGGGAAAAGCTCCTGCTGAACGACGATGGCTCGCTCACGTTGTACATTCAGGCAACTCCTAGAGCCAAATGGGAACCGAACTGGCTGCCGGCCCCGAAAGACACTTTTCATCTTTGCATGCGACTCTATTGGCCAAAGCAAGATGCGCTCGACGGTAACTGGAAGCCACCGCAAATCCAACGGTTCCCCGCCGCGACGGCGGAAGTTGCATAAGCTCTCGAATAGGCATATAGAATCGGGACCTGAGTTGGCACCTTCGAGGATCGCCGCTCTGCAACTGCATTAACTGCATTGCAAACTTCCGTAAGGCTAGTGTGATTGCTGCACCTGGCCGACGGATCAAGCGGGACTGACGACATTTGCGTCGAACTGCAAAGGTGACCCTGGGGCTTGCACGTTACGCCATCATCATCGCTGT
>Ga0066903_100000409_pt1 | contig 26356 bp, 21 predicted proteins | sample PanSoiMetaGPlot1_FD_67491 | JGI IMG/M metagenome (GOLD analysis project Ga0066903, IMG submission 67491) | Tropical forest soil microbial communities from Panama analyzed to predict greenhouse gas emissions - Panama Soil - Plot 1 (version 2) | ecosystem: Environmental > Terrestrial > Soil >... | reverse complement strand
AGCGAGTTCTGGATGATCTCCAGCGTGATCGGATCGGTGCGCGTCGCGCTCATCCGCCGTCCTGCTCGATCGTGATGACCAGGTTTCCGTAGTCGTCCACGCTCAGCTCGTTGCCGGGGTGAATGACGACCGTGCTGCCCTTGGTCTCGACGACTGCCGGACCCTCGAACCGCACCCTCGGCTCGAGCAGATCGCCGTCGTAGACGTCGGACTCGTGGATGCCGTCGGCTGCGAAATCCACGCTGCGGCGGCCCTTCAGGGCGTCTGCCGGGCCGAGTCCACTCGCCGGGACCGGCGTAGGCTCGAGCTTTCCCACCTCGGCGAGGGCGACCACATGTGCGCCGACGAACTCGACCGGGGCGTCGAGACGATAGGTGTACTCCCGTTCATACGCGCCGTGGAACGTCGCTTCGATCTCGCGCACGGTTGCGGCGGCGAGCGTCCCGCCGGGAAGCGCCACTTCGACCGCGTGCTCCTGGTTCTCGTAGCGGAGGTTGCCGTAGCGGAGCAGCCGGATCCCGTCGCTCGGCACGCCCTCGCCTGCGAACTGGCCGAGCGCCGCCTCGGCGACCTCGTCGAACAGTGCGGCGAGCTTCGGGGCGTTGGCTTCGGTCAGCGTCATCGGGCGGGTGACGAAGTAGTCGCGCCGCAGGTCGCTCATCAACATGCCCCAGGCAGAGAAAACGTCAGCGGCGTGGGGGATGACGACTTTCCCGATACCGAGCTCTGCGGCCAGGGAGACCGCGTGCATGCCGCCGCCGCCTCCGAAGGCGACGAGCGTGAAGTCGCGTGGGTCGTAGCCGCGATTGAGCGAGATCAGCTTCAGCGCGTTGACCATGTTGTTGTTGGCGATGCGCACGACGCCGCGAGCAGCCTCGGGGACGTCGACGCCGAGCTTGCGCGCGAGCTCGCCAACCGCGCGGTCGACCGCCTCCATGTCCGCTTCGATCTCCCCGCCGCAGAAGAAGTCGCGGTTGATTCGTCCCAGCGCGAGGTTGGCGTCCGTCGTGGTCGTGTCGATGCCGCCGCGTCCGTACGCGGCAGGGCCGGGCACCGCGCCCGCCGACTGCGGGCCGACGTGGAGCTTCCCGAAGTCGTCGACCCAGGCGATGCTGCCGCCGCCGTTGCCGATCTCGACGAGGTCGACGACAGGAACCATCACGGGGTAGCCGGCCGAAAGGCGGCTCCGTTCGATCCAGTAGTCCGAGATGATCTTCACGTGCCCACCCTCGATCAGCGAGCACTTCGCGGTCGTCCCGCCGATGTCGACGGCTAGCACGTCGAGATCACCGATCAGGCGGCCGAGCGCCGCCGCTCCCCAAAAGCCGCTCGCGGGGCCGGACTCGATCATGGTGATCGGGATCTGCTTCGTCTTCTCGATCGAGTCGACACCGCAGTTCGACTGCATGATGTAGAGCTGGCCGCCGAAGCCCGCCCTCCGGACGGCGTCCGCGAGGCGGCTCAGGTACCGCTCGGCCACGGGCTGCACGTAGGCGGAGAGGACCGCGGTACTGCTGCGCTCGTACTCGCGCCACTCGCGTGTGATTTCGTGCGAGGCGACAGCGAACACGTCCGGCCAGAGCTCCCGGACGCGTGCGAGGACTTCTTGCTCGTGGGCCGGATTCGCGTAAGCGTGGAGCAGGCAGATCGCCACCGCCTCGACGCCGTCGTCTCGGAAGTCGTCGAGGATCGAAGACAGCCCACTCAGATCGAGCGGCAACCGCTCGTTGCCGTCCTGGGCCAATCGGCCTGGAACCTCCCGTCGGCGTCGGCGCGGCACGAACGGCGCCGGCTTCCGATAGTGGAGGTTGAAGAAGTCGGGCCGGTTGCCGCGCGCGATCTCGAGCGAGTCGCGGAAGCCCTCGGTCGTGATCAGCCCCGTGACGACGCCTTTGCGCTCGGTAAGCGCATTGATGACGACGGTCGTGCCGTGGGCCAGGAACGCGACGTCGCGAAGCGGCACGTTTCGCTTCGTCATCACGTCCATCACGCCGCGCTCGAAGTCCGGCGGTGTGGTGTCGGACTTCGCGGTCACCACGCTCTGGGCACCGGTGTCCGGGTCGGTTGAGAAGTAGACGAGGTCGGTGAACGTGCCGCCCACGTCGACGGCGGCGCGGATGGCGGTCGGCGCCGTCAACGACGCAGGTCGACGACGTCGAGTGTGTCCGGATCGAGCACGACGCCGTAGTCGCGCTCGGCCGCTCCGACGCTGACGTAGCCGTCGCGGACGTCGGCTCGGACGCGCTCCGGATCGCGTTCGTGCGGATTGCCGAATCCGCCGCCACCGCCCGTCAGCAGCTCCACGACCGAACCGGCCGCAAGTGGATGGGCGTTCGCCTTCAGCATGTGCCGCTCGTCGTCGCGTCCGGGGTTGACGACCACGTCGGGCCCGACCGCGTCCTGTCCTCCGAACAGGCCCCAGGCGCAGGTCACGGACCGTTCGAACCAGAGGTAGAGCCTGGCCTCGGGCCCGACCTCGAAGGTGCGGTAGAGCCCACAGCCTCCCCGGAATCGACCCGGACCGCCCGTATCCGTGCGGAAGCCGTAGCGCCGGATCATGGCCGGATACTTCACCTCGAACACCTCGACCGGGTAGTCCTTGAAGCCGCCGTTGACGTTGTTGATCAACCCGTCCTCGCCATCGTTTCCCTCGAAGCCGCCCCAACCGCCCGCGTGGGGCATGACGTGCAGGAAGGGCTGATCGGCCCGGCGCGGATCCCGTCCCGAGAGGAACATGACCATCGAGTCGCCGAAGTGCGCGGCGGCGACCTCGGTCGGGAGAGCCGGTGCGAGTGCGGTCACGACAAGGTCGATGAGCAGCCCGAGCGAGCTGAAGTACCACTGGCAGGCCGCGGGCTCCTGAGCGTCGAAGATCGACCCCTCCGGCGCCTTCACGTCGAGCGTCTTGAAGGTGCCTCCGTCGACCGGTCGATCGGGGTTGATGAGCAGCTTGAAGGCGACGCGGCAGGCCGACACGGTCTGGGCGAACCCGCAGTTGACGGGGCCCTCCATCTGCGGCGACGAGCCCTCGAGGTCGATCGTCATCTGGTCGCCATGGACGTCGATGCGCAACTGGACTGGGATCGGGCCGTGTCCGAGCCCGTCGTCATCGAGAAAGCCTCGTGCACGGTAGGTGCCGTCGGGGATCGCCGCGACCGCCTCCCGCTCGAGCTGCTCGGACTGCCGATAGATCTCGTTGCGCGCCTCGAGGTAGGTGTCGTACCCGTAGCGGTCGAGGATGGACTGGAAGCGGGTTTCGCCGGTTCGGCACGCGGCGACCTGCGCGTTCATGTCGCCGACGAGCGAGTAGCCGAAGCGGCCGTTGCGGCGGAGCAGATCGATGATGTCCTCGCGCGGCTCACCGCCGTCGTAGATCCTGGTCGGAGCCCAACGCATGCCTTCCTGGAAGATCTCGCGCGAGTCCATAGGCCCGCCGGGGTCCTTGCCGCCGACATCGAGCCAGTGCGCCCGGGTCGCCGAGAAGCCGACAAGCCGGTCGCGCCAGAAGATCGGGCCGAAGATCGTCGCGTCGTTCAGATGTGTGCCGGTCATGTACGAGTCGTTCATGTAGAAGACGTCGCCGGGCTTGAAGGCGTCCCAGCCGAACATGTCGGCGGCGAGCTTGACGCAGATCTCCAGGTTGCCGAGGAAGAGCGGGAGGCCGAGCGACTGGCCGAGCACGTCGCCGTGCTCGTCGAGGATCGCGACCGAGCAGTCCTTGCCCTCGTAGATGATCGGCGTGTAGGAGCTGCGAATCAGAGTGGCGTTCATGTCCTGGGCGCACGACACGAACGCGCTGCGGATGATCTCCGTCGTGATCGGGTCGGGACGGGTGCGGACGGTGGTCATGAGATCCTCGTGATCAGCAGGTTGCCGTGCCCGTCAACGTCGACGGCGTAGCCGGGCGGGACGACGGTGGTCGATCCGGCCTCCTCGACCACGACCGGACCCTCGCGGGTGTCAGCAAACCGGTCACGGAGCAGGACACCCGTCTCGTGTGGCGTGCCGGCGAAGACGGCCGTTCTCGTGCCGAGCACCGGGTCGGCGTCGGGCTCAGGAGGCTGGAACGGCGCCGCCTCGCCCGCGATCCGACCGAACGCGGCGACGCGCAGGTTGACGAACTCGACCGGAGCGCCGGGCGTCGAGTGCCCGTAGCGAATCCGGTGCGCGTCGTGGAACGCCGTCTCCACACGAGCGAGATCGACTTCGGCGTCGATCGGCACGTCGACGCTGTACTCCTGGCCGACGTAGCGCATATCGGCCGAGCGGGCGAAGTACTGGTCGTCGACCGCGATGCCCTGCTCGGCGAGTAACCCGGCGCCCTCGGTCCGCAGGTCGACGAAGACGCCCGCCACGTCGTCGGTCTGCAGGTCCGCGATCGGCTGGTAGAAGCTTCGAACGAGGTCGTGTCGCATATCGGTCTGGAGCATGCCCCATGCGGAGAACGTGCCCGGGCTCCAGGGGATGATCACCTCACCGATCTCGAGCTCCTCGGCCAGCCAGACGGCGTGCATCGGCCCAGCGCCGCCGAAGGCGACCAGCGAGTAGTCGCGCGGGTCGATCCCCTGCTTCACCGTGATGGTTCTCATCGCGTCGGCCATGTTCGCATTGACGATGGCGAGGATCCCTTCGGCGAGCGTCGACTCTTCGAGCGACAGTTCCCGAGCAAGCGGCTGGAGCGCCGCCGACGCGGCAGACTCGTCCAGTCGCATGCGCCCGCCGAGGAAGTACTCCGGATCGAGACGACCGAGCAGGAGGTTCGCGTCGGTGACGGTCGCCTCGGTCCCGCCGCGTCCGTAGCACGCCGGCCCCGGCACCGCGCCGGCACTGTGCGGCCCGACGCGAAGACCGCCGGCTTCGAGCCAGGCGATCGACCCGCCGCCTGCGCCTATGGTGTGGATGTCGACGAGCGGCATCAGCACGGGCAGGCCCTCGAGTTCGGTCTCGGTCGAGACGGTCGGCCGCCCGTCGACGATCAGGCTCAGGTCGAACGAGGTTCCACCCATATCCACGCAGAGCAGGTTCGGCCGTCCGGTGACGCGCGACAGGGCCGCTCCACCGATCGTCCCGCCGACCGGGCCGGAAAGGAGCGTCTGGATCGGCTGCCGGCGCGCCTTCGCCGCCGTCGTGATCCCGCCGTTCGACTGCATGACGTGCAGTGCAGCCACCACACCGAGGCCGTCGAGTTCCCGTTCCAGGTTGCCGAGGTACCGCTCGACGCGCGGCGCGACATACCCGTTCAGCACGGCCGTCGACGCCCGCTCGTACTCGCGCCACTCGCGGGCGATCTCGTGCGAGAGGCTGACGGAGAGCCCGGGGCACTCCCGTTCCAGCACCTCCTTTACCTGCAGTTCGTGCTCCGGGTTGACGTAGGCGTGGACGAGGCAGACCGCCACGGCCTCGATCCTCTCGCGCTTCACGGCTGCAATGAGCGGTTCCAGGCTCGCCTCGTCCAGCCTCGTCTCGACGCTGCCGTCCCAGCGCAGCCGCTCCGCCACCTCGTAGACGTCGTGCCGGGGTACGAGCCGCGTCGGCTTGCGATACCGGAGCGTGTACAGCTCCTTGCGGTCGTGACGCGCGATCGAGTACGCGTCGCCGAGTCCTCCGGTCATCAATAGGAGCACGCGCGTCCCCTTGCGCTCCAGGAAGGCATTCAGGCCGACGGTCGTTCCGTGGACGACGAACCCGATCTTGCCGGGATCGGGAACCGCGTGTTTGAGCCCCTCGAGCACGCCCTGCTCCGGGTTGACCGGCGTGGTCGACGTCTTGCCCGCCGACGTCTCCTGACGTTCGTCGTCGACGACGACGAAGTCGGTGAACGTCCCGCCGATATCCATGGCCACGCGGTAGGTCATCGTCCGGTCAGCACCTCCAACTCCTCGGGGTAGCGGGCGCCCGCGGCGACACCGGGTCGGAAAGCTCGGTCGAGCTGATCTCGTTCGTCGGGTGTCAGCAGCACCTCGGTCGCCTGGACGTTCTCGTCCACTCGCTCGGCATGCCGGGTTCCCGGGATCGGGACGACGTCTCGCTCGAGCAGCCAGGCGAGCGCGACCTGAGCGAGCGTGGCGCCGCGATCGGCGGCGATGCGCCGAAGGGGTGCGACCAGCTTCCGGTTGACACGCATGTTTTCGTCGCTGAAGCGAGGCGACCGCCGGCGGAAGTCGTCAGGCCCCAGATCTCCCGTCGAGTCGACACCTCCCGCGAGGAAGCCTCTGCCCAGTGGGCTGAAGGCGACGAAGCCGATCCCGAGCTCCCGCACGATCGGCAGAACGTCCCGTTCGGGCGTGCGCGTCCACAGCGAGTACTCGCTCTGGATCGCGGCGAGCGAATGGATCGCGTTGGCGCGGCGGATCGTCTCCGGCCCCGCTTCCGAGAGACCGATGAACCGCGCCTTGCCGGCGGCGACGAGGTCGGACATCGCCCCAACCGTCTCCTCGATCGGAACCTCCGGATCGACCCGGTGCAGGTAGAACAGGTCGATGGTGTCGATGCCGAGGCGCATCAGGCTCCGGTCGAGAGCGGCGCGGACATAGTCCGGGCGCCCGCAGACTCCGACGGCGCCGTCGGGACCGTGAACGATTCCCGTCTTCGTCGCCACGACCGCCTCCGCGCGCCTGCCCGCCAGCGCACGCCCGACGAGCAGCTCGTTTCCGCCGCTGCCGTACTCGTCCGCCGTATCGATCAGGTTCGCCCCAAGCTCGAGCGTCCGCCGCAGCGCGGCGATCGACTCGCGGTCGTTCGCGACGCCGTAGTCACCAGACAGGCCCCAGGCCCCGAATCCGAGCGCACCGACCTCGAGCCCCGACGAGCCGAGCTGCACCCGGCGCATCTAGCGCGCCTCCTCGAACAGCTCGCCCGCGACGACTTCGCCGGCGAGCAGCGGGTCGATCTGCTCGGACAGCTCCGCACGCACGGGATTGTCCAGCCACGCCTGGTATGCCCCGGCATGCTCCCACTCGGCGACCACCAGGAAGGGCGCACCATCGGCCAGCGGTCGAAGCAGCCGACCGCCGAGGAAGCCGCCGCTCTCGGCAGAGCGCTCGAACACCGCGAGTTCCCTGAAGCGGGCGGCGAATCCGGCTGCCGCCTCCGGGCGCACCGCCAGCCTCAGCACGGACACGATCGTCACGTCCGGCTCCGTCTCGCCCAGGCGTCCAGCGAGACAGCCGTGGCCAGGATCACGCCCTTGATCACGTACTGCCACTGCGGGGTCGTACCGAGTAGGTCGAAGCCGTTGCCGATCATCTGGAGGAAGAACGCGCCCAGCACCGTACGCCAGATCGCGCCTTCGCCGCCGAGGAGCGACGTGCCGCCCAGGACGATCGCGGTGATCGCGTCGAACTCGATCCCGCTGTTCGCATTCCACTGCGCGGTCCCGACCTCCGAGAAGAGGATCACGCCGGCGATGCCCGCCCCCAGACCCGACATCGCGAACGTGGCCGTGCGAATCGTCCCCACCCGCACTCCCGAGAGGCGCGCGGCCTCCGGGTTGCCGCCGGCGGCGTAGGTGTAGCGGCCGAAGATCGTGCGTGCCAGCAGAAAGCCACAAACGAGTGCGAAGGCGGCCCATACGAACACGGGATAGTTGACACCCCAGACCGTGCCCAGGCCAAGCGTCGCGAAGCGCTCCGCTTGAACCGACACGAGGTTCCCCCCCGTGATCACCTGGGCGAAGCCGTAGATGATGATCGACGTCGCCAGGGTGGCGATGAACGCGTTCACGCGGCCGACCGTGACGAGGATGCCGTTGCCGATCCCGCAACCGAGGCCCGCCAGCGCGCCGACGATCAGCGAGCCCCACAGGCCGATGCCGGTGTGGAGGAACGCCTTGCCCGCGATGATCGCGGCAAAGCCGGAGACTGCCCCGACGGAAAGGTCGAAGCCGCCGCCGATGAACACCAGCGTCCCGCCCGCGGCGATGATCCCGACCGGGGCCGTCTGGAAGGCGAGGTTCTTCATGTTCGCCCACGTGAAGAACGCCGGACTCGTCAGCGACAGGGTGATGAAGAGCGCCACGAAGGCGACCACGACGCCGTAGTCGCGGATGACTGCGACGTTCGCGAGCCGGGAAAGCGCCAGCGGTCGCGCACGAGCCACCGGCACGTCCTGCGTTGCCATCAGGCGACCTTGTCCTGCGCCGTCGCGAACGCAGCGTGGAGCAGGACGTCCTCGTTCATGGTCTCCTGGTCGAACTCGGCCACCACGCTCCCGTTACGCATGACCAGGACACGGTGCGCCAGACCGAGGATCTCCTCGTGCTCGGAGGAGATGAGCAGAACCCCGATCCCCTGCTTCGCCAGCGAATGGATCAGTTCGTAGATCGCCATCTTGGCGCCCACGTCGATCCCGCGCGTCGGCTCGTCCGCGATGAACACGCGCGGCGGCCGGAACAGCCACTTCGCGAACAGGACCTTCTGCTGGTTGCCGCCGGAGAGCGTGTTGACCGGGGCGTTGGTCGACTTCGCGCGGACGTCGAGGCGCGCCGTTGCTTCGCGGACCCGGCGGCGTTCGCTGCGCCGCGACAGGATCCCCGCCTTCGAGACGTCATCGAGATGTGGCAGCGTGATGTTGTCGACAATCGAGCGGAGCATCAGCAAACCCTGGCTCTTCCGGTCCTCGGGGATCATCACCACGCCGTGGTCGATCGCCTGGCGAGGCGATCGCAGCCGCACGCCCCTCCCTTCCACCTCGATCTCGCCGACGGCGCGGTCGGCGCCAAAGATGGCTCGGGCGACTTCCGAGCGCCCGCTCCCGATCAGCCCGGCGAGACCCACGATCTCACCTGCACGGATCTGGAGCGACACATCGCGCACCGCCGGCGGACGCGACAGGCTCCGGACCGAGAGCACGACCGGGGCCTCCGCCGCGGGGGGCTCCTTTTCCGGGAACGTGAGGTCGAGCCGGCGCCCCAGCATGGCCGAGACCAGGCGGTCGGGTGTCTCCGAGTCCGCCGCGCCTGTGCGCACCAGGCGGCCGTCGCGAAGGACGGTGACGGTGTCGGCAAGGGCGAGCACCTCGTCGAGGAAGTGCGAAACGTAGACGATGGTCGCGCCGCGGTCTCTGAGTCCGCGGACGAGGGCGAACAGCTTCTCTCCCTCGTCCCTCGTCAGAGCGGAGGTGGGCTCGTCCATCACGATCAGCCTCGTGTCGCGCGCAATCGCCCTCAGGATCTCGACCTTCTGCTGGTCGGCGACGCTCAGCGATCGCGCCAGGGCCCGGGGCGGAAGCTCGATCCCGGTCTGCTCGACGAGCGCCCGGTAGCGCCGGGCCATCTTCCGTCGTTCGATCACGCCGACAACACTGCTCTCGGCGCCGAGGAAGACGTTCTCGAGCACCGAGCGGTGCGGCACCAGCGTCGGTTCCTGCGTGATGATCGTGGTGCCGTCGGCGATGGCGTCTCGCGGCGAGCGGTACGCGGTCCGGCGACCGTCGACGATCAGGTCGCCGCTGTCCTGCCGAAGCACCCCGGCGATGATCTTTCCGAGCGTGGACTTCCCGGCGCCGTTCTCGCCGACCAGGGCATGAATCGAGCCGCGGCCGATGGGAAGGTCGATCCCGGCCAGCGCCTGCACGCCGCCGAAGTGCTTGGACACCTGCCGCAGCTCGACGTGGGCCTCGGGCGGCTCCGAGCTCACCGTGGCGTCTCCTCGAGCGGCCTCGCACGCTCGCGCAGTCGGGCATGGGGTACGACTGCGTGCCCGCCCTTGAAGACACCGGTCACCGCTCCGGGGGAGGCAAACACGCTCAGATCGCCCGGGTCCTCGTCGAGGACGATCGCGTCGAACACGAACCCCGGCGCGATGCGCCCGTAGACGCCATCGAGGCCGCAGAGGCGGGCGCCGCCAACCGTCGCCGTCAGGAGCGTCTCCTCGGCTGTGAGCCCCGCCTGACGCATCAGCAGCAACTCCTCCAGATTCTGTCCGTGCTGATCCCGGCTGATGTAGTCGGTACCCGACGCGAGCGGGACACCGTAGGCCTTGGCGATCTTCACGCACTCGCCGAGGTCGAGCCCGAAGTCCAGGACCTTTCGGCACTGCGCCGGTGTGAGCGTGCCTTCCTCGGCCCAGCGGAGGCAGTCGCGCATCGCTGCGAGCGTGGGAACGAGGAAGCACCCCCGAGCCGCCATCAGCTGCGCCTGCTCCTCGGTGAGAAAGCCGCCGTGCTCGATCGACCGCACGCCCGCCTCGACGGCATTCGTCAGGCCGTCCCCGCCGTAGGCGTGAGCAGACACAGGTTTTCCCTTTCGCTCCGCCTCGAAGACGGCGACGGCAATTTCCTCGGTGGTCAACTCGGCAACGAGCGGCTGGTCGTGCTCGGAGACGAGGCCTCCCGTCGTGGCGAGCTTGATCCAGTCGGCGCCGGCGCGCAACGTCGCGCGGACGGCGTGGCGCATCGACTCTGGCCCGTCGACCACGTACGGCGGCCGGCCCGGATAGTCGGGCGTCAACGTCACCTCGAGCCCGGCGCCGCCGAGATAGGCGTCTCCGTGCCCTCCGGTCTGGCAGATCAAGACCACGGAGATCTGCAGCGTCGGCCCCAGAACGAAGCCGGCCTCGAGTCCGTCGCGGAGACCCCGGTCGGCGCCGCAGAGATCGCGGACGACGGTCACGCCCGCCTCGAGCGTGACGCGCGCGTTGCGCGCGGACTCGAGTGCCCACTGCGTCACCGGCGTCCGAAGAACTTCTCCCATCTCCACCGTCGAGAAGGCGAGATGGTCATGGCAGTCGAACACTCCGGGCATCAGCCACAGCCCGGAGAAGTCGATCGACTCGGTCCCCTCGATGCGGACAGCTGATCCGACCTCGGCGACCCTCCCGTCAACGACGCGAACGTCGGTCGGCCCGGAGAAGCTCCCGCTCTCGTCCAGAACCTGTGTCCCCCGCAGGACGAACGAGATCGGCTCGTTCAACGCTCGGCTCCGACCGACGTCCGCCCACGTCTCAGCCTCACGATCGTGTAGTCGCTCCGGTGCAGGTGGGCGATCAGTGCCTTCCGGGCGGCCCGGGCGTCGCGGCGCTCGAGCGCCTCGACGATCGCCTCGTGCTCGTCGACGACTTGGAGGAGCACGCTCGTCGGTCGCGCAGCCCCCAGGCGGGCCACCCGCACGAACCCCCGCAACTGCGACAGAAACCCGTACAGGATCGGTAGCCGTGCTCCCTCGACGATCCGCAGATGGAACTCCTCGTCGTGATCCAGGAACTCCTCGTTCGTCCCGGCCCGAGCAGCCCGGCGCTGCCGCATCAGGAGCAGTCGCAGGTAATCGATCTCCTCTAGCTCCATCACGCCGCACGCGCGCGTCACTGCCACGCCTTCGAGAGCCTCCCTGAGCAGGAGGATCTCCGCCCGCTGCTCCTCCGTGAACCCTCGCACGATCACCTGGCGGCGAGAGCCGACCTCGACCAGCCCGTCCCGTAGCAGCTGGTTGAGCGCATTCCGGACCGGCGTCCGCGAGCTTCCGATCGCTCGCGCGATCTCGGTCTCGGTCAGCGCGCTCCCGGTCGTGAACGAGCCCCGGATGATGCCTTCCCGAACATACTGGTAGGCGACATCGGTGAGCTTGCCGCGTCCCACGGGCGCGCTCCCGCCGAGCTCGTCAGTCGGTCTCTTTCGAGTCTGCGGCTCCTTCATGACTGCGCGTCCCCCATCTTGCAGGCGTGTGGCGCCGCCGGGAAGCGGCGGCGCCACAGCGATCCGTCGATCGGCTAGGAGTGGAACTCCGGCTGGAACTTGGCGATGTTCGCCTTCGTTCCCAGGCCGCCGATCGGGCTGAACTTCAGTGGGTTGATGAAGATGCCGGTCTTCTTCGTCTTCCCGTTGATTGCGTCGACGAGCGCCTGCACGACAAGGCGGCCTTCCGTACGCGGCAGATAGACGGTGCAACCGGTCTGCTTGCCCTGCAGGATCAGCTGCTTCGCTTCGAACGTGCAGCCGTTGCCATACATCTTGATCCCGGACTTGCCGGCGAGTTGCTCCGCCTTGTACGCGCCGGCGATCATCTGGTCGCCGCTGGAGACGATCACGTTCAGGTCGGGGTGAGCCTGGAGGACGTTCTGCGTCGCTTTCAGCGCCGGCGCTGCGAGATACCCACCGGCAGCGACTGCGACCACCTTGATGTTCTTGTGCGGCTTGATGATCGAGTAGAGGCCCGCCTGGCGAGCGACCTCGAGCGGCAGCGTCGGAAGTCCCGGCAGCCACAGCACCTTGCAGGGGTCGACTCCCTTGCAGCCCTGGACGACGAGCTTGCCCAGCAGTTGGCCGTTCTGGAAGAAGCCGACGCCGGTGAAGATCACCTGGCCCGGGATCTGGACCGACGTGGCACGAACGTTCGGGCCACACGGCACCAGCGAGCAACCCACCTTCACGCCTTTCCCGATCGCTTGCTTGATGGTCGGCGTGAGCGGTCCTCCGTCGTTCGGCCCGACGAACCAGCCCTGGTACTTGCCCGAGACCAGTGCGTCGCGTAGCTGGCTCACCTGCTTGTTCGTTGTGAACTGGGCGTCGAAGGTCGTCAGCTTGACGTTCGGATACTTCTTCGCAACGTCCTTCGCTCCGAGTAGTTCTGCCTCCCAGTAGGTGTTTGCAGCAGAAGCCAAGAAGACGGCGATGTTGATCGTCGCCTTTCCGCTGCCGGACGCCTTCGACGAAAGCACGCCGGTCGTCGCGGCAGCCACCGCCAGCACAGCGGCGGCGATCGCAAGTGGCCTTCTCATTCGAGCCTCCTCCCTTTGGGACGAGCGTTGGGACCCCAACGAACGATTGGGATACATCCAGGCCTCGATCGTATGGCCCGATCGGACGGGGGTCAAGAAACGGATCGGCGTACGCCACGACCTCACTAGACTCCGGCGCGCCGCTGTTCCACGGTGCTTGGTGAGCAGATGATCGAGATCGACCCGAACTTGGTGGAGGAGTACCTGCGCGAGCTCGCGCGCCACGGCGCCTACGGGGAAACAGGCGTGTGGCGGCCCGTCTACACACCTGCCTGGTCAGCCGCGCAGGATCTGGTGACAGCCTGGTTCGAAGACGCGGAGCTGGAGGTTCGCCGCGACGCCGTCGGCAACGTGTGGGGCCGACTCGCCGGATCCGAAGCCGGGCCTGCCGTCGCCTCGGGCTCTCACGTCGACTCGCAAACTCCCGGCGGTCGCTACGACGGTGCGTTCGGCATCGTCGCCGCCCTCGTCGCAGTGAAAGCTTTGCGCGAACGCTTCGGCAGGCCGCGGCGGACCTTGGAAGTCGTCTCGCTCTGCGAGGAGGAGGCAAGCCGGTTCCATGCCGCCAACTTCTGGGGCTCGCGCGCGATCATCGGGGCGATCAAGCAAGACGAACTGGATCGCATTCTCGACGCCGAAGGCGTCTCGATTGCCGAGGCGATGCGGTCCGTCGACCTCGATCCCGATCGCGTCGCCGATGCAGCGAGGGGCGATCTCGACACCTGGATCGAGGTGCACATCGAGCAAGGTCCGGTACTGGAGGCAGCCGACGTCCCGCTCGGTGTCGTGGACGCGATCACCGGCATCCGCCACTACGTCGTCCACCTGGCCGGCCGCTCCGACCACGCGGGCGCACGTCCGATGATCGGTCGGCGTGACCCGATGGCCGGCTTCGCCGAGATCGTCACTGCCGTCCTCGGCGTCGCCCTCGAGCTGGGACCGCCGGCGGTGACGACCGTGGGCCGTGTTCAGGCGGAACCGAACCTAGCTGCCGCCGTTCCGGACAGCGTCACGTTCACGGTCGACTCGCGCCACCCCGACCCGGGCCTGCTCGAGACGCAGCACGAGCTCCAGGAGGAGCTGATGCGCGAGATTGCTGCGCGCCGCGGGCTTTCCCTCTCCTGGACGACGCCGCTCGATCTCCCGCCGTGTCCCTGCGACCCGAGCGTCGTGGCCGTCCTCGAGCGCGCAAGTGCCGCGCAGGACGTGCCGTTCGTGCGCATGTCGAGCGGTGCTGGTCACGACACGCAGAACCTCGCGAGGGTTGCGAAGGTTGCAATGGTGTTCGCCCGGAGCAAGGACGGCCGCAGCCACACGCCCGAGGAGTTCACCTCGTCTAGCGACGCCGCTGCAGCGACCGGCGCGCTCGCCGCCGCGTTGCACGAGCTGGCTTACTGATTCCAGCGGATGGTGCGCCCAAATGCGACCGCGAGACGTGCCTCGGCTTCGGCCGAGATCCGCGAACCCTCCACCTCGACCGCTTCGACCCCCTCGACAGCGAGGAGCGCCGGCCGTACCGTCGAGGCGGTCGTCACAGGCCGCAACGGACAGCCGGTGCACATCCCGGTGTACCGGACGCGGGCGACCCCGTTCCGCACCTCCACCAGTTCGATTCCGCCGGCGTGCGCAGCGAGCACCGGGCGCAGCTCGTCGAGCCGTTCGAGGACGTCGGCGCTCATGCCCGGGCCAGCTGCTCCTGCTTGGCGGCGACGTCGATCCCCATCAGCCTGGCGAAGGTCAGGCCGAGGATGTTCTCGCGATCGCGCGGCGTGATCTGCGGATAGCCGAAGCCGTCGCGCAGGTCGTCGGGGATCTCGAGCTCCATAAAGGCGTGCAGATACGGAGCCGGGCCCCCGGACAGGGCCGCATCGGAGGCGTAGCAGAGCTTCTCGGACCCGACCATTTGCAGGAGCTGCCCAAGCTGTTGCTGTACGAGCCTTGGCGCGATCAACGTGAAGTTGAGGTTCGCGGCCAGCGAGAGGTAGATGTTCGGGAACCGTGCCGCGATCCAGAGCGCCTCCTCGAAGTACGGGAGCGCGAGGTGATGGATGACGAAGTTCAGCTCGGGAAAGTCGCGCGCCGGCCGCTGCAGGTCGTTCGGCTTCATCGCCTCCACGTCCATCAGCCCGAACGGGATGCCCTTGTGGAACTGAACGACGGTGATGCCGAGCTCGAGGCAACGCTCGTACAGCGGATACGCGAGCTCGCGGTCGTCGCAGCTCCACGACCCGTCGACATGACCGTTGTAGAACTTGATCGAGCGGGCGCCCAGCTCTTTCACCTGCCAGTCCAGCTGCTCGAGGGCAGCGTCGACGCCCGCGTAGAGCGGATCGACGCCGCCGCAAAAGAGCACGCGGTCGGGGTAGCGCTGCGCCATCTCGTACTGGGTCAGCACAGGAGCGAACGTGTCTTTGAACCAGTCGAAGAGCGGCACGACCTGCACCATGGCCATGTCCGTCGGTGCGTCGACGAACACGAGCTCGTACAGCTCCTCCACGGTCCAGCGGCGTCTGAACTCGATCGAGCCGTCGTTGTAGCCGGCCCAACGCCCGCCGGCACCCATCGCCAGGAGAAGATCACGCGAGTAGCGGGCGTCCGCGCGGTCCTCGCGAAGGTTCTCGTCCGACATGTCGTAGCAGTGGATCGCGTTGTCGAACACGAAGATGCCGTCGAGCATGCCGCGAGCGTATGCAGGAGTCCGTCGAACGTCAACGACACCGAGGGCGCAGGCGAGAAGCCGATCTAGAATCGCCGGATGCGAGCCGTGGGCGTCGACATCGGCGGAACCTTCACCGACTTCATGCTGTACGACGCCGACTCGGGCGCGGTGCACGTCCACAAGGTGCGCTCGACGCCCGATGATCCCGGGCAGGCGATGGTGTCCGGGCTCGTCGAGCTGTGCGGCGCGGTCGGCATCGCACCCGCCGACGTCGACGCGGTCTTCCACGGCACGACCGTGGCGACCAACGCAGTGCTCCAGCACCACGGCGCCGAGGCCGGGATGCTCACGACGAAGGGCTTTCGCGACGTCGTGCACATCGGCCGCCACCAGCGGCCCCAGCACTACTCGGTGATGCAGGACATCCCCTGGCAGGCTCGGCCGTTCGTCAAGCGGCGGCATCGACACGTGGTGACCGAACGCGTCTCCCCGCCCCGGGGCGAGGTGCTCGAGCCGCTCGACGAGGACGATGTCCGCGCCGCCGCCCGCGCGCTCCGTGAAGCCGGCGTGGAGTCCGTCGCCGTCTGCTTTCTCTTCTCGTACCTCAACCCAGAGCACGAGCGGCGCGCGGCCGAGATCGTCGCCGAGGAGATCCCCGGCGCGTTCGTGACGGCGAGCGCGGATGTCTTCCCGCAGTTCCGCGAGTTCGAGCGCTTCACGACCGCCTGCATGAACGCGTTCGTCGGGCCCTCGACCGGGCGCTATCTCGAGCGGCTAGCAGGCGCGCTCGCGGCCGAGAGCGTGCGGGGGAAGCTCCACGTGATGATGTCGAACGGCGGCGTTGCCTCCGCGGAAGTGGCCGCCCGCAGGCCGGTTACGTTGCTTCTATCCGGCCCGGCGGCCGGTGTGCTCGGCGGCGTGTCGGCAGGTGCGGCTGCCGGCCGCACGCGTTTGATCACCTTCGACGTCGGAGGCACCTCGGCCGACATAGGCATTGTCACCGAGCAGGGCATCACCGAGGCCTCGGCGCGCGACACGTGGGTTGCGGGTTACCCGCTGCTCGTGCCGATGATCGACATCCACACGATCGGCGCGGGCGGCGGCTCGATCGCCTACGCAGACGAGGGGGGCGCGTTCCGGGTGGGGCCGCGCAGCGCCGGCGCCGCTCCGGGCCCGGCCGCGTATGGCCAGGGCGGGGAAGAGCCCACGCTCACCGACGCTAACGTCGTCCTCGGTCGGCTCGACCCCGACCGCTTCCTCGGCGGGGAGATGAAGCTCGACCGAGACCTGGCCCTCGCCGCGGTCCAGCGCCTCGGCGACCGGCTCGGGATGAGCCCGCTGGAAGCGGCCGAGGGCATCGTCACGATCGCGAACGCAAACATGTCGAGCGCGATCCGCTCGCGCACGGTGCAGAAAGGCCACGACCCGCGCGAGTTCACGCTCGTCGCGTTCGGCGGCGCGGGGCCGATGCAGGCGGCCGAGGTCGCGGAGTCTCTCGACATTCCGGAGGTGATCGTGCCGCCCCACCCCGGCATCACGTCAGCGATGGGTCTGTTGGCGAGCGACCTCAAGTACGACCAGATGCGGACCGTGTTCATGACCGAGGGGGCCGTGGACGGCGAGCGCCTCGACCGCGAACTCGCCGAGGCGGCGACCGAGCTGCACACCCTGCTTCGCGAGGACGGGGTTTCCGACGAGCAGATCGACGTCGTCTGCGGGCTCGACTGCCGGTACGTGGGCCAGGGGTACGAGCTGCGGGTGCCGCTCCCCGAGGGCCGGTTCACGCCGGAGGCGCTCGAGCACTTCCACCGCCTGCACGAGCAGGAGTACGGCCACGCCTTCCGGGACCCGATCGAGATCGTCAATCTGCGTATCACCGCCTACGGACGTCGGGCCAAGGTCGAGCAGCTGCCGTTGGCGACCGCCGCCGGCGAGGCGCTGCTCGGCGAAGGCGAGAGCGTCTTCCGTCGCAACGGCTCCCTCAGCCCCCACCCCACGCGCTACTACGACAGGGCGCTGCTGCCCGCGGGCGAGGCGATCGAGGGCGCGGCGATCGTGTTCCAACGTGACGCGACCACGGTCGTGCCGCCCGGCTGGACGGCGCGCGCCGACACCGGCGGCAGCCTTATTCTCAACCGATGAGCGCACCTGCCGGCACCCGCGTCGATCCGATCACAGCCTCCGTGGTCGCCGGCGCCCTCGAGTCGATCGCGGTCGAGATGGGGCACAAGCTAGCCCGCATGTCCTACTCCTCGATCATCCGCGAATCGGAGGACTTCGGCTGCGTGATCTGTGACGGGCAGGCGCGGCAACTCGCCGAATCGTCCCAGTCGACACCGCTGCAGTCGGGGCCGATCCCGGGCTACATCCGTGGCATCAACCGGCGCTTCGGGGAGATCGGCGAGGAGTGGAAGCCGGGGGACGTCGTCATCCACAACCACTCCTACTACGGAGCCTCGCACGGTCCCGACGTCGGTTTCGTGGTACCGATCTTCCATGGCGGTGAGCTCGTCGCCTTCTCTGCGACGACTGCTCACCACCTCGATCTCGGTGCGCTCACGCCCGGGTCGTGCGGCATCGTCGATGCCACCGACGCGTACGCGGAAGGTCTCCAGTTCAACGCGATCAAGATCGAGGAACAAGGTCGTCGCAACGAGTGGATCTGGCGGTTCATCCGTGACAACGTCCGCGCCGCGCAGCTCGTCGTCGGCGACATGGAAGCGCAGGTCGCCGCCTGCCGGATCGGGGCGGAGCGCTTCCTGGAGCTCGTCGAGCGCTACGGCATCGAGACGGTGCAGTCGGCGAGCGAGGATCTGATGGACTACTCGGAGCGGCTGCTGCGAAACGAAATCGAGCAGCTGCCCGACGGGACCTACGAGGCCGAGGGCTTCATCGACGGCTTCCAGGACAGCCCCGATCCCGCCAATCGCGACCTGCGCGTGAAGGCAACCGTGAGCGTCGCCGGATCGGACCTGCACGTCGACCTGACCGGCACCTCACCGCAGATCGACCTGCCACTGAACATGCCCTTCGAGGGGACGGTCGACATCGCCGTCTACCTCACCGTGCGCTCGATCCTGCTCGACAGCGATCGGCACGGCCAGGTACCCGCGAACTCCGGGCTTTTCCGCCCGATCACGATCACGGCGCCCGAGGGGTGTCTCGCCAACCCACGCTTCCCGGCGCCCGTAATTGCCCGCTTCTGCCCCGGCAACATCGTCGCCGACACGGTCATGCGCGCCCTCGCGCCGCTCGTGCCGCACAACGTGAGCGCCGGCGTCGGGAACCTGAAGGTCGTCGCCTACTCGGGTCTTGCGGACAGCGGCCAGCACTGGGTGTACATGGACATCCAGGAAGGGAGCTACGGCGGTCGCTACGAGAAGGACGGACTGGACGCGGTCGACACGCTCTATGCGAACACGCGCAACAACCCGATCGAGGACATCGAGTCGCACTACCCGCTCCGCGTGACGCGATACGAGTTGAACGTGGACACGGGCGGCCCTGGCCAGTGGCGGGGTGGCCTCGGAACGGTCCGCGAGATCGAGTTCCTTGCGCCGGGGGGCATGTCGCTCGAGGGCGACGGCTCCGTCCACCCGCCGCCTGGACTCTTCGAAGGTGGTGACGGGACTCCAGGCCGCGTCGAGATCAACCATCGTGGCGAGGACGGCGTCGAGGTTCCTTCGAAGTTCCCCTACCGCGCGGCGCGCGCAGGCGACCGCCTGCTGCTGGTCGCTCCCTCCGGAGGCGGCTACGGGCCGGCGAACGAGCGCGAACGCGACGCAATCCGCGAGGACATCGCCGACGGCGTCCTCTCGCCCGAACGAGCCCGGGCGCTGTACGGCGCTCAGGACTAGCGATGCGGATCGGTGTCGATGTCGGGGGCACGAACACGGACGCCGTGCTGGTCGATGGCAGCAGCGTCGTCACGGCTGCCAAGACGCCGACCACAGCCGACGTTACAAGCGGGATCGTCACTGCGCTGCGCACGCTCGTCGACACGTCCGACGTGGCAGTCGAGCAGGTGCAGGCGGTGATGATCGGGACGACACACTTCACGAACGCGGTCGTCGAGACGCGACGGCTCGCCCCGACGGGCGTCGTCAGGCTGGGACTGCCTGCAACCGAGGCTCTCCCGCCGATGGTTGGCTGGCCGGAGCCGCTCCGCCAGGCACTGGGCGGGCACGTCCACCTCTGCCATGGTGGCCACGAGTTCGACGGCAGGACGATCGCGCCGCTCGACCGGGACGAGCTCCGCCGCGCCGCGGCCGACCTCGCGGCCAACGGCGTCACGACCGTGGCCATCTCGTCGGTGTTCTCACCCGTGAACGCGGCGGCAGAGCAGGAAGCGGCGGGGGTACTCGCCGAGGAACTCCCGACGGCGGCGATCTCGCTCTCTCACGAGATCGGACGGATCGGACTGCTCGAACGGGAGAACGCCACGATCATGAACGCCTGCCTGCGCGATCTCGCACGGCACATCGTTGCCGCCTTCCGCGCCGCTCTGGTCGAGATCGGCATCGACGCACCCGTCTACCTGAGCCAGAACGACGGCACGTTGATGGCTGTCGACTACGCCGAGCGCTACCCGGTCGCGACCTTCGCCTCCGGACCGACGAACTCCATGCGCGGGGCTGCATTCCTCTCCGATCTCAAGGACTGCGCCGTCGTCGACATCGGCGGGACGACCTCCGATGTCGGCATCCTGCAGCACGGCTTTCCCCGCGAGGCGTCGATCGCAGTCGAGATCGGGGGCGTCCGGACCAACTTCCGGATGCCGGATGTGCTCTCGCTCGGAATCGGCGGTGGCTCGCACGTGAACGGCAGCGAGGTCGGGCCGCAGAGCGTCGGGTACGAGTTGACATCGCAGGCGCTCGTGTTCGGCGGCGAGACGCTCACCGCCACCGATCTGGCAGTCGCGGCCGGGCTGGCGGACATCGGCGATCCGGCGCGGGTCGCCGGGCTCGAGCCCGGAGCTGCACTGGCGCGGATCGAGGAGCGGATCGCGGAGACCGTCGACAGGATGAAGACGAGCGCCGACGCGATTCCGGTGGTGGTCGTCGGCGGTGGGTCGATTCTCCTCGGCGACTCGCTGCCGGGGGCGAGCGAGCTGGTCAAGCCGGAGCACTTCGCCGTCGCCAACGCCATCGGGGCGGCGATCGCCCAGGTGGGCGGAGAGGTCGACAAGGTGGTCGCGCTCGAGGGGACGACGCGGGAGGCCGCGCTGGAGCAGGCGAAGGCGGAGGCGATCGAGAAGGCGGTGGCCGCCGGAGCCGAGCCGGACGCCGTGCACGTCGTCGACGTCGAGGACGTTCCGATCACGTATTTGCCCGGAAACGCGACGCGCGTGCGGGTGAAAGCAGTCGGGCAGCTCGACCTGGGGAGGTTCGGCGTTGCGACTCGTGGGTGAGGCGGAGCTGGAGGACATCGCCGTCGGTGCGGCGATCCTCGGAACCGGCGGCGGTGGTGATCCGTACATCGGCAAACTCCTGGCGCAGGAGGCAGTGCGCCGGCACGGGCCGGTAGAGATGGTCGAGGTCGACGAGGTCCCCGACGATGCCTTCGTCGTGCCGTCGGCGATGATGGGCGCCCCGACGGTGATGGTCGAGAAGCTGCCTCGCGGCACCGAAGTGATCCGCGCCTTCGAGGCGCTCGGCAACTACGTGGGCCGCCGGCCGACGCACACGACGTCGATCGAAGCGGGTGGGCTCAACTCCACGACGCCGTTCGTCGTCGCCGCGCAGCTAGGCATACCGCTCGTCGATGCCGACGGGATGGGCCGGGCGTTTCCGGAGATCCAGATGATCATCGCGACCATGCACGGCGTGAACGCGACCCCGATGACGCTCGCCGACGAGAAGGGCAACTCGGCCGTCATCGACACGATCGACAACTCGTGGACGGAACGACTCGCGCGAACCTTGACCGTGGACTTCGGCGCGACGTCGATGATCGCGCTCTATCCCATGACGGGGAAGCAGCTGAAGGCGGGAGCGTTCGTGCCCGGAACGATCAGCCTGGCCGAGGAACTCGGCCGGCTCGTGCGCGAGACCCGAGCTGCACACGGCGACCCGGTCGCGGCGGTCGTCGAGCGGATGAACGCACGCCGGCTGTTTGCCGGAAAGATCGTCGACGTCGCGCGCCGGACCGAGGCAGGCTGGGCGAAGGCCGAGGCGCAGATCGCCGGCACTGGCGACGATTCGGGCTCCTCGCTCGTGCTCCAGATCCAGAACGAGCACCTGGTGGCGATCCGCGACGGTGAGGTCGTCTGCTCGGTTCCCGACTTGATCGTCGTCATGGACGCCGAGAACGGCGGCCCGATCACCACGGAGGAGCTCCGCTACGGACTGCGCGTGATCGTGATCGGAGCCCCGTGCGTTCCGGCTTGGCGGACGGACGAGGGGCTCGCGATCGTCGGCCCACGCTACTTCGGCTATGACATCGACTTCGTGCCGGTCGAGGAGCGCTTCCCGGCATGACGTTCGTCGCGCTCGAGACGCTGACCTGGCCGGAGGCCGAACAGGTCGGGGCCGAGGGGGCGGTCGGTCTCGTTGCTCTCGCGTCGTTGGAGCAGCATGGCCCACATCTTCCGCTTGCCACCGACTCGCTGCTCGCCGAGGGAGTCGCGCGCGACGTGGCGGAGCGGCTGGCCGGGCCGGTCGTCGTCGCCCCGGTCGTTCGCGCCGGCCTCTCGACCCATCACCTCGCATTTCCGGGCTCGGTGACGGTTCCTCCAGATGCCTACCGTGCGCTCGTCCGCTCGTATCTCGAGGGATTCGAGCGCATGGGCGTTCGCAAGCTCGCACTCTTCAGCTGGCACGGCGGCAACTTCGGGTTCGTGGCCGAACTGGCCGCGAGTTGGGCGGGCGAGGCGCAACTGGCGGCGTACACCGATCTGAACCGATTCCTCGAGTTGACGCTCGCGATCGCGGTCGACGAAGGGCTCGACCTGCCCGAGACGGACGTACACGCCGGAGGCATGGAGACGAGCATGATGCTCGCCGAGTACCCCGCACTCGTCAGGCCCTACGGCGACGTCGAGGGGTACACGAAGGCGGAGCCCGGCTGGCTGGACAGACTCTTCGTCGAGGGGATCCGGCCGATCAGCGAGTCGGGTGTGCTCGGCGACGTGCGCGATGCCAACGCGCAGGTCGGGCGGGCGCTGTTCGAAGGGATGGCCGAGGAGTTGTCCGGCTTCTTCGCGCGAGAGCTTCAACTCGATCGGCTGTAGGCCGGGGCGCTAGGAGGCGGCCCCCACGGCAGGCGACGGGTTCGCCTCGCGGAACTCGGCTGCCAGCCGCTCCGCCGTGACGAACCTGGCGCCACGCTCTTGCATCTGCACGAGGACACGTTCGAGCATGGCTATCCGACCGCCCCAGCCGATCGTCTCCGGATGAAGCATCAGCATCGTGAACGCTCCCGGATCGCGGTCGGCGTTGTAGCCGAACTCGTCCAGCCAGATCTGCTCCACGTCTCTCGGATTCCGCAATCCCGCCGGCAGCGTCGGTCGGCCGTAGCCGTTGAACTCGAAGTACGCGAAGTCGCTCGTGATGAACGTGATCGGGACCTCGACGAGCGGTAGCTCGGGACCGGGCGCGTTCGGACCGTCGAACCGAACCACACCTGCGCCCCGGGCCCAATGCGGTCGCACGTCGTCCATCACCGACGAGCTGTACGTGTACCCCTCGTCCAGCAATATCTGGAACAGCTGGGCGTCGACCGCCCAGGGCGAGAAGCGCATTCCCCGCGGCGCCTGTCCGGTCGCACGCTCGATCGCTTCCGACGCCTTGCGTATGACCTCGCGCGCCTGATCGAGCGTCAGCTGTTCGAAGTCCTCGTGGACATACCCATGGGCGGCGATTTCGTGGCCTCCGGCGTCGATGTCCGCCGCCGTATCCGGATAGGTGTCGGCCGTGTGGCCCGGAGTGAAGAACGTCGCCGTGATTCCGAGTCGCTCGCACAACTCGAGCAACCGGGGGACGCCGACTCTGGGACCGAACTCGCCCCGCGAGAGCGACCGCGCATCGGTGGCGCCGCCGGCCATCCAGACGGATACGCCGTCCCAGTCGAAGCTCAGGCAGACAGTCGGATTCGTCATCGAGATCCTCCTCGATCGAGGCGCTCCGGGCGGCCGGACCACCTGGCCCAGCCGCCCGGACGGATCAGTTCGCTAACAGAGCGTCTTCGGCAGGATGCTCGCCTTCGGCGCCACTTCGGCGATGAACTTCTCCTTGGAGCCGACGAACGTGATGATCGGAAGGCTGCGCAGCTTCGAGATATGACACTTACTCGTCCACGTGATGTTCCCGATCGGAAGCGCAGTGCTCTTGAACTTCTCGAGCTTGGCCATGACGGCCAGGCCCTTCACCGACCCCGCCGCCTTGATCGCTTTGGCGAACGCGTATACGGCGCTGTAGCCGTTAAGCGTCTGCTCGCCGAGCGGAGCGTCCTTCTTGAACTTCGCCTTGTAGGCCTTGTAGACCGCGGCGCGCAGGGGGTTCGGGTCGCCCCCGGTCGTCACTCCGCCGGCGACAACGTAGAAGTTCGTCAGGTTGGGTACAGCGCCGAGCCAGAACGTCCCGTCGAACCCCGCCCCACCGATGATCGGGAGGTTGATGCCCGCTGCCCGGATCTGTTTCGTCGCGGAGGCGCCACCGGGAGCGTACGAGCCCATGAAGATGAAGTCGACCTTCTTCTGGTCGACGAGCGACTTGAGCTGCGCGACCTGGGTCGCAACAGACTGGTCGCTGTTCATGAACGTCGCCGAGCCTGCGACCTGGCCGCCCAGCTTGCCCCATGAGTAGCCGAAGTTCTCGTAGAACGTCTTCGAGTAGCTGATGCTCGGATCCTGGAACACGAATGGGTGCCGCCAGCCCTTGGCCCACGCGAAGGTCGCACCGATCGCGGCTTCGCTGCCGGACGGGAACTGGTTGAAGAGGCAGCGGCCGATTCCCTGCAAGCCGAAGCGCGAATCTCCGGCCTCGGAGATCGCCGGAATGTTCTTCGCGCACGCGGCGCGAGCCGACGGACCGCCGAAGTCGTAGTCGAGCGTCGGGATCATCAGGTTGGCGCCCTTGGCGATCAGCGACTGGGCGACGCCGGCGATCAGGCTGAGGTCTGACTTGGTGTCGCCCGTGATGATCTTGAACGGCCGGCCGAGGACGCCGCCCTTCTTGTTGATCTGGCTGACTGCGATCTGCGCCCCGGCCAGGTTCGGCTGGTCGTAGAAGCTGATCACGCCCGTGAGTGCGAGCGGCATCGCGATCACGATCGGCTTACCGGCGAGACGGCTCTTCGGCGCCGCCGAGCCACCGGCGGTCATGCCGGCGAGCAGTGCCCCCGCCACTAGCCCGCCGAGGGCGACCAAGCGGATGCTGCGTTTCATTCCCCACCTCCCTGTGGCGATGAACGTTTCGTCTACACCGACGGTCACTACCGGCTCATCCTGACCGACCACCTCCTCCATGCCAACAGGGATCCTCTCACGGAGCCTGCGCCTCGGTCTCCGCCGCCGCGGACTCGGCCGGCACGGGCTCCGTCTTCGTTCTCGGCCAGCGGCGACTCGGCCACGGCAACTCGCGGCCGTTCGTCAGCCCTCGAGGACGCAGAATCAAGATCGCCAGCATGATCGCCGCGAGCCCCACCTCGCGCAGTCCCGGCCGCGCCGGGATGTGAACCGGTCCGACATGCACGCCCTGCTCGACGCGGTTCAGAAACTCGCCGATGAACGAGATCACGAGCGAGCCGATCACCGCGCCGGAAAGGCTCGTCAGGCCTCCGACGACGAGCATGGCCAGCGTCGTGAACGTCAGGGCCAGATAGAACGCGTTCGCGTTGAACGAGCCCAGGTACTGCCCGTACAGACCTCCGCCGATCCCGACGAGAAACGCGCTCACGACCCAGGCCACCCGGCGCTCCGCGTGGACATTGACGCCGAGGGAGCGCGCGGCCGGATAGTCCTCCCTCGAGCCGCGCAGGCGAAGCCCGAGACCGGTGTTCTGGAAGACGAGCGCGGCAACGATCGCGACCAGGGCCCAGACGAGCGCTTGATTCTTGTTCGTCGACACCGGGAGCCCGGACAGGCCGGCGGCGCCGTTCGTGACCTGATCCCAGCTGTTGGCGACCGTACGAACGATGACGAGCACGGCGAAGGTGGCCAACCCTGCGGCGAGGCCGTTCAAACGCATCAGCGGCACCGCCAGCACCGCAGCAACCGCGGCGGCCACGAGACCGCCCATCAACGTCGCACCGATGCTTCCGAAGTGGGCGTCTGCGATGAAGGTCGGCAGCGAGGGCTGCAAGATCGCCTTCTGCGAGGGCGGAATCACGAGCAGGCCGGCCGTGTAGGCGCCGATGGCCGCAAAGCCGATGTGTCCGAAGGAGAAGACGCCGCTCGTCCCCACGAACGTGTACAGCCCGACGACGAGCGTCAGGTTGATCAGCGCGACCACGACGACGCCCTGCGTCTCGGGGCCGCCGGTCACGTATGCGATCTCGGAAGCAGCCGCGACCAGCAGCAGAAGAGGCGGGAGCGGCCAGCAGGCCCGCGTCGCCCGCGCCAGTACGTCGACCACACTCATACCCTGGTCACCACCGAGGGGGCGACGATCAATCCCTGCGGTCGGAACAACAGGATCACGATCACGGCTCCGAAAGCGAACGCGTCACGGTAGGACGCAAGCGACGCCGGAAGCGTCGCCTGCAGCGTGACGGTAACGGCGCCGAAGAGATAGCCCCCGAGCACCGCCCCGCGCAGACTCCCCATACCTCCGAGAACAGTCGCCACGAACGCGTACAACACCGGCTGCGAGCCGATGTCCGGCTGGACCTCGCCGGTCTGCGCGACGAGAAGGTAGGCGCCGATACCCGCGAACAGACCGCTGATCGCAAACGCGGTTGCGATCACCGTGTTCGCCCGCACGCCGAGAATGCGTGCCATCCGAAAGTCCTCCGCAGCCGCCCGCATCTGCACGCCGATCCGAGTGCG